>ENA-UONZ01000160-UONZ01000160.1-human-gut-metagenome-genome-assembly--contig:-C93old-NODE-160-length-120391-cov-69.596613_pt1 | contig 120391 bp, 116 predicted proteins | sample MGYA00242468_ERZ724015 | MGnify/ENA metagenome assembly ERZ724015
GTATAGCATATCTGGTAAGACGGTTAAAGTGTTTTACTAGATTTTAGTATGAAAAAGAAGAGAAGGGGGAAGACCGCAAATTTTGGAGCACTCTAAAATCCGCGGTTTATCCCCTCTGTCATTTGCTGGCGCAAATGACACCTCCCCTTACCGCGCAGAACGCGGCAAGGGGAGGCTTTGATTCACTGCGTTTTTACGGAAATCTTCGGAAAATTTGTAACTTCTCAACGGGCCGATGTGGGCATCGGCCCCTACAGGGCCTTGGCGGATCCGTACTACCTTGCAAGTTTTGAGTGCAAGGCTAATTTGCTGCAGCTATTCAAAGGAAACTGCTAGCAAATTTGTTGTTTCGTAACAGGCGGCGCGTACCATAGTGCTCGTAGGGACTTAATAATTGATGCTTGCCCAAAACGTATCCGCAGAATGCACCAACTGCGTCCCAGCGCCCTTTTCTCCCCAATCTTTTCCCGCGCAAGGAAAAAAGATTGGGCCGCCGAAGGTGCGTCGGAAACGGCCTCGACGGAACGAGTCCTCGCTGTGCGCGAAGCCTCTTATCCTCTGAGCCTGTTTCCTCCTTTCCAAAGCGCAAACGCTCCGCTGGTTTGCACTTTGGCGGTTAGGCCTCGACGGAACAAGCCGCCGCGTTGTGCGGCGGCTTGACACGTCGGAGCCAGGGATTAGTATGCGATGCCCCAGTAGATCATTTTCTTGGCGGGCTTGCCGCAGATCGGGCAGGTATCGCCGAGGTGTTCCTGCTTGAGCGGCATGCAGCGGGAGGACATGCCGCCCTCTTCCTTCATCTTGAGTTCGCACTCGAGTTCGCCGCACCACATTGTCTTGATGAAGCCGCCGTGCTCGGCCTGCAGCTGCTTGGCCTCTTCGAGCGAATGCGCTTCATAAATGTGGTTGTCGAGATTCTGCTTTGCCTTCTCAAACATGCCCTTCTGGACGAGTTCCAGCTGCTCCTGCACAGCAGCTTCAAGGTTTTCCAGTGCGACGATCGTCTTTTCGCCGTCGTTGCGGCGGACAAGCACGCACTGACCGGCCTCGATATCGCGCGGGCCGATCTCCACGCGCACGGGCACGCCCTTCATTTCATACTGCGCGCACTTCCAGCCCATGGAGTTATCCGAATCGTCAAGCTTCACGCGAAGCCCCGCCTTGATCAGACGGTCTTTCAGTTCCGAGGCCTTTTCCAGAACGCCTGCCTTGTGCATGGCAACGGGCAGGACGATGACCTGGATGGGGGCGATCTTGGGCGGCAGGACGAGGCCGTTATTGTCGCCGTGGGCCATGATGACTGCGCCAATCATACGCGTGGTGGAGCCCCAGGAGGTCTGGAACGGATACTGCAGCTTGTTGTCGCGGCCGGTAAAGGTCACGTTGTAGGCTCTGGAGAACTTGTCGCCGAAATAATGGCTCGTCGCGCCCTGCAGCGCCTTGTGATCCTTCATGAGACACTCGACGGTATACGTCGCCTCCGCACCCGCGAACTTTTCCTTTTCGGTCTTCTGGCCGGGTACGACGGGGATGGCGAGGACGTTTTCAAAGAAGTCGGCGTAGCAGTTCAGCTGCTGCTCCGTCTCGTGAATGGCCTCCTCGGCTGTCTCGTGGATGGTGTGGCCCTCCTGCCACCAGAACTCTCTCGAGCGCAGGAACGGGCGGGTCGTCTTCTCCCAGCGGATGACGGAACACCACTGGTTATAGAGCATCGGCAGTTCGCGGTAAGTCTGCAGCACGCGCGACCAATGATCGCAGAACATTGTCTCGGACGTCGGACGGAAGGCCAGACGCTCTTCCAGCTTTTCGCTGCCGCCCATCGTGACCCACGCGACCTCGGGCGCAAAGCCGTTGACCAGTTCGCCTTCTTTTTTCAGCAGACTCTCGGGGATCAGGACGGGCATCGCAACGTTTTCATGGCCGGTCTTCTTGAACTCCGCGTCCATGATACGCTGGATGTTTTCCCAGATCGCGTAACCATAGGGACGCAGGATCGTAAAGCCCTTGACGGACGCATACTCGACCAGTTCTGCCTTGCGGCAGATATCGGTGTACCACTGGGCAAAATCGACCTCCATATCGGTGATCTGCTCGACTTTCTTTTCTTTCGCCATATCGCTTCATCCTTTCGGAAATACTTTTTCAGTCAATGGAATTATTTTATCACACTTGTCAAGCGTCTGTACATAAGATGAGATACCTGAACGCAGGCAATATTGGAGGTTCGCATGCCATGATCTATTGTATCCCACTCGATTCGGCGACGGAGGAATTTTACGCGTCCGTCGCCCGCGCGGCCGGCCTGCCCATGGAGCAGGTGCTGCGCGATGCACTCTTTAAGCTTGCGGGCGAACTGTCGCTCGAAGCGCTGGCCCGGCGGAGCCGGAACCAGACGGCCCGGGGCGGCTCCGAATAAAGTACGCAGCCGCCCTGAATTAAGGTTGTAATTTGAAGCGTTCTCTGGTATCATGTGGTGAAACGATACGATCGGAGGAAGCTTCTCATGAAATCCATTCGTGATCTTTATAAAGTTGGAAAGGGTCCGTCCAGTTCCCATACCATGGGGCCGGAGCGCGCAGCCCGCATCTTCAAACAGGAAAACCCCGATGCAGAACGCTATGAGGTCACGCTTTACGGCTCTCTGGCTCTGACCGGCGTCGGCCATGGCACTGACCGCGTTCTGAGTGAGGTTCTTGCCCCGACCCCGACGGAGATCATTTTCTCGCAGAAGGATCCCGGCGATCTGCGCCATCCGAACACGCTGGACTTTGCCGCCTATAAGGGAGAGGAAAAGTTCGCGTCCATGCGCGTGGAGTCCATCGGCGGCGGCGATATCGTAATCGAGGGCCGCGAGTCGTCGGAACCAGACGACGTGTACCCAGAAAATTCGTTTGCTGAGATCGCACAATACTGCCGCTGGCGGTATATCTCGCTGCGCGAATACGTTGAACTGAACGAGGGGGCGGAGATCTGGGACTTTTTGCAGACCATCTGGCACACCATGCGCGCCGAGGTCGAAGAGGGACTGGAGGCAACCGGCATTCTGCCGGGCGGCCTGAATGTGCAGCGCAAGGCGCGTTATCTCTATGAGCGGCAGCATGCGCAGGAGATCCCGCAGGTGCGGGAACTGCAGCTGGTCTGTGCGTACGCCTTTGCCGCCGCCGAGCAGAACGCCGCCAACGGCACCATTGTCACTGCGCCGACCTGCGGCAGCTGCGGCGTGCTGCCCGCTGTTCTCATGTACTTACAGGGCAAATACCACTATTCCGACCTGCGCATGGCCCACGCGCTGGGCGTGGCGGGCATCATCGGCAACCTGATCCGGCGCAACGCGTCCATCTCCGGCGCGGAGTGCGGCTGTCAGGCGGAGATCGGCTCGGCCTGCTCCATGGCCGCTGCCGCGATGTGCGAATTGATGGAATTCCCCATTGAGCAGATCGAATACGCCGCCGAGATCGCCATGGAGCACCATCTCGGCCTGACGTGCGATCCCATCTGCGGCCTTGTGCAGATTCCCTGCATCGAGCGCAACGCCGTCGCCGCCAAGCGCGCCATCGACTCGGCGAATCTGGCCCATATGCTGGTCGGCACAAGAACGATTTCGTTCGACATGGTCGTGCGCACGATGTACGAAACCGGCATCAGCATGAACCGCGCCTTCCGTGAGACAAGCGAGGGTGGTCTTGCCAAACTCTATAGCCGCCGCGCCGGGCAGACGCTGGGAAAATGAGCACAGACGGTTTGAATAAAGAATGCGGAAAGGGGCCGACAATGCTGTCGGCCCCTTTCCTGATTCAAATCTGTGTGTGGTTCGGTGCTTACTCGACTGTCACGATGCCGTTCGGGCCGATGGTGACGGTCATGCCGTCCTTGACGTAGGAGAGGAATTCCTCACCCAGCGAGTCAACGACCGGCATTTTTCCCGGCTGGAGCCATACGTCGGCGAGAATCGCCCCGGCGGCTGCCAGAGAGTCGATGGGGTTGGCGAACAGCATGCAGGCTGGCTGCCGGTCCATGGCGCAGGCGCAGTAGAGCACCAGACCGCCCGTGGTCGAGCCGATGGTCTGCGGCAGACAGAGGGCCTTACCCGCCATGGGCTTGCCGTAGAGATCAGGGTTATTCTGGTCGCCGCATTTGGCGGTCTTGTCGCCAAACTGCAGCGATTTCTGGAACGAAGCGAGCGTATTGAGTCCGCCGTGCGTCACAAGCGCCTCAGCCTGTGCGCAGCCGGGCGTCACGACGCGGCCCTGAAAGGTCTTCATGCGTGTGCGCCTCCTTTCGTGATCTGGACGAGGATTTCATCGTCGGTATAGTAGCGCGCGGTCGTATAGGTGCGCAGCTTGTTGGAGGAGGTGATGACCGGCATCTTGCCGCAGAGCGGATTGTTCATGTACATAAGCGGACAGATATAGGACGTGATGACGCCGGTTTTTTTGAGCCGGGCGGCATAGGGCGTTTTCTCAAACTCCTTCAAAACGGCGGGCGCGGCGGTGAAGACTGTGGGGATGCAGACTTTGCTGCGGCCTGCCTCTGCAAGCGCCTTTTCCACGCGGTCGGTCCAGGTTTTCAGCTGCTCGAGTGACATATGCGGACAGCCCATGAAGCAAAGCTTCGGCTTTGCATCCTTATTCTTCCAAACAACGGGATAATTGTCCTTCACGCGCTGGAGTTCCGCGTCGTCGATCACATAGACCTTCGCGTCTTCGGCAACCAGCGCCTCGCCCTGCTCCTTTGCCTCGGGGGTGAGGTTTGCGATGTGGTACAGACCCACCGCGCCGTTGGACGCAGTCGCCGCGCCGAAGTCCTTGAGATAGGTGCAGGCTGCATCATTCAGTTCTGTGCCAAGCCACTTGTCAAGGCCTACGACATAAGGTACGTCTTCCATGACCTTCATGCCGATGGCCGAACCAAGCAGCTGCGCTTCGGGCTTTTTGGACGTCTCGATTTTGATGACCCACGTTGCCCGGCGTCCTTCGTCGGTCAGCAGACCGAAATACGGCACAAAGCCGACGATGGAGCCCATGATGTCCATAATGCCGGAATTGCGGTTGCAGCGCGCGCCGAGCACGGAGTTCGCGTACACGACGGCGGAGGATTCCGACCACGAGAGCACCTCGCCCTTTTCGGGCTTGTTGCCAACCTCGGGCATATAGCAGGTGCAGGTGAATGCGTCCTTACTGAGCAGCCCGAGTTTTTCCAGCTGGCCCTCATAGAAAGCCTGCTTGTTGTACATAAATTTCTTGAACACAAGCTGCTGCAGGAGATTTGCCGGGACATTGGGGTCGAGCGGGCGGGGGTCTGCCGAGAATTGCTGGCCGGATACGGCGCCTGCGTCGATCAGCTGCTGCATAAGATCATACACCGGCTGCAAAACGCCGAGGCCGAAGGATGTGACAAGATGATTATACCGGCTCGTGACCGGAACCATCTTCTCCGCGTGGAATGCTTCGCCGAACATAACAAGCGTTTTCATGACCTTCGCCATGGTTTCACCCTTGGCGCCGTCCAGAATTGCCTGCTGTTCGTCCGTCAGGATCATGCCCATGATGGATCTGCCTCCTTTTTTTCTATTATATAGTAACAAAAAATCAAATGCGGTTGGTAGAGGCGGGGCCCTGCTCCGCCCGCTGGGCAGCTGCAAATCTGCACAGTGCCCTGTAGGGGCCGATGCCCACATCGGCCCACTGGGAAGTTACGAATTCGCCACAGATTTCCGTAAAAAGCGGTGCATTCTGCCGGGCCGATGTGGGCATCGGCCCCTACACCCGTATGAGAGGGAGCCTTTAGGCGTACTCAGAACGTGATCTGTTCCCCGCTTCGTGTCAAGGTCTTTCCGTAATAGCACGTCATGGCCTTGACCAGCGCGTCGAGGTCCTCTGCGCCCGCCGATTCCACGCACGAGTGCATGGCCAGCTGCGCAAGGCCGATGTCCACGCTCGGGACGGAGACTTTCGTTGTGGCGATGGAGCCGAGCGTCGAGCCGCCCGGCATGTCGGAGCGGTTCGCGTAGACCTGCACGGGGGCGCCCGCCTCACGGCAGACTGCTGTGAACAGCGCGCAGGAGACGCCATCGGTCGTGTAGCGCTGGTTGGCGTTGAATTTGATGACGACGCCGCCGTTCAGGCGCGGCGCATTGGTCATGTCGGCGTATTCCGGGTGGTTCGGGTGCACGCCGTGGGCGTTGTCCGCCGAGACAAGGAAACTCTGTGCAAGCATGCGCAGATACCCTTCCTCGTTCAGACCCAGCGCAAGCGCGATGCGCCGGAGCGTATCGGAAAGCAAACTCGACGCTGCGCCCTGCTTCGTCTCGCTGCCGACCTCTTCATTATCGAATGCGCAGAAAACCGGCACGCTGCCGGAGGCCTTCGCTGCCAGAAAGCCCTCGAGCAGACCAAACACGCAGCCGAGATCGTCCAGCCGCGGGGCGAGAATAAACTCGTTTTTCGCGCCGAGGCAAGTGCCGCGTGTGCGCACATACAGGCTCAGGTCTTCTCCGAGCACCTCGTCCTCCTGCACGCCCGCAGCCTTGGCCACGACGCTGCGGAAGCTGCCGGAGGATTCCTGCATGCCATAGAGCGGGAGTGTGTCAATGTTTGCCATGAACTTGAAGCCCTCGTTTGCGGCGCGGTTCATGTGGATGGCGACAGAGGGGATCACAGCCAGGTCGCGGTCTACATTGACCAACTTTGTCTCCAGCTTTCCGTCCTTCGCCGTCACGATGCGGCCCGCAACGGAAAGCGGCCGGTCAAACCATGTGCCCATGAGCATGCCGCCGTATTTTTCTGTTGACAGCTGCACATACGGGCCGGACTTTTTCTCCGGGTTGTGCTTGATCTTGAAGGTAGGGGAGTCGGTATGCGCGGCGGCCATCAGGAAGCCTGCGGGCGCACTTTGCGGGATGCGGAAGGACAGGAGCGACGAGCCGTTGCGCGTGACGAAGTATTTTCCGCCCGGTGTCAGCGTCCACGCGTCCTGTTCCCGCAGCTGCGTATAGCCGTTCTGCTCCAGCCGCTTCGCAAGCGCCTGCACGGCATGATAGCAGCTGGGGCTGGCGGCAAGAAAGTCAAAAAGCTGATCAGTAAGCATGAAAGAACCCTCCATGTGTCGTTTTCTTTCAGTATACCGCGCCCGGCGCAGGCCCGCAAGGGCGAATTTTCACCGGATGTCTTTTCAACGCGGATAATCTGTGATAAACTATGAGGGCAAATTCGATAAAAACAAAAGCAATGGAGGCTTTTTTATGAAAAAAACAGTCCTGCGGGAATACGCAAAACTCATCGCCAAGGTCGGTGCAAATGTTCAGAAGGGGCAGGAGGTCTTTATCACGGCCGAACTTGACCAGCCGGAATTTGTGGCGATGCTCGTTGACGAATGCTATAAGCTGAAAGCAAAAAAGGTCGTCGTTGACTGGAGTTATCAACCGCTTACGAAGCTGCATGTGCGCTACCGTTCGCTCAAGACGCTCTCTACGCTTGATAATTATGAAGAAGCCCGCTGGCAGCACTATGTTGACACCATTCCCTGCCGCATCTACCTCATCAGCGAGGATCCCGACGGTCTGCGCGGTGTGAACCAGGAGAAAATGGCCAAGGCCCAGCAGGCCAAGTATCCCATTGTCAAGGGCTACCGCGACCAGATCGAGAACAAGTATCAGTGGTGTATCGCTGCTGTGCCGGGCGAAAAGTGGGCCAAGAAACTCTTCCCGGAACTGCGTGCGTCGCAGGCCGTGGAAAAGCTGTGGGACGCCATTTTGAAGACCTCGCGCGTAACGGGCGATCCCATCCAGGCATGGAACGACCACAACAAGGATCTGAACGATCGCTGCGAATATCTCAACAATCTGCACATCCGGGAACTGCGCTACAAGTCCTCCAACGGCACCGACTTCACCGTCGGCATGATTCCCGAGGCGCAATTCTGCGGCGGCGGTGAGACGAGCCTGCAGGGCATTTTCTTCAACCCCAACATCCCTACCGAGGAATGCTTTATCTCCCCGATGCGCGGCGTGGCCGAGGGAATCGTCTACGCGACGAAGCCGCTGAGTTATCAGGGCCAGCTGATCGATGGCTTCTGGATCCGCTTCCACGAGGGCAAGGCCGTCGAATGGCACGCTGAGGAAAATAATGAACTTCTGACGAAGCTGATTGAGATGGACGAGGGCAGCTGCTATCTCGGCGAATGTGCGCTTGTGCCGTTTGATTCTCCCATCAACCAGACCGGCCTGCTGTTCTACAACACGCTGTTCGACGAGAACGCCTGCTGCCATCTGGCGCTCGGCATGGGCTTTGCGGACACCATCAAGGACTTCCAGAACAAGACGCTGGACGAATGCCGCAAGCTTGGCGTGAACGACTCCATGATTCACGAGGACTTCATGATCGGATCGGCAGACCTCGCTATCGATGCCGTCTGCGAGGACGGCAAGACTGTTGCCATCTTCCGCGACGGAACGTGGGCATTCTGATTCCGCAGGCAAACCAAAATCGATTCTGACTAGAACATGCCCCTGCTTTCCCATTCCGAAAGCAGGGGCATGTTGAAGTATGCGCGGGCGGGCAGCGTGTCCGTTTATTGCGATACTGTATACAGTGCGTAGAAATATCCCTTCTGCGCCATCAGATCGTCAAAGGAGCCGGACTCGGCGATGCGGCCGTCCTTCAGAACGAGAATGCCGTCATAGCGGCGCAGCGCCGCCTGTTCCAGCGTGTGCGTGACGACGATGCGCGTAACGCCGGACAGGGACAGGACACCGTCTCATACAGGGATTCCGGTGAGACTGTGCGCAGTTCTGTCCCGTCGAGAAGAATTTTTCCCGCATACGCCATGCCGGGTGTCGTCAGGAGATTCAGAAGCGTCGATTTTCCGCTTCCGCTTGCGCCGACAATCGCGTAGGCCTTCCCAGCATCAAATACTGCACTGACCCCGCGCAGAATTTCGGTTTCTCCGTCATAGCTGAACCGTACGTCCTCGAGCCGAAGCTGACGCATCAGCGGCGCGATCTGGACACCGTCCGGCTGCACCTCGTCCTGCTCCAGCGCGTCTGCCAGCTTGGCAATCAAGCCCCGCGCGGCTTTTCGCGCTGCAAGAAGCGCAGGCAGCTCCGCGACCGGCTCGATCATGAAGTTCATCAGATTGACAAACAGAATGACCGCGCCCGCCGTCAGACCTTTTCCCGTCAGCGCCAGATACGCGCCCGCCAGAAACACGCCTAGCTGCGCAATGACTCCGGTGGTCGCGCCGATCATGCCCACCAGCGCCTTGAGCCTGCGGCGGCTGAATTTTTCCTGCTCCAGCGCGCGGTTGCTCTCGGCAAACAGGCGGAAGATCTCCTTTTCCGCCCGGAAAGTCTTGACGACGGAAAATCCGCCGAGACAGTCGGAGAGTGCTGCGGTAAAGTCGCGGTTTTGGTCGGAGACTCGCTTTTCCGCGGCTTGCAGCTGCCCGCCCGTCAGTAGCGACGCGATAAGCGGCAGGACGGTCACGCCTGCGGCGATGGCCGTCATCAAAAGCGAATACCACAGCATCATCGCCAGCGCACCGAAGAACGTCACGGCCTTCGTAATGACGGAAAGCAACTGGGAAAGATCGTCCGCCTCGATGCTGGCCGCGTCGTTGGTCAGCGCGGAGAGATACGCGGCGGTGCTTTCTGCGCGGAAGGAGGAAATGCTTTTCTCTGTGAGCTTCTGAAACGCGAAGTCCTTATACTGCCGCATAGCCTTTTCGATGAAGCGCGGCTCTGACGCGTATTTCAGCAGCATCAGCGCGGCGCACAGCAGGATAAACCCGCCTGTGATCCATGCCAGCTGCCCCAGCGGCAGCGCACCCGGCAGGCCGGAGGCCGCGTCGATCAGCTGCTGCATGAGCCACGTCACGATCAGATTCGACGATCTCAAAGTCGTTCGGGTATTTTTGCAGCGCCTTTTCTGCCTCCGCAAGCCCTGTGCGGTCCTTCTCCGTCTGGCATCGCCGCAGACGGTCTGCCGTCGTCTGACGGCGGTTGTCCTTCATTTCATAGCCCAGCAGCACATCGACCGACGTGTCGAACAGGTCTGACAACTCGACGATGATCGCCAGTTCCGGCTGGGAAAGCCCCGCCTCCCATTTATAGACTGCGCCGGGCGTCACGCCCAGACTTTCGGCCAGCTGTTCCTGCGTGAATCTGTGCTGCCTGCGCAGTGCGCGGATGTTCTCCGCGAGTCTGATCTGCATATCTATCCCTCCTGATGCCTCTATCGTATCAGATACCGCGCCGGAATGGAACACACGATTCATACAATTTAGATGGAACATGCTCATACTGATGGTATGACTTTTCTGCGCTGCCGTAGAAAAACTTGCTGCGGCAGACACGTTTTCATTGATTTTTTAGTATGGGATATGGTATGATGAATAAAATTTTCATGCACGCCCTGTGCATGAGACGGGGTGGACATCCCGAAAAATACGGGTACAGGAGGTATTCTTATGAAGTTGTCCAGCAAAGCGCTTGCATGCGGGCAGTCCCCCATGCGCAAATTCCATCCCTACGCAGTGGCAGCAGCGGCAGCCGGCAAAAAAATCTATCATCTGAATATCGGCCAGCCCGATATCCACACGCCGGATGCGCTGTATGACGCGATCCACAATTTCCGCACGCCGGTTCTGGCCTACGCAGCCTCGCCCGGCATCCCGGAACTGATCGAAGCTATCCGGAAGTACTATGAAAACATCGGCGTTGGACTGGACGAGTCCGACATCCTCATTACGACCGGCGGCAGCGAAGCATTGCAGATGGCGGCAAACTGTCTGCTGGACGACGGCGACGAGGTCATTGTCCCCGAGCCGTTCTATCCGAACTATCACACGTTCATCACGACCGCAGGCGGCGTCATCCATCCGCTGCACACAAAGCCGGAGGAAGGCTATTTCTATGCCGACCGCGCACGCATTGAGGCCTGCATCACGCCAAAGACGAAGGCCATTATGATCACGAATCCCGGCAATCCCACCGGCACCTGCCTGACGGAGGAACAGATGAAGATGCTTCTGGACGTAGCCGTGGAGCATGATCTGTATTTGGTGGCCGACGAGGTCTACCGCGAGTTTACCTACGACGGCGAGCCGCTGCATTCGTTCGGCAAATTTGACTACGGACAGGAAAACCTGATCCTGATCGATTCCGTTTCCAAGCGCTTTTCCGCCTGCGGCGCGCGTATCGGCTGTCTGATCAGCCGCAATCGGGACTTTATGGCCAATGCCCTCAAATACTGTCAGGCGCGGCTATCGGTCGCAACGCTCGACCAGATTGCGGCTGCGGCGCTTTACTCCGTCGGGCCGGAATACTTCGAGCAGGTGCGGCAGGAATACAAGCGCCGCCGGGATACCGTCGTGCGCAAGCTGCATGAGATCCCCGGCGTCATCTGCGAATGCCCGCGCGGCGCGTTTTACCTCATGGCTGCGCTGCCGGTTGACGATGCAGAAAAATTCCAGCTTTGGCTGCTGCAGGAATTTGAAGATCACGGCGACACGGTCATGTTCTCTGCCGGAGAGCCGTTCTATGCCACGCCCGGCAAGGGCTGCAATGAGATCCGCATCGCATACGTTCTCAAGCAGGAGGATTTGGAGCGCGCTATGGATCTTCTGGCGCTCGGAATCCGGAAATATAACGAAACACATTGAGCGATTGCAAAAAGCGCCCCGCCTGTCCACTCGGACAGACGGGGCGTTGTTCCGTCAGGACCTAAACACCAAAGTGCAAACCAGCGAAGCGTTTCCGATGTGCCTCCGGCGGCCCTATCTTTTCCCCTGCGTGGGAAAAGATAGGGGAGAAAAGGGCGCTTGGATGCGGTTGGTGCATTCTGCGAATACGGTTTTAACAAGCACCAATTATTGAGTCTCTACAAACACATACTCATTCTACGAGCACTATGGTACGCGCCGCCTGTTACGGTACAACAGGTTTGTGAGCAGCTGCACTTGAATGGCTGCGGCAAAAACGCTTTGCGGTTGAGATTTGCAGAGCGGCACGGATTCGCCGGAGTTTTCCTAAAAGCCTCCCCTTGCTGCGCTTTGCGCGGCAAGGGGAGGCGTCATTTGCGGAGCAAATGACGGAGGGGATGGTTTTTACAGATCGACCTTCTCAAAGCGGGCTGCCGACTTGCGATAGGCGAGCAAAACTTCCAGCGCGTAGACTGCCATGCCGCCGAGCAGGACGGGAAGCTGCCGTACAAGGTCTGCGGGGGTGTAGCTTTCACAGACAGTTTTCATATACGGAACAATATGGTCAAGCGCTTCCAGCAGCACGATGGCGACGAACAGCACGATGCTGGAAATGACAAACGGTTTTCCGAGATCGTAGCCGTTTTTATAGTGCATCGGCAGGAACACAAGATCGAACAGGCCCATCAGCACGAAGCCGAAGCCCAGGAAGGCCAGATTCGCCTCAATGCCGACCGGGTTGTTGATCTCTGCATAGCTTCTGCGGAGGAGCATGAACGGAATGCAGACGAGCGCCTGCAAAAGTTGGAGCGTCACGATGGTCGAGAACCGCGCCCGGACAAGATCGCGCTTTGTGAGCGGCAGCAGCGCCATGTAATATACGTCCCGGTTCTCCCGCGCAGCCTGCAGCATGAGGAAAATGCCGAGGGCATTGTAGAAAAATGTTACATAATACGGATAACTTGGCACAAGCACCAGTGCGCTCAAGAGCAAAAACAGCAGCGGCACCGGCGTAACGGTCAGCTTCCATTCCTTTTTCATCAGCAGTTTCATGCTTCCGCCTCCCGTTCCAGATGTACCATGATCTGTTCCAGATTTGCAGGGGTGCAGGAAAGTCCTGCCGCAAGCGGCGCGTCCTCCGCACGGATGAGCGCATCCAGTTCACCCTTGTGGCTGCGCGCGCCGATGAGTTTTCCGCGCAGCGCTGCGCCGCAGGCGGCGTCCGGTCCCTGTACAGACAGATATGCGCCGGTCAGCGCCTGCTTTTTTTCGCTGACGGCGACGCGGCCATTCTGGATATAAGTGATCGTGTCGGCGCAGGTGTCGAGATCGGATGTGATGTGCGTGGAGAAGAGGATCGATACGCCCTCCTGCTCGCAGAGCGTCAGGAATGTGTCCAGCAGTTCATCGCGCGAAACGGGATCGAGGCCGGACGTCGGCTCGTCGAGAATCAGCAGTTCTGCCTTGTGTGACATCGCAACAGCCAGCTGGTATTTGACCTTCATGCCCTCGGACAGTTCGCACACACGCTTGCTTTCATCCAGCGAAAACTGCCGGACAAGCCGCGCATAGCGTTCGCTGTCCCAATCGGGATAGAAATCCTTCGTCACGTTCGTCAACTCCCGCAGGCGCTTGCGCTGGTAATACGATGCGCCGCCGGAGACGAAGCCGATGCGTGAGCGGATGGCGCGCTCGTCCGTGTCCATATCCAGAGCGCAGATTGTAATCTTCCCGGCATCTGGATGCACCAGATGGAGCATGGATTTAAGCGTTGTGGTCTTGCCCGCGCCGTTGCGGCCAATCAGGCCCATGATCGTTCCGGCCTCCATGGAGAACGAGACGTTGTCCAACCGGAAGGCCGGATACTGCTTGCAAAGGCCGTCAAGTCTCAAGATTTCCATCGTCATCCGCCTCCTTTGCCAGCCGGAACAGCGAGTCCGGCACGCTCAGATCGTCCATGCCGACCAGCGCAATGCCGCGCTTTTTATCGGCCATGAGCAAAAGCTGGTCGCCCGGCTGAATGCCGAACAGTTCGCGTGCACCCTTTGGGATGACGATCTGCCCTTTCTCGCCGACCTTGACCAAACTGATGAATTTCCCCTTCGGGAACTGCATCGCCATGAAGATCTCTCCTTTTTATAAAAAAGTTATACTCAGTATGAAATTTCATACTAAGTATAACACGGGTATCAGAAAATGCAAGCGTTATTTTCGCAGCTGCCGGTCGGTGCGCAGGAGGACGAAGCAGGAAGCGAAAAATGTAAGGATATCTGCCGCGGGCATGGAATACAGAACGCCCATCAGCCCGAACGCCTTCGGCAGCAGCATCACGAGCGGCACAGCCAGCAGAACCTCGCGGAAAAATGACAGCCCTGCCGATTCGACCGGCCTGCCCATGGCCTGCATGAAGATGAACGCGGCCTTGTTGACCGTCGCAAGCGGCAGCATGCAAAGATATACGCGGAAGGTCGTGACGGCAAACTCGTTGTACAACTCCGATTCCGAGCCAAACAGGCCGATGATCTGACGCGGGAAAAGCTGTGTGATGAGCAGCGCAAGCACGCCGAGCAGGAATTCTGCGCCCATCAGCCGCCAAAGTACACCCCGGCAGCGGCGCAGCAGCTGCGCGCCGTAGTTATATCCCACGATGGGAATGCAGCCGGCGGCCATACCGATGGTGATGGAAATGATGATCTGAAAGACCTTCATAACGATGCCGAGCACCGTCAGTGGGATATCCGCGCCGTATTTGCTGGAAGCACCGTATTGAACCAGCATGTTGTTCGTCGCGGCCATGGCGATGACCAGAGAGATCTGCGCAAGAAAGCTGCAAAGGCCCAGCGGCAGATACGCGCCGAGAATTCGGCCGCGCAGCTTAAAATCGTCCGCTTTCAGGCGCAGTGCCTTTGTGTGGAACAGGTACCATACGCCCATTGCCGCCGTGATGACCTGCCCGGCCACCGTTGCGGCAGCCGCGCCCATCACGCCCCAGTGCAGAACGAAGATTGCAATCGGGTCCAGAATGCAGTTTGCAATCGCGCCTGCCAGCATGGAGAGCATGGCGAACTGCGGGCTGCCGTCCGAGCGGATGATGGGATTGATTGCCTGTCCGAAGACGTAGATGGGAACGCCGATGGTGATGTAGGTGAAATATTCCTTTGCATAGGACAAATTTGCCTCCGTCGCACCGAACAGCGACAGAAGCGGCATCTGGAACACGGCATAGAGCACCGCGACTGCGATGCCTACCAGTACGCTCAGCGCCACGGCGCTGCCGACGGCGCGGTTCGCGTTCTCCGGCTGGTTTTTGCCGAAGCAGATCGACACATAGCTGCACGCGCCGTCGCCGATCATGACGGCGAGACCGAGGGCTAAAACGGTCAGTGGGAACACGACGTTCGTTGCGCCGTTGCCGAGATACCCGACGCCCCAGCCGATAAAGATCTGATCGACAATGTTGTAAAGCGCCCCGACCAGCAGCGAAACGGTACACGGCAAGGCAAATTTCATCATTAGCCTGCCAAGCGGGGCTGTGCCGAGTACGGCGTTCTGTTTTTCTTCCATTTTGTTTTCCTCCAGACATAAAAAAATCGCGCAAGTCCGTTTGGACTTACGCAAAGCTGCAACACAACAGGAAAATCATAGCACAGACGGCGAAAAAAATCAAAGGGGAATCTGCACAAGTTTTTTATTTTTAAACGGGAACTTGCGCGCCATTCCTGCGTCTGATACTATATAGGCAAATGACAGAAAGAGAGGACGCTTTATGTTCGGCTTCGGTTTTTTTGATTCGGTGTTTCCCGTGCTGTTCACGGTGATGTTTGTGCTGGTTCTGGGCGTGATCATCGTGACGCTCGTGCGTAATGTCAGCCAGTGGCACAAAAACAACAACTCCCCGCGCCTGACCGTGCAGGCTACGGTCGTCTCCAAGCGGATGGAGGTGACGCATCACCATGATGCGAATATGCACACAAGACACTCGTCCACATGGTATTACGCAACGTTCCAGGTCGAAAGCGGCGACCGGATGGAACTCAGCATCCCGGACCGCGACTACGGCTATCTCGTAGAAGGCGACCGGGGAAGCCTCGCCTTCCAAGGCACCAGATTTTTAAGCTTTTCCCGCGACTGACGATCGATGAAAGATGAAACCAGCCCCACCCTTGTGCAAACGCCTGTTCAGCAGGAGATTCGCGCAAGGGCGGGGCAATCATTTTATCCGTTCAGTGCGGCCAGCAGTTCGACGGCCAGCTTGAGCGCCTGTTCGCGCGTAAGCTTGGACTGCGGATGCAGCATGCCATCGCCGGAGCCGCTCAGAACGCCGAGGCCGGTCAGAAGCGCGACCGGCTGCCGCGCGTAGTCTGCAATCTGCGCTGCGTCGGAATAGGGCAGTTCCGCGCCGTCTGCCGGAACGTCACGGAACAGGGCATAGGCTCTGCCTAGCATGGTCACAGCCTGCTCCCGCGTGAGCAGACCGCGCGGTGAAAAGCTTCCGTTTCCGGTACCGTTCACGATGCCGAGCGTCGCGGCGCTCTGGATATCTGCGTCGTTGGTGTCGGAAAAACGGGCCGTGATCGTGACCGGCGCGCCGCCCGCTGCTTCATAGATGCGCATGACGGTCGAGGCAAATTCAAAACGCGTCATGCTCTGCGTCATATCTGTGCCGTAGATGCACACGGAAATGAGTCCCTGTGCCTCCGCCTGCTGCAGATACGGCGCTGCCCACGAGGAAGTCTTTGCCCAAGGCGCTGTTTTGACGGTCATGCGCGCAATGGAATCCGCGTTTTCCGTCAGCCAATCGCTGTAGCTTTGTTCCCACTGGTGCGACCGGGCCCATGCGGCGGTGTCGCTTTTGAGGAAATAAGAGTGGCTGATCGAGCCGGTGCGCGCGTAGCCCGCGTGATCCATGCGTACGTCCAGCCAGTAATACTGCCCGTCTACAAGCACATAATTCCACTTGTGCTCATAGGTGCTGCCATCGTTGTTGACGAAAACGCCGTCAATGAGGCGGCAGTCATAGCCCAGCCGCGTCAGCAGGACGGTCAGGAGCGCGGCGAAGTGTGCGCAGTTGCCGCAGCGCTTGTACATCATCTCATAGGCAAAGGCGGCAATATAGGCATTGGAATCGTAATCGTAGAGATACATACCGGGCAGGTCACCGGGCGTGCGTTCAGCCTTGAACTCCGGGCGCAGGATCTGCGCCTGATAGTTCGGGTCGCGCGCCAGCGCATCCGCTGCGGCGGATACCTGCGCTTCGTCGAACCACGTCGTTCCGTCCCAACCGTCGCGGACGCAGTTCCGGATGATCCAGTCATAGACGGCCTGAATTTTTTGCGCGTCGGTTTTCCCGTCGGTTGGAATCTGCTTTAAAAGTTCGTCCGCGAGAGAATCGATGCGGGGGTCTCCGGTGCGGATGGGTTCGTAGCTGTGAATCTGTTCGCCTACGGCCAGCGCCTGCGGAATGCAGCCGAGCAGCAGTGCGGCAGCAAGCAGCAGCGCGGAAATTCGTCTTGCTTTTATCATAATTCGCTCCTTTTCTCCTTTTTTCTTTCCAGTATAGCCCAGCTTCTCCGGAAATGCAAGCGCCGGGCGGCGCAGCGCGCAATTAGCAGTAGCTTTTTTGCGCTGTATCGAATATAATAGGGGCAAGCCGCAGAGACAGAAAGGAGGATCATGGCTTTCGCCATCACAAGCGCCATGCGCCTGCCGGTTCCCCAGAACCAGGCAGGATAACGAGGAGGAACGCGATCGAAGATTCGGCGGATGCGTTCCCGTGCGCCTCCGTGCGCGTGACAAAGTCAGAAATATGCGGGTGACCGCAAAACAAAGGGGCTTTGAACGGAGAATCAGGCAAATTTCTGCGCGTTTGTCCTGTAGCTGATTTTACAGGAGGAACAATTTCATATGTGTGGTATCGTAGGATATGTCGGCACGCAGCAGGCTGCGCCCATTTTGCTGGAGGGTCTGTCGCGGCTGGAATACCGGGGTTATGACTCCGCTGGCATCTGCGTGGAGCAAAATGGCGTTCTAAAGGTCGAAAAGGCCAAGGGCCGGCTCCAGAATCTGATCGCAAAGACGGAAAACGGCGCGCTTCTGCCCGGCACGCTTGGCATCGGCCATACCCGCTGGGCCACCCATGGTGAGCCGAACGACACAAATTCCCACCCGCACGTCTCGCAGAACGGAAAAATCGCCGTCGTGCACAACGGCATCATCGAGAATTATCTGGAACTGCGCGAATTTCTGCAGCAGAAGGGCGTCAAATTCGCCTCACAGACCGACACGGAGGTCGTCGCGCAGCTGATGGAATACTGCATGGGACTGCCGGAGGTTGAGACAGTCTCAGACGCTTTGTACATGGTCCTGCACCGGATCGAGGGCGCGTATGCGCTTGGCATCCTCTGCTCGGACGATCCCGATCATGTCTATGCTGCGCGCAAGGACGCACCGCTGCTCATTGGCTTCGGTGAGGGCGAGAATTTCATCGCCTCCGATGTGACGGCACTTGTCAAGCACACGCGCGACATCGTGTATATGGAGGACGGCGAGGTCGCCATTCTGGGCCGCGACGGCGTGCAGGTCTATAATGCAATGGAACTGCCCATCGAAAAAGAGCACCATCACATCGATTGGGAGATCTCTGCTGCGGAAAAGGGCGGGTATGAGCATTTCATGCTCAAGGAGATCATGGAGGAGCCCGAGGCGCTTCGCCGGGCGATCCTGCCCCGCATCAAAGACGGCACGGTCGGCTTCGATGGCCTGATGCTCGACAGCAGCCGGTACGACTGCATCAAGATCATCGCCTGCGGGTCGTCATATCATGTGGGCATGGTCGGCAAATATAACCTTGAAAAGCTAACGCGCATGCCGGTCGAGGTCATTTTGGCCTCCGAGTTCCGCTATTGCAGTCCGATCGTAAACGAACGGACGCTTGCCATTATTATCAGCCAGTCCGGCGAGACGCTTGACACCATGGCCGCGCTGCGTGAGGCAAAGAGCCTCGGCGCGAGAATTTTGTCTATCGTCAACGTCGTCGGCAGTTCCATTGCCCGCGAATCGGACGACGTGCTCTACACATGGGCCGGGCCAGAGATCGCTGTCGCAACGACCAAGGCATATTCCACGCAGATGGCCGTTCTGGATCTGCTGGCTGTCTATCTCGCTGCGCAGCGCAAAACGATCAGCGCTGAAGAGGCGGGCCGTCTGACTGCGGCCATTGCCGCGCTGCCTGCACAGGTTGAGCAGATTCTGTCCAGCCGCGAGCAGATCCAGTATTACGCTTCGCAGTATTTCAACCACGATTCTGTGTTCTTTATCGGCCGGAATCTGGACTATGCGCTCGGTATGGAGGGGTCCCTGAAACTCAAGGAGATCTCCTATATCCATTCCGAAGCCTATGCTTCGGGCGAACTTAAGCACGGGACGATTTCACTTATTGAGCCGGGCACGCTCGTGATCGCGCTGGGAACCTATGGCCCGCTGTTTGACAAGGCCATGAGCAATGTCATTGAGGTCAAGGCCCGCGGCGCAAGCGTTCTCGCGCTTACAACAGAGAATCGCCGCGAGGATCTTTCCAGCCGCGTTGACGGCGTTCTGACCATCCCGGAGACGGAACTGCCGCTGCTGCCGCTGCTGGGTGTCGTGCCGCTGCAGCTGTTCGCGTACTATGTCGCGCTGCAGCGCGGCTGCGACATCGACAAGCCCCGCAATCTTGCAAAGAGCGTCACCGTTGAATGAACAAACAGCCCTGCCGGGATCCCGGCGGGGCTGTTTTGCCGGCCGGAAAGGGCGGCAGCTTATGCGGGCTGATAGACGGCAAGCAGGAATTCTGTCGTGACGCGGAGCGATTGCACGGCGGCAAGCTTCTTCTGATCCTCTGCGCCTGTTTTGTAATAATAGGGCGTCATGAGAAACAACGCCTGCACGTCCTCGTTTGACGAAAGTGTGATAGTTGTTCGGAGCGCCTGCGTTTGCATCAGGCGGAAGCCCTCGGCGGCAGGCTCGAAAGGCGGGTTTTCATATGGGTGGTCATAGACAGCGGCCTTCAGTTCAATCAGGTGTTTTTCCATCGGTACGACCCGCAGCAGATATCCGCCGGGCTTTAAAACCCGCCGGAACTCCTCAGCCATGAACGGCGAGAAAATATTGACGATCAGGTCCAGGCTTTCAGCCGCCAGCGGCAGCCGCGCGGTGGTTGCCACACAGAAGATGCCCTCCGGTACCTGCCGCGCCGCACGCTTGACGGCCTCGGCGGAGATATCTGCACCGAGCAGCTGCGGCCGACCGCCCTTTGCAGCGAGTGCGTCGTAGATTGCGCGCGTATACGTCCCTTCTCCGCAGCCTGCGTCGAGTACGCAGGCATCCGGCCCGGCAAGCTGCATGCAGGCTTCGGCCACGGCTTCGATCAGATGGTCATAATAGCCGCGCGATAAAAACGCTGTGCGCGCCGCGACCATGTGCTTGTCGTCGCCATGGCGCTTTCCGGACGCCGAGGGCGGCAGGAGATTGACATAGCCGCTGCGTGCAACGTCAAAGCTGTGACGGTTTTTACAGTGCCAGACTCTTTCCTCCCGTACAAGCGTCTCTCCGCAGACGGGGCAGAGCAGATCAAGCATGGCGAATCCTCCGATCGTGATATTTTTTATATTATACAGCGCCGTGACACACAGCGCAAAGAAAAATTTGGAATCGCGCACGAAACGTGTTGAATTTATGGCGGAATCTGTTATAATTTTCGCAGAGAAGACTGCGCGGAACTTGATTCCGCGCCAGAGCGGAGGAACAGCATGAAAAAGAATCGCGCCCTTTGGGTGATTATCATTGTGATTGTTGTGCTTGCGGCGGCTGCCGCAGGCGGATGGTACTGGCTTTCGACCAAAGCTGCACGGGCGGAGCAGGCACACAGCACTGTTTATACACAGTATACGTCTATGACTGCCGCCGTTGACAGTGTCACACTTACGGTAACGGAGGACGGTTCGCCGGTCGGCGAGTATGATTTACAGAAACTCGGTCTGCGCGACGATCTGATGAATAAGGTCACAGCGCAGTTTTCTGAGACGGATCGTATGACAGCTGAGCAGTTTGCCGCGCTCGGCATCCGCGAAAAGCTGAACTGGGCAAAAAACGCCCATCCCGCGCCTTATCCCTGCACCGTCAGCATGGAGCAATTTGACGCGGCAGCAGTTTTGGCCGACCTGCGGAACATGAAGCGCACGGCAGCGGAGAACGCCTACACCACGCTGGAAGACGGTGTTTACACGGTTCATGCCGAGGTTCCCGGAACCGAACTGAACGAGCAAACTGTTCTGGACGGGCTGCGCGCGGCGGTCTCCGTGCTCGGTGTTACGGCGGACGGGCCGCAGGACACGGCGTTTGAACTGACCTCGGTTGACTGCTACAAGCAGCCCGAGATTACGACTGCGACGCTGCGAGACACGCCGGACAGCCTGTTCCGCAAGGCGCTGGCAGATCTCGAAATCAAGGTGACGTTCAACGCAGACACCGCGCAGTATCTGCCGCACGGCGAGGAAACGCTCACAAGCCATGATCTGGCTTCCATCGTGGACATGGAGCCGGATGGAACGGTTACAGTCGATGAGAAGGTTCTGCGTGAAAAGGTTTCCAAGTGGGCAGAAAGCTACAGCAAGAAAGACGCACCGTTTCTGTTTGATTCATGGGTCAAGGGGCTGACAGAGATCGATTTCGTCACCTGCGACTATCAGATCGACGCGCAGAGTTTGGCCGAGCAGATCCGCGCGCAGCTGCTGACGATGCAGTCCGGCACCGTGTCTGCCGAGGCTGTGTGCTACGATAAGGACGGCAAGCCCTTCTCGCTGGGAGACAGCTATATTGAGGTCGATTTTGACAACCAGCAGATGACCTTTATCAAAGACGGCCGTCTGGTCGTCAACACCAACGTCGTGACCGGTGCCCTCAACGGCCACCAGACCCCGACCGGCCTGTACGAGACGCACGGCAAGGAGCACGACGTCTGGCTCAAGGGTGACGATTATCTCGTCTTCGTCAAATACTGGGTCAGTGTGGTCGGCGACATCATCGGCCTGCATGATGCGTCGTGGCGGGAGAACTTCGGCGCAAGCTTCTATGTCTACGGCGGCTCCCACGGATGCGTCAACACGCCGGAGGAGGCCATGGCCATGATCTGGTATCTGGCCGAGGACGGGACGCCCGTTCTCATGCACGGCGTCAACGAGTGGTACGAGCCGGCTAACGGAAACCCGCGCGCGACAAAGGAGCCCGTGCGCGGGACGACCAGCAAGATCAGCGTTCCATCCGGCACGCGCGTGCTCGAACCCGGCAGCAGCCGCATCGAGATTCAGCCGGACGACGTTGTCCCGTTTGAACTGCCGAAGGAGGCAGAGCAGGGGAAGGAAGCTGCTTCAAACACCGAGGCCACAGCCAAGCCGGTATCCTGAATATGACAGACCCCTCCGCAGTGCGGAGGGGTTTTTGTATGTGGGCGCAGCGCGTTATTTCTTTTCAAACTCCTTTGCCACGTCCTTCAGAAGCTGGCGGATGGGCAGGTGCTGCGGACAGGCCGTTTCGCATTTGCCGCATTCCAGACAGTCGGACGCCTTTCGTCCGGGCGCGGTGTGGACGGCGCTGTAATAATAATCTGCGTTCCAGTCGTGATAAAGCTGCTTGGTGTTCATAATGGCGAACAGATCCGGAATGGAGATGTGCTGGGGACAGCCATCCGTGCAGTAGCGGCAGGACGTACAGGGGATGAGGTGCTTGCTGCGGAAAATCTCCTGCACGTTCCGGACGGCTGCCAACTCCGTTTCCTCAAGCGTGAAAGTGTATCTTTTCATTTCTCATCACTATCTTCATTATACATCAACAGTGATAAATTATCAGCCTTTTTAAAAAGACATTAGTATGGCCCCCCGCGTCCAGAAATGCGTCAACCATTTTCGACGTTTCCGCCAGATCAATCTCGCCATCCTTCATCGGCAGGCGCATGAAGCCGAAGCCAAAGTTCTTTTTGAGATGTTCCATATCAGAGCCCCTTTCTTTTTATTCTGCTTCTATTTTAATGGAAGCGAAGGATTCCATCAAGCCCCTTTTGTGCGCAAAACGGCAGCCCCGGACATGGGGCTGCCGTCTGCTGCTATATTACTGGTTTTGTATCGAAACTCAGGCAATCCATTTGGACGGTTGGATGCTGAAATATAGCTGAGAAAACTCAGATCGTAACGCCGGCCTTTTCGAGGATAGCCGGGACGTTCTTTTCCGCGCCGATGGCCATGATATGTACGCCGTCGCACAGATGCTCGTCCTTGATCTTTGCAATCATCTCTGCTGCCATCTCAATGCCAAGCTGCATCGGAAGGCCCTTGACGCCCTTTTCCTTGCCCTCGGCTGCCGCCGCGGCAAGCTTGTCGATCATATCCTGCGGCACCGCGATGCCGGGGACGTTTTCGTTCATGTACCGCGCCATGCCCGCAGCCTTGAGCGGGATAATACCGGCCATAATATGCGTCTTAATGCCTGCTGCATCAACTTTGTCGAGGAAGCGCTTGAACGTTTCCAGATCAAAAATGCCCTGCGTCTGAATGTACTCCGCGCCGTTTTCGACCTTCTGACGCAGCTTGTTGATCTGCAGTTCAATCGGGTCATAGACCGGGGTGACGGAAGCGCCCTTGTAGAACTTCGGTGCGCCGCCGGCAATCTCGTTGCCGCCGCAGTCGCAGTTTGTCTGCTCCATCTTCGTGAGCATTTTCAGAATGCCGACGGAATCCAGATCATAGACCGGCTTGGATTCCGGACAGTCGCCGACGACGGGATGATCGCCCGTCAGAGCCAGCATCGTGTCGATGCCGAAAGCCGCTGCGGACAGAATATCGCCCATGATCGCCATACGGTTGCGGTCGCGGCCGGTCATCTGCAGAATCGGCTCGATGCCCGCGTTCTTGAGCGCAATGCACAGGCCGAGACTGGATGCCTTGAGGCTGGCAGACTGCATATCGGTCACGTTGACGCCGTGAACCTTGCCGTTCAGAAGCTTGGCAGCCTCCAGCTGCTCGGAAAAATCATAACCCTTCGGGGGGGCCATTTCGGCAGTGACGCCAAATTTACCGGCTTCAAAAGCCTCTTTTAACATACTCATATTATTTCTTCCCCTTTAAGCTGATCGTTCTCGGATAGCTGAACTTCGCGTAGCCCTTGTCCTCGCGGGTGTGGCCGAGTTTGTCGAGTTGGCCGATCTGGTCAAGGCGCTTGTAGATCTTGATCCATGCGCAGTCGTTTTCCGGGTTGACCTCGCACTTGCCGTTCTTCTGGCCGCCGCAGGGACCGTTGACAAGGCTCTTGGCACACTGGGTCACAGGACAGATACCGCCGGTCTGGCCCAGAACGCAGTCGCCGCAGAAATGGCACGCCTCTTCCCAGACGCCGAAGCGGACGGCTTCGCCGAGGTACATGGTGTTATTGGACGGATAGGTGGGGATGCCAGGGGCATTCTTTGCGACGCACTGTACGCCGTCGCCGCAGGACATGCAGATCACGCAGTCCGGCTTGGCTGCGACGAGGGGCTTCATCTTGCCCTTGACGCCAAGGTTCATGCAGCAGTAATCGGCAATCGTCGTGCCGACGACCTTTTTTCCTGCTTCCTCCAGTGCCTTTGCCAGTGCGGCGACCTCCGGCTCACCGCCGGTGTGACATGCCGTTGCGCAGCTGTTGCAGCCGACGATCGCAACTGTCTTCGCGTCGCCGACCATCGCCATGAGCTCTTCCATGGGCTTCTTTTGCGTAATAATCATGCTAACGTCTCCTTGCGTATGAAATGCGGGCGCGTGTCAACTCAATGGACCGCGTTCGTATGTCTCAAACATATGCCTATCATACTCCAAACTCGCGCAGAAATCAACATGATTCCAATGCAAACAACGAAAAATTTCTGGGATTTCTACAAGATTCCGTCGTGAAACCAACTGGCAAACAGAAAACCAACATGCTATAATACAGACAAACACAAGCAGGAGGCATGATCAGGCATGCAGACAGGGTTTTTTGAAAAGCAGATCGTTCTGACCCCGGATCTGTGCGGCAGCGCGGCGGCGCTTTCGCCGCTGGCGGCGTTTACGATCTTTCAGGGCGTTGCGTCGGAGCACGCGGAGAAAATCGGCGTCGGCGGCGCAGCGATGGCAAAGCGGGGCGAGTTCTGGCTGACCGTCCACAGCCGGGTGGATTTTTATGGGCCGGCGTATCTCATGGACGAACTGACGGCCCGCACATGGCCGGAACGGTGTGAGGGCCGGGATATCCGGTGCTTCCGCAGCTACCGGCTGACGAAGGGCGAACAGATCGTCGCGCTGGGCCGGACGCAGTGGGCAATTCTCGGCTCGGAGCAGAAAATTCTGCGCTTTGAGCAGTCCGGTTTTCCAGCGGATTTCCCCTTCCCCGAGACAGCTGCCATTGACGAGCCGCCCGTGCGCTTCCACGATGAACTGGCGCAGGAGGATCTTGTCTACACGCATCTTGTCCGTGCGACGGACATTGACATGGGGCGGCATATGAACAATGTCGTCTATATTCGCCTGCTGCTTGACTGCTTCCGGGCCAAGGAACTGGCCTTTGGTGCGGTAAAACGCATTGAGGCGCACTATGCAAGCCCGTGCCTTGAGGGCGAGACGCTCGGCGTCTTCTGCCGCCGGGAAGGGCAGATTTGCCGCATGGCGGTTCGCCACGCGGACGGCCGTTCAGCCGTTTTGGCACAGGTCGAATTCGGATAATCGGATAAGCCCATCTGAAAACAAACACCCCCGGACTGTGCGCAGTCCGGGGGTGGTGTTGCTTCAGGATTACTCGACGGTAACGCCTCTCTTGGCAAATTCCTCAACCATGAGGTCAAGGTCGGGTTTGATGTTGATGGGCTCGCCCGCGGACTTGATGGCGTTTGCTACGTCCTTCAGACCGTTACCGGTCACGACGGAAACGACCGTCGCGCCCTTTTCGATCAGACCCTGTTCGCAGGCCTTCTTAACGGCGGCAGTGCCGGTGACGCCAGCAGGCTCGCCGAAGACGCCGCAGGTGCGTCCCAGCAGCTTCTGCGCGGCGAGAATTTCCTCGTCGGTCACGTTGACAGCGATGCCGTTGGACTCCCGGATGGCCATGAGGGCTTTATCGGCATTGCGCGGCACGCCGACGGAGATGGAGTCGGCGATGGTGTTTTCCTCCATCGGCTCCCAGGGCTTGTTCTCCTGAATCGCGCGGTTGATGGGGTAGCAGCCGGTAGACTGTGCGGAAATGAGGCGCGGCAGCTTGTCGATGAAGCCGATGGCGTACAGGTCCTTCAGACCCTTCCACACACCCGCGATGGTGCAGCCGTCGCCGACGGAGATCGCCAGATAGTCGGGCATTTCCCAGTTCAACTGCTCGGCAATTTCGAGGGAAACAGTCTTCTTGCCCTCGGACAGATACGGGTTGATGGCTGCGTTGCGGTTGTACCAGCCCCATTTTTCAATGGCTTCGGCGGACATCTTGAATGTTTCCTCATAGTTGCCCTTGACGGAAATGACGTTCGCACCGAAAATCATCAGCTGCGCGACCTTGCCCTTCGGCGCGCGCTCGGGAACGAAGATGTAGGTCTTGAAGCCTGCGGCCGCCGCGTTGCCCGCGAGGGAGGACGCCGCATTGCCCGTGGACGAGCAGGCGATAATCTTCGCGCCCGCCTCATGTGCCTTGGCGACAGCCATGGCGGAGGCGCGGTCCTTCAGAGAAGCGGTCGGGTTGATGCCGTCGTCCTTGACCCACAGACGGCCAAGACCCAGCATTTCTGCCAGCTTCGGCTCTTCATACAGCGGGCTCCAGCCCACGCGCAGCGGCGTGTCGGGTGTGGTTTCCTCGACCGGCAGCAGTTCACGATAGCGCCACATAGTCGGGTTTACACGGTTTTTCAGCGTTTCCTTGGTGAGATGCGCCTTGATATAATCATAATCATATACGATATCCAGAATCCCGCCGCAGGAGCAGTTGGTCAGATTCGGGACAGCCTCATATTCCTTGCCGCAGCGCACGCAGCGCGCACATTTGACGTTTTTCATTCAGAATCCTCCTTCAGATTTTCCAGCGCGACACGCACAGCCTCGACCACGAACGCAGAAAATGTGCAGTCCGTTCCCTTGATGGCGTCCTCAATTTCATCGATCACGTCATTGGGGAAGCGGATGCTCTTGTTTGTCGTGGGCGGAATATTCGGGATTCGGAATTTCTTCATCGCAATGCACCTCGCATTATGTTTCGCAATGCAAATTGTATTGCAATTATGCGCCGAACATTGTAATATAAACGTAGCACAAATGTGCAACAAAGGAGGCGCATGTATTATGAATGAAATTCCCGAATATTACACCATTTTATTTCAGGCCGCAGAACAGGCGATTCAAGCGCTGGAACAGCAAAATTACGGGCTTGCGAAACAAATTTTGATCGACGGCGAACAGGCCGCCGAGGAAGCGTTTGTCGCAAAGGATGAATAAACGGGGTGGGGTCATTCCCCCACCCCATTTTGGTTCTATATTGGCTTAATTTTGGCTTACAGCGCCTTCAGCAGACCAACCTCGTCGTTGAATGCGTTGATGAGTTCGTCGAGCTCCTTGGCCTGTGCATGGACGGCATCCCAGGTGTTCTTGACGTCGTACCACTGGGCGTTGAGGTCTTCGACGGTCATGCCCTGCTGCTCGACCCAGGTGTAATACTTCAGGTTGTGGACTCTCTTGCGCTCCGGATAGGTGAGTTCCATCATGTTGTCGGTCTTGAGGTTCAGCATATGCAGGTTGTGATCCAGCTCGGCAGCCTGTGCGGAGTATGCGCCGTACTGCTCGTTGAGTTCTTCGACACGGGATTTGTACATGACGGCGGAGTCGGTCAGGACGGTGACGACAACGTCATCCTCGGTCAGCTCATAGAACTTGGCAAACTTGATGCAGCAAAGAACGTTTGCGATGCCGGAAATGCCCATCCAGGTGAACTTTTCGATCTGCTCGTCGGACAGGCCGAGGGACTTGAGGTACGCCTGGCCTTCCTTGCAGTTGAACAGGCGGAGCAGTCTCTGGGAATCTTCGTCGTCAATGTCGATGACCATGTCGGTGTTCTTGACGTTGTGGACCCAAGGGATATGCTTGTCGCCGATACCCTCGATGCGGTGGCCGCCGAAGCCATTGTCGAGGATGGTCGGGCACTGCAGCGCTTCGCCGACGGCCAGCTTCATGCCCGGATAGCGCTCCTTCAGGAGGTCGCCCGCGGACATCGTGCCGGCGGAGCCGGAGGTGAAGCAGGCACCAGCCAGTCTCTGGCCGGGCTTCTTCACGTTCTCAAAGAGATCAGACAGAGCGTAGCCGGTGACATTGTAGTGCCACAGGGGGTTGCCCATCTCGGCGAACTGGTTGAAGATCATCATGCTGGGATCCTGCTTGAGTTCCCAAGTCTTGTCGAAGATTTCCTTGACGTTGGACTCGCAGCCCGGGGTGGCGATGATCTGGCCAGCGATGGTCTTCAGCCAGTCAAAGCGTTCCTTGGACATATCCTGCGGCAGAATGGCGACGGAGTCGCAGGCCAGCAGCTTGGAGTTGAACGCGCCGCCGCGGCAGTAGTTGCCGGTGGAGGGCCAAACAGCGTGATGATAGGTGGCGTCGAACTGGCCGGTCACGAGACGCGGGGCCAGGCAGCCGAAGGAAGCGCCGACCTTATGGCAGCCGGTCGGGAACCACTTGCCGGACATGGCCAGAATGCGGCACGGGACGCCGGAAACGGAGGACGGGATCTCAACATAGTTCGGGGTCTTCTGATACAGGCCGCCGGACTCCTTGGCCTCGTTGTGCCAGCTGATGCGGAACAGGTTGACGGGGTCAACGTCCCACAGGCCGGTGTGCGTCAGCTTTTCCTTGATCTTCTCGGGAATCAGGTCGGGGTTCTGCATCTGGGCGATGGTCGGGATGATGATGTTGTTTTCCTTGGCCTTCTGGATGTTGTGGGCCAGGCCTTCACGGTTGATGGTCAGATCGATCTTGCTCATAGTTCGTTTGTTCCTCCTGTTTTACTGTTGTCTAAGTATGAATAGAGCGTGTACTTGGAGATGCCGAAATGCTTGGCGATCTTATCGCCGGATTTTGTGATCAGAAGTGCGCCGGAATTACTGAGATAGCGGATGGCCTTGACCTTGTCGTCCTTGGTCATGAGCGCGACAGGCTTGCCGACAAGTTCATCTGCCTGCCGGATGAGATCGTCCAGCAGATCGGCCACGTTAAGCGTGATGCGTTCCGGCTCACGGCTGGCTTGCTGGTCGGCAGAAATAAAGTCGTGCAGGGAGTTTTCAAACAGCTGCATCATGGAAATGTCGTAGTTGATCCCAAGAATCCCCGTGACTTTTCCGCTCTCGTCCCGGATGTACACCGAAGAGGATTTCAGAATCTTCCCGTCCTTTGTGCGCGTCAGATAGCCAAGCTGATCCTCCGCACTGTCGTCCTCATGGCCCAGCTGCTCCAGCACCACATGCGAAGGCCCATCGCCGACCTTGCGGCCGGTCACATGCCCGTTTTCGATCGCTACGATCGAGGAATAGGCGCTTTTGCCAGAGAGTTCATGGAGCACGACTTCGCAGTTGCTGCCGAACTGCGCCGCGATCGCCTTTGCGATCTGCTCAAGCAGTTCCAGTAATTTCGCGTCCAATCTGCTATCACCTCCAAATTTAATACCCGAATGAAGTCTAAAGCTATCATACCAGTATCAGAAGCAGATTGCAAGGAATTTTCAAAAATATTTTTAGGCTAACAAAAATTTTGTTGCGCTTTCTCCAAAATTACGCGCTTTCATGTGTCAGCTGCGTGAGAATGGACTCGAAGCCCTTGCAGGACTTGAGCAGCTGATCGATCTCGATATACTCGTCGCGCACATGTGCAAGGCTTTCGAGCGAAGGACCGTAGCCGATGGTCGGGATGCCCGCCTCACCGCAGAAGCTGCTGCCGTTGGTGCAGAACGAGAAGTGCGACAGCGGCGCTTCGATGCCCGCATCTTTGAGGCCCTTCAGCGCGGCCTGCACCAGCTCGCTGTCCTCCTCCGTGACCCAGGCCGGGAAATAGCGCCTGGCGCGGATGGTGTCGCCCGTCCAGCACTTTTCTTCGCCCTCGGCCAGATAGCACCGGGCCTTGAGGCCGGGGTGCGTTTCCTGCGCGCGGGCAATGGCTTCGTTCACCTGCCCGAGAATGACGGCCTCATCCTCGCCCACAAGCGTCCGGCGGTCAAACGTCGCGCGGCAAAGAGACGGCACGACCGACGCGCCGGGATACGGCTGGGAGATAATATCCGTCAACTCCAGAATGCCCTTGCCGAGCAGCGGATGCTCGTTCGGGACGATCTTCCGGATCTCGTCGATCACAGCCGTCATGGCATACACGGCGTTGACGCCCTTTTCCGGGTTGGAGGAATGGCAGCTGACGCCTTCCGTCTCGACGACGACCTCCGCCCGGCCGCGCTGGCCGCGCTTGACGGTCGTGCTCGTGGCCTCGCCGATGATGACGAAGTCGGGCTTTGCCAGCCGCGTAATTTCGCGGGAGGACACGCCCTCGAACCGCTCCTCATGCACCGTGCACGACACGCAGACGCGGCCCGCAAAGTCTCTGCCGGTCTTTTCAGCGAAGCGCGCCGCCGCCGTGATCATGGCGCAGTCGCTGCCCTTCATGTCGGACGCGCCGCGGCCGTAAATTTTCCCGTCCGCGATCTCGCCGCCGAACGGGTCATGCTCCCACTGCGGCGCGTCGATCACGTCCACGGTGTCGATATGGCCGTCCATCAGGATGGTCTTGCCGGGCCGCTTGCCGTTGATCGTGCCGAGGACGCTGCCGAAGCGGTCGATGATGACCTCGTCGAAGCCGTATTCCTCCATTTTGCGCTTCATCAGCTCCGCCACGCCCTTTTCCTGTCCGGAATAGCTGGGAATGCGCAGCGCCTCCTGACAAAACGCAATCAGCTGTTCATTTGTATAAGTATCCATGCGGTAAAAATCCTTTCTCTCTCGATTTCTGTTTGAAGCATAGGGCAGCCTCGCACCATTGTCAAGCCGCGTGTGCAAAATCTATGTTTTACAAAAAAACCGCGGCCCGTTTTGGTCAAAATAGCGAAACAGCCCTGCGCCGTTTGGCGCAGGGCTGCTTAACGCGATTCAAAGCTGCTGAAGACCGGCTTCGATCTCGCCGATCATATATAATGAGCCGTAGCAGAGAACGACGCCGTCCTTGCCGGCATGCTCCACGGCCAGCCGGACGCCGTCTGCAACCGCATCGCAGGCTGTGACAGGCTTGCCGAACTGGGACAGGTACTGCGCCAGATCGTGCGCGTTCAGCGCGCGGGGATTGCCCGGTGTGACGGTAATGAACTCCTTTGCGTAGGGCTCAACGTTCCGGTACATGCAGTTATAATCCTTATCGGCCAGAACGCCGGTCAGGATGGTCAGCGGCCGGTCCGCCAGATAGTCCTGAATGTTCTTGACGAGCGCCTGAATGCACTGCGGATTGTGTCCGCCGTCGATGATGAACAGCGGGTCTTTGCGCCGCACGTCAAACCGGCCCGGCCAGCGGACGGAGGCAAGTCCTTCGCGGATGTGCTCGTCCGTAAGGTGCCAACCGCGCTGCTGCATGACGGTCGCCGCGGTGAGCGCAACGGCTGCATTGTGCAGCTGATGGTCGCCAAGCAGCGGCAGCTTCAGCGCGTGGAAGCGCTCCCAGTCGAAGACCTGGCCGGTCAGATCGTGGGAGAGCAGATGAATATCGGCAAAATCCGCCTTGTGAAGCGTTGCACCGACCTCTTTGCACCGCGCCTCGATCACGGCCTCGACCGACGGCGTTTCACGGTAAATGACCGCGTCGCAGCCGGGCTTGATGATGCCGGACTTCGTTGCGGCGATCTTCTCCAGCGTGTCGCCCAGCACCTCCGTGTGGTCAAGGCCGATGTTGCAGATGATTGCAACCTCCGGCGGCAGAATCACGTTTGTGGCGTCAAATTCGCCGCCCATGCCGACCTCACAGACAACGAGGTCGCAGTTGTGACGGGCAAAATACTCAAATCCCAGCGCCGTGACCATTTCAAACTCGGTCGGCTGCTCGAAGATCGAATCCGCGAGGGGCTTGATATACTCTGTGATTTCGCAGATTTCCTCGTCGGGGATCTGCACGCCGTCGATCTGGATGCGCTCATTGAAGCGGATCAGGTAGGGGCTGGTGTACAGGCCCGTTTTGTATCCGGCCTTTGTGAACATACTGGCCAGCATTGCGCAGGTCGAGCCCTTGCCGTTCGTGCCGGTCACATGGATAAACTTCAATCTGCGCTCGGGATGGCCCATCTTGTCCAGCAGCGCGCTGATGCGTTCGAGGCCGGGGACACTGCCCTTCCAGCAGACGGAATGGATATAATGCAGCGCTTCGTCAAGCGTCATGTCAATTACCTTCTTTTGATTTCGATTCGTATTTCACCGGCGGCCAAAGCTTGGCGGCGGTAAACACCTTGGATTTATAAAGCAGCCATACCACCAGAACGTCAATGACGAACGTGACGCCGAGCTGTACCGAGCGGGTTGCCAGTTTTGTCAGGAAAAATGCCGTTTTTGCGTCGCCGCCGTAGACAAAGGCAAGCGCGAAACTCTGCCAGAGGATCGAGCCCAGCGCAATGGCGGGCAGGAACGACAGGGCAATGGTGGGGATAGACGTCTTTTTCACCAGCAGCGGCTGGAACAGGCCTGCGCAGAGTCCGTAGAGAATGGGCGGAACGCAGAACATCGGGTTATAGCCGTAGCCGGAGAACAGACAGCCGACAAAATCGGCCACAAAGCCGACCAGCGCACCGGGCAGCGGCCCAAAGAGCATACCGGCCAGGAAAATAGGCACGGCCTCAATGGAGAAACGGGTCGTCTCGTTGGGCATCGGAATGATGAACCGGGCCAGAACGACGGAAACGGCAGCCAGCAGCGCGCAGGATACAAGCGTGCGCACGTTTTGCAGCCCGTGGTGCGGCGCAGCGGACATGTTTTTTGTAAAATTAGACATAAAAAAGCCTCCTATTGTGTCAATGGGAGGAGGTTCGGATGATATGGACTTTCAAACAAGAAAGAAACTGCTGTACAATTTCAGTTTGCTATAGCGGATGCGAAATGACACCGCGGAGAGACTCCTTCGCCCGGCGGCAACCTCCCATCCAACCGGTACTTGACGCGTCATTTCTACTCATGCAACGTTCGGGTACGCATGCTCTGTTCGTTAAATTGACAGGCTCACATCTTCCTGTCCTTCGGGTTCGCTCCTTCGTGCTTATTGTATTGTGTCGGGGAGAAAAAATCAAGCAGAAATCAATATTTTTTTATTGATTCCCGGGATTTTTTTCGGGGCTGCCCAAAACTTGAAAAATCCGCTCCGCCGACGGGCACTCACCGCCCGCCGCGCGCCATCCGGCCAGAAACGCCGCGCGGACGATTTCAAACAGCACAGATTCCGCATCGTCATATTCATGCCGCTCAAGAAAACAGGAAAACGCAGCCTCAAATTCATTGTCCATCATACGCACACCTCATTATCTGTTTTCTTTATATTACAATATAATTTTCATAAAGTAAATAATCGTTTATTTTACGGAAATTATAATTGCACAGAAAACTTGATAGCATAGTGTCAACAGGATGTGATACGATGCAGACAGAGTATGCTGAGAAATATATTACGCTCGGACTGAAAATCGCATATTACCGCAAAAAGCGTGGTTATACGCAGGAGGTTTTCGCGGAAAAGATCGGAAAGAGCCTCAATTTTCTTGCGCAGGTCGAAGGTACGGGAACAGTGCGCGGCGTAAGCCTTGAAACGCTCTTTAAAATTGCGGATGTTTTACAGCTCCCACCTGCAAAGCTGTTGGAAGACGATTGAAAAGAGCCGTTTGTATGCAGTATCGGCAGAGCGCTGTCGGAGAGACGATCCGGCGGCTTCGGATGGAAAAGAATCTGTCGCAGGAACTGCTCAGCGGTCTTGCCGGGATTGCACGCACCCATCTGAGTATGATCGAAACCGGGCGGAAGCAAGCCAATTTTGGAACGATCTGGAGGCTTGCGCTTGCTTTAGGACTCCGGCCAAGTGAACTGGTTGAAAGAATCGAGCAGGCCTGTCAGGAATAAGCAGCATTAACCGCATTGGCAAATGCACGCGAATTTCCCGCAGATCATCCTTCGATCAGGTTCCCCTGCGCGGCGGCTCTACGCCCCAGTTCGGCAGGGGCTGGCGCTGCATGGCGCCGAAGATCTTGCTTTTGAGGTCGGGATACTGCGCCTGCAGCGAGACGATCAGTTCCTTGACCTCCTGCCGCTTGGTATGCTTGTCGGCGGGACAGACGTTGTGGACGATGGGCAGTTCATATTTCTCGGCAAAATGCGTGATAGCTTGTTCTCCGACATAGAGCATGGGGCGGATCTGCGTGATGCCGGTGCGGCTGAGATACGTTACGGGCTCAAAGCAGCCGATGCGGCCCTCGTAGAGAAGGCTCATGAGAAATGTTTCAACGGCATCGTCAAAATGGTGACCGAGCGCGATCTTGTTGCAGCCCAGTTCCAGCAGCATGTCGTTCAGCGCACCGCGGCGCATTTTCGCGCACATCGAACAAGGGTTTTTCTCGTGCCGGTAATCAAAGATAATCGGGCCGATCTCCGTTTTCTTGATCTGATACGGCACGTCCAGCTTTGCGCATAATTCCGCTACCGGAGAATAATCCATGCCCGGCAGACCCATATCGATGGTCACGGCCTGCAGGTCATAGTGAACAGGATAATATCGGCGCAGGGCGGCCAGCAGGTATAAAAGCGACAGCGAATCCTTGCCGCCGGATACGCCGACGGCGATCTTATCGCCCTCACAAATCATATTATAATCCTCCGCGCAGCGGCGGATGCGGCCCATCAGATTCTGCATGCGAATTCCTCCAAATTGTATTGTTTTTGCGTTTTGAGCATTTGCGAGTATTTTGAAGCATTTAAGAGTATTTTGAAGCTCTCTTGATAAACCGTTGAAAACCAGGAAAAACACGCTTGACACCGGTTTTGCCGTGTGATATAAAGAATAAGCGCGTTTTCCAGAGTCATTGTATACGCGCGCGCCAAACTTGTCAAAACTTTTTATCATAAAAGAAAACCATGTGTTTTCAAACGGAGGAACAAACATGACCACTATGGCTAAGAAAGAGACCGTCCAGAGAAACTGGTACGTTCTCGACGCAGCTGGCAAGCCCCTGGGCCGCACCGCTGTGACCGCTGCCAAGCTGCTGCGCGGCAAGCACAAGGTTGACTTCACCCCGAACGTTGACTGCGGCGATTTCGTCATCATCGTGAATGTTGACAAGGCCGTTCTCACCGGCAAGAAGCTCGACAACAAGCACTACTATCATCACACCGGCTGGATCGGCAACCTGAAGGACGTCAAGTACCGCACGCTCATGGCGGAGCGTCCCGAGTTCGCCATGGAACTGGCTGTCAAGGGCATGCTGCCCAAGAACAGCATCGGCCGCGCTGCGCTCACCCGCCTGAAGCTCTACAAGGGTGCCGAGCACAACAACGCCGCACAGAAGCCCGAAGCATGGACTTTGGACTAATCAGGAGGTAACAGACTATGTACGAGAGCAAGAGACAGTATCAGTACGGCACCGGCCGTCGTAAATCCTCCGTTGCCCGTGTCCGCGTCTATCAGGGCGGCACCGGTTCCATCACCATCAACGGCCGTGATATCGATGATTATTTCGGCCTGGATACCCTGAAGATGGTCGTCCGTCAGCCTCTGGCTGCGACCGATCTGGTCGGCAAGGTCGATATCGTCTGCACCGTCGAGGGCGGCGGCGTTTCCGGCCAGGCCGGCGCCATCCGTCATGGCGTTGCCCGCGCTCTGCTGAGCGTCAACCCCGAATTCCGTGCCACGCTGAAAGCCGCTGGCTTCCTGACCCGTGACCCGAGAATGAAGGAAAGAAAGAAGTACGGCTTGAAGGCAGCTCGCCGCGCGCCGCAGTTCTCCAAGCGTTGAGTTTTCTTTCGATTTTTGTATCCAAAACCCGGACGACCGTGTGCCGTCCGGGTTTTTCTGTTTTCCGACACGCATCGGGCACATGCGGCATAGAATGACACGGGAACGGATGTTCCCAAATCTTTTTCTGGAGGAATACAGAATGGCTTCTTCCTGCAACGGCTGCTTCGGCGGCCTTACGTTCCCGGACTTTGTTCAGCAGCGGTGCTGCAATCCCTGCTGCAGACAGACGACCGGCTCTGTCGGCGGTACTTCGACCACGAATCCCACCTGCACCTGTACCTGCACCTGCACGCAGCCGAGCGGCACGGTTGCCGGTACGTCAACATCGACGGGCTGCGGATGCTGCCGTCGCTGTGACTGCGGATGCTGCCGCCGCTGTGGCTGCGGCTCGTGCGGCAGTGTAGGCGGTACTTCCACTTCGACATCCAATTCTGGCTGCGGATGCAGCCGCTGCTCCGGCTGAGCAGATATGCGGCGGGCCGCTCCACCATCTGGTGGGGCGGCCCACTGTTTTCCGCTCTTTACAAATAGAACAAATCTGTTATAATAGTTCTTGGATAATATCGTCACGTTGCACAACAAGCGCAGAACAGGAGGCATTTCTATGCGGCTTGCAGTTCCGTTTGACCATGGCGAAATTTACGGGCATTTTGGCCGTACTGCACAGTTTAAGCTTTACGACCTGACTGACGGGCGAATCGTCTCGACGGCCATTGTGGATACGATGGGCAACGGTCACGGTGCGCTGACCGGATTTCTAAAGGCATATGCCGTCGATGCACTCATCTGCGGCGGCATTGGCGCAGGTGCGCGCCTTGCACTGGAGGAGGCCGGAATCCGACTCTATCCAGGTGCGGCGGGCAGTGCGGACGAGGCAGTCCATGCCTTTTTGGCAGGGACACTTCAATATCAACCCGATCTCGTTTGCAGCCACCATAGAGACGCGCCGCCGCGCGTCTGCGGCAGTCATACCTGCTCGGCTGCCTGCTATCACGAACGACAGGAGAAAGCATGCCATGAACCGAACTGACGCTCTGTATCAGAGTTTTCTGGAAATTTTGCGCGAGGAACTTGTGCCCGCAATGGGCTGCACGGAGCCGATTGCCATCGCCTACGCTGCGGCGCAGGCCCGCGCCGTGCTCGGCAAGCGGCCCGAGCGTGTGCGCATTGAGGTCAGCGGTAATATTATCAAGAACGTCAAGAGCGTGATCGTGCCGCATACCGGCTCGATGCACGGCATCGCGGCTGCTGCCGCCGCCGGTATCATTGCGGGCCGGGAAGACAGGGAGCTTGAGGTTCTGAGCGAGGTCACGCAGGCGCAGATCGAGGAAATGCGCGCCTATCTTAAAGAAGCTGCCTTTGAGATTCGCCCCATTGACTCACCGTTCATTTTCGACATCCGCATTACGGTCTGCGCGGACGGCGATCAGGCCATGGCTCGCATTGTCGGCAGCCACACCAATCTTGTGCAGCTGCTGCACGGCACAACGCGCATCATCGACCGCCCGTGCAGTGAGACAGTTTCCGAACGGCGCACGGACCGGAGTGTTCTGACCGTCGAGCGAATTGTCGAGTTTGCCGATTCCCTCTGTCCGGAGGATGTACAGGAACTCTTTGAACGCCAGATTTCGTACAACATGGCCATTGCCGAAGCAGGACTCAGCGGCGCCTATGGCGCAAATGTTGGCCGGACGTTGCGCGAGGCCTACGGCGAAGCGGTGCAGAACCGTGCCCGCTATATGGCCGCCGCTGCCAGCGACGCACGCATGTCCGGCTGCGAACTGCCGGTCGTCATCAACTCCGGCTCCGGCAATCAGGGCATTACCGCCTCCGTGCCGGTCGTCGTCTACGCGCAGGAACTAGGCGTGAGCCGCGAAACGCTTTACCGGGCGCTGGCCGTGTCCAATCTCAGTACGATCCATATCAAGGCACATATCGGGACGCTTTCGGCCTACTGCGGCGCTGTTTCGGCAGGCTGCGGCGCGGGAGCCGGTATTACTTATCTCTACGGCGGCGGATACGAGCATATCAAGCACACGCTCGTCAACGCCATGGCGATCACATCCGGCATCATCTGCGACGGAGCCAAGCCCTCCTGCGCGGCCAAGATTGCGACCAGCGTGGATGCGGGGCTGCTCGGCTATCATATGTACCGCTGCGGCAACCAGTTCTACGCCGGGGACGGCATCGTCAAATCCGGCATTGAGCACACCATCGAGACAGTCGGCACACTGGCCCACATCGGCATGGCCGACACCGACCGCCAGATCGTCCGACTGATGATGGAAGATTGAAGTCGCCGCTGCAAAGCAGATGAAAATTCTATATTGTTTTTTGATATATACGAAAAGACCGTGCTGCGGTGCAGCACGGTCTTTGTTGTGAAATTGGACTTAGCCGAAGACGGCGAGCAGGAAGCCTGCCGCGATGGCGGAGCCGATGACGCCCGCGACGTTCGGGCCCATGGCGTGCATGAGCAGGAAGTTGGCGGGGTTGGCCTTCTGGCCGACCATCTGGGAAACACGCGCGGCCATCGGGACGGCGGAGACGCCGGCCGAGCCGATCAGCGGGTTGACCTTCTTGCCGGACAGCTTGCACATGATGTTGCCGCCGATGAGGCCGCCGGCCGTGGAGATGCCGAAGGCAACGAGGCCGAGGAAGATGATCTTCAGGGTCTCGGGCTTCAGGAAGTTGGAGGCAACCATGGTCGCGCCAACGGAGGTGGAGAGGAAGATCGTGACGATGTTCATGAGCGCGTTCTGCACGGTGTCAGACAGACGGTCGGTGCAGCCGCATTCACGGAACAGGTTGCCGAGCATCAGGCAGCCGATCAGCGGAGCCGTGGACGGCAGGAGCAGGATGACGAAGATGGTGACGATGATCGGAAAGAGGATCTTCTCGGTCTTGGAGACCGGGCGGGACTGCACCATCTTGATCTTGCGGTCAGCCTCAGAGGTCATGAGCTTCATGATCGGGGGCTGGATCATCGGGATCAGGGCCATGTAGGAATACGCCGCGATGGCGATCGCGCCCAGCAGATGCGGGGCAAGCTTGTTGGTCAGGAAGATGGCCGTCGGGCCGTCTGCGCCGCCGATAATGCCGATGGAAGCGGCCTCAGGGCCGGTGAAGCCGAGGCAGATCGCGCCGAAGAAGGCGACGAACACACCCAGCTGCGCAGCCGCACCGAGCAGCAGGCTCTTCGGATCTGCGATCAGGGGGCCGAAGTCGGTCATGGCGCCGACGCCCATGAAGATCAGGGACGGATACAGACCGGCCTTGACGCCGATGTAGAAGATATCCAGCAGACCTGCATTCGACAGAATGTGGCCGTAGCTGTGATAGTAGGGGCTGGTGGAGTCAAGGAATGCACTCCAGAGTTCGGGGTGGTACATGGCGTTGGTCGCGTTCAACTCAGGGTTGACCGCATCCAGACCGGGGAAGTAGCTGACGTTCGCAAGCAGGCAGCCGAACGCGATGCCGACGAGCAGCAGCGGCTCGAAGCCCTTGACGATGCCGAGGTACAGCAGCACGCAGGCAATGACGATCATGACAAGGTTCTGCCAGCCGCCGTTTGCGAAGAAGCCCGCAAAGCCGGATTCCGTTGCCAGCTTTAACAGGGTATCACCAACATTAAACATCTTTGATCCTCCTTATGCCAGAACGACCAGCGGAGCACCCGTATCCACAACAGCGCCCTTGGTGGTCACGACCTGTGCGACCGTGCCGTCACGCGGGGCAAGGATCTCATTTTCCATCTTCATGGCCTCGAGCACGACCAGAATGTCGCCGGCCTTGACGGCCTGACCCTGGGAGCAGCTGACCTTCAGAATGTTGCCGGGCATCGGAGCCGCGACGACTTCGCCAGCGGCGACAGCCGTGGGAGCGGCGGGTGCTGCGGCAGGAGCGGCAGCGGGAGCAGCCGCGGGCGCGGGTGCTGCGGCGGGGGCGGGAGCAGCGGGCTTATACGCCTCGTACTCATCGACGAGCATGGCCTGGCCTTCTTCGACCTCGACCTCGTAGGTTTTGCCGTTGAGCGTGATCTTGTATTTCATATCAGATGACCTCCTTCATCGATTTGAAGCGCAGGGTATTGAGGGGCTTGCCGAGTTTGTTGGCGACAATGGCCATGAGCATGGCAGCTTCGCGGTCGCCGACGTTATAGAGTTTGCATTCGCCGGCGACGCCGGTGGCGAGTGCGGGAACAGCCTTGGGAGCGGAAGCCGGAGCAGCAGCTGCAGCTGCAGCAGCGGGAGCGGCTGCAGGCGCGGACTTTTTGGCGACCATGATCTTGCCGACAATCATAATGACTGCCATCAGCGCGATCAGACCGACAAACACGACGGCATAGCCCAGCAGGGCCACGAGGCCCGCGGTGCCGATGGAAATATCATTCAGAGCAGCATTGACAAAAAACATCTCAGGCCACCTCGCTTACGCTTCTTCGATGACGTAGGTGCAGATGTTTTCTTCCTTGGCCTTGCGGTCCTCGAAGAACTTCATCGCCTGATCCGGATAGCAGATGTAACTCATGACATCCTCTTCCGAACGGGCCAGATCGCCGAGGGCTTCCTTGGCTTTCTTGAAGTCTTCGCCGGTGCGCTTGGCGTCCTCAATGCGGCAGTCAACAGGCTTGCCGCCCTCGCCGAGGATCTTGGCCTGCAGCGATTCGGAGACGGGCGCGGGCGCGATGCCGTACTGGCCTCTGAAGTAGTTCTGCACTTCCTTGGAGACGATCTTGTAGCGTTCGCCCATCAGGACGTTGGTAACAGCCTGGTTGCCGACCATCTGGGACAGCGGCGTGACCAGCGGAGGATAGCCCAGATCCTTACGAACCTCGGGGATTTCCTTGAGCGCTGCGTCGAACTTATCCATGGCCTTCATATCGGTCAGGTTTGCGATCATGTTGGAGAGCATGCCGCCGGGAACCTTGTAAACGAGCGCCTGCGCGTCGGTCGCCATGGACTTGGCGCTGATGCGGCCGGAATCGACGTACTTCTGCTTGATGGGCTTGAAGTAATCGTTGACCTTGTTGATGACGTCTTCGTTCAGACCCGTCTCGATGCCGTACTGGCCCAGGGCGTAGAACATGGTTTCGGTGGAGGGCTGGCTCGTGCCGTTGGAGAAACAGGAGGTCGCGCAGTCGATCACGTCGATGCCGGACTCGATGGCCTTCGTCACGGTCATGTAAGCCATGCCGGTGGTGCAGTGGGTGTGCAGGATCAGGGGAATATCGCCGACGGCGTCCTTGATGCCCTTGATGAGATGCTCAGCCTCATACGGGCTCATGGTGCCGGCCATGTCCTTCAGGCAGATGGTGTCGAAGCCCATGGTCTTGAGTTCCTTGCACATCTCGACATATTTCTTGACCGTGTGGACCGGACTCTGCGTGTAGGAGATGCAGCCGGACGCGACGGTGTTTTTGGTGGCATATTTCTTGGTCGCCTCAAGTGCGGTGGCGATGTTGCGGAAGTCGTTCAGTGCGTCGAAGATACGCAGGATGTCGATGCCGTTCTTGATGGACAGTTCGACGAACTTCTCGACGACATCGTCATGGTAGTGCTTATAGCCGAGCAGGTTCTGGCCACGCAGCAGCATCTGCAGCTTGGTGTCGGGCATGGCCTTGCGGATATCGCGCAGTCTCTGCCACGGATCCTCGCCCAGATAGCGCAGGCAGGAATCGAACGTTGCACCGCCCCAGCATTCCACGGAGTAATAGCCGGCCTTGTTCATCTCGGGCAGGATATCGGCAAAATCGGAATACGGAAGACGGGTCGCCATCAAAGACTGGTTGGCATCACGAAGGACAGTTTCAGTAATTTGAACTTTTTTCATGTGTGCTCCTCCATTTTTTCACGCCGTATGGCGTTATCGATTATGAGAACCAGACACATGGATGAAAAAACACGCTGCAGCGAGATTGCCGCAGCGTGTCTCGCGCTATCATCCAGTATACCTGATGTCGGGCCGCATGTAAAATCAAGCGGCCGTTAAGAAAATGCTTTGAAGCGTCCGGGGCCCGTTTGCGCGTTTGATACGGGCCTCGGAGAAAGTCAGCTTAGAGCTGCGGGCCAGCTGCGACGAGCGCCTTGCCGGCCTCGTTGCCTTCGTACTTGACGAAGTTCTTGATGAAGCGGGAAGCGAGATCCTTTGCCTTGACGTCCCAATCAGCCGGATCAGCGTAGGTGTCGCGCGGGTCGAGGATTTCGGTGGCAACGCCAGCCAACTCGGTGGGGATCTCAAAATCGAAGTACGGCAGCTTCTTGGTCGGAGCCTTGTTGATATCGCCGTTCAGGATGGCGTCGATGATGCCGCGGGTATCCTTGATGGAGATACGCTTGCCGGTGCCGTTCCAGCCGGTGTTGACGAGGTAGGCCTTTGCGCCGCTCTTTTCCATCTTCTTGACGAGTTCTTCGGCGTACTTGGTCGGATGCAGTTCGAGGAAGGCCTGGCCAAAGCAGGCGGAGAAGGTCGGGGTGGGCTCGGTGATGCCGCGCTCGGTGCCGGCCAGCTTCGCGGTGAAGCCGGACAGGAAGTAGTACTTGGTCTGCTCCGGGGTCAGAATGGAGACGGGAGGCAGAACGCCGAAAGCGTCAGCGGACAGGAAGATGACGTTCTTCGCGGCCGGTGCGGAGGAAACCGGGCGGACGATCTTCTCAATGTGGTTGATGGGGTAGGAGACACGGGTGTTCTCGGTGACGGACTTGTCGGCGAAGTCGATCTTGCCGTCCTTGTCGAGCGTGACATTCTCCAGCAGCGCGTTGCGCTTGATGGCGTTGTAGATGTCGGGCTCGGAATCCTTGTCGAGGTTGATGACCTTGGCATAGCAGCCGCCCTCGAAGTTAAACACGCCGTTGTCGTCCCAGCCGTGCTCGTCGTCGCCGATGAGCAGGCGCTTCGGGTCGGTGGAGAGGGTGGTCTTGCCGGTGCCGGAGAGGCCGAAGAAGATGGCGGTGTTTTCGCCGTTCATGTCGGTGTTGGCGGAGCAGTGCATGGAAGCGATGCCCTTGAGCGGCAGATAGTAGTTCATCATGGAGAACATACCCTTCTTCATCTCGCCGCCGTACCAGGTGTTGATGATGACCTGTTCACGGCTGGTGATGTTGAAGGCAACGCAGGTCTCGGAGTTGAGGCCCAGTTCCTTATAGTTCTCGACCTTGGCCTTGGACGCGTTGTAGACGACGAAGTCCGGCTCAAAGTTCTCCAGTTCTTCCGCAGACGGGCGGATGAACATGTTGGTGACGAAGTGTGCCTGCCAAGCAACTTCCACGATGAAGCGGATGGCCATGCGGGTGTCCTTGTTGGCGCCGCAGAACGCGTCAACTACATACAGCTTCTTGTTGCACAGTTCGCCGACAGCCAGATCCTTGACGGTCTTCCAGACCTGCTCAGACATGGGATGGTTGTCGTTCTTGTACGCGTCGGAGGTCCACCACACGGTGTCCTTGGAGTTGTCGTCAACGACGATATACTTGTCTTTGGGGGAGCGGCCGGTGTAGACGCCGGTCATAACGTTGACGGCGCCCAGTTCGCTGACCTGGCCGACCTCATAGCCTTCCAGACCGGGCTTCGTCTCTTCGGCGAAGAGCATCTCGTAGGAAGGATTGTGGACGATCTCGGTGGTGCCGGAGATGCCATACTTGCTCAAATTCAGTTCTGCCATCGTATATTAACCTCTTTCTAAAAAAATTAAAATTTCTGGCTGGTGAAGCATGTTTCCAGTTAGGCCATTGTTCACCAATTAGCAGTATATCACGGTTCGTCAAGAATATCCACAACAATTTTCTGCATTGCGCTTTTTTATTGATTTTGCCGGTTTTTTCCGCGTGTATTCGGCAAAATTGTCCCAGAACCGGTAAAAAGCACAAAAGCATGGAATGGAAAAAAGCATGAAAAACTAAAAAAATTTCAGGTGTCAACAGACACAAACGCCGGTGTGCCCGAAAATGGGGCACACCGGCGGAAACATGTGCGCGCTTATCGCGTTTCGGAAGTATCCGCTTCCGTTTTTTTGGACAGTCGCTTCTGCAGCCAGTCTTTGCCGTCAACATAGCGGGAGACGATGAAGGAGACAACGTAATCGCCAGCAGAGTTGACCATCGTTGCGGGGGGATCGACCAAATTGCCGAGCGCCAGTGCGATAGGGAAGGCGACGGCCAGATGCTCCGGGAAGAAGATCGAGCACAGGACGAGTTCGCCCGTGCCGCCGCCGCCGGGGATGCCGGACATGGCGACCGAAGAGAACACGGCAACGATGATCGCAAGGATTGCGCGGCCCGTCGTGAAGTCCTGCCCGAACATTCCGAACAGGAACGCGACCTTGATGATGGCGGACATGGCGGAGCCGTCCATGTGCATCGTCGCGCCGAGCGGGATGACGATGTTGGAAACATCCGTGGAGATGCCGGTTTCCTCCGCAACCTCCATGTTGGTCGGGATCGTTGCGACAGACGAGCAGGTGCCGAAACTCATGGCAGCTGGGCGGAACAGCTTGGAGAACATGACTTTCGCGGCCCCCCTGCCGCCGCCGAAGCGGGCGTAGATCGGGGAGAAGACGAGCATGTAGACAAAACTCAGAATATAATAGATCGCAAGCGCGCGGCCATAATCGCCGATGAGGTCAGAGCCGTGGTCGGCGATGAGATACGCGAAGAAGCCGAAGAAGCCGATGGGCGCGTAATAGGTGATGATCTTGAACGTCTTCATGATGCAGTTCGTGACGTCCTCAAGCAGCTTCGCGGTCTTCGTCTCCGCGCCGCCCGCCATCTGGATGCCGAAGCCGAACAGAATCGCTGCGACGATGAGCGGCAGGATAGCCTTGCGGCTGAACAGTTCAGTAAAGTCGGGCTTCGTGAAGAAGTTGACGATCATGTCGGCCACGCCCAGCGTGCCGCCAACCTCACCTTCAATCAACTCATATTCACCCACGACCGGCGGAATGAGCCGCACCGTCACATACATGATAACGGAGGCGATCGCGGCAGTCACAAGGAAGGTTGCAATGGTCACGCCCATGATCTTGCCCGCGCGCTTGGCGCTCTGCATGTTTGCAATCGACGACGAAATGGAGCAGAACACTGTGGGAACGGCGATGCAGAACATCAGGTTCAGGAACACCGTGCCGAGCGGCTCGAGCACGGTCGCGCCCTTGTCGACAATAATCGTTTCGCCGTCAACGACTTCCATGACTGCGGGCCAGATTGCGCCCACGATGCAGCCGGCGACGATGCCGGTCAGCATCAGAATCAAAAATCCGTAGTTTTTCCAGAAGCTACCCTTTTTCATACTGTTTCCTCCTGTCTTTTCACAAGCTTCAAAATTGCCTCGTCCAGAATCTCGCCCGCGCAGACCATTGCTGCCGGGCCGGCCAGATACAGGTTTTCGATTGCTCCGTTTTTCTCCTCCGCATCAACTGTCAGTTCGCCGCCGTCCATGCGGACGCGGACGTTTTTGCCGCTGACTCGCCCCAGAAGCGTCAGCGCCGCTGCGACCGAACCTGTGCCCGTGCCGCAGGCGAGCGTAAAGTCCTCTACGCCGCGCTCATACGTCTTTTCCAGAAGTTCATCCGGGCCGGTCAACTCGTAGAAGTTGATGTTCGCGCCCTTTGGCAGCGCCGGATGATACCGGAGTGTCCGACCGAGCCGCCGAAGTGCGTCCTCGTCCTGCTCAGCCAGAGCGGGCATTTCCAACGCCAGATGCGGGATGCCGGGGCTTCCAAGTTCAACGTAGCTGCACCGATATGTCCTGCCGTCTACAGTCAGCTGTTTTTCCAGTTCCACAACGGACGGCGTGTTGAGCCGGATGCGGTATTGATCCTCTGTGATGCGCCAGCCGGTCACGAGTCCTGCGGTCGTTTCTACGCGCTGTATGGGGCCTGCGTAGCCGCGTGCATAGCCGTACCGGCAGATGCACCGCGCGCCGTTGCCGCACATTTCGCCGGGCGAGCCGTCGGAATTGTAGAACCGCATGCGGTAATCCGCATCGCCCTCCGCCCGTGTCACGAGCATCAGGCCGTCTGCGCCGATCGACCGCCGCCGGTCACACAGCGAACGAGCCAGAGCGGACGCGGCGCTTTCGTCAAACGGCTCCGCAATGGCGTCAAGCAGGATAAAGTCGTTGCCCGCACCGTTCATCTTGGTAAATCGCACCTGCGTCCCTCCCGTTGTCTTTCTGTTGGTATTATATGCCTTACACGGAAAGAAGTAAATGCAAAATCGTGCTGAAAACATTGCATAAAATGCTCTGCATGCCGCTGCATTGACTTTCGCTTTCGTTCACGCTAGAATAAAGAAAACATGCACAGGAGGAATGATACCGTGCAGAAATGCTATAATTGCGGGAAGGAAGTGGACGACAACGTCCTGATCTGCCCGGACTGCGGTGCGCTGGTCAAGCGTTACGGAAGGCCGGAGTCTGCGCAGCCGGAGCAGGAAGCAGATCCATTTCCGCGGGAGACAGCCTTCGATACCCAGCCGCAGCCGCGCGGCGCTGTCTGGCAGCAGGAGGACGGCAAGCTGAAATTCAGCGGCTATGTGACGTTCTGGCTGGTCCTGTGCGCGATCTATCTGGGCAATATACTGTTGAGTTTCGCTGTCACACTGCTGGTCTACCGGTTCCGGGACTTCTATTTTGAGATCCTGGGGCAGTTTGAAGAGATGGCCTATATGGAAGAGTACCTGAGACAGCTGCTGTCGATCATTGAGGCCGAACCGATCCGTTTAATCGTGGTCGGCGTGCTGGTCGCCGTGCAGTTCGGCTGCGTGGTCTGGTTCCTCGCGTCGAAGCGGAAGCTGGCGTTTTATATTCTGACCGTTGCGGCTGTGCTGCTGAGTGTCTTGCAGCTAATTTTGGGCGGCGGCCTGACTGCGCTGATCTATTTGCTCGGCCCATTTACCGCATGGCTGCTCCTGCGCGGCAGCTGGAGATTGCTGCGGTAAATTGCAGCAGCCTTTATGAATCGCGCTCAGGCGGATTGCGCGAATCGAATACCTGCAGAACCCCGGAGGGTGCGTCCCTCCGGGGCTTTCTCTGCCTGCAAAGGGGCTGCCGGGGCATTCATACATAAGATATGAATTGTTCACAAATAATTTAAGTCTGTAGGTATTGACAACGCTGGCAGGCGGTGGTACACTGCGTTTAGCACTCGGGGATAAAGAGTGCTAAGACAAAAAAGGAGGAACGGGCCATGGAACTTTCAGACCGGAAAAAGAAGATCCTGCGTGCGATCGTAGATCTTTATATCCGCACGGCGGAGCCGGTGGCATCCAAGACCATTGCGCAGATGCCAGACATGGATTTTTCCTCCGCGACCATTCGCAATGAGATGGCGGAGTTGACGACGCTTGGGTATCTTGAGCAGCCGCATACCTCCGCCGGACGCATCCCGTCGCCCGCCGGATACCGGCTGTACGTCGATGAACTGATGCAGGACTACCGTCTGTCAACCGATGAGACGAAATCGATCAATCAGGCGATGGAACTCAAAATGCAGGAGGTTGATAAGGTCGTCTCGCAGGTTGGCAAGCTGGTTTCGCAGATGACGAATCTGCCTGCCTATGCTATGGCGGCGCGTTCCGCCGGGCTGACGGTCAAGCGGTTCGACCTGATTCTTGCGGACAGCGGCAGTTTTATTCTGGTCGTGATGCTGAGCGACAGTTCCGTCAAGAATAAACTCATTCGTCTTCCGGTCGAGTTGACAGAGGCAGACCTGAAACTTCTCGGCGCGGTCTTGAATGCAAGCGTCGCGGAACTGACTGCCGAGCAGCTGACGCCCGAACTGCTGTCCCGCGTGACCAGAAGCGCCGGAAATGCGTCGAGCCTTGTGCCTGTCATCATGGATTTCGTCACATCGCTTCTGCACCAGGAGCGCAGCGAGGTCTACATGACCGGGCAGGCAAAGCTTCTCGGCCAGCCGGAGTACCACGACATTGACAAGGCGCAGAAAATGCTCTCCGCACTTGACGAGGATGCGGTTTCCAATCTTCCTGCCGCGCTTTCCCCGGACAGCCGGACGCAGATCCTGGTCGGCCCGGAAAACGTGTCGAAGGAACTGCGCGACACGAGCGTTGTCATGACGAAGTTCGATATCGGCGACGGCATGCAGGGCCTGATCGGCGTGGTCGGCCCGACGCGAATGGATTACGCGCAGATCACCGCCCGGCTGAGTTACTTCGCCGAGAACCTGAGCCGGATGTTCCAGAAAAGCCAGACCCCGGCGATCGAAGGGCCGGAAAACAAGCACAATGACCCGGAGGCATAGATATGAGTAAGAAAACAAACAGCAATCCGGCTTCGGAGGAAAAGGCACAGACCGCTTCCGCAGCCGAGCAGACAGAAGAAACCGCGCAGCAGACCGAAGCCGAGGCCGCGAAGCAGTCCGAGGACAAAAAGCCCGAGGAAGCCAAGCAGCAGGAGGCAAGCGAGTTTGAAAAGGCGCAGCAGGCGCTGGCGCAGGAGCATGACAGCTATCTGCGGCTGGCCGCCGAATACGACAACTACCGCAAGCGCAGCCAGAAGGAAAAGGAAAGCCTCTACACCGACATCCGCTCGGAGACGGTCGAAAAATTCCTTCCCGTGTATGACAATCTCGAGCGGGCGCTGGCGCAGGAGACGCAGGACGCCGCGTTCAAAAAGGGCGTCGAGATGACGATGAACCAGCTTGTTTCCGTCATGGAAAAGCTGGGCGTCGTAAGCTTCGGCGCGGCAGGCGAGGCCTTTGACCCGCAGCTTCATAACGCGGTCATGCACGTCGAAGACGAAGCACTTGGCGAAAACGTCATTGCAGAGGTCTTCCAGAAAGGCTTCAAGGTCGGCGATAAAGTCGTTCGATTCGCAATGGTAAAGGTCGCAAATTAAAAAGCACCCTACGCCGGGGATCCGGCAGCATATAAATTTGTAAATACAGGAATTCATATAGGAGGAAATTATTATGAGTAAGATTATTGGCATTGACCTTGGTACTACCAACAGCTGCGTCGCCGTTATGGAAGGCGGCGAACCCGTCGTGATCGCAAACGCCGAAGGCAACCGCACCACCCCGTCTGTTGTCGCGTTTTCCAAGACCGGTGAAAGAATGGTCGGTCAGGTCGCAAAGCGTCAGGCCGTTACCAACCACGACCGTACTGTTGCTTCCATCAAGCGCCGCATGGGTTCTGATTATAAGGTCGATATCGACGGTAAGAAGTACACCCCGCAGGAGATCTCCGCGATGATCCTGCAGAAGCTGAAGGCGGATGCAGAAGCCTATCTGGGCGGCACCGTCACTGAGGCCGTCATTACCGTTCCTGCATATTTCAACGACGCACAGCGTCAGGCCACCAAGGACGCCGGCAAGATCGCAGGTCTTGACGTCAAGCGTATCATCAACGAGCCGACCGCAGCCGCTCTGGCCTACGGCGTTGACAAGGAGGCCGAGCAGAAAGTCATGGTCTATGACCTTGGCGGCGGCACGTTTGATGTTTCCATTCTGGATATCGGCGACGGCGTTATCGAGGTTCTGGCCACCAACGGCAACACCCACCTCGGCGGCGACGACTTTGATGAGTGCGTCATGAACTACCTCGTTTCCGAATTCAAGAAGGCAGAGGGCATCGATCTGTCGAACGACAAGGTTGCCATGCAGAGGCTGAAGGAAGCAGCCGAGAAGGCCAAGATCGAACTGTCCGGCGTGACCTCCACGAACATCAACCTGCCTTATATCACCGCTGACGCAACCGGCCCGAAGCATCTGGACGTTACGCTGACGCGTGCAAAGTTCAACGAACTGACCGCTCATCTGGTCGAAGCGACTGCCGGCCCGGTCAAGCAGGCGATGTCCGATGCTGGTTTGACTGCCAACGATATTTCCAAGGTTCTGCTGGTCGGCGGCTCGACCCGTATCCCGGCTGTGCAGGACGAGGTCAAGAAGCTGACCGGTAAGGAAGGCTTCAAGGGTATCAACCCCGACGAGTGCGTCGCTGTCGGCGCAGCGATTCAGGGCGGCGTGCTTGGCGGCGACGTCAAGGGCCTGCTGCTGCTGGACGTCACCCCGCTGTCTCTTGGCATTGAGACGATGGGCGGCGTGTTCACCAAGCTGATCGACCGCAACACCACCATCCCGACCAAGAAGAGTCAGGTCTTCTCCACCGCTGCTGATAACCAGACCTCTGTTGAGGTTCATGTCCTGCAGGGCGAACGTGAGATGGCAGCCGACAACAAGACGCTCGGCAAGTTCCAGCTGACTGGCATCGCGCCCGCGCCCCGCGGCGTTCCGCAGATCGAGGTCACGTTCGACATCGACGCCAACGGCATCGTGAACGTCTCCGCAAAGGATCTCGGCACCGGCGCTGAGCAGAAGATCACCATCACCGCTTCTTCCAACCTCTCGAAGGAAGACATCGACAAGGCTGTCCGCGAAGCGGAGCAGTATGCGGCGGAGGATAAGGCCCGCAAGGACGAGGTCGATACCCGCAACAATGCGGATCAGGTTATCTACCAGTCTGAAAAGACCCTGAACGAAATGGGCGATAAGGTCACCGAAGCAGAGAAGGCCCCCGTCAAGGAAGCCATCGAGAAGCTGAAGACCGCCCAGAAGGGCACCGACCTCGCCGCCATCAAGGCTGCAACCGAGGAAGTCCAGAAGGCGTTCTACGCCGTGTCCGAGAAGCTTTACAAGAACGCGGCCCCGCAGGGTGAGCCGAACGCCAACCCGAATGCCAGCCAGGCTGGCCCGCAGGCAGGCGGCAATGACGACGGCGTCGTCGATGCGGACTACGAAGAGGTCAAGGATAACTAATTCGAGTAACACAGCGATAGGGGCGGCATAGCCGCCCCTGAGACTGTTACTCACCGAATCTGAGGTGAGATAGTATGGCAGATCAGAACAAACGAGATTATTACGAGGTGCTGGGCGTTGAGAAAAACGCGTCCGACGCCGAGATTAAAAAGGCCTACCGCAAGCTGGCCATGAAATACCACCCCGATCAGAATCCCGGTGATAAAACCGCTGAGGAAAAATTCAAGGAAATCAACGAGGCGTATGAGGTTCTGTCCGATGCCGATAAAAAGGCCCGGTATGACCAGTACGGCTTCGCGGGCGTAGACCCGAATTTCAACCCAAACGCAGGCTTCGGCGGCTTTGGCGGAGGCGGGTTCGGATTTGGAGATCTCGGCGATATCTTCGGCGATTTCTTCGGAGGCGGCACAGCGTCGTCGTCCGGCCGCAGAAGAGGCCCGGCGAAGGGCCAGAACGTCGTCAGCGAGATCGAGATCAGCTTTGAGGACGCGGCTTTCGGCTGTGAACGCGAGATCACCTTCTCCCGCATCGAAACCTGCAGCACCTGCCACGGCACCGGCGCAAAGGAGGGCACGAGCCCCCAGACCTGCTCGTACTGCCATGGCACCGGCACGGTGCGCACCCAGCAGAATTTCATGGGCATGACCATGCAGTCCAATCAGCCGTGTCCGAAGTGCGGCGGCACCGGCACCATCATCACCGATCCCTGCACCGCCTGCCGCGGCAAGGGCAAGGTGCGCCACACGAAGACCGTCCGGGTCAAGGTTCCTGCTGGCATCGACGATGGACAGTCCTTCCGTGTGCGTGACGAGGGCAATGCCGGATCAAACGGCGGCCCGAACGGCGATCTGCTCGTGACCGTGTCCGTGCGCAAGCACCCGATTTTTACGCGCGACGGCGCGAACGTCATGTGCCAGATGCCCATCTCCTTTACACAGGCTGCGCTCGGCGCATCCATTGAGGTACCCACGCTTGACGGCAAGGTGCGCTATCAGATTCCCGAGGGCACGCAGACCGGCACGACCTTCCGCCTGCGCGGCAAGGGCATCCCCTATGTCGGCTACAAGACGCGCGGCGACCAGTTTGTCACCGTCGTCGTCGAGACGCCGACCAAGCTGACGCGGGAGCAGAAGGAACTGCTCAAGCAGCTTGAATCCTCTGTCGGCGACGACGGCCAGCCCAAGCGCAAGAGCTTTTTCGATAAACTCAAGGGCTGAACCCATCCATAAAAGAGACAACGAGCCTGCGGCAGTCCGCCGCAGGCTCGTTTCAGTGTGCCGATGAGTTCTGCTTTTATAAAGCAGTGAAAAGTATGCAGACCTCCTGAAAAATTGCAGAAAGGCAGACCGGGCGCTATTGCCCGTCCAGCAGATCCAGAAGGTCGTCGAGTTCGTCTTCGAGCGCCTCATGGCGCTCACCCCAGCGTTCATAGGCCTTGCTCATCATATCTTCCGGCTCGCGGGCGTCCAGCGCCGCGAGTTTTTCTCTCAGTTCCTGCGCAAGTGCCAGCAGTTCTTCTCGGGAGAGCGATTCCAAAGAAGACTCCTCTGCATCAGCGGGAAAGGGAATGATTTGTGCCATGTGCTTCATCCTTTCAGTTCATTTATGATCGCCTCGGCTGTCAGCATACCGTCCAGCGCGGCGGACGTGATGCCGCCGGCGTAGCCCGCGCCTTCGCCGCAGGGATACAGGCCGCGCAGATACGACTGCCGCGTCTCGTCGCGGAGAATGCGCACGGGAGACGAACTGCGCGTCTCCGGCGCAGTCAAAACGGCATCTGGCCGGGCGAAGCCGTGCAGACGCTTGTCCAGTTCCGGCAGCGCCTGCTCGAGCACGGCGGTAATGCGTTCCGGCAGAACCTTGTGCAGATCGCAGAGCGTCACGCCGGGACGGTAGGTCGGCTGCACATCCCCGAGCGCCCGTGAGGGCCGCTTTTCCAGAAAATCGCCGACAAGCTGCGCAGGCGCGCGGTAATTGCTCCCGCCCGCGCGGAAGGCCGCCTGTTCGATCTGCCGCTGCCAGTACATGCCGCCAAGCGTGGATTTGTCCGGGAAATCGGCGGGGTTCAGCGTGACGAGCAGCGCTGCATTTGCGTTTTCGCCGTCACGCGCATGGTCCGACATGCCGTTTGTCACGACGCCGCCGGCTTCCGATGCTGCTGCAACCACGCGGCCGCCCGGACACATGCAGAAGGTATAGGCCGAGCCGCCGCTTGGCAGCTGCACGTTCAGCTTATAATCTGCCGCGCCAAGCCCCGGCGCGTCCGCGAACGGGCCGTATTGGTGCTCGTTGATCTGCCGCTGCGGATGCTCGATGCGCACGCCCATGGAAAACGGCTTCGGCTCCATCGGAATCCCTGCGCTGTGCAGCGTCTCAAACGTATCGCGTGCGCTGTGTCCGATGGCAAGCAGAACGCGGGAGGCCGGAAGCACCGTCTCGCTGTCTGCACTCTGTACACGGACGGCTGTCACACGGCCGTTTTCCGATTCAAGGCCGGTCAATCTCGTGCCGAAGCGGACCTCGCCGCCGTAGTGGAGAATTTTCTCCCGCAGGTTCTGCACGACCGTGACTAACTCGTCGGTGCCGATGTGAGGTTTTGCGTCGTATAGGATATCCGCGCTGGCCCCGGCCTCGGCAAACTGCTCCAGGATCCAGCCGATGCGCTCGTTTTTGACGCCGGTATTTAATTTTCCGTCCGAAAACGTACCCGCGCCGCCCTCACCGAACTGCACATTGCACTCCGGGTCAAGTTCGCCGGTCTGCCAGAAGCGCAGAACGGCTTCGTGCCGCGTTTTTGCGTCCTGTCCGCGCTCAAGCACGAGCGGGCAGAGCCCCGCCATGCTGAGAACCAGCGCGGCAAACATCCCCGCCGGGCCGAAGCCCACGATAATGGGACGGCTGTCCGGCAGCGTCTGCGGCTGCGGAACGCGGTAGGGCACGTCGCGTGCGGCAGACGCCTTCGGGCAGTGGGCCATCTTGAGAATTTTATCTTCCCGGCCCTTTACAACGACATCGACGGTGTAGATGATGCGCACGTCGTTTTTCTTGCGTGCGTCAACGGATTTTTTCTTCAGGTCCAGCTGCTTGATCTCGTTCGGAGAAATGCGCAGCTGCCGCGCGGCGGCCTGCACGAGCCGGGCCATATCGCCGTCCGGCGGCAAAGAGAGATCGCGGATGCGGATCATCGAAACTCCTCCTGATTCGGTGAAATTTTCATTATCATACCACAGAACCGGCAAAAACGGAAACCGAAAAAACAGCTGCGCCGGATTTTACAAAATGTTCACGCAAACGCAGGAAGCGGCAGTATAATATTCATTATATTGTATCGGAAGGGAGCGTGCTTCTCCTATGGCAAAAACAATCCTGATCGTCGAAGACGATCCGAATATCGCTGAACTTGTCCAGATGTATCTTGAAAAAGAGGGCTACAACACCCGGATCGCCTCCGATGGCGGACAGGGCATTGACCTGTTCCGGCAGCTTCGGCCCGATCTGGTGCTGCTCGATATCATGCTGCCCGTGATGGACGGCTGGAACGTCCTGCGCACCATCCGGCAGGACAGCAAGACCCCTGTGATCATGCTCACAGCAAAGGGCGAAACAAACGACAAGGTGCAGGGACTCAAGCAGGGCGCGGATGACTATCTCACCAAGCCCTTTGAAATGAAGGAATTGCTGGCGAGAGTTGAGGCTGTTCTGCGCCGCGCGGGCGGTGAGGACGACAAGACGAAGCCCAGACGCTTGGTCTTCGACAAGCTGATCATCGATCTTGACTCGTTTGAACTCATCGTTGACGGCAAGCGCATCGAAACGCCGCCCAAGGAGATGGAACTCCTTTACCATCTGGCCTCCAGCCCGAACCGCGTCTTCACGCGCAATCAACTGCTCGACGAGGTCTGGGGCTTTGATTATTTCGGCGACAGCCGCACCGTCGATGTCCATGTTAAGCGCCTGCGCGAAAAGCTTGAAGGCGTGTCGGACAAGTGGAGCCTCAAGACCGTCTGGGGCGTCGGCTATAAATTCGAGGTCCTGTAACCATGAAAACAACGTTCAGCCGGCAGTTTGCCCTCATTGCGGCGCTGCTGCTGGTCTGTATGATCTTTACGGGCGTCTCGTTCCGGTTCCTGATGCTGGGGTATCTGAAAAACGACAAAAAAGAGACGCTCAGTGCCGACGCGGCCGCCGTCGCCTCGCTGGCCGAGGCGTATGACTCGACGGGCGAGTTGGAGGAAAACTGGGATTTCCGGCTGAGCCTGTCCCTGTTCTCCGACGTTGGCGAGGCCGAGGCACTGGTCTGCGACGAAAACGGCTTCGTCGTGCTGTGCTCGTGCGACGAGTTTAACTGTGAACATATCGGCCAGCAGGTCGATGCGAATCTCATCACCGAAATTGACGCGAACGGCGAAACGTTCCGCGTCGGGGCGCTCAGCGGTATCCATGACGACCGGCGCTATATTGCGGGCAGGCCCATTGTCGCCAATGATACGGACGAGACGATCGGCTATGTCATTATTTCTTCCGACATGACGCAGATCGCGGATTTTATGCAGCGCAGTTCGTCCCTGTTTTTCTATGTGGCGATTGTTGTGCTGGTGCTGGCGCTGGCCGCGGCGACGTTTTTGTCGCACCAGCAGGCGCAGCCGCTGGCGAAGGTCGCGGATGCGGCCCGGCGCTTTGGCCGGGGGGAACTCGATACCCGCGTGACGGTGCCCGACAGCTGCGGCGAGGAAGTCGTCGATCTGGCAAATGCCTTCAATACCATGGCGGATTCTCTGGAAAAATCCGAACAGCGCAGGCAGGAGTTCGTTGCGAATGTCTCGCATGAACTCAAAACCCCTATGACCACCATCGGCGGCTACATTGACGGGATGCTCGACGGGACTATCCCGCCGGAAAAGCAGCAGCATTACATGCAGATCGTTTCCGGCGAAGTGCGCAGGCTCTCACGGCTGGTGCGCAATATGCTTGATATCGCAAAGCTTCAGGCCATGGGCGTGGAGGAGAGCCGGAAGACGCGCTTCGATCTCGGCGAGGAACTGAGTGATGTGTTGATTACCTTCGAGCAGAAAATCTACAACAAGCATCTCGATGTGCGTGTCGATCTGCCGGACAAGCCTGTCTGGACAAGGGCGGAGCGCGACAGCATCACGCAGGTCATTTATAATCTGATCGACAACGCCATTAAATTCTGCCCCGACGGCGGCAGACTTGCCCTGCGGCTGCAGCTGGATGGCGGCAAGGCGCGCGTGACCGTCGAAAATACCGGCCCGACCATTGACAAAGACGAACTGCCGCTGCTGTTCGACCGCTTCCACAAAGCCGATAAGTCCCGTTCGGCCGACCGCGAAGGCTGGGGCCTCGGCCTCTACATCGCAAAGACCATCGTCGGCGCGCACGGCGGCGATATCTGGGCCACAAGCGAAAACGGTGTAACGCAGTTCAATTTCACACTGCCCACGGTTCGGTAAATCTGCATGGAAGATTTACAGATCGTTCAATGTCTGTTCAAATCCGCGGGATATATTAAAACCATGAACTCCAAGCAAGAGGGTGTCTGATATGAGCTTTGATAACAACAGCTTCTATGACGACAATTCCACAAAGAACTGGCAGCCGCAGCCGACGCCGATGGAAGACCGCCGGCGCAGGCACACCGGAAAATGGATCACGGCGATCGTGATCGTGGGCATGCTGGCACTGGCCGTGACCGGCACGGTGCATCTGGTACGCGATGTCGGCGTGACGCTTAACCGGTCGGACAACGGCTTTCTCCTGACCATTGGCACGCAGCCGGCGCAGCAGTCTTCTGCTCCTGCCGAGCAGACGCAGACGACGAAGGAAGAGGCCGTTCACGCTGAAGCGCCTGCGCAGACGCAGCAGGCAGCAGAGGATCTGCCGCAGCTGACGATCGTGCAGTCGCCCGCCGGAATCCCAACCGTTGCTTCGGATGAGGACGGCGCACTGAGTTTGCAGGAAATTTACCGCCGGTGCATCGGAAGCGTCGTTTCCATTGTGACCGTCACACCGTCCGGCAAAGCCAGCGGGACCGGCATCATCATGTCGGAGGACGGATATGTCATCACGAACCATCATGTAATCGAAAGCGCGCAGGCCGTGAGCGTCCTGACGTCTGACAATCAGGAATACGCCGCATCAGTCGTCGGCAGCGACGAGACAAGCGACCTTGCCGTTTTGAAGGTTGAAGCGGAAGGGCTTCAGGCAGCTGAGTTCGGCGATTCGTCCGTTCTGCAGGTCGGAGACAGCGTTGCCGCTATCGGCGACCCGCTCGGCACTGCGCTGCGCGGGACCATGACAGACGGCATCATCTCCGCGATCAACCGTGATCTGACCGTCAACGACCGCACCATGAGCCTGATTCAGACGAATGCCGCACTCAATAACGGCAACTCCGGCGGGCCGCTCATCAACTGCTACGGACAGGTCATCGGCATCAATACAATGAAGATGAGCAACTTCTATTCCTTGTCCACGACCGTCGAGGGTATCGGCTTTGCCATCCCCATCGATACAGCCAAGCCCATCATCGACGAACTGATCGAAAAGGGCTATGTCTCCGGCCGCCCGGCCATCGGTATCGACGGCGAGACGCTCCCCGCGACGTACCGCATCTATTACCGTCTGCCGCAAGGCATTTATGTGACGCGCGTTTACCGCAACAGTGACGCTGCCGCCAAGGGCGTCAGCGAGGGCGATATCATCACCGCCATCAACGGCGTCTCCGTCACGACGATGGAGCAGCTCAACCGCGTCAAGAACCAGTTCACTGCCGGCCAGACCATCACGCTGACCATCTACCGCGGCGGCGTTTCTTCCGATGTGGAGATCATCCTGATGGACCGTGCGAATGCGTAATAGAAAGTAATAAAAAATGAAAGCCCGGCTCTGCACTGGAGCCGGGCTTTCAATCTGTTTTATGTCCGTGCGTCCACGGGGATGTACGGCTCTTTGATGAGCATGGCGCGGTAAGCCGGGCGCATGATGCGGTTGCCGGTGGCAAGTTCCTCGAGCCGGTGCGCGCACCAGCCGGCGATGCGGGCCGTGGCGAACAGCGGCGTGTACAGATCCTCCGGGATATCCAGCATGCTGTAGATGAGGCCGGAATAGAGGTCAACGTTTGCACACATAGGGATTGTCTGGCGCTTGCGCGTCATGATCTTCTCAATGCCGCGCGCTTCGACACGCTCCATCAGTTCCAGATCGGGAAGCCTTCCCTTGGCGCTGGCAAGCGAAGCAGCGTATTTTTTGATTACGACAGCGCGCGGATCGGACATGGTATAGACCGCGTGGCCGAGTCCGTAGATCTTGCCGGAGCGGTCGCCCGCCTCGCCGTCGAGAATGCGGTCCAGATATGCGTCCAGCGCTGTGTCGTCCGGGGCTGTGCCGACATGCTCACGGATGTCGCGGAACATCTGCATGACCTTGGCGTTCGCACCGCCGTGGAGCGGGCCCTTCAGCGAGCCGACTGCGCCTGCGATGGCACTGTAGGTATCGGTGCCGGACGAGGTGATGGCACGGCAGACAAAGGTGGAGTTGTTGCTGGAATGCTCGGCGTGGAGAATGAGCATGAGGTCGAGCAGATGCGCTTCCTCCGGCGTGTAGGCCGCATCGGGGCGGATCATGCGCAGAATATTCTCAGCGACGGACAGTTCCGGTTCCGGGTTGTGCAGAATAAGCGATTCGCCGTCAAAATAATGCCGCTTGGCGGCGAAAGCGTTCGCCGCGATGAGCGGGAAGCGCGCAATGAGGCCGATGGACTGCCTCAGAACGTTATCCAGCGCAGTGTCGTCCGCGCGGTCATCATAGGAATAGAGGGCGAGAACACTGCGGGCCAGTTGGTTCATGATGTTGCGGCTGGGAGCCTTGAGAATCATATCCTCGGTAAACCCGGATGGCATGCTGCGCGCGCGGGCCATGACGTCGTTGAAGCGCTGCTGCTGTGCCTGCGTGGGCAGGGAGCCGAGCAGCAGCAGATACGCGACCTCCTCATAGCCGAACGTGCCGTTCCGCCGGTGGGCCGCGACGATATCTTCAACGCTGATGCCGCGGTAATACAGCTTGCCGGGCATGGGGACGCGCTCACCGTCCATCATATAATAGCCCTGCACACTGCCGACCTTGCTGACGCCGATGAGAACGCCCGTGCCGTCTGCGTTGCGCAGGCCGCGCTTGATGCTCTGGTCTTCAAAATACTGCGCAGGGATGGCGTACTGCTGTGCAATGTTTTCGCTCAGATGGGCAATATCGGTTTCAAGAAGCGTTGCCATGGATCGGAACCTCCTGCAAGTTTATTTTCTGTATTGTACGAGATCCCAACACAAAATGCAAGAGAATAAATTTGATTATGCAGAATATTTTCCGTATTTCTTAAAATTTGCGGGCGGAACATGAATCTGTGCAAGCGGGGATTGGGCCTCATTCATAAATCAAACCTGCTTCATCTCCGGCATCCAGCGGAAGCACTTGTAATAGATTACGAACAGCACGGACGTGGTCAGCCACGTTGCGGGATAGCACAGCGCAATGGTCCAGTTGCTCAAGTGCGGGAATGTCACGAAAAACAGCAGCGCCAGCCGCAGCAGGCAAGTGCCGAACAGCGTCAGGACCGTCGGCATGACGCTCCGCCCGCAGCCGCGCATGGCGGAGGACAAGACCTCCACGCAGCAGAACGTCGGATAGAAAAACGCCAGCATGGTGATGATCCGGCTGCCCTCGGCCATGACGTTCCCGTCGTCGGTGAAGAAGCGCACGGTCAGTCCGCGCGTCAGGAACATCAAAACGCTGAACAGCGCAGAAAAGCCGGCGTGCATCCACAGCCCGGTGTGGATGACGGAGTAGATGCGGCCAAGCTGCCGCGCGCCGAAGTTTTGTCCGGCGAAGGTCATGACCGTAATGCCGATGGCGTTGGAAATGGGCCAGTAAAACCCGTCGAGTTTCCAGTAGATCGACCAGGCCGCCGCCGTATCCGTGCCGAGCAGATTGATGGCCTTCTGAATGATGACGTTTGCAACGCTGTACATGATGGTGGCAAGGCCCGCGGGCAGGCCGATGGCCGTCATGCGGCGCAGAAGCGCGCCGTCAAACCGCAGTTCCGACAGGTGCAGACGGCAGTCGCCCGGAATGCGTAGCAGCACCCAGATCACCAGCCCGGCGCAAATCAGCTGCGACAGGCTGGTCGCCATGGCTGCGCCTGCCGTCCCGAGACCGAAAACAGCCACGAACAGAAGATCCAGTCCTGTGTTGGCAAGCGCGCAGACGATGAGGAAGTAGAGAGGGCGCTTGGAATCGCCCACTGCGCGCAGAATGCCAGCGCCCATGTTATAGACCATGGAGGGAATCATACCGGCAAAATACCATTGCAGATAGACAATGGAATCGGCCAGCGTGTCGGCGGGCGGGTCGAGCAGGACGAGTACAGGCCGGGCCATCCCAATGCCCAGCGCTGTCATAACGGCGCCGATCACGACGGAGAATAAAATCGCCGTATGGACGGATTTCCGGACCATATCGCGCTCACCTGCGCCGTAATGCTGCGAGACGACGACACAGGCGCCGGAGGACAGGCCGACAAAAAAGCCTACGACCAGATTGATGATGACCAGATCCGAGCCGCCGACGGCGGCCAGCGCCGTCTTTCCGACCAGACGGCCGAGCACGACGGCATCGACCATGGAATACAGCTGCTGGAGAAGAGAACCCAGCATGATCGGCAGGAAAAAGCGGGTCATATTTGAGAAAACAGGGCCGTGCAGCAGATCAGGCGCCCGGGAAGCGGTCTTTGTCATGCAAGAAAACCTCCTGAATGAGAGTCAGCCATACTATATAATAACGGTTTCCCGGAAAAAAGCAAGAGGCCGCAGTTCTTAAATTTTTCTTGACGGCTTCGCGGTCAGACGCTATAATACGTTCAGACCACAGACAATCGAACACAGGGGCGCTGGGCGACCGGCTGAGATTGCGTTTTTGCATGTCCCTTAAACCTGATCCGGGTAATGCCGGCGTAGGAAGCTGCTTCGTATATGAGAGTTCTATCGATATGCTGCGTACTGCACGACACCAAAATCCGGTTGTGTGCGGTACTTTTTTATTTTCGGAGGGATTTTTTATGAAGAAATCCAAGGTGTACGCGCTCTGCGAGGGCGCGATCATGGTTGCGCTGGCGACGGCGCTGAGTTATGTCAAGCTGATGGAACTGCCGCAGGGCGGAAGTGTCTGCATCGGCATGCTGCCGCTGTTCATCTATTTCTTCCGCTGGGACTGGAAGCACAGCTTCCTTGCCGCGTTTGCCTACGGTCTGCTCCAGCTGATCTTTGACGGCGCTTACGCATGGGGACCGACGTCGATGCTGCTTGACTATGTGCTGGCATTCACGGTGCTTGGCGTTGCGACGTTCTTCAGGAAGATGAAGGGCGGCCTGTACATCGGTGCAACGGTTGCGTGCGTCTGCCGCTTTCTCGTTCATTTCATCAGCGGCGTCACGATCTACCGCATCAACGAGCCGACCGAACTGTTCAACTCCATCTATACGAACCCGTGGCTCTATTCCGCTGTTTACAACGGCAGCTATGTGCTCATCGACCTGATTCTCTGCCTTGCAATCCTTGCGATTCTGTCCAAGCCCATGCGCAAGTATCTGCGCGGCGACGATATCAAAGCGCTGCGCGGCGAATAACAGCTTTTCTGCAAAACCCGGCCCTCGCGGCCGGGTTTTTATACAATATGGGCGTTAAGCTATGCCTTTTTTGATATGCTTGTGTATCGCAAATTAAGTATCATATTTCTAATATGGCAAATATGACAATTCTGATATGGAAAATTCGTGCTTTTTTCCACGCCTGCGGCGCGCAGGAATGATTGACTTCCGGGGGCGTTCGTGGTAAACTTTTTGCGTAACCGATAAAACAATATCGATTACAGACATGGCGCCGGAACCTGCGCACGACTGGACACGCAGCGCCGAAAATACCAGGCAACGGGATAGTTAAGGCCCCGCGCCTGCAAGGAGGATACAATTATATGGCAATCGAATTCAAGGACGGCAAGTATGTAGACCCGAAGACCGGCCGCGTCACGCTCGACCCGACTGTGTACAAGGATTGGCAGATCGCAGAGGAAGCAGAAAAGAATCTGCCCTCCGTCGATTATTTCCGTGAGAAACTCGGCCTGCTGCCCGAGGAGATCATCCCCTACGGCAAGACCCCGAAGATCGACTTCATTAAGGTCATGAAGCGCCTGAAGGATAAGCCCGACGGCAAGTTCATCGAAGTCACCGCCATTACCCCGACTCCGTTCGGCGAAGGCAAGTCCACTGTTTCTCTGGGCCTGATCGAAGGCCTCGGCAAGCTGGGCCTGAACGTCGGCGGCGCACTGCGTCAGCCCTCCGGCGGCCCGACCATGAACGTCAAGGGCACTGCGGCCGGCGGCGGCAACGCCCTTCTGATGCCGATGACCGAGTTCTCTCTCGGCCTGACCGGCGATATCAACGATATCATGAACGCGCACAACCTGGCGATGGTTGCCCTGAACGCGCGTATGCAGCATGAGCGCAACAACAATGACGAGTGGCTGGCCAAGAAGGGCCTCAAGCGCCTCGACATTGACCCGAAGCGCGTCGAGATGGGCTGGGTCATGGACTTCTGCGCGCAGGGCCTGCGCAACATCATCATCGGCATCGGCGGCCGTCTGGACGGCTTCATGATGGAGTCCAAGTTCGGCATTGCCGTCGGCTCCGAGTTGATGGCGATTCTGGCTGTCGCCCGTGACCTCAAGGATCTGCGTGAGCGCATCGGCAAGATTGTCGTCGCTTACTCCCGCAGCGGCGAACCCGTCACCTGTGACGATCTCGAGGTTGCAGGCGCGATGACCGCGTGGATGCGCAACACCATCAACCCCACCATGTGCTACTCCGTCGAGCATCAGCCGGTTCTCGTTCATGCCGGCCCGTTCGCCAACATTGCCATCGGCCAGTCCTCCGTTATTGCTGACCGTCTGGCTCTCAAGCTGTTCGACTACCATGTCACCGAGTCCGGCTTCGCTGCCGACATCGGCTTCGAGAAGTTCTGGAACGTCAAGACCCGTCTGTCCGGCCTGACCCCGAACGTCTCCGTTCTGGTCGCAACTGTCCGTGCGCTTAAGATGCACGGCGGCGGCCCGAAGGTCACCCCGGGCGCACCTCTGCCGAAGGAATACACCGAGGAGAACCTCGAACTTCTGGAAAAGGGCACCTGCAACCTGTTCCATCATGTGAACACCATCAAGAAGTCCGGCATCAACCCGGTCGTCTGCATCAACCGCTTCTACACCGATACCGACGCGGAAATCGCCCTGCTGAAGAAACTCTGCAAAGAGCACGGCGTCCGCTGCGCGGAGTCCAACCACTGGCGTTACGGCGGCGAAGGTGCAATCGAACTGGCCAAGGCCGTCGTCGAAGCCTGCGAGGAGCCGGTCAACATCAAGTTCCTGTACGATCTTGAAATGCCGCTGCGTCAGCGCGTGGAACTGATTGCCAAGGAAGTCTACGGCGCCGACGGCGTTGACTGGGCACCTCTGGCTGTGCAGAAGGCCGAGCGCTTCGAGTCTGACCCGAAGTACAAGGATTACTGCACCATGATGGTCAAGACCCATCTGTCCCTGTCCGACGACCCGACCAAGAAGGGCGTTCCCACCGGCTGGCGTCTCGCCATCCGCGACATTCTGGAGTACGGCGGCGCGAAGTTCCTCTGCCCGATGGCAGGCACCATCTCCATGATGCCCGGCACCGCCGCGAACCCGGCCTACCGCCGCATCGACGTCGATACCGAGACGGGCAAGGTCTCCGGCCTGTTCTGATTCGGAAGTCAGACTTATAAACACCACGACACCCGGCAGGCGGCGGATATCCGCCGCCTGCCTTGCTGAAAATAAGGAGTTATCATGGATTATACGACAAAATCCTGCCGTGAATTCGTCACGGTTCTGGCCTCGAGTGAGCCGGCTCCCGGCGGCGGCGGCGCGTCCGCGCTCGTGGCCGCGCTCGGCACGGCGCTCGGCAATATGGTCGGTTCGCTGACCGTCGGCAAGAAGAAATACGCCGACGTAGAAGCCGAAATTATTGCACTGAAGGAAAAATGCGACAAGCTGCAGACCGAACTTCTTGATCAGGTTCCTGCCGACGCGGAGGGCTTTATCCCCCTGTCCAAGGCCTACGGCATCCCCAAGGACGACCCCAGCCGCCCGGAGATCATGGAAAAGGCTACGATCACGGCCTGCCAGGTTCCGATGCACATTATGGAACTGTGCTGCGAATCCATTGAAGCAATCTCTGTTTTCGCCGCCAAAGGCTCCCGACTGGCTGTTTCCGACGCAGGCTGCGGCGCAGCGATTGTGAAGTCCGCGCTGCAGGCGGCGTCGCTCAACGTTTTTATCAATACCAAAACGCTCCAGAACCGTGCGCTGGCCGAAGAAATGAACGCCAAGTGCCTTGGTATGCTGGACAAATACGGCAAGATGGCCGACGAGATCTTCGAGACGGTCAAGGCCGGTTTCTTTAAATAAGAAGGAGAAAAGTATGGCAAAGTTACTGCTTGGCAAAGAAGTTACCGCTGCGATGAACGAAAAGCTTCAGGCGCGCGTCGCGGCTCTGAAAGAAAAGGGCGTCAGCCCGAAGCTGGCGATCGTCCGCTGCGGTGAGAACCCCTCCGACCTGTCCTATGAAAAGGGCGCGACTGCCCGCGCGGAACTCATCGGCGTGGAGGTGCAGAAGTTCGTCCTGCCCGAGGACGTGACGAAGGAAGCGCTCATCGCGCAGATTGAGGCAATCAACGCTGACGATTCTATCCACGGCTGCCTCATGTTCCGGCCCCTGCCGAAGCATCTGAAGGCCGATCAGGATGAGATCTGCAACCATCTGGCCGCCTGCAAGGACGTGGACTGCATGACGGACCTCTCCAATGCCGGCGTCTTCACCGGTAAGAAGCTGGGTTTCGCCCCCTGCACCCCGCAGGCCTGCATGGAAATTCTGGATTACTACGGCATTGACTGCAAGGGCAAGAATGCGGTTGTCATCGGCCGTTCCCTCGTCGTCGGCAAGCCTGCCGCGATGATGCTCATGGCCAAGAACGCCACCGTCACCGTCTGCCACACCAAGACCGTTGACGTAGCCGGGATCGCCCGCAAGGCGGACATTCTTGTCTCCGCCGCAGGCGTCCTGAACAGTCTGACAAAGGACTACGTCTCCGAAGGCCAGATCGTCATCGACGTGTCCATCAACTGGGACCCCGAGAAGATCAACTCCAAGGGCGGCAAGGGTGCCATCGCGGGCGACGCCGTGTTTTCCGAGGTTGAGCCGATTGTCGGCGCGATCACGCCGGTTCCCGGCGGTGTCGGCTCCGTCACGACCTCTGTGCTTATCGGCCATGTGGTCGAGGCTGCCGAGCGCACGCTGTAAAACGTTTTACCGCGCTGCCGCCGGTTTTCCGGCGGCAGTTTTCTGAAGGGAGAGTGGAAGTATGAAAGAAAAATTCAGGCAGCCGCAGACTGCCATCCGCTGGCTGTTTGCCGGGTTCACGCTGCTGTGCCTGCTGGCCGCGGTCGTCAGTGCTGCTTTGTACCACGAGTCGGCCTCCGACATGTTTGCGGGCCTCGGCCGCATCTGCACGCAGTCTGGTCAGACCGTCAAGAGTTATTTTGACAGCAGCTACGGCGGCTTTGGCGGAACGTTTTTGAATGTTGCGCTGGTCTGCGCCGTGTGTCTCGGAATTTACTGCCTGCCCGGCAGCAAGCCGGACGGCGTGTCCGTCCTCGCGTTTTTCCTGACGGCGGGCTTCTGCTTCTGGGGCACGACGATCCTCAACATCTGGTTCTCGTTCGCAGGCGTTCTGCTCTATTGCCTCGTCATGAAGAAAAAGCCCGGCGCCATGGCGAATGCCTTCCTGTTTTCCACGGGTCTGGCTCCGCTCATCACGGAAATGCTCTTCCGCTATCCTGGCGAAGCGTGGCACGGCTTTACGGGCCTCGGTATCGTTCTTGCGCTGGCCGTCGGCATTTTTATCGGTTTTATTTTTCCTGCTGTTCTGCCGCACAGCCCGCAGATGCACAAGGGCTACGACCTCTATAACGCGGCTGTGCCCATCGGCCTGATTGCGTTCTTCCTGCGCTCGCTTCTGTATAAGATCTTCACATCCGCGCCTCCCGCGTCGGAAAACGTCGGTCTGGCAGACAGTTTCCTGCCCCTCAGCATCGGCTTCTGTCTGGTAGTGTTCTTGCTGGCCATTATTTGGGGTCTTGCGCTCGGCGGCGGGAAGGAATACGGCCGTCTTCTGCGCGACTCCGGCTACAACGTTGACTACGGCACAAAATACGGCTCCGGCGCGGCGATCCTGAACTTCGGCGTCTACGGTCTGTTTATCGTCCTGTACTATCTGCTCATCGGCGCGAAGTGGAACGCCGCGACGCTGGGCTGCGTGTTCTGTATGGTCTGCTGCTGCTATAAGGGCAGCCACCCGGCCAATGTCTGGCCGATCATGGTGGGCTATGTCGCGGCAAGCTACATCGCGGAGTTCGGCTGCGGCCTCACCGGTGCGGAGCATACGCTTATGGCGAACGCGCAGGCCATTGTCATCGGCCTTTGCTTCGCAAACGGCCTGTCTCCCGTCACGGGCGTCTACGGCTGGCTGGCAGGCGTCGTATTCGGCATGATCCATTACACGTTCGTCACCTGCGTCCCGCTGCTGCACGGCGCGTTCTGCCTGTACAACGGCGGCTTTACGGCGGCGTTTACCTGCTTCCTGTTTATCCCTGTGCTGGAGCACTTCTGTAAAACAAAAAAGGAACGCCGGGAACTGCGGGCGCGGAAATAAGCGCCGGAAAGGGGCTGCGTTATGTTTTACTGTGAAAACTGTTATCTGCTGAATGAGGAAAACACCTGCGCGTTCTGCGGCAGCAGACTTACGCGCGGGCCGAAGCCGGATGATTACTGCTTCATCGGCAACAAATGCTCCCCGTGGGCCGAGATGCTGCACGGCATTCTCGAAGACGACCATATCCCCGTCATCATCCGCCAATGGAGTCCGCGCACTGCGGCCTATACCGGTGAGGTCGGCACCCGGACGGACTTCTTTGTCCCGTATTCCGAACTTGACCACGCCCGGCAGCTTGAACAGGCACTCATGGACAGCAGCTTCGAGCAGCCGGACCCGGAAACCGACGAATAAATTGCAGTCCCCTGACGGGTGCAGACCCGGCAGGGGACTGCTGCATTTCCTTCTGCCCCGCGCATGAGCGGAACCGCAGAAATAAAAAATGGCGGAAAAATCTGATGTTTTGTATAGAATGCAGAGAAAATTCTGTGCGCAGCGTCAGATACAACTGGATGAACGCACAAAAACGGAAAGCGATAATTGTGAAAAATGCCGACGATGCTTCAAAAAAAGAAAAGAAAATGCCGCTGCTCCGTAGAAAAATAGAACACAGGCATGAAAAAGAAACGATGCGCGCTGCGGAGAAAATGCGGCGGACTGCGGCATGGAAAAGTACAGCAAAAGACAATTTTTCAGGTGGAAAAAAATCATTTTAGTTGATTCCAGACCACGAATATGCTATAATAAGTTACAGATATTATATTGTATCCGGCACGCGGCCAGATGACCGTCGGAGACGGACAAATATCAAAAACAGCGATAATTTTCTGTGGATCAAACACAGTAAATTATAAATTAAAACAGGAGGATTAAGATGAAAAAGAATCTGAAGAAGCTCTTCGCGCTGCTTCTCGTCGTCGTCATGGTCGCTGCCATGTTCGCCGGCTGCGCAAACAACGCCGAAAAGCCCGCTGAGACCACTCCCAGCGACACCAACACCCCCGCTGAAGACACCAACACTCCCGCCGAAGACAACACCCCGGCTGAAGATGCGACTCCCGTCGAGACCCGTGAGAACAAGGTCATCTACGGCAGCTCCACCGAAATCTCCGGTGACCTCGGCAACGCATGGTGGACCAACAACGCCAGCGACAAGGCCGTCCGCGACCTGATCAACGACTATGACACCGTCATTTTCGATCAGTTCGGTCAGATGGTCATGAACCAGACCACGGCTGCCTCCATCGACGAGACCAAGAACGACGACGGCACCCTCACCTTCACCGTCAAGATCAACGAAGGCCTGACCTACAACAACGGCGAGCCCATCACCGCTGCTGACTACGTCGCTTACGCTCTGGTTCAGCTGTCCCCGGCCACGAAGGAAGCCGGCGCGACCGTCACCGCCAACTCCGTTTTCGGCGGCCCCGAGTACCAGAACGGCGAAACCAAGGAGCTGGTCGGCGTCCGCCTGCTGGATCCCTATACCTACTCCATCCAGATCGCAGCTGACTACGCCAACTATTACTATGCGTTCAGCTACGCTTCCCTGTCTCCGCTGTACCTGCCGATGTACGCTTCCGCTGACCTGACCGTCAAGGACGACGGCAACGGCGCATACCTCGACGGCGGCGAGCTGGTTGCCGATGAGATCAACGCTTCCCGCTATGTGTACGCTGACCGCGTTTCTGCCGGCCCGTACATGATCAAGAGCCTCGACACCGGCGCTCTGACCGCTACGCTTGAGATCAACCCCAACTACGCAGGCAACTTTGAGGGCCAGAAGCCTTCCATCCAGACGATTGTTGTCGTCAAGGCTGAAGACGACACCATGATGGACGCCTTCAAGACCGGCGAGATCAACTTCCTGTCCCAGCTGTCCGACGGTGACCAGATCAACGCTGCCCTCGACATGGCTGAAACCGGCGAGTTCAACTACTGCCACTACACCCGTAACGGCTACGGCAAGATCATGTTCCAGTGCGACGGCGGCCCCACCCAGTTCCAGGCTGTCCGCCAGGCTGTTGCATACCTGCTTGACCGCGAAGAGTTCGCTACCACCTTCACCGGCGGCTACGGCTCTGTCGTTCATGGCCCGTACTCCACCGCACAGTGGATGTATCAGGATTCCGAAGAATTCTTCAACGACAACCTGAACAACTACTCCTATGACCCGGCTAAGGCTGTTGAAGTCCTCGAGGCTGACGGCTGGACGCTGGATGCCGAAGGCAACGAGTATTCCGGCACCGGCCTGCGTTACAAGGAAGTCACCGCTGAAGAAGCTGGCGACTACGCTCTGAACGTTACTCTGGCTGACGGCCGCATCCTGATGCCTCTGCACATCATGTGGGCTTCCTCCGAGAACAACCCCGTTTCCGCTCTGCTGGCTACCATGCTCTCCAACGGCAAGCAGACTGCTGACGCCGGCATGCAGATCGAGCAGGTCACCATGACCTTCTCCGAACTGCTGAACTGGATCTACCGCGATACCTCCGTCGGCGATCAGTACGGCGTGTTCACCTATGGCATGTTCAACCTGGCCACCGGTTTCGCCGATGTCTATGACTATGCCTACAACTTCGCTTCCGATCCCGAGTCCGACTACGTCAAGATGGGTTACAACCAGAACTACATCTACGACAAGGAACTCGACGACCTGTCCATGGACATGGTTTACAAGTCCGCTCCTGGCGACGACGCGACCTACCTGGATTACTTCCAGAAGTTCATCGTCCGCTGGAACGAGCTGCTGCCTGAGATTCCTCTGTACTGCAACGACTATCACACCTTCTTCCCGTCCTGGCTGAAGAACTACAACGAGTCCAGCCTGTGGGATTTCCAGAAGGCGATTGTCTACGCTTCCATCGAGGGCGCCGAATAATAGCGAACCTTCCCCATGTTTCCCAGCGACGGGGCGGCACAAACCGCCCCGTCGCTTCCGGCATCTTTAACGCATCTTTTCTTCTTTAGTGTAGCATATTCCTTTTGAGAAATAACCATTTTGGTTTCATATACAGATCTTTGCGCTCCTTTTCGGAGCAAATACAAGAGAAAAGGAGGGTATGCGGATGACGAAATATGTACTCAAGCGACTTGTATACATGGTAATTGTATTTCTGCTTGTTTCGCTTCTGATGTATTCCATCTACAACCTGATCCCGACCGACCCGGCCCGCGCCCAGCTCGAGCCGATGAAAACGACGCTCAAGCCGGAGGAGTATGAGCAGCGCTATCAGATGCTGCGCCAGCAGATGGGCCTCGACGACCCGCTGATCGTGCGCTATCTGCGCTGGATCGGCTTCTGGCCGGACGTCAACGGCGAACTCAACGGCATGCTGCAGGGCAACTTCGGCTACTCCCAGATCTATAAGACGGATGTTGCCAATGTTCTGCCGTCAAGAATGCTCAACACGATCTACATCAACATTTTCTCAACGCTTGTTGCGCTGGCGATCACGATCCCGCTTGGCATCTACTGTGCCGTGCATAAGCGCAGCAAATCAGACAACGCCGTGCAGGTGCTGTCCATTGTGGGCTACTCGATTCCAGTCTACATCATTGCACTGATTTTTATCTGGCTGTTCGCGGTCACGCTCCGCTGGCTGCCGGTTTTCGGAATGCAGACGCCGGGCAATAACTTTACCGGCTTCCGTGCGTTCCTCGACAAGGTCTACTATATGACGCTGCCGGTGCTCGTTATGACGGTCGGCTCTCTCGGCGGCATGACTCGCTATGTCCGCGCCGCCATGATTGAAGCGCTCAGCATGGACTATATCCGCACCGCCCGTGCCAAAGGCCTGCGCGAAAAGGTTGTCGTCTATTCCCACGCATGGCGCAACGCGCTGCTGCCGGTCATTACCGTCCTCATCGGCTGGTTCATCAGCATCTTCTCCGGTTCTCTGATCATTGAGCAGATGTTCGCGCTCAACGGTATGGGCCAGCTGTACTATCAGGGCCTGATGAACAACGACTTTGAACTTGCACTGGCGATTCAGATGTTCTATGTGCTCATCGCGCTCGTCGGCCAGCTGATCACCGACCTCAGCTACGGCATCGTTGACCCGCGCGTGCGTGTCAATAAGTAAAGGGGGAGAAGAAACATGGAAAAAAAGAAAAAATCGACCCTCTTTACCCGTCTGTTCGGCAACCGCAACAAGGTCACCGACTTCATGACGGAAGAACAGCTGCAAAGCCCCGGCCGTCTGATCCTCAAGAATTTCCTGCATAACCGGCTCGGCATGATCGGTCTGATCGTGTTCCTTCTGATTTTCCTGCTGGTCATGATCGGCCCGAAGTTCTATACGCTTGATCTGTCCTATCAGGACAATACGCAGCTGAATGTTCCGCCCGGAATGAACATGATGTCCATTCCCGACGGTATGAAGCATAAGGTCGCAGATATCTCTCCCGGCACGACCTACGGCGTCGGCGTTGACACCGACGGCAACGTCTATACCTGGGGCTATACCAAGATTACAGAAACCATCGATCTGAAGAACATCCCCGAGGAAGTTCAGAACGCCAAGATCGTCAACGTCGCGGCAGGCTATGACCATATCGTCGCGCTCGACGAAAACGGCGCGATCTATGTCTGGGGCAACCGCCGTCTCGGCCAGGATATGCTTCCCGACAAGCTCCAGATGGCTGCCGCCTACGGCAAGAACCTCGGCATCAAGCAGATCGAGGCCAGCAACCAGTTCTCCGCGGCTGTCACCGAAGACGGTGAACTGTTCCTCTGGGGCAACGGCAATCAGGCCGACATCAAGATCAAAAAAGAGTATCAGGGCAACATTGAAAAGGTCGCCCTGACGGCCCGCGCGTACATCGCTCTGACGAAGGACGGCGCAGCCGTCTATGCCGGCTTCCAGAAGGACAATGCCCTTGTCCGCATCCCGGACGGACTGGATTCCGGCGTCGTTGACATCGCAGCGTCCAGCAACGCGGTTGCGGCGGTCAAGGAAGACGGCACCGTCGTCGTCTGGGGCACCTGCACCAACGGCGAAAAAAACGTTCCTGCATTTGAGAGCAAGCCTGTCGAACTCTACGGCGGCCGCTATCACTTCACGGCTCTGATGGATGACGGCGAGGTCATCTCCTGGGGCGACAACACCCACGGGCAGGCCTCCGTCCCGGCCTCTTTCAATGACAAGGAGATCGTCACCGTTTATGCGGGATTCTATCAGAACTATGCAGTCACAGTTGACGGCGACGTTGAAACGTGGGGCCTGAAGGGTTATGTCTGCGGTACGGATGATCTGGGACGCGACGTGTTCAACCGCATCATCAACGGCGGCAAGGTCACCATGACCGTCGGCGCCATCTCCGTCATCATCCAGCTCATTATTGGCATCATCCTCGGCGGACTGGCCGGTTATTTTGGCGGCTGGGTCGACAACATCATCATGCGTATCTCCGAGATCGTCGGCGGCCTGCCGTTCCTGCCCTTCGCCATGATCCTATCCGCCATTATCGGCACCCGTATCACGCCTGAGCAGCGTATGTACCTCATCATGGTCGTGCTTGGCGTTCTGTCATGGCCGGGCATCTGCCATCTGATCCGCGCGCAGATCTTCTCGCAGCGCGAGCAGGAGTACGTTACGGCGGCCAAGGCCCTCGGCGTGCGCGAAAAGTCGATCATCTTCCATCACATCATCCCCAATGTCATGAGTCTTATTCTGGTCAACGCGACGCTGAGCTTCGCAACCTGCATGCTCACCGAGTCCTCGCTGTCCTACATGGGCTTCGGCATTGCGCCGCCCACGCCGACCTGGGGCAATATGCTCACCGGCGCGAACAACTCCATCGTCATCCAGCAGTACTGGTGGCGCTGGGTATTCCCGGCTGCGATCTTCGGCATCTGCACGATCTGCATCAATCTCGTCGGTGATGCGCTGCGCGATGCAGTCGATCCCAAGTCTGCTGAGCGATAAGGAGGGGTTGTTGTGGCATTACTTGAATTAAAAAACCTGAAGACTTTCTTCGCAACCAAGCGCGGCACGGTCAAGGCGGTCAACGGCGTCAGCTATTCGCTTGACGCGGGCAAGGTCCTCGGCGTTGTCGGCGAATCCGGTTCCGGCAAGAGTGTCTCGGCCATGAGCATTCTCCGCCTGCTCGACGGCAACGGCTATATCGACTCCGGCGAGATCCTCTTCAACGGCCAGGATCTGACCAAGCTGTCGATGAACGAAATGTACAAGATCCGCGGCAACGAGATCTCCGTGATCTTCCAGGAGCCGATGACGAGTCTGAACCCGGTCTTCACCGTCAGCCGTCAGATCTCCGAGCCGCTCATGATCCATCAGGGCATGAACAAAAAGCAGGCCGCTGCGAAAGCGGTCGAGCTGCTGTCCGACGTCAAGATCCCGAACCCGGAGGTCGTCGCCAAGCAGTATCCGCACCAGCTCTCCGGCGGTATGCGGCAGCGCGTCATGATCGCCATGGCGCTGGCCTGCCGTCCGAAGCTGCTGATCGCGGACGAGCCGACCACGGCGCTCGACGTGACCATTCAGGCGCAGATCCTGAAACTCATGAACGAGTTGCGCGAGAAAAACGGCACCGCCGTTCTGTTCATCACGCACGATCTCGGCGTTATCAACCAGATGGCCGACAATGTCGCGGTCATGTACTGCGGCCAGGTCGTCGAATACGCACCCGCCGAGACGATCTTCCACAAAAACGAGTATTCCCATCCCTATACTGAGGGCCTGATGCTCTCCATCCCGCGTCTGGATACCCCCAGCGACGAACGGCTTGAAGCGATCCCCGGCGCGGTTCCGCACCCGCTGGATCTGCCCAAGGGCTGCAAATTCGCCCCGCGCTGCAAGTACGCGACTGAGCGCTGTCTGGAGGAGGAGCCGGAACTGATCCACGTCTCCGACACCCAGCAGGTTCGCTGCTTCTACGCGAAGAAGGAGGACAGACATGCAAAATAATGACAAGAAGGTTCTGCTTCGCATCAGCAACCTGAAGCAGTATTTCCCCCTGAAGGGCGGCCGTTTCGTCAAGGCTAACGACGGCATTACGCTGGATATCTACGAGGGCGAAACGTTCGGCCTTGTCGGCGAGTCCGGCTGCGGCAAGTCCACCCTTGGCCGCACGATTCTTCAGCTGTATCACCAGACCTATGGCCGTACCATGTACTATGGCCGTTCTCTGGACGATCTGGCGCCGAAATACGTCATTGACACTGTCAAAAATCTTAAATCCCGCCGCACAAAACTCAGAGAGTTGGAGCAGAAGCGCGACAAGCTTGAAGCAGAATACGCCAAGCTCTCCGAGAAGGAGCAGTACGCCAAGCACGGCGAACTCGACGCTGCCCGCAAGCTGGCAGAGGATGCGTTGCTGGATATCACAAAGATCGTCGGCGGCTTCCTCGTGGTTGATAATCTCGATCCCGTGATTGCGGCCTATTCCAAGGATTACGCCATTGCACACAATCTGTCCTCCATGGAGGAAAAGCGGCAGGAACTGCAGGTAGACGTAGACGACGCGGAATATGCGAAGAAAACTGCTGAGAAAGCGGGCAAGTCTGCCAAGGACGGCCAGCTGCAAAGAGCGCAGGAAAAGCTGAAGCAGTGTGACGACCAGATTGCTGCTCTGCGCGCGCAGCTTAACGCTGGCCGCAAAGAGATTGAGGCGCTGCGCGCCCCGTATGCAAACGACCCCGAATTCCAGAAGTACGAAGCCTACCGCGACGACGGCATCGACCTTGCCAGACTCGAGTATAACGAGATGCGCCGCCTGCGCCGCGACATGCAGCTGATTTTCCAGGATCCGTATTCCTCGCTGAACCCGCGCATGAGCGTCGGCCAGATTATCAGCGAAGGCATGCAGGCGCACAACATGATCAAGAAAAAGGACGCCCGTATGCAGGAGATGGTCCTGAAGATCATGGACGACTGCGGCCTTGCACCGTACTTTCTGCACCGCTTCCCGCACCAGTTCTCCGGCGGCCAGCGGCAGCGTATCGGCATTGCCCGCGCGCTTGCCACGAGACCGAAGTTCGTCGTCTGCGATGAGGCTGTCTCCGCGCTGGACGTGTCCATTCAGGCGCAGATCATCAACCTGCTGCTCGATCTGAAGGAACAGCAGAATCTGACCTACATGTTCATCACGCACGACCTGTCCGTCGTCAAGTACATCTCCGATCGCGTCGGCGTCATGTACCTCGGCACGATGGTCGAGCTGGCAGCGGCTGACGAGATCTTCCATCACCCGATCCATCCGTACACCGAGGCACTGCTCAACGCGATCCCGACTACGGATACCGTCGGCGCGAAGGAGTTGTCGATCCTTGAGGGCGACATCCCCAGCCCGGTGAATCCGCCGAAGGGCTGCAAGTTCCATACGCGCTGCAAATACTGCACGGAGATCTGCACGCAGGTCGTTCCGGAGTGGGAAGAGGTTCGCCCGAACCACTTCGTCGCCTGCCACCACAAACTTGAGGTGAAGGAGTAAGCCAATGCTGTTCCAGAAGAGAGTAGACCGCGCGATGCGCTATCAGAAGGAGCGGAATGAAGCGGCGGAGCAGAAAAAGCCGACGGAGGAGGACAAGGATGCCGTCAGCAAGAAGGACTTGCTTGCGATGATCCTGTCTGCCATGCTGGTGATCCTGCCGGTCGCAATTTTGGTTCTGCTTGGCATTGCGTTTGGCTGCTACTTTCTCTTCTTCCATTGATCTGCTTTATATGCAAAACGCCCCGGCATGCACAGCATGCCGGGGCGTTCAATGTATCACAGATAATTCCGCTTATAAAAAAACAGAAATTTGAAAAACAGAAACTCCCCTGCGCCGAAAACGAGGCAGGGGAGCCTTGCTTTTTTCATACTGCGCAGACCTGGCGGGAAACTTTTTCTATCAGCTTCTGATAGACTGGGCACATGGCGGGCTCGGAAACGGACGGCAGAACGTCCTGCACCGAGAGCCAGCGCACAGCGCTGTTTTCATCTGGCTTGCAGCGGAGAGGAGCCTTGTCATCAGCCTCCAGCAGATACGTCGCGTTCAGATGCAGATGTGCGCAGACGAATTTCCCGCGCTTGACATGCGGCGCGACGTGCAAGATTTCGAGCGAGAAAATTTCCGGGGAGACAGGCACGGCCAGCACGCCGGATTCCTCGTTCGCTTCGCGCAGCGCGACGGAAAGAAGGTCTGATTCCCCGTCGGCATGGCCACCGAGCCAGGCCCAGGACTGATAGAGATTGTGATAGGCCATGAGCACCTTCGTCCTGTCCGGATTCACGATCCAGCAGGATGCGGTGAAATGCGCTGTGGCGTTTTCGCGCGTGAGCAGGTTTGGAAAAGCGGCCATGTCGGCCAGTATCTGCCGCCGGTCGGCCTCCTCCTGCTCGTTATAAGGCACAAACGCCTCGATTTGTGCACGCAGGCGGGAAAGATCAGTCATGTTCGTAGGCCATCATCTTGTCAATGCGCCGCTGGTGACGCTCGACACCGGAAAACGCCGTGTCCAGCCACACATCGACGATCTCAAGGGCCAGCATTTCGCCCGTCACGGCAGCGCCGAGAGCCATCATGTTGGTGTCGTTGTGCTCACGGGTCAGTCTTGCGGACATGGGATTGTCGAGCAGCGCACAGCGGATGCCTTTGACCTTGTTGGCCGTGATGGACACGCCGATACCGGTCGTGCAGCAGACAATGCCGCGGTCACATTCGCCGCTGGCGACAGCCTGCGCCGCCGGGCCTGCGAAGTCGGGATAGTCGCAGCTGTCCTTGGTGTAGCAGCCGAAATCCTTATAGGCAAGGCCGCGATGTTCGAGATGCTTCATAATGGCGTTCTTGAGATCAAGCGCGCCGTGGTCACATGCGAGAGCGATCATAGGGGTGTTCCTCCTGCGGTTTTTTTCTCTATTATACCGCAGGAGGCGCGAAATGCAAGCGGAATCGTTTCAGCCGCTGACGCTGATGCTGCGGACAAGGCCGTCCGTGCCGGTGCGAATGATGCAGGAAAGCTGCCCGCAGCCGATGTCGATCGTATAAAAGCCGTCATGATCCCACCAGATCCACGCGCAGAGCGCGTCGCCGGAACTGCCGTAGAGGAACTGTTTCCGCTCCTGCTCCGGCGTCCAATCGGCAGCGGGAAGCGCGGCTAGAACATGGTCCAGATTGTCGCCGAGCTGAATGCCGCGCAGGAAGTCCGGCGAGGAGCCGATTCCCGGCCCGCCGTAGAGCAGCTCGTCCTCGCAGCACCATGCGTCCAGCCGGACGGTGCCGTCGCTGTGCTGTGTAAATTGATAGCTCACGCCGTCGACCGTAAAGTTGTCCCCGCGCATTTTGCCCTTCCGGACGGGACTGCCCTGATAGGCTGCCGCCCTTTGCAGAACGGCTGCGTAATCCATGCCGGGGAAGACCCCGTTCGGAAGCACAAGCTCACAGCGCTGCACCGGCAGAGAACGGTCTGTCTCTGCCGCATCGGGAAGCGCGATGGGGTCGCCCGACAGCGATGCGTCCGTATACATCTCCACGCGGTCGTCAGAGCGCCAGCGTGTCAGATCGAACCGGTCGCTGCCGCTTGAAAAGCGGCCTGTGTGCAGATCCTGTTCCAGATAGCCGAAGCGGGCCTTCGGCGCGTTGATGTCGATCAGCCACCACGCACCGTCCAGCAGCGGCGCACCGAGCGGGTGCACCTGCCCGTTTTCCTCACAGACAAGCTGCGTTTTCGTGTGCGCAAGCGTGCAGTCAGTCCTGCCCTCCGGGCAGGAGGCCGTTTCCGTTTCGAGCCGGAACGTGTATCCGTCCGCGCTTCCCAGCGTCACGGAAGCGCCTGCGCAGGCGGTAAAGCTCGCGGCCATCTGCTTTAGCAGCTGCCCTTCATAGCGTGCCTGCAGATACGGGTTATAGCCGGAAGCATCGGTTTCATCCGCCCCGCGCGGCCAGTGGATCGTGACCTCGTAACAGCCATCTTTTACGCCGCAGAGATAGACCATCTCGTTCTGCTCACCCGACTCGACGGAGATCGTCTCGCCACGCTGCGTCACCTCGCTGAGACAGCCGCGCGCGGTATAGCCGGCGGAGCATTCGGTGATCGTCTTTTCAACATAGCGGACGGCGAACGTCGAGCCGGTGCTGTAGGTGCTGCGCCAGAGGTCGTCCTGCTCGTCGTATTCCCAGCCGGTCGTGGGCAGGTATACACCCCATCCGCCGGCTTCGTCCGGGAAGGTGGAGAAGTACGCGTCAATATGAACGGGTCTGCCGTAGCCGTCCATGCCGTTGTAAAAGCTTGGATAGAAATAGCCGTGAATGTTATTCGCGCCGTGCGTCGCGGCGTAAATGTCGCGCAGATAGTCTTTCAGGCGCCCGGACTGCTCATAGACGGACAGCGCTGTGCCATCCGTGTCCTTTGTCCAGCCGAGCAGCCGGTAGTCCTGCGTTTCGCTGCGATAGGTGACGGTCACGAGGTAGCGGGTGCCGTCCACCAGATATTCCTGCCCGTCGATATACGACAGGCCGGTATCGGTGCCCAGCATGAAGGTACGCCCGTCGGCATTTTCCGGCGCAATCGCAATTTTGTAACTCCACAGCTGCAAATCTCCCTCCGGGTCGAGGTCGGACAGGGAAGCAAGCTGTTCCAGATTCACCATCTGCGCGTCTCGCACCGTATCTGTTACAGTTTCAAAGCCGCCGTCGGTCAGCACCTTGTATTCAATCGGCTCCGGCAAAATGACCTGTGCGATATAATATTCGGCGTAGTCCTGTATGCTGGAAAAGAACTCGCTTGTCGGGAGCGTGCTGTCTGCCTCTGCGGGGCCGTCTGCGGCGGTGGAGGCCGGTGTGTCTTCCTCCGGCTGCTCTGTGCCTGTCTTCGGGTCAGTCAGGAAGCACACGGCCACGGCGATAGACACGAGTACCGCCGCCAGCACGACCCAGAACGCGGGCTTTTTGTAATTTAAAACAGACTTAATGCGCCCCTTGACACCTGTTTCGCCGAAGGCCAGCGGGCAGGCCGTAATCATCCGGCGCGGGACGCTGCATTGCAGCAGCGCACGGGAATAAGCCGTCTTGCAGCCCTCTCCCAGCTCGCGCACGACCTTTTCATCGCAGGCCGCCTCGATATCGCGGCAGAACAGGATATACGCCAGCCAGCAGACGGGGTTGAACCAGTACGCCGTCAGGAGTAGGAAGCCCAGCGGCTTCCAGAGTTGGTCGCCACGCTTTAAATGCGCGCGCTCGTGCGCCAGAACCATGTCCTGCGCGCCGGGCTCCAGCCCAAAGGGCAGATAAATTCTCGGCCGGAACACGCCGAGGATGAACGGGGACGGGACGAATTCCGACTGGAACACGTTCCCCTCCAGCCGCACTGCCGTCCGCACGCGAAGCCGCAGGCGCAGCGCGGAAATGGCCGCGTACAGGACAAGCACCGCGCAGCCGCCGAGCCAGACCCACGCGGCAAGCCACGTCAGAATTTGCAGCGGGTTCGCGCTCTGCACAGGGTCAGGTGTAAACGCGGCCTGTAAGGGCGGATTTACAATGGCGTCGACCGCCGGGATGCCGCTCGTGATGGCTGGCGCGGCGGAATACACGATCTCGGGCTGCACAGTCTCCGCGCTCGGGATGAGGCTCAGGACGCTTTCGACCGAAACCGGACACAAAAGCCGCACTGCCGCCAGTGCCCACAGGGCGCATAGCAGCCACTTCGGTGCTTTCTTGAACACCAGCCGTATCAGTACAATCGCAAAAATCAGAATTGCCGCAGACAGGCTGCGGTTGAGAAAGCCGAGAAATACATCGGTCATGGCCGCTTCTCCTCATAGCCATCAATCATGGCGCGCAGTTGGTCAACCTCATTCTGCGAAAGCTTTGTCTTGCGCGCAAACGCTGCAACAAATGCGGGAAGCGAACCCTCAAACGTCTTTTCAACCAGTTCGTCCAGTTCCGCCGCCTGTGCCTCGTCTTTGGAGACGAGCGAGGAGACAAAGCCATTTTCGTTTTTCACGACGCCGCGCTCGGCCAATCGGTGGATGACCGTATACGTCGTCGTCCGGCTCCATCCAAGCCTTTCCCGGCACAGCTTCGCCAACTCTGCGCTGGGCAGCGGTTCATGCTCCCATAAAATCAAGCAGAACCGGTATTCACTTTCAAAAATTTTCGGGGTGGACATAGGTTGTTCCTCCTTGTCTAATGCGTTAGACTCTAACTGTAGTCTAACGCATTAGACCGCTTTTGTCAAGCCCCGCTGTACGCGATAAACGCGCACAGGATGCCAATGTTGCCTGAGGCATATTGGAAACAGACTTGTGCCATCCAAATGCGGCCACGGTATAGATAGGACGCCTATGTTCTGGTATATGCACAGCTGTCTAATTACAGTCTGTATGTACAGGCCAGCACAGCACATTCGGTTGCACACGTCAAAAAATGCCGGTAGGTTTTTTGCAACTTTTTCTGTCTCATCTGCTTGACAAGCGGGAATATCTGTGGTAATATATCCGAGCAGTTGGAAGACTGTAAACGCGCGAGTGGTGGAATTGGCAGACTCGCTAGATTCAGGTTCTAGTGTCCACTCCGGACGTGCGGGTTCAAGTCCCGCCTCGCGCACCATGGCGAGTGTTCTTACAGCATTTGAAAGGCTGTAAGAACACTCGCTTTTTATACAGCGAGTTCACAGGGGGCGTAGTTGACGACTACGCCTTTTCTTGTATTTACGGACACTTCCGGGATCGGCAGGGGCAGCACCGTTGGAATCTCGATCGTTCCGACGCAGTTATAGTGGATACGAAGCCGCTGCTCCCATACGCCGTCGATCTTCTCAGCATTGAACACTTCGATCTTCTCAATCAGTTCGTTCAGCATCCTGGGCGTCAGTTTTCTCGCTCTGGTGTACTTGTGGACAAGACCGATAAACATATCCGTTGTCATGGAACGGCTGCTCTGCTTCTCTATCTCGGAGCGGAGCTTTTTTATTTTCTCCGACAGTTCCTTTTGCTCGTCCTCATACCGCCGGGACATTTTTGCGAAGCGGTCATCAGAGAGCTTGCCGGAAACATTATCCTCATAGATACGTTCAAAGAGGCCGTCCAATTCTTCATCACGGGCAAGGAGCGTTTTCAGTTCCTTTTCCTTCAGCTTGCGGTCTGTCTGTTCCGCCTGCTGGGAATGACCGATCACCGCTTTTACAAATTCGTCCTCATAGAGACTGGCGAATTTCGTTAAGCGTCGTATCTCTCCCAGCACCACTTCCTCCAGGAAGTCCACACGGACATAATGGGTAGAAGTACAGGTGCCGCGGTTGCCCTTGTAGTTGGAGCAGTTGAAATACTTAATCTCCGGATTGCCCTGATTGAAATGAAAGTGAAGGTTGCTGCCGCAATCGGCGCAGACCAGCAGGCCGGAAAACATATTGTGTTCTCCATTGTTGGTGCGGCGCTTACGGATTTTGCCCCGTTTCTGCTGCACCTGCTCATACACAGCACGCTCGATGATCGCCTCATGGACGTCCTGGAATACCACCCAATTCTCACGGTCATTGTCGATTCGTTTCTTATTCTTGTAGGACTTGGAATAAGTTTTGAAATTGAGAATGTCACCACAGTATTCTTGCAGGGAGAGAATTTTGGTGATGGTAGAGCTGTTCCACTTGGTAGGCGGCTGCTGTTTGCCCTTGCCGGGGCGTTTGATGCCCTTCGTGAGCCAGTAGGCCCGCGGGGTCAGGACACCATCCTTTTCAAGCTGGGTGGCGATCTGCTCTGTTCCGAAGCCCTCCAAAGTCATGCTGTAAACGCGGCGCACAACCTGGGCTGCCTCGTCATCCACAATCCAATGCTTCGGATCGTTCGGGTCCTTGATGTAACCGTAGGGCGGCTGGCCCATCGGCTCACCGGCATTGCCCTTGATCTTATTGCTGATGCGCCGCTTTTTGCTGATATCGCGGGCGTACCACTCGTTGAACAGGTTGCGGATCGGGGCAAGCTCATTTTCGCCCTCCGCCGTGTCGATGTTATCCGAAACGGCCACCAGGCGAATATCATGGTCCGGGAAAAATTCTTCCGTCAGCCGTCCGACCTCAATGTAGTTTCGCCCCAGGCGGCTGAGGTCCTTCACAAAGACCGCTGCCGCCTTGCCCTGTTCAAGCTGCTGGATCATATCCACAAAGCCTGGGCGATCCATCGTCACGCCAGAAATGCCATCATCCAGGAAATGCACCAGATTTGTGTAGCCTTTTTCTTTGGCTACCTTTGTAAGTAATTTTTTCTGATTACCAATGCTGTAACTCTCACCTTCCAGATTATCGTCACGGGAAAGCCGCTCATAGAGAAAGGCGGTCACGTCACGGGATTTTTTGTTATTCGACTGTTTCATAAGTCCTCCTTCCGTCAAGGCAGTCGAATAGCAAATATACTTGTACGAACACATTATACCGCCATTTGCTGCCTCTGTCAGCCGGGTTTGAAAGCTATTTACAGCTTTTCATTCTCGGACTTCATCAGGCGAAGGAGAACGCTGCCCAGGGTATCCGGGCTTTCTTCTTTGAAAACCGGCTCAACAACGAACGACCGATTGCCAATGTGATAGGTCGTTTTTGCATCCAGAGGATCTTTCTCTGGCCTGCTGGTCTTGCCGGGATTTGTAGCTTTATCTTGCATGATAAAATCCCCTTTCATAAAGCATAAAGATAGCAATGAAAGAGGCAAAACGGACGGCTGCTGGCACAGCTCCACGGGAGTCTAACCCCGGCCCATGCTGATGGGTGCGGCGCACAATGCTGTGTGGGCGTTCAATGCGCGAGTATCTTTGACCCTGCCCGTGTGTCATCGCCTGCAAGCTGCCACGCTTGCTTTGCGGCCAGGTGTCGTTCGCTTGATCGTCTGGGGTCCCCGCAAAGTCGCAAGACTTTGTGGGGAGAGGAGGAGCAGCGTAATGATTGAGCTTTCACGCTTGCGTGGAAGCGAAAGATATGCAGCTTGCTCCGACGACGTCATGGCGCACCGGCCGTATGGCTCGGCACAAACAGGAATGTATCCGTTTGCCTTATACTGCGGCGCTGACCTCTCAGCGGGCTTTCTTTGTCAAGGTGCGGAACACACCATGCGGAAAGGGGAACGCACGGCGGTCATCTGGATCAGGTCAGGTCAAAATCCAGAATCGCAATAATCAGCTTCGTTTCCAGCCTGCGGCGCAGATCATCGTCCACCTGAGAATGAGGACAGCCCTGAGGATCATAGCTTGTCCTTGTGGAAAGCGCCGCTATGTAGCCGGAGTAGTGGCCGATCACATGGTTTACCGCGTCAGGGTCGCCCTGGACAGCGGCGGTAATGACCGGATAAGGAAGAAGACTATTCCGGGAAGCTGCGGTGTCACGCATCCGTATCACCTCCCATCAGCTCTTTCAGCAGCCGATAGGATTTCAGCCTGCGGTTGTTGATCGTCCTGCGGGCCAGGTTCATACGCTCCGCGATCTCACGGTCCGCCATTTCCAGGAACCAGTACATCAGAAGGATATCCCGGTTATCCTGGGGCAAAGCGTTCAGCGCGTCGGCCAGCAGATCGTTTTCAATCAGGATCACATCACCGCCAAGGATGAAGGTGTTGTACTCCCAGGGATAACGGTCATAGGCCGCAAGCTGCTCCATTGCGTCCTCCGGCAGTTCGCTGAAAGGGATGCTGTGCTTCTTCCTGCGGCTAATCTCTCGATAGCCATTGCAGGCCTCGCACTTCAAGACCTTTTTGCAAAAGCTGTCAAAGGCGTGCTGCTTGTGTTCGGCGTGGCGATCAGGTTTCATGTTCTCACCTCCCTTCGTGCCGGGAGGCAGTTCTTTTCTTCCCCTTTCGCCCACTACTCGTTCTGCGGAAGGCTGTTTTGGCCAGCTCTGCCGGGAAAAATCAAAATTATTTTTTCTGTCGCTCATTTGTGCGTTCCTTTCGTCCTGATCGGGTGGGTGGCCGGATCAGGAAAAGGGCGGAGCGCGGGGACGATAGAAGCATCCCCGATAACGACAAAAAGCGCCTGTCTGCAAAACGCAGACAGGCGCAGACGAATTATAAAATCTATTTACATGATTTCTGTATTCATACTCATAGCCGGAATATCCCGGTGGAGGGGCTACGCTTTTTTTAGCTGGTGCGGATCATGTGAGCTTTGAAAAAGCGAGATGGACACGGTAAGGCAACCTCCTTTCGGCTACCGTGTCCCTGCAAGTCGTCATTGGTTTGTGCAAGCGCAAAGAAACGGCGGCTCTGAAAATCAAAGCCGCCGCTTCAAATGGGCGTGTTGATAGGCTGCTGTACGACGGCTTTTTTTCTTTTGCCGTTGCACAGCAGGGGAAATTAACTATTTATCTACTGGCAGTATAAAATGAAAATGTTACACAAATATCCGAGGCAATTCTGATTTTGGTATAAAGCAGACCGAATTGTTACATCGTTAGGAGATTTCAGAAAAATTTTTTCGGGAAAATGAAAAATCAGCGGAACAGCATTTATCGAGTGTTCCGCTGATTTATTATCATTTGTGTTTATTCTTCGCGAATGGCAGATAAAATCCCAGTTTTCCTTAATTCAGCTTTTGCGTATGCCGTGAAAATCATATAGATAACTACCATTGCAGCAATAAGTGCTATGAGGAACAGCCAGGGCAGATTCAATGTGATACAATGATTTACTGCCTCCAAACGCTGGCAAGCTATGATACTGATAATCGTACCCAGCACGAGTGACACTGTCAGCGATCCACCGAGGTAGATACCAATTTCTCGACTCAACATAGCTTTTAGCTGTTTTTGTGTTGCTCCGACAGCTTCCAGCAGACCAAATTCCCGTTTTCTATTCTGAAAATCAACCATCAACATATTCATAAGGCTGATACCGCCAAATGTAAACAGGATCGCCGCTGCCATATATAGTGCCTTTATCGATGAACTGTACCGATACTCAATGTTCTTAATCGTCTGCTCAATCGTATTGACCGATATTTTTCCGTTTTGCTCTGCAATTTCCTGAACAGCGCTCAGGACTTCGTCAAAATGATTGGGCGTGACCGTAATCGCCAAGATGCCAGTCTGCTCCGTTATCCCTGTCAGATTCTTTGCCATATCGTACGTCATCATAAAATACGGACTGCCTGGAACAACCGGACTGCGTTCCATCAAATCGGTTGGGTTATAGGTTCCTACAACAACTGCGTCAACATTAAATGTGCTGCCATCTGGAGAACGCCCTTCCAATTGCAAAGTGTCGCCAACATTCGCAATCTTTTCGGATGCCAGTATTCCATATTTTTCAGTCATAACATCGTAATCTGCTGTTCCAGACGATAGAACGGCTTGCTTTTCTGCCAGTTGTTCACGATTTAAGGTCGGGAAATTGTTCATAATACTGGTAAGGGAACCACTTCCGCCGGGAAAGGTAATAGACATCTGGACGCTGTTAAATGCAGTTACGCTTTCTATTCCGGCAGTATTTTCTAAGTTGTGCCGCAGTGTTTGACTTTCAAGCGGGTTTTCTTCCAGTTGCAGTTTTGAACTTCCGTATGGCTCAGATTCTTTATCAAACGAACTTCCAACGTGATTCTTCACCTGCAAAAGAATACTGCCAGCAGGATAGTATTTGAAAGTTGCCTGTTTTTCTGGATCGATAGAACCTGCAACTGTAGATGCACCCAGCAAAAGCGCACCGCTCACACCCAGCATTACTAACGTCAAAATAGCTTTTTGCCGATTCCGTTGAATATTGATTTTTGCAAGATTGTTGGGTGACAGCTTGCGATGCAGCTTTGAACTGGCTTTTGCTTTCCCGGAATAGGCAAGGTATCTTGCGCCCTCAATGGGAGAAGTGTTCATCGCGACTCGAACCGGCTTGAAAATCGCAATATTCACCATTACAATGCCCACTATAGCAATCAGTACCGCGTAGACCGTCGCCGTTTTGATTTGAAATCCCTTTGGATACGCAGCGAACCCAATCAGCAAGCCAGCAATTAGTCCAAGAGGAATACCAGTAAAAGCATACCGGAGTCCTTCTTTTCTTGCCATTCGTTTTATTTGCTTTTTTGTCATTCCGATTGTCCGCAGTTGACCGAACATCTGCACATTTTTCGCAATTTTTGTGTAAAAGACGCCATATATAATCGTTGCAGCCAGCACAGCAGTCAATGCAGCCAGCAGAGGGATAGGGAGTTGGATGCCGGACTGAATAACCCCTGTCATAACGGCAGAATACTCCGTAAGATATATCTGATCTTCTACAATGCCAGTGTTTTCAATGATTTTATCCGTAAAGTCAAGGATGGAATCAGATCGAATTGCATCAGTATTCAGCCGGGTATATGCTGTTACTTGAAGGTGATCCCTCAGGCTCATAGCGAGGTCTTTACTCAGATAGACAAAATACCCTTCGCTCTTGCGATCCTCGTTCAAAATGCCTGAAAGTGTATATTCTGCCTCATCCCCCGTACCGGTCACATCAAAAGTAATGGTATCACCGGGACGATATGATTCTCCCAAAAAGTCAATATAATTTTGCGGGAGCATGATTTCATTTGCCTTTTGTGGGACGCTGCCTTGCAAAGACATTTCTTCCTGATGCGTAAAATAATCTTCGCTCCCATACGCGACCGTAATTGTCTTATTGCCTGAATAGAATAGTCCGATTGCAGCATACTCACCAATCCATTGAACGTCTTTATTTTGACGCAAACTGGATAGCTGGTCGTCGGTTATTCCAAGAATTGCAATCTGTGCTTTACTGCGCTGTGTATTCTTAAATTCTTCCTGCGCGCCTGCGGATATTAAAATGATTGAAAAAATCATGCAGACAGAAAGCGCGATCGTAAGGAGCAGAAAGGCTTTGCTTCGCTTATCTGTTTTCATGCTCCGTTTGGCCAGCTTATTTGTGATAGCGCTGGTATCATTCTCAAAAGGCCATGTCATACTGAGTCATCCCCCCTTATTCCACGATCTTTCCGTCCTCAATGCGGATAATCCGATCTGCAAGGCGGGCAATATCATTGTTGTGCGTAATCATAACGACAGTCTGCTGGAACTCCGCGCTGGTGCGCTTGATAAGGCCCAATACCTCGGCGCTGGTCTTGCTGTCAAGGTTGCCCGTCGGCTCATCGGCAAGCACGAAAGCAGGTTTGGTAATCAGAGCGCGGGCAATCGCTACGCGCTGCTGCTGTCCGCCGGAAAGATTATTCGGCATTTTTTTCAGTTTATCTTCCAAACCTAACAAATGAACAATCTCGTTCAAAAATCTCTTATCCACCGTGTCACCGTCCAATTCGACAGGCAGGACAATATTTTCATATACGTTCAGAATAGGGACAAGGTTGTAATTCTGAAAAATGAAGCCGATGTTGCGGCGCCGAAAAATAGTGAGCTGTTCGTCATTCTTCTTTGCCAGTTCCTCGCCGCGGACGATCACGGTTCCGCTGGTGGGTGTATCCAGTCCTCCCATCATGTGAAGCAAAGTGGACTTGCCGCTGCCGGAGGTTCCAACCACCGCAACAAATTCTCCATCGTCTACAGAAAAATTCACGCCATCAAGAGCACGGGTAATGTTTGGCTCTGTGCCGTAATACTTTTTCAGGTCAATTGTCTGTAAAACACTCATATAGAAACTCCTTTCAAGGCTATCCGCCTTTTAATGGGGACATTGTATAACCTAAATGTCCGCGAAATGTTACAACGGCCAATTCGTATCACTGCAAATCGAAGTGAAATGTTACAGCGCTTGGACATTTCAAAAAATGGCAGGCAGCCAAAAACGACCACCCACCACATACATACTATTTTGCGGGAAGCATGATGGAAAACTCAGATCCATTTCCCGGCGCAGAAACCACCTTAATATAACCACCCTGTCTCGTTATGATCTCGCGGGCAAGGTACAATCCTATGCCGACGCCGGGCTCGCTATGCACTTCTTCCTCGCGGTAAAAGCGCCGAAAAATAGCTGCCTGATTACTTTCAGAGATTCCTTTACCATTATCAGCTACTTTGATCTCCACATACATTTCCCATTGTACGACTGATACGGAGATTTTTCCGCCAGCCGATGTGTATTTCACTGCATTATCCAAAAGGTTAAAGAGAGCTTCGGCCGTCCACTTGCTGTCATGGGAAAACATCAATTTTTCCGGACAGTTTACGGACACAGAAATCTCTTTTTTCTCCGCGGCATATACGATTCCACTCATGGCCTGCGCCACGGTGTCATATAGGCTGCTTACTTTTTTGTCCAACTGGATTACGCCTGTTTCCAAACGCGAAGTTTTCACAAGTGCCTGAAAAAGAAAATCCAGCTTATCTGTCTGTGTGCGGATTCCACGAATAAAATCCGTGCGTTCTGCCTCAGTCATAGGCTTTTCCAGCAGTGTATCTGTTGCCATTTTCAGATTGCTTACAGGGGTTTTCACCTGATGGGAAATATCCGATACAAGTGACTGTAATTCCTGCCGATCTTCTTCCACCCGGCGACGATCCTCCTGCATGATCTGATATAGCCTTGCCATCCTGTGACCAATTCTGGCAAGCTGCGTTTCGCTGTCCTCAGAAAGAGAGATGCCTTTGTTTCCGGCAATCATATTATCTAAGGTCCCGCATAGATCGGAGGTAAACAGAGCGAGTTTCTTTCCTAATATTTGTGTCAAAGCAAGGAGCCACGCAAGGGCGCACAAAATCAGCACTCCGCCGACAGCCAACACCGCAGCTTGCTCTGTTATGAAATATAAAACAACAGCGGCCGCGGTCATGGAGAGGATGAGTCCTATTGTCACATAAAAGAATAGCCGTTTTACTGAAAGACCTTGCAGCTTCACTTCGCTTCGCCTCCTGTCCATTGATACCCCATACCATAGATCGTCTTGATGTAGGGCGCGCCGCCATCGGATTCTATCTTGCTGCGGATTCTGCTCACAGAAGTTGTCAGCGTGTGTTCGTCAACAAAACGCTCATCAATATCCCATAGCTTTTCCAATAACTGTCCGCGGGTCAATACCTGTTTTGGGTTTCTGCGGAACAGATTCAGCATCTTAAATTCCATTGATGACAGGGTCAGCGGGGTGCCGTTTAGTGAAGCGGACTGCTCTGAGAAATCCAAGAATAACCGCCCATCGTCGTAAACGTCCTTTGCAGGCCTATGATGTTCCAACATAGAAAACATCGCTTTGATTTTCCTCTGCAAGGTTCCTACCACAAAGGGTTTTGTAATATAATCTACTGCACCAACCTCATATCCCCGTATTTGGTCGCTCTCCTGATCGTTGGCAGTCAGAAAAATCACAATTGCGTCCGGGCAGTTAGGCTTTACGAGTTTGCACAGATCAAAGCCGCTGCCATCAGGGAGATTGACATCCAACAGTATCAAATCAAATTCCCGCTGGCGAATAGCTTCAGCAGCGGTTCTGTAATTCAGGGCAGAAGTCACGCCGTAACCGTCTGCGGTCAGATTATAGGACAGCATCTTATTCAAAAAGCTGTCATCCTCAACAATCAAAATCTGCTTCATATCCTCACTTCCTTTGCATCTACAGTATAACAGGCAAATGTCCGTGAAATGTTACATATTCGTAGATTTACTGATTTTTAGTCGCCCATCAACGGGCTTTTCCGCGTCCTTTGGTATCAGCCACATACGGCTGAATCTTGCTACACCAGGTATGCGGTTTTCTTCGCACAACTTCTGTACCCGCCGCTCAGAGATTCCCCATTTTTTCGCTGCTTCTGGGGCAGAAATATATTCGAGCATTGTAGTTTCCTCCTGCAAATCAATTCGGCATTTATTATATACGGCCAGCCGAATGATTACAAGAAAGAAAATGCGAATTATTTAAGCTAATTATATGAATACACAAGACGTATTCTGCAGAAAAGAGGAATTGTAAAATGTAGCTGGGTGATTGAATATGTCCAAACGAACAAAGAGAGAAAAAAGACCTGTTGCGAAAATCGACTTCATGCCATATGGTACAGCAATCAAAGCTGAGCGCATGAAGCTAAAAGAATCCCGCAATAAAGTCGGAAGTGAAATGTTCCTATCGCCGCGCTATATTGCCAACATTGAGAATAAAGGACAGCATCCCAGCCTGCAGGTGTTTTTGGAGATGGTGTCCCGGTATCATATCTCCGTGGATCAGATTCTTTACGGCGAAGAAGCAACGGGAAAATCTACCGAGCGTATGCAGTTTGATATTCTGCTGGATGAATTGACGGATGCAGAAATCAAAATCATTACGGCAACGGCGCAAGCGTTACTGGACGCAAGAACGGACAGTGAGGAAGAAAATTGAATACGGTATAAGGAACGCTATGAACAGATAGTTCATGGCGTTTTTCTTTTGCAAAAATCCGCAGATGTGGCCAAAAGGCCCCGTTTAGATTGTAGTATGGGTAGCGGAAGGAATACGGGGGTACGAAGTAGTCAGCAAGCACAGCAAGTGTAGCCACACTTGCGGATTTTCCTCCTTTTCAGGTCCCTTGCCCGAAAAGAGAAAATCGCTTGTTGGGATATCCCAAACCCTTATGAGAAACGGAGGTATCCGCTATGGCGAACAGGAAACGTCCCATCGTTCTTCGCTGCCCGGTGACAGCAGAGGAACGGGCTTTGATTGAACAGAAAATGGCCCAGCTCCCCACACAGCGAATCGGTGCATACCTCCGTAAGATGGCGATTGACGGGTATATCATCTATACAGACACCGCAGATATCAAGGCGTTCACCAAAGAGCTTTCCGCCATCGGGCGGAACATCAACCAGATCGCCAAGCGGATCAATGCCGGAGGCCCTGCGTATCAGGCCGACATGGACGAGATACGGGAAAGGCTGGACGAGATATGGCAGTTACAAAGACACATCCTATCAAGTCAACGCTGAAAGCAGCCATTGATTATATCTGCAACCCGGAAAAGACGGACGGAAAACTGCTTGTATCCTCCTATGGCTGTGCCGCCGAAACGGCGGATATTGAATTTTCCTGGACCCGCCGCCATGCCATCGACAAGGGAACGAACCTGGGCCGTCACCTGATCCAAGCCTTTCAGCCTGGAGAGGTCACGCCGGAACAGGCCCATGAGATCGGCATGGAGCTTGCAAAAGAAATCCTGGGCAGCAAGTATGAATTTGTACTTACCACCCACATAGACAAAGATCATGTTCATAACCACTTGATTTTCAATGCAGTTAGCTTTGCGGATCATAAGCACTATCATTCCAACAAGCGAAGCTAAAATCATGTCCAACAAAGAATGGACGATGGCTGGCATCTTTGCAGACGAAGGCATCACCGGCACATCCACAAAAAAGCGCACAGAATTCCTGAGAATGATCCGTCAATGCAAGCAGAAAAAGATCGACCTCATACTCACAAAATCCATTCAGCGGTTTGCACGCAATACGCTTGACTGTATCAACTATACGCGCATCCTCCGGCAGCTTGGCATCGGCGTCCTCTTTGAGAAAGAAAATATCAACTCTCTGCCGCCCGACAGCGAATTTATGATAACGATGTACGGCGCAATGGCGCAGTCTGAGAGCGAGTCCATCTCCGGCAACATCCGGCGCGGCCGACAGATGCACGCAAAAGTCGGAACGCTTAAGGTTCCCTGTTATCGGCTTTATGGATACGAAAAAGACGCAGATGGCAAATTCCGCGTCATACCTGAACAAGCAGAAATTGTGCGCGAACTCTACAAGCGATATGAGAGCGGTGCCAGCCTGCGAAATCTGCAAGACTGGCTGGAGGAAAATCAGATCAAAACGGTTCTCGGAGAATCAAAATGGACAGCGACGTCTATTAAGAGCATCCTGACAAATGAAAAATATTGCGGCGACGTGCTGCTTCAGAAAACATTCCGGACAGACGTCATCAGCAAGAAGGTTATCAAAAACGTTGGACAGATGGCGCAATACTATATGCCTGACCACCATGAAGCCATCGTCAGCCGGGAGCAGTACAATGCAGTAAAAGCAGAAATGGCACGTCGGAGCGCCCTGCGCAGCCCATCCAAGCAGGCTGTGACAGGACGCTCTTGTTATACGAGCAAATTTGCGCTGTCGGACAGGCTCGTGTGCGGCGAGTGCGGGACGCTCTACCGGCGATGCACATGGACCTCCCTCGGTCGGAAATATCCCGTCTGGCGCTGCACCAGCCGCCTGAACTATGGCACAAAATACTGCCATGATTCCCCGACGATCAAGGAAGAACCGCTGCAGGCGGCGATTCTGGCAGCCATCAACGCTGCTATGAGTGATAAACCTGTACTGCTCAACCGTATCAAAAACGCAGTCTCTCTGGAGCTGCTGCCTGTACAGGGGCAGACCATGAGCCTTGCCGATATTGAGCGGCGGCTGGCGCAGCTCGACGGGCAGTTCCAGCGCCTGCTGGCAGAAGCCATTGATGCCGAAGACAAAGAAGCCTGCAACGCACAGTTCGCGGAGATCCTGGCCGAGCAGACTGCGCTCAAAAAGCAGAAAGAAGCGATCCTGCAAAGCAGCAACGATGCAGACCGCGTCTGCACCCGCATGAAGCAGGCAGAACAAGCCATAGAGAGCACCGTATCCACGATCACAGAATGGAACGAAAACGCTGTCCGTCAGATCGTAGAGCGCGTGACAGTCCTTTCCGCTGATGAGGTGCTGGTACGGATCAAGAGCGGCGCAGAAATCAAACAGCGATTGGAGGGATGAAAATGATCTATGCAGCCGGCGGCCTTCACGGAAATCCACTTCGGTTTCAGTCGCAATACTTTCCAGAACAAGCATAGATGACCAAAGACGATTACATGAGAACATAAGGCACTACATAGATGTTGCAAGTATTATGCTTGCGTACCAGCAGGTCTGCATTTATAATGAAAACAAACGAAACGGAGGGCTTGTAGTATGGAGCGCGCCACAAATTCCAGCCTGATTTTATACACGACAGAGGACGGCTTGACGAAAATTGAAGCTACGTTTGACCGAGATACGGTCTGGCTTTCCATCGACCAGATGGCGGACCTGTTTCAAAGAAATAAGTCCACAATTTCGCGCCACATCGGTAATATTTACAAAGAGGGCGAATTGGACAAAGCTGCAACTGTTGCAAAATTTGCAACAGTTCAGATGGAAGGCGAACGGCAGGTGGAACGGCAGATTGAATACTACAATCTGGACGTTATCATATCGGTTGGGTATCGTGTGAAGTCTCAGCGCGGTGTTCAGTTCCGCATGTGGGCGACCGCGATCCTCAAGGAGTTCATGAAAAAGGGCTTTGTGCTGGATGATGACCGCTTGAAAAATCTCGGCGGCGGCAACTACTTTGATGAGCTGCTTGCCAGAATCCAGGATATCCGGTCTTCTGAAAAGGTATTCTGGCGGAAGGTGCTGGAGATTTATGCGACCAGCATTGATTATGACCCCAAGGCCGAAAGTACCGTTTTGTTTTTCAAGCAGGTTCAAAACAAAATGCATTGGGCAGCACACCAGCATACAGCGGCAGAGGTTATCTACCAAAGAGCGGATGCAGAAAAGGAGCATATGGGACTGACCTCGTGGCGTGGAGAACAGATCCATCGTGCAGACGTTGAGGTGGCGAAAAACTATCTCAGTCAGCCAGAACTGGACGCGCTCAACAAAATCGTAACTGCATATCTGGACATTGCAGAAGTCCGGGCATTAAATCACGAGCCGATGTATATGAAGGATTGGCTGGAAACCATAGACGATTATCTGAAAATGACCCGCAGAGAGATTTTAACAACCAGCGGTCATGTGTCGAACCAGCAGGCATTACAGAAAGCCCATGCCGAATACGATAAATACAAAAAGCAGCAGGACCTGCGGCTTTCGCCGGTTGAGCAGAGCTTTCTGGACAGCGTAGAACAGTTGGAAAGACTAGAAGATCAAGCGCACTGAACGTAAAACAGGGCAAAGAGAAGCACGGTCACGGAACCGTGTTTTTCTTTGCCCTGCAAAATATGTGAGATTATCGGCGCGATGTATTCAGCAGTGCCGTTGTCCGTGCGTTGATTCCCATAAGCTCCCGCTGGGTCTGCCGGTTGGCCTGACACATGGGCATCAGGAAATTCACAGCCTTTCGGATCTGCTGAAGGTCAGAAGAAGTGAGGACGTTTTGATGCAGATGCTCCAAAACACGGTTATAGGCGTCTTTCAAGGATGCGGACACGGCAGGCTGAAAGAAATAAGTTGAGATCAGGCCGCCGATCAGGGCGGCTTCGTTATCGGTGTACTGCATGACTGCTCCTCCCTCGCAAGAATCAAACGAACGGGGCAATCATACCACAAGATATTGTAGCAGGCTATTCGCAAAACGACGAAATATATGATGCGCACCAGCGCGGAAAGGAGAAGTCATGAACGTCAGAAAACCTGCGAATTACGGCACGATGCACCGGAAATTGGTCGCAATTCTTGTGCAGAATCTTCCGCAAATGGATGAAGTGTATGCCATTGGTAAGGCCATTAGCCAGCGCCCGGAGAAGGGCGCAGCCGTCGCTGCCGCAGAATTTTTGCAGGCGAATTTCCCTGACCGCACAGGCTTTTCCCCACGCAACGTGCGCCGGATGCGCGATTTTTATAAGACCTATAAAAATGACCAAAAGCTCTTACGGCAGAAGTAGTTAGATGTGCTGTATATTCCGCAAAAGTATGCGCTATACCGTTTTCCTCCGGATATAGTGTGTCAGAATCCGTAAAAACTGCGCAGAGGATGGGGCGGTCGTCAGCGGACGGCAAGTAAAGCTGCGCAGGAGAACGGCGTTTTTACGCCATGAATCACAGGCAAACCCGTCAATGTTTCGGACAACTTGAAGCGGATTGGTGTTGTATTGGTCTGCTACTTCAGGATATAGCCGCTGCGATGGCTTCACTAACCAATGTGGATTGAGCGAGGCGAGATAGACCGAGTAGGAAAGGTGAAAAAATGCGGTGTTGGTTGCGGAGAAACCAAGACGGTACAACAGATCATATACTTCGACGATATCTGTTACAGAATTCATGCCGCATCTGTCCCCTCCAGCGCTTGAGCACGTTGCATAAACTGCCGGATCAACGCGCCCTGCGCCTCCGCATCCAGCATGGAAAAGAGAAACATCAGGGTCGGTGCGGAAGCCGCGTATCTCCCTCGCTCCAAATCACTGTACGCACGGCTGGAGATACGAAGCTGCTCAGCCATCGCTTCCTGCGTCAGCGCCATCTTCTGCCGCAGGGAAGACAATTTCGCGGAAAGAAGCTCAGAGAGCAGCGCCGGGTATGGTTTCATTCTGAAGATCTCCATAGTTTATAATAGATCGACTATGGAGATTTTATGTCGAAATGAAGCACGCTTCCACGAAGCTCACTTCGTGCTCACCGTTCAAATCTTGTGAAAAAGCCGAGTTGAAGCACACAAAACAGTATTTATTCGCTGAAACAACAGAATATCCAATGCGCACCAGCGCGGAAAGGAGTAGCCATGAACGTCAGAAAACCTGTGGATTATGGCACGATGTACCGGGAATTGGCCGCAATTCTTGCGCAAAATCTTCCGCAAATGGATGAAATCCATGCTATCGGTAAGGCTGTCAGCCAGCGCCCGGAGAAAGGCGCTGCGGTTGCAGCCGCAGAGTTCTTGCAGGCGAATTTCCCTGACCGCACAGGCTTTTCCCCGCGCAACGTGCGCCGGATACGCGATTTTTATAAGGTCTATGAAAATGACCAAACGCTCCTCCGGCTGGCAATGAAAATCGGCTGGACGCTGAACGTGGTGATCATGGAAGCGGAGCTGACAAAAGCGCAGCGACTTTCCTGCTTGCAAAGGGCTGCATCTAAAAAACTCTCGAAAAAGAAACTTTTAGAGATCATTTTGAACGGAGTATTTGCGGAAGAACCCGTCGACGCATCCGACAAAATATGCTATAATATTACAAACCCAAGCGAAGGCAGAAACGATCAAGCACAATTCGAGCCACCGCTGCGTCGTGTGGCGGAAAGAAAAAGAGGGTTTGCGCGATGCGGTCGAAGAAAAATCTCGTCATTGGTTTCTTATTGCTGTTCCTTGGAATCGGACTTTCTGGGGACAGTTTACTACTTTCCATACTTGCAGGCGTGGCTGGGATCGTCATGATGATTCTTTATGCTGCGAGTAAGCTCAAGCAGAACACTTCTGAGACAAGTGCTGTGTCCTTCAAAACCAGTGAAATTCAGCCAACGACAAAAACACAGCAAGCCAATGCGCAGAGCGTTTCATTTTCACCGGAAGCGCAGCAGCTTTATCAGCAGCTTGCGGATCAGTACACTCAAATCGTAGACAACGGCTGTTTCGGGACGCTGGCACAGATTGCAGAAAAAATGGATTGTTGCAAGCACTTCCTTGAACAATGGATGGGAGCGCTCTGTAATAGAGATTTTGTGGCGTTGCTTCAAAATAAGGCTAAGTTTGACGAACACTCAAACGGCTTTCACCTGCCGCAGTTTGGAACGTGGAGAGCGATTCAGGCAGATGGCGACGATCATAGTATTCCAGATGGGCTGACCAAGGCGCTCGTGGGGCGGATTCAAAGAAAGCAGAAAATGCTGCAAGAGTTTTGGGAAGCGCAGAAATGGTTTGAAGAATTGATACCATCTCTTCAAACCTGTGAATTGACTGTCAATCCAGATGCGGAGCCGTTGTTAAAAAAGTTGGATTATGAATATCCGAATACAAATAATATCACGAGCAGAACACCGCTTGCAAAATTCAACGACTTCTATGCGATTGATTTGGAAACGACCGGCTTGAGTGCAGCACGGAACGAAATCATCCAAATTGCCATTATCAAGTTCCGCCATTTCCAGCCGGTCGAAATCCTGGCCAGCTATGTGAAACCGCGAAAAGGGCTGAAACCGGAAGCAGCGGCGATCAACCACATCACAGAGGATATGGTTGCAGACGCGCCGTATATCGAGCAGATCATGCAATCCGTGGATGCCTTTATCGGTGAGAAAGCACCAATCATCGCGCATAATCTCCAGTTCGAGTATAAGTTCTTGGCTGCCAACGGTAGCGAGAACATTGTAAAAAAGCGGCCGCTTTATGACACGCTAGAGCTGTCCAAGCGGATCTGGCAGCTGGAAAGCTACTCACTTGAAAATGTATGCCGAAACACCTTCAAATTTACGCCAGCACTGCATAATGCGGAAAGTGACGCGCTGACCTGTGGGCTGCTCTTCCGTGAGATTTGCAATGAACGAATCGGCTTGCCGGAGGGCTGCTATGATTAAGGCAAATGATATTGAAATGGTAAAACTCGGAAGAATGACACCGGAAGAACGAAAACGGTATGAAAAGAACAAAATTGAGATTAACAAAAAAGTTTCGTTTTTAATTACAGAAGCTACAAAAAATGCCAAATTAGAATGTTGCATTCTGTGTCATAAACCGTGTTCTAGTTTTTGTAATTCACATTCTATTCCGCAGTTTGCACTGAAACGAATTGCTGAAGATGGAAAAGTAATGCTTCCACTGCAAGATGAGATACTTACCATTGGAAAAGATATAGGTGTAAACAAAGCAGGAACTTTTCACATTATATGCAGAGACTGCGATAGCAGAGTTTTCCAGCTGTATGAAGATCCAAATGCTTATAATTCAAAGCCAGCAGATCAAATGCTTGCACAGATTGCGCTTAAAGATGTTTTGCTTATGATAAGCAAAAGGAATCAAGAACGGGAGCAATATAAACTTGTCGGAGAGCAAGCTGAATTTTTGAAAGATTTTGCTGACGAAAAAATCTATTGGGGCAATTTCGATTTGCGCGATTATGGAGAAGATTTAGAGTATGCTAGAAGTTCGCTGGATGGCAGAAAGTCAAATCGGTATTATCTATGCTTTTATACCGTTTTGGACTATGTAGTTCCTTATGCGGCGCAGTCAAGTGTAACGTTGATTAGTGATTTTGAGGATAGCATTGTAAATAATATATATTCTCAAGAACAAAAATATCGGATTAAAGCTATTCATGTTTCTGTTTTTCCACTTAAATCAACGAGTGCAATATTACTATTTATTGAAGACGGTGTAAAACGCTACCGCAAATTTTATCGCAGCTTACGAAAACTACCGAACGATGATCAACTTGCTGCAATTAACTACTTAGTATTCAGCTACACAGAAAATGTGTTCATGAATCCAACAACACATAAGGAGCTCAGGAAAAATGACTTGTTCATGGATATGTGCCGAAAAAGTACGGATTTTCGATCTCATACGCCATTTCCGTTGGATGATCCCTTAGAGGCTGCAGTAAAGGAGTTTAGCCTTTCAAAACGGAATGAGATACCAAATTTACTAAGTAGAGAGTATGCACTGTGAAGCAATGCGCACTTAAATGTGTGAAACGGTAGAAAACATGCAATTCTATGCGAGAAACCAGAATATAGCGTGGCTGCGCAGTATAAAAAACGCTGGATATTACAAAATTGAGTTTTATTGTACATTAGAAACAGGAGGCTTCCCATGATCTGGAGAAAAACGATAGGACAGTTTGTAATATATCTCCCACTCATCGGCTTGCTGGTGCTAGCCATATATTCTTTATGCCTTGGTGCAACCACAATTGACGACGGCATAGAACGAAATATACGGATATGGAAGGACGCATTGATACTTAGCGCCGTTATTGGCGAAATCGGTAGTTTAATAGTTGTGGGGCAGTTTAATGTGTTGCTTACAGGAACAACACCAAATCTTATAAAAGATTTGCAAGAAGAAAACAGCGGGGATTTTGCCATTATGTATAATGGCGTCGTTGCATGTATTGTTTTTGTATTTGTACTGCTAATACTCAAGCTACTCTATTCATGTACCAAAATTCGCTTATTCTCAATACTATCTACTATTTTTGTTAGCTTTTGGGCTATAAGTAATGTCGTATATCTGTTGGCTGGATATTTGAGAATCAGGCAAACCCAGCCGCAGTCTCTATTTTCCAGGTTTTCTAATCCTGCTCTAATGCCTGCGATACTTTCCATGATTCAAATTATCGTCACACGGCAAAGCTGGGTGTCATTTATTTATCGCAATATTTATGCGCCTCAAAGCGAGAAAATTTTGACACTGGCGTTAGTTATAGTAATGTTATATTTTCTTGCGGCAGCTTTTTGTCATTTCTCAAATATTTATTGTCTGCTCGGTTTTGGGTTTATTACCCATAGTCTTGAAACAATTCAAAAAAAGATGGACTTGGTCCTGCAACAAGAAGATTATCAGGAAGAAAAATTGCGCTATTCGGCAGAAAATCTAGACGAAGAGGCCAAACAGAGTAGCTTTATAAAGAGAATTTTGTTGAGCATTCACTATATTGGTGTCCATCTCGAGATATATGTACAGAAAAGAATTCGTGCTGTAAAATATCTGCTGATGTTATTGAATTTCAAAATGACAAGGCTGCTTGGCTCACTGTTAAAACCATCACGAATCAGACTTAATACCATTAGATTTTGTCTGCTTATCGCCATGACAGAGCTTTTAGTAGTTGACTTTTTGCTTTTCATCTATTTGGAAAATGATTCGCCGTGTTTGAAATTTTTTGAGTTGATGTCAACTGTATTCATTATTCCTATACTGCTATCGTGGCTTATGGAATTGAAATCAAATGCGAAAAAAGAAAACAAGTCAAATCAAGAATAGAGATTAGAGATGTGCTTTATGTGAATGAAACCCATTTTTCGAACAATTTTATCGAAAAATGGGTTTCTTCTTGCCTTCAAAGTTTTGAGAAATCAAGGCTTTCCTTTTTTGCTCTCTGGGCTTATGGTCCCGTCAAGATTTGAACACGACCTTTTTATAAATGTTTCCTGTAGGCTTCCTCAAACGCCTGTGGTGTCTTGTATTTCAAGGTTTGGATAATGTACAATAAGTTGCGCAAATTGAAAAGAGCATAAAAGAAGACATAGCGATGCTGACGGAGTTCATTGTATATTTCTGATGAGTTGGTTTCCTTCTCAGGCACATTAAATGATGTAAAGGGAAATATTGTTTTGCAATGTAAAATGAGATCCGAGTGGTACTAGAAGATAGATCACTATTCATCTGTTAATATGTGGGGTAATGTGAATGGCATTCCAGAGTTCATCTATAGTGTAGTGAAAACACATGATTGCCGAACACTATAGATGAAATGGCGAAAAAGCCAGTCATCTCAAGGGGTTCGGCAATTTTTTATTCTCAAAATTCTTAGGTAACTCCATAGATGAAATCGTAGCTTGCAGAGGTTCAAACGGGATTTGAACCTCTGTTTTTCCATATTTAAGCGGAATTTCAGTTAGAAGTCTCGGCTTTTTTGCGTTCAGGGAGGGATTTTATGAAACACAAGCAAGAAGAATACTGGCGGCCACATTTCCACGCACCGCCGCTGCGGTCGCACCCAGATCCGCCGCCGACTATCCAGTGCAGCTGGTATCCATACGAGGGACAGTGCCCGTATATGCGGTTGGTTCTGATTTGCTGGCGCAGCAACGGTGAGTGTACCTTCACGGATATGCAGAAAATTGAAAAGCGAGGTGAAAAACGTGTTTGAAGCAAAACTGAAAAGCCGCAGCCAGCCGAAGTTAGGGGCGCTGGCAGTCACGTTTCCAATCCCAGAGGAACGCTATGAAAATGTGATCCTCGCTTTGCAGAATCTCCAAATTGGTGACGTAAGAAAGCAGGACTGCTGCATCGAAAGCATTCGCGTCCCTGACTGCCCTGCTCTGCTCAGAATGACAAACACGATGGCAAATGTGGATGAACTGGATTGGCTCGGAAAGCAGTTGGAGAGCTTCGACCGATATGAACTGCTGCAATTTAATGCAGCGGTGGAGCGATTCGGCTTAAATTGCAGATTGATACCGAGCGCAGCCTTGTGACCAACCTTACGACCGGCAAATGCCTTGCCCTGAAGCCGCTCAGAGGCTATCCGGCAGAACTGCTGGAGGCCGGCGGCGTTGTGGAGTATCTGCGCAGGCAGCAGCCGGAATTAGACGGCCGATGAACGTGCGTATCGGACTTGCCCAACATCGCATTGGGCCGGATATGGAGGAGAATCTCCGGCAGGCGCAGCGCGCGGTTCTTGCTTGCGCCGGGCAGGGTGCGCAGCTGGTTCTGCTGCCGGAAATGTTCTGCTGTCTGTATCAGCTGGAGCGGCTTCGGGCCTGTGCGCAGCCGCGCGGCGGCGAAATCTGGAAGCATCTGCGCGCGCTGGCGTGTCAGGCAGGTGTGTATCTTCTGGGCGGCAGTATGCCGGAACTTGATGCACAGGGCCGCATCTATAACACCAGCTTTTTCTTCTCCCCTGCAGGCGAGGAACTTGCATGCTACCGGAAATGTCATCTGTTTGACGTCTCACTGCCGGGTGGACTGTGCATACAGGAAAGCAGCGTTTTTACACCCGGCGAGCAGCTGCGGGTTGTGGAATCTCCCTTCGGGAAGATCGGCCTTGCCATCTGCTTCGATCTTCGCTTTCCGGAGCAATTCCGTGCGCTTGCTGACCGCGGCGCGCAGCTGGTGCTGGTTCCAGCAGCGTTCAACTCGACCACAGGACCGGCGCATTGGGAGATCAACTGCCGCAGCCGCGCGCTGGACAATCAGGTGTTTCTCTGCGCTTGTGCGCCTGCGGCTGCGCCGGATGGCCCGTATCCCTATTACGGCCATTCCATGGCGGTAGACCCATGGGGACGGATTCTGACGGAACTGACCGGCGAGGCATGTGAACGTGTTGTCACGCTCGATCTGGACGAGACAGCCCGAATCCGGGCTCAGCTTCCGCTGCTGCAAAGCCGCCGTCCGGAACTTTATCGGCAATAAGGGCGTTTCCTTCCGCGAAGCTGCGCCGGGTGCGCAGCTTCGCTTTTCGTGTTTCCGGTTTTCGCCTGTAAAAACAGGAAGGACCAGAAAAGATTTGACTATTTTTCTGAAATGTATTATCATAAAAAATAAGCATTTATGTCGCCTGTTGGCGGGAACCCTTTTTGCAAGGAGCATTTTCATGAACGAACGCAGTTTTTCCCCAACGCCGCTCAACAAGAGATCGCTTTCTGACGAGATCGTATTTCAGATCAAGGAAATGATCGCCGACGGCAGACTTCAGCCCAACCAAAAGCTTCCGACGGAGCAGGAACTCTGTCAGGCCTTCTCCGTCGGCCGGACGACCGTGCGTGAGGCGCTCATGGGCTTGACGGCCCTCGGACTGGTTCGCCGCGACAACACAATTCCTATGTCACGGACGCGGTAGAGCATCCTCTGCAGGAATTCTATCTGCATCTGATCATGGACAACTATGACATTGCGCAGCTTTATGAGGCACGGCTGATGCTCGAAGGAAGCGTCATCCGGCTGGCCTGCCGCCGTGCTGCGCCGGAGCAGATCCGGCGGCTGGAGGAACTGACCGAGCAGATGCAGACCGACAACATTGAGGCGTATGTCAAGGCGGACGTGGAATATCACAACGAGATCATGCGCGCAGCGAATAATCAGGTCACATATGAAATGTATCAGGTGATCCGGTTCCTGCTCAAAAAGGCGCAGATGCAGATTGCCAAAAACGAGCAGACCCGCACGACCTCCTGTGCCCAGCACCGCCGGATCATTGAGGCGGTCAAGGAACGGAACGAGGAGTTGGCATCCAAACTGATGACCGAGCACATCCGCACCATGGATCAGTTCCGGATCCAGTCGGAGCAGGAGACGACCTGAGCCTGCGGGCGGCGAAAACCGCACAGATCAAAGGGGAGAGGCTTTGCCGCTCCTCTTTTTGCTGTATAGAAGCGGTGACATGCCGGAAATCTGCGAAAATCTAATTTCTTTTGCGATTTCCGGTTGACTTTTCCGGAGTTTCCAGCTATAATAAATCGGTCTGCGAAGCGCAGACAATCCTTGCCGCAGGCGAGTCCTGCGGCCATATGTCCAGAAGGAGGTGCAACATCAATGGCAAAACTTTCCGCAAAGTATGAGGTCCTCTATATCATCGACCCCGCGCAGGGTGAAGAGGGTATCGCGGCTCTCGTGGAAAAATTCAAGGGTATCGTGGAGGCTCACGGCACTCTGACCAGTGTTGACGAGTGGGGCAAGCGCCGTCTTGCGTACCCGATCAACGACCTGGTTGAGGGCTACTACGTCTACATGACCTGCGAAGTAACGCCCGAAATGCCGGCTGAACTTGATCGTGTCTTCAAGATCACCGACGGCATTCTGCGTTCCATCATCGTCGCTGTTGAAGAGTAAGGAGGCGCTCACATGCTGAACCATATCGTTCTCATGGGCCGACTGACTCGTGACCCTGAGCTGCGCCGGACCGGCAGTGGCGTTGCGGTCGCATCCTTTACCCTCGCTGTTGACCGCGATTACGCGGCACAGGGCGCGGAGAAGGAAACAGATTTCGTGGATATCGTCGCATGGCGCAATACCGCTGAGTTCGTCAGCAAGTATTTCACCAAGGGCCGTATGGCTGTCGTAACAGGCCGGCTACAGATCCGCAACTGGCAGGACAAGGAAGGCAATAAGCGCCGCTCGGCGGAGGTCGTTGCCGACAATGTCTATTTCGGCGACAGCAAGCGCGACAGTGCTGACGGCGGTTCGTTCAACCAGTCTCAGGGCTACGCGCAAAGCTTCAATCAGGTTCCGCCGCAGCAGCCGGCATATCAGGCACCGCAGAATGTCTCTGCTGCTCCGTCTGATTTCTCCATGCTCTCCGACGACGATCCCGATCTCCCGTTCTAACATTTTTCCACAAGACCAAAGATAGGAGGATTCACTATGGCAATGGCTAATGATCGTGTTCATCCTCGCAAGCGTAAGAAGGTTTGCTCCTTCTGCGTTGATAAGGTGACGCACATCGATTTCAAAGACACTGTCAAGCTCCGCCGTTACCTGTCCGAGCGCGGCAAGATCCTGCCCCGCCGTACCACCGGTACCTGCGCTGCTCATCAGCGTCAGCTGACAGTCGCTATCAAGCGCGCCCGTCAGATCGCCCTGCTGCCCTATGTAGCAGACTAAGTTTTTCATCCAGAAGCCTGTCCGTCGCGGACAGGCTTTTTGGATTTGCGGAGGTTTTATGTTTTCCATCACGCTCATCTGTATGGGAAAGCTGAAAGAGCGCTTTTATACCGAGGCTGCGGCGGAATACGCCAAGCGATTGAAGGCCTATTGCGACTTTCAGCTGATCGAACTGCCGGAGTGCCGTCTGCCGGAGGACCCGAACGACGCGCAGATCGCACAGGGCCTGCAAAAGGAGGCGGAACTCATCCGCGCGAAGCTTCCGAAGGGCTGCTTTTTCTGCGTCCTGACGCCGGAGGGAAAGCTGCTGTCTTCTGAGCAGCTGGCAGATACGCTGCGGCAGGCGAAGGGAAGCGGCCGCTCCAGCGCCTGCTTTTTGATCGGCTCATCGTTCGGAATCGCGCCGGAAATCAAAAAGCTTGCAGATATTCAGCTTTCCATGAGCAAGATGACCTTTCCGCACCATCTGGCCCGCGTCATGGCTCTTGAGCAGCTTTACCGCGCCGAGGCCATTCAGGCGGGCAGCAAATATCATAAATAACAGGAGGAATTTGCGATGTTCCAGATGAAAAATGACATGCAGACTGCCGTCAAGCACAACATCCGCGGCGGCGACGGCAGCCCCAGCTTCCGCTATCTGTTCTCTGCCGAGCAGCTCGGCAGCCGCGCGGAGATGATGGCCGTTATCACGCTCCAGCCCGGCGAATCCGTCGGCGTCCACCCGCACGAGACGAACGGCGAGGCGTATTACATCCTGGAGGGTGCGGCCACCGTCACCGAGGACGGCGAGAGCCGCGAACTGCACGTCGGCGACGCGGAATTCTGCGCCGACGGCCATACCCATTCCATTCGCAATCACACCGGCTCCGTCACGCGCTTTCTGGCCGTGATCGTCCCGAACCGGTGATCCAAAACCGCCCCGGCTAGACAGTCGGGGCGGTTGATACTGTTTTTTCAAGCAAGAGCGACGGAGGGAACGGCAACGATCTTCTTGGAAACAGAACGGCTTTATCTGCGAAATACAATGTCCGGTGATGCGGCTGTCATGTTCGACTATAGAAATAACGAACGCTGTTCCCGCTATCAGAGGGGCCAGACAAAAGATTATGCACAGATCGCAGAACTGGTCGAACGCCGGGCGCATGATACGCTGTCGGCAGAGGCACCCTGCATGCTTGCCGTGGCGAGAAAGGAAACGAATGAAATGATCGGCGAGATCGTTGTCGTGCCGAAGGACAATACGATTTCTCTTGGATACACATTTTCCTATCAATATCATCGCCATGGGTACGCGTTCGAGGCTCTTTCGGCCCTAATCGACCTTCTTCATCAGAAAGCGCCTGACCGGGAATTTGTCTGCTTCACAGATCCGCAAAATGCTGCAAGCATGGGACTGCTTCTGAAACTGGGCTATCAGGATCTGGGCTATGTTCCGTCCATGGAATCCCAGGCATTTGGAAAATGGACAAAAAAGAGCGCGGAAGAAAAAATCGCGGAGTGCAGCCGGACGCTTTGAAAACAAGTTTGAAGATCTGAAGGATCAGAGCGGCTTGTCCAGCTGGCGGAGCAGACTCCACCCGCTGCCAACTGCGTTCGTGCTTCAGCGGGGCTTGCATAGTGGATTTGATGGCAGGCCATGGAACTGGCGCTATTTCATAAACTTTTTCACCAGCCCGAGTTTTTTCTCCGAATACGGGTGATACCGCATCGGAAGATCGAGCCATGTCGATTTTTTGACGATGCTGCGTGCGTGCGTGAACGTGTCGAAGCTTTTTTTGCCGTGGTAGCTGCCCATGCCGCTGTTTCCTACGCCGCCGAAAGGCATGTGTGTAGTAGCAAGATGGATGATCGTGTCGTTGATGCAGCCGCCGCCGAAGGAGCAGGTATCCAGCACGCGGCGTTCGGCTGCCTTGTCAGACGTGAACAGATACAGTGCCAACGGCTTTTCCCGGCTGCGGATGAAATTAATGGCCTCGTCCAGTCGGTCAAATTCCAGCATGGGCAGGATTGGCCCGAAGATTTCTTCCTGCATAACGGGGCTGTCCGGGGAAACTCCGTCCAGCAGCGTGGGCGCAACGAAGCGCGTTTTTTCGTCAAATTCTCCGCCGACCACAGCTGTCTGTCCCTCCAACAGCGCCGTCACGCGGGCAAAGTGCTTTTCCGAGACGATCACGGGCATTTCGTCCATTTTGCCGTCCGGGAAGAATTCGCGCAGCGCCTGCCTGTATGCCTCGATGAACGCGGGTTTGACCGATTTCTCAATCAGCAGATAGTCCGGCTCCACGCAGGTCTGACCGGCATTCAAGACCTTGCCGAACGCGATGCGCCGCGCGGCCAGCTTCACATCGGCGGTTTTATCCACGATGGCAGGGCTTTTGCCGCCAAGTTCGAGCGTGACGGGCGTGAGGTGCTTGGCCGCAGCCTCCATCACGACCTTGCCGACGGCGACGCTGCCGGTGAAGAAAATGGTGTCAAAGCGCTGCGACAACAGCGCGCTGTTTTCCGCACGTCCGCCTTCGACAGCGGCGATATAGCGCGGGTCAAAGTTCTCGGCAATCAGCTTCGCAATGGCCGCGCTGGTCGCGGGTGCATAGGCCGACGGCTTTACGACGGCGCAGTTGCCACCGGAGATCGCGCCCACCAGCGGCGACAGGCAGAGTTGAACGGGATAATTCCACGGCGAGATGATCAGCGCAACGCCATACGGCTCCGGCGAGACGAAGCTTTTTGACGGGAACTGCGCCAGCGGCGTCGGGACGGTGCGCTCACGCATCCAGCCCTTCAGGTGCTTCAGATGAAAACGCACTTCCTCCAATACCATGCCTGTTTCGCACATGTAGACCTCCATGGGGGCCTTGCGGAAGTCCTGATACATGGCCTGCTCCAGCAGCGCTTCGTTTGACCGCAGCGCCTGCTGTAATTTTTTCAGCTGCTCCATTCGGAACGCGTAGGAACGCGTTGCGCCGGAGAGAAAATATGCCCGCTGCGCGCGGACGAGTTCTTGAATATCCATATGGATTCTCCTTTTCAAAACGCCGGAAGCAATCGCTTCCGGCGTTTTTGAATCACGTTACTTGCTGAAGGAAAGCAGCTTCTGATATGTGGCTTCCCATTCCGGCGTGTGATGCGGCTCATAGGTGCTGACGGCCTCGGAACGGCGCACAACGGTGCGCAGTTCGTCCATCGTCGTAATATCGCCCAGCGCCATGGCCTGGGCCAGCAGATTGCCGATGGCTGCACCCTCGATGGGGCCGGTGATGACGGGCCGGTCGATGGAGTCCGCGACAAACTGATTGAGCAGCTTATTCTGGCAGCCGCCGCCGACGATGTTCAGCGTATCGATACGCTGGCCCTTGATCTCCTCCAGACGCTCGAGCGCCCAGCGGTATTTAAGCGCCAGCGATTCATAGATGCACCGCGCGATCTGCCCGACGGTTTCCGGTACCGGCTGGTTCGTCTTGCGGCAGAAGTCCTGAATTTTCTCGACCATCCGGCCTCCGGCAAAGAATTCGCCGTAATCGGGGTCGAGGACAGAACGGAAAGACTCGGCCTTTTTTGCTTCCTCGACAATGTCGCTCCAGCTGAGGCTCATGCCGGCCTTCTGCCAGTCTCTCCGGCACTCCTGAATGAGCCACAGGCCCATGATGTTTTTGAGAGGCCGGAAGCCGCCCTGAATCGTGCCTTCGTTGGAGAAATTCGCGTCGCGCACGGCGTCCGTCAGAATCGGTTCGTCCGTCTCCACACCGAACAGCGACCAAGTGCCGCTGGAGCAGAACGCGAAGCTGCCCGTGCCGGGGATAGCAGCGACGGCGGAAGCCGTGTCGTGCGTGCCGACAGCGGCGAAATTTGCCTGATTCATGCCGAGTTCTGCGGCCAGTTCCGGACGGAGTTTTCCACGCAGCGTGCCCGCACGGTCAAGCTTCGTAAAGATTTTCCTCGGCAGGCCCAGCGCGTCGATCGTCTGCCAATCCCAGTCCTTCGTGGTGGGGTTATAGAGCATGGAGGTCGTTGCGTTGGTGTATTCCGTCTTTGCTTCACCCGTCAGGAAGAAGCCCAGCAGGTCGGGCAGCATCAGCAGTGTCTGCGCTGCGTCCAATGCGGGGTCGTGCTGCCGCTTGCGGCGGTAAAGCTGGTAGACGGTGTTGAAATTCATGGTTGCGATGCCAGTGCGGGCGAAAAGCGTCTTAAAATCGACGATTTTCCACGCCTCTTCCATATCTGCGTCAACCGCGTAGCGGTACGAACGCGGATTGGACAGCAGCTGACCGTTTTGGTCAAGCAGGCCGTAATCAACGCCCCAGGTATCGATGCCGATGCAGTCGAGTTCGCCGACATTTGCATTCTTAAACGCAAGCAGGCCCTGCTTCAGCTGGTTGTAGAGATACGGCAGATCCCAGTAGAACACGCCGTTCATCTCAATGTAATTGTTTTCAAACCGATGCAGTTCGCGCATGGTGATTGTCTCGCCGTCGAACTGGCCTAAAATCGCGCGGCCGTTGCTCGCGCCGAGGTCGAACGCCAACAGGTTTCTCATGGTGTCATGCCCCTTTCGTTTTGGCTCAGCAGATGGCAGAGCCGGTCTTTTCGTGCTCGATCAGCTTCCAGGTCGCGTCGATCAGGTTGGAGAACAGCGGGTTTTCCATGGCCTTGATGACGAACGACTGGCGCGGGGAGTTGATGTCCTCGCCCGAGACCTGGAACAGACCGTTTTCGTCGCAGAGACGGCGAAGTCTGGTCAGCTGCTCCGGCGTGTTGCGTGTCGGCATATAGGTGACAGCGCGGATGCCGCAGCTTTTGACGCAGGCGATCACGTCGTCCAGGTAATCGTCCTCAAACTTCTGCGCCTTCTTGTCGCCTGTGACGGAGGCCGTCACGTCGCCAAGATACGCGTAGCACAAAAGCGCGTCGATGTCATTGCACAGCTTGGCCACGTCGCGCACGTTCGGGCATTCCTCCGTCGCATCGATATAAATTTTCGGCACGAACGCCGATTTTAGAATGCCCAGCAGGTCATACTCGTAGAACGGGTATGCCGTGTCCAGCATCTGGGCCTGCTGCTTGGCAGACAGGTTCAGACCGATGGAGGCGAGGTAGTCCACCATTGGCTGGCCCTTTCCGGCTTTTACAACCATTTTCTTTGCCAGCGCGTACATGAGATGGCGCTCGGTTACGCCGCCGTCCTCCTTCGCCTCCGACAGCGGGAGCACGTCGCGGTCATAGTCCAGCGCGATGCCGTCCAGCAGCGCGTTGATTTTTTCAACCATCGCGCGGTTCCGGCGGCCTCTGGCCGCGCGGTAGGGCGCGAACCATGCGTTGAGCGTTTCAATTTTGTCGTGCGGAACGGACTGGATGGTCATGTAGCTGACGCCGACCTGATCGGGGTTGTTCGTGCGCTTGCTCTGCATCGCCGTACTGTCCATCGATACGCGGCACTCCATGCCGACGGTCACCGGCATGCCGACCAACTCTGCCGCCGCGAGGAATTCCCGCGCGCCGGAAATAGAGTCGTGGTCAATGATGCCAGCTGTGCACAGGCCTTCCATCCGCGCGGCATAGACCGCGGCGGTGGGGGAGTAGGGCGAGAACGAATAGGTCGTATGAATATGATTGTTGATGTACTGCGGCACCATGGGCGGGAATTCGGTGGTCTTCAGAATCTCTTTGAGATTTGCAAGGCGTTCTTCCCGCGTGGGCGCGTTAAGTTTGTTCAGAATGTCGATCTCGATCATCGCGCGGCCCTCAGTTCAGCATGACCTGACCGCCGGTGACGGGGATGGCCTGACCAGTCTCGTACTTCTGCTCGACGCAGTACATGACGGCGCGCGCCACATCGACAGGCAGGCAGCCGCGGTTCATCGGAACCTTGGCCTCGTAATAACGGCGCACGTCCGCGACGGTCTTTGCGCCGGGAACCTTGCCAGCCTCGAGATACTGCACGAACAGACCGCGCACCGGGTCGGACCACAGCGGGCCATCGAGGAAGTTGCCCGGGCAGACAGCGTTGACCTTGATGTTGTACGCGCACAACTCCAGCGCGAACGACTGCGTCAGACCGATGCCGCCGAATTTGGAACCTGCGTAGGCAAAATTCTTGTTCGAGCCCTCAAGGCCGGACTTGGAGTTCAGCGTGACGATATCAAACATGGCCTCGGGGTCCGCCTCGTGCTCGGCCTCCATAATGATGGCGGCGTATTTTGCACAGAGGAAGAAGCCTGTGTAGTTGACGCTGGTGACGAAGTCGAAATCCTTCTTTTCCACATGCGCCAGAGGGCCGGAGCGGACGACGCCCGCGTTCGAGAGCATCAGATCAAGCCCGCCGAACTTCTCAACCGTCTGCGCGACCATGTTCGCAACGGATTCTTCGTCGGAGACGTTGACCGCGATGGCAACGGCGCGTTCACCCATTTCCTCTGCAACCTGCTTTGCCAGCGGTTCGTTCATATCGGCAATGACGATGGTTGCGCCTTCTTTATACAGTTCCTCCGCAATGCCCTTGCCGAAGCCCTGGGCCGCGCCGGTCACGATGCAGATCTTGCCGCCGAGCCGGCCCTCGCCAGCCGGACGCTTGCCCATATTGGCCTTTGCAATCTCGCACCATTTGGTCATATCAACAGACATAAAAGTACCCTCTTTCTTGAAGTGTACCTCTATTATACCTGCATCTGTATGTTGATTCAAGACCGTTTGATTTTATTTTTCTGGTTTGTTGCCCGTTTTGCCTAAAATGAGGATGCAAAGCACGATCACACCCGTGACCAGAAAAATGCCGGCCATGCCTTTGCCCATGATGGGCAGCGTCTGTAAGAATGCTTCATAATTCATAGTCTTTCCCTCACACTAAAAGATTCAGCAGCAGACCGCCCGCGATGACGGATGCGACCTGCCCGGATACGTTGACACCCACGCACTGCATGAGCAGATAATTCTGCGGGTCTTCCTTAATTGCCATTTTGTAGACGACGCGCGCGGACATCGGAAACGCTGAAATGCCGCAGGCGCCGATCATGGGATTGAGTTTTTTCTCCTTCGGCAGGAACAGATTGATCAGCTTCGCAACCAGCACACCGCCCGCTGTGTCGAAAATAAACGCCACCAGACCCAGCGCCATAATGAGAAGCGTCTGCTTTGTCAGGAAATACTCTGCCTGCATGCGCACGGCGATGGTGAGGCCCAGGAAGAGCGTAATGAGATTTGAAAGCGTCTTCTGCGCCGTCTCGGAAAGAGAATCCAGCACGCCGCACACCCGGATGAGGTTGCCGAACATCAAAAAGCCTACCAGCGCCACGCTTCGCGGCGAGACGATGCCGCAGACGGCGGTGATAATGATCGGGAATAAAATCTTCGTGCGCTTTGTAACCGTGTGCTGATGGTATGACATGCGAATCAGCCGTTCGTGCTTTGTGGTCAGCGCGCGGATGACAGGCGGCTGCACAAGCGGCACGAGCGCCATGTACGAATACGCCGCGACCATGATCGCGCCCAGATAGTTGGATTTCAGGAAATTCGCCATGAAGATCGCCGTCGGGCCATCTGCCGCGCCGATGATGCCGATGGCCGCCGCATCCTTGATGGGGAAGCCCAGAAGGGCTGCAAGGCTGAAGGTGAAGAAAATGCCGAACTGCGCCGCTGCACCGAAGAACATCAGCTTCGGGTCGTTCAGCAGCGGCTCAAAATCGATCATTGCCCCGATGCCGACGAACAGCAGAAGCGGGAACAACTCGTTTGCGATTCCCGCGTCAAACAGCACGTTCAGAACGCCGATCTCCTCCACGCCGTCGATGATCTGTGTCACCGCGCCGGACAGCGGCAGATTGACCAGAATCGCGCCGAAGCCCATTGGCAGCAGCAGCGCGGGCTCCATATCCCGTTTGATTGCCAGATAGATCAGGATCCCGCCGATCAGCCACATCACGGCCTGCTGCCAGCTGAGATTGCTGATGTTTGAAAATAACTGTGCCACAAAAAGTCCTCCTGTTTTGTTTTTTGATAAAAAGAAAAGACCTTTACCCAAGCATACACAATGCTTCGGTAAAAGTCTCACAATTTCAGTCGGCTGCGGGCATTTCTGCCGTACTGACGCAGCCGACGCGGGGGAAACCGCCTGCTACTCCCTTTTATCACGCCTATTAAAGCAGAAAAATGCCCGGCCGTCAAGTCGGCCGGGCACATCTTAGCGGAATCTTAAGGAAGTTCTGATTCTGGGGTTCCTTAGTAGCTGCTGATGGGGAGCGTCTCGTCGTCCGAGCCCTTTTGCACGTCGCGGATGATGATATCATAGCTGTAATTCTCATTCACATGGACGGTCACGCGGTCCCCCTTTTTGTGGCCCATGACGGCCTTGCCGACGGGCGATTCCTTGCTGATGAGGCCCTTGAGCGCGTTCTGGCGGAGCGTGGTGACAAGTTCAATGGTCTGCTCCTCGTCATCCTCTTCGATGTAGATCGTCACCTTGTCGAACAGACCGATCTCGTCCGGGTTCGAGCTGGCGTCAATGACCTTTGCGGTCTTAATCATGCGCTCTAAGTACCGGATGCGGCTGTCGTTGCGGCTTTTTTCGCGCTTGGCGGCCTTATACTCAAAGTTCTCGCTGAGATCGCCGAACTCCCGCGCGGTCTTTACATCCTCAAGCAGCTGCGGCCGCAGCTGAAGACGGCGGTATTCGACCTCCTGCTCCATTTTTTTGATATCAACGGCTGTCAATTCGTCATTCATATACTCTGCACCTCCAGTGCATCACTATTTTACGCGCGTTATGCTGAAAAGCAAAACGAATTTTGATTTTTTCGGAAATTGTGCTATGATAGCGTCAGTTGACAAGGGTGCACATGCCCGCGGAGCGCACCGGCCCGCCTTTCGCGGCGTTATCGTCCTTGTCAGCTGACGCTACAATCAGATTTTTTAACAGGAGCGACCGCCATGAACATCGAACCCATTGCCCGTATCCATACCGATTTTCCCACCAAGTTCGGCGTCCCGCGTCAGTCGGGGCTGGCATCCGGGCTTGTCTCGACGATCGTATTCGAGCCGCTGTACCGCAATCCGGACTGTCTGCGCGGCATTGCGGATTTTTCACATCTGTGGCTGATCTGGGAATTTGATAAGGTCGCGGGCGCGGGCTGGTCGCCGACGGTGCTGCCACCGAAGCTGGGCGGCAAAACGCGCGTGGGCGTGTTCGCTACGCGCTCACCGTTCCGGCCGAATCCGCTGGGGCTTTCCTGCGTGCAGCTTGTCAAGGCCGACCTTCATACGAAGGACGGCCCGGTCCTGTATGTCGCTGGAGCCGATCTGGTGGACGGAACGCCGGTCTATGATATCAAGCCGTATCTTCCGTATGCGGACAGCTATCCGGAGGCCGTTGACGGCTTTGACGGCAAGCGCGACGCCGAGCCGCTGACGGTCGTGTTCCCACCAGAACTCGAGGCGATGATCCCGGAAGACAAGCGCGAGGGACTGCGGCAGGCGTTATCCTGCGGGCCGGTCCCAGGCTATCAGCACGATCCGGAACGCCGGTACGGGTTTAACTTCGCGGGCTTCGACGTGCGCTTCCATATCCGGGAGCGGGTGCTGACGGTTGTGGAAATTGTGAGGTTATAACGAACGCTGCTCTTTCCGTGTTGTCTCCGACGGCCCTATCTTTTCTCTGGTAAAAGCGCCTTGCGTTCAAAATTTGCAAGGCAGTACGGATTCGCCGGAGCCCTGTAGGGGCCGATGCCCACATCGGCCCGTTGGGAAGCTGCGAATTTGCCGAAGATTACCGTAAAATCGGTATATTCTGCGGGCGAACAGAGTCGTCCGCCCCTACTGGGTACATGTGCATTGAAGTCTCGCCGTAGAGGCCGACGACTCTGTCGGCCCGTTTAGGAAGTTACGAATTCGCTGAAGATTTCCATAAAAACGGCGCATTCTGCCAGGCCGATGTAGGCATCGGCCCCTACGACGCCTTCAAGGACAGTGTCGGAATTTTTGAACTGGTCTTGGTTTCGCAGGAAAGATTCAAGAAAACCGAGTCGGTTTTCTTTCGGAGAAGCAAAAGAAAAAGTTGTACCGCAGTTGCAAATTCGTAGAAGACTTTCAGCCTTACAGCAGGCTCCTTTAATAATCCACCCGCATCAGACACAGCCCCTGCGGGGGCGTGGTATACCCGGCCTGCGTTCGGTCTTTCGCTTCGAGCGTCTGCCGGACGCTTTCCGGTGTGCGCTTGCCCTGTCCGACCTCCAGAAGCGTTCCGGTCAGGATGCGCACCATGTTCTGTAAAAAGCCTGTGCCATGATAATTAAAATAGATATAATCTTTTCGCCGGACGATCTCGATGGAATCGACGATCCGCACGGTGGATTTTTTCATCTGCGGGTTCGAGCAGAAGCTTTTGTAATCATGTTCGCCGGTGAGAAGCTCCGCCGCGCGCTGCATGGCGGCAAGATCCGGCTGGTAATCGAGCACGGTGACGTATTTCCGGTTGAAGACCGGCTTCGTATTGCCAACATAGCAGGTGTAGGTATAAAGCTTGCCGACGGCGCGGTAGCGCGCGTGGAAGCGGTCAGCGGCAAGCTTTGCCTCCTGTACGCAGATATCGTCCGGGAGGTACCGGTTCATGTAATCGCGGATCTCCTCCGGCGTTTTCTCCGTGTCCATATAGGCGTTGGCCGCCATGGCCCTTGCGTGAACGCCTGCGTCCGTGCGGCCCGCGCCGATGACCTGCACGTCCGTGCCGCACATGCGCGTCAGGACGGCTTCCAGCTTGCCCTGGATTGTGTCGCGGCCCGGCTGGCGCTCCCAGCCGAAATAGCGGGAGCCGTCGTAGCTGATGATAAATTTGAAATTTCTCATGACCGCTCTTCAAAGTCCTTCGTGTACCGGCAGGCCGGGTAGTTGGAGCAGCCCCAGAATTTCTTTCCCTTGCGCGCGCCGGTCTGTCCGGTGCGCAGCACCATGCGTCCGCCGCAGCGTGCGCAGATGGGGACCTCGTGCGTGGCCGCACGGCGGATGTGCCGCTCTGCCGCCGTTTCAGCTGCGGGTTCCAGATGCAGCGCGTCATAGCGGATGGCGGTGCATCTGGCCTTCATGGCGATCTCGACGGCCAGCATATCATAAAGCCGCCGCAGTTCGGCCTCCTGCATGCCGCCTGCAAGCTTCCGGCGCAGATACTGCTCGGGCTTGCAGCCGACCTTTTTCTGAAATGCGCCGTAGAATTTTTCTCGGTCGCTTTTTGGCTGTTTTTTCGGATACATGGCGTTCCCTCCCATGTGTACTGCATCCAGTATACCACAACCATCCTATGAAAATCTACCGTGTTTTGTTTTCCTTGACGCGGGCAGTTCAGGCTGTTATACTGTGAACGAGATTTTTGAAAGCCCCCGGTGTTCGGGAGACAGGAGATGTAAGGATGAAGAAAACGATTTGGATTGTGCGCACGGCGGTCTGCCTCGCGCTGCTGCTTGTTTTACAGGTTGCAACAAAGAGCCTCGGGCAGTTTGTGACGGGCTCGTGCGTCAATCTGGTGCTGGCGATGGCTGCGCTCACCGGCGGGGTCTGGTCGGGCGTGATCGTGGCGGTTATCTCGCCGTTCTGCGCCTATGCGCTCGGAATCGGCCCGGCGTTTTTGCTGTTTGTTCCGTGTGTGGCGCTTGGCAATGCGGTTTATGCGGTGCTGTTTGCGCTGCTGGTCGGCAGATTCCTGACCGCACAGCACCTGACTGCATGGGGCTGCATGGCGTTGGCGGCAGCGGCAAAGGGGCTGGCACTGTATCTGGTGCTTGTGAAGCTTGTCGCGCCCACGGTCGTTCCGGCGGCAAAGCTTGCAGCTGTCACGGCGGCCTTTACCTGGCCGCAGCTGGTTACGGCCCTGATTGGCGGCGCGCTTGCCTGCCTGCTTGCGCCGGTCGTAAAAAAGGCGCTGGAGAAGCGGAACTGATTGAAAACTCGAGCGGGGCGGTGGTTACCGCCCCGTTTTTTGAAAATAACCGCTTTCCAAGAGCAGCGTGAGGCAGGTGTTGACCTCCTCGTCGGTAAAGAGCGGACCGTATTTGCCCTTGACGGCGCTGGCCTCCGCGGACAGATCGAGCCGGCCTGCCTGCACAAGAGAATCAAACGCGTCGGATGGGCGATTCCGCCTGCAGGATTCCCGCACGGCAGCAACGCCGCCGGCAGTCTGCACGCTGCGCACAAAGCGCGTCACGGGACTGCCGCACAGGATGCGGGCCTGCTGCGCGTTTTGCAGCAACTCCTGCTCCAATAATAGTTCCAGTCTGCTTCGTTCCATACCCTGCTCCTATCGCATGCTGAACTGGATCTGGTCGCGCTGGCCGAGTTCGGACAGGCGCGTTTCAATCGCGCCGACGCTCCGCCCGTGGCGGCGCGCAATCGTCTCGATCGGAAGCCCCATGCCGTATTCCTGCAGCAGCTGTGCTTCTTCTTCTGTGCTCCAGTTCCGGCCCGCGTTGACAGCGGCAGTGCTGTCTGCCCGCTCCTGCAGTTCCTGCAGGACGCAGTGCAGTGCCCGGATGATCTCCGGCCGGTTATAGACGCTCTCGTCCGGCAGCGGCTGTCCCGTCATGGGGTCGATGCCATCGGCAAGAGCGCGAAGCAGTTCGGCTGCGCGATTGATCTCCATATGCTCACCTTTTCGCTGTTTTCTTTTATTATAGTATGAAAAACGCTGCGCCGCAAGACCTTTTCCGGCAAACTGGAAACATTTGCTGTGCAGATGACAGAAAACCGCCCGCAGCCAGACTCGACTGCGGGCGGTTTGGTTTTGATTACACGTTGAACAGAAAGTTTACGACATCGCCGTCGTGCATGACGTATTCCTTGCCCTCGCTGCGCAGCAAACCCTTCGCCTTTGCGTTTGCCAGCGTGCCGCATGCCTTCAGATCGTCGAAGGCGATGACCTCGGCGCGGATGAAGCCGCGTTCAAAGTCGGAATGGATCTTGCCGGCGGCCTGCGGGGCCTTCGTGCCCTTTTTGATCGTCCACGCGCGGCACTCGTCCGCGCCGGCTGTCAGGAAGGAGATGAGCCCCAGCAGCTCGTAGCTGCACTGGATCAGCCGGTCAAGACCGGACTGCTGCAATCCGAGCTCCTCCATGAACATGGCCTTCTCGTCCGGGTCGTCCAGCTCGGCGATGTCGGCTTCGAGCTTTGCGCAGATGGGCAGAACCTCGCTGCCCTCCTTCGCGGCCAGCTCCTGCACCTGCGTGAAATACTTGCAGGCCTCGGGCTGGTTCACGTCGTTTTCGCTCAGGTTTGCAGCGTAGATCGTCTTGCGGAGCGTCAGCAGATCACTGGTGGCGATCATGGCGGCGTCATCCTCGGAGCATTCAAACGTGCGGGCCAGATTGCCCTCGTTCATATAGTCGCGCAGGGCCGTGAAAACCTCGACCTCGTGATTGAAGCGCTTGTCGCCGCCCTTGGCGTTTTTCTGCGCCTTGTCGATGCGGCGGTCGATCATCTCAAGGTCAGCCATGATGAGTTCGGTATTGATAATGTCAATGTCGCGCAGCGGGTCGGTCGAACCCTCGACGTGTGTGACATTTGCGTCGTCAAAGCAGCGCACAACGTGGACAATCGCGTCGCAGCCGCGGATGTTGGCAAGGAATTTGTTGCCCAGACCTTCGCCCTTGGACGCGCCCTTGACCAAACCCGCGATATCGACGAATTCAATCACGGCGGGGGTGAATTTCTTGGGATTGTGCTGGTCGCGCAGCCACTCAAGTCGCTTGTCCGGCACGGACACGACGCCGACATTCGGGTCAATGGTGCAGAACGCATAGTTGTCTGCTGCAACGCCAGCATTTGTGATTGCATTGAAAAGCGTAGACTTTCCTACATTGGGAAGTCCGACGATTCCTAATTTCATTTTTCTTCACATCTCCTTTAATTTCAAGGGTTTTGAGGTTTCCTGATTGCCTCAGCGCACCAATTCCGCACCAATTTTTCGTTGACGCACCAATTATGCGCTTGCAGATTGATGGCTTTCAAATAGACGAATTGCTTCCGCCATTGAGTCGTCTGTAACATGAACGTACCGATCCATTGTGGTTTTTATGCTTGCATGCCCTAACAGTTTCTGCAGCACTTTCGGTTGCATCCCACTCTCAATCGCACGAGTTGCATAAGTATGCCGAAGTGCGTGCATACAAAAATGCTCAATTCCTGCTTCGTCACACAGCTTGTAAAGGTGGGTATCATAGGAACTATTCTTCGCCGGCTCCCCAGTACGGTAGTTGATAAAGACTAGATCTTTCATAACTAACGTCCCTGTTCTACCGGTTCTGCGATCCATATACTCCAGCACTTGCGAGAGAGTGTCCGATTCTTTTCTGGAATCGCGTTCATCATAACAGGATTTCAGAACAGCATACGCTCGATCCGTCAACGGAATCGTTCGATAGCTTTTCTCGGTTTTAGGCGGACCTGCACGCCAACATTTGTTTTTATGACGATATTCGAGCGTCTTATTGATTGTCAACGCGTGCTTTTTCCAGTCGATAGAATCCCATGTCAGTCCAATCAGCTCAGATGTCCGCAAACCGGTTTCGAGTAACAGAACATATTGTCTGTAGTTATGTGAGCGTTTTGCAGTTTCCAAAAAAATAGCCTGTTCTTCTCGTGTCAGGAAATGAATATCATCGACTGCGCGAACCGGTTTCGTATACCGAACACCATCCATCGGATGCTTTGCAATGATATCATTCATGATCGCAGAGCGAAACATTGTACCCATCGTGATGTATGTTTGCCGAATTGTTGAACCTGCATATTCGGTATCCATGCGATTGAGGACGGCCTTGCAGTGCATAGGTTTGACATCCGCAATTAACATGTTGCCGAGAACAGGTTGAATATTATGTGTGTAGCGTTCCTGATAATTCCGCCGGGTATTCGGTGCAAGGTCACAAATCAGATGATTCAGCCAAAACTCAAACCACACATCAACGGTCATATTAGGGTTGGCAACGACTAAATCATGCCGATCATTATACTGCTGATCGGCGAGCCAGTTTCGTGCTTCTGGAAGTGTGGAAAAATGCTTTTCTTTGCGTACACCATTTTTGCCGCAGAATCGTGCAGAATATTTTCCATCCTTTCTTTGGCAGATTCCTTTTCCACATTCCTTACCTTTTAGAGTTTTACCCATTATGAACTCCTTTCTTATGTACAAGAAAAAGAGCCCAACACATCTATTTCATTATAGAGCAGGACTCAGCTTTTTTCAACACACAGAGGTCAATTTTTATTCGCAGCAGCAATAACCGGCAGAAAATCAAATAATGAGATTTTCGCGTATAAATGTCTCAAATTCCTTGCGCTTAACAAGTTTGCGTGTTCCCACATAAAGAACAAAGGGGCAATTCGGCTGTTTCAGCATGGAATCAATTTTATTGATTCCGATGTTGCTATACTCTGCTGCCTCGCGAATGGTCAATAGCATCTTCAAATGAATTGGCAGCTTGCTTTCATTATCAAAATCCTCTCCTTGACCCTGAATAAAAGGTTTTGTCATATGATTTCCTCCAGATGTGAAAATGAAATTAGTTGTTTTTATAAGCCATCTGGCAGTCCGTTCCTACGCTCCGGTCAAGAGCGCGTATTGCAGTCGCTGCTGTGCAGCGCTAGGCCGTGGGTACGCTCATATCGTCGCATACTGTCCGCGGCAGCTGTATCTCCCTGCTAGATGAGTGTTCGGTTGTCAAGGTACATTGCTTGAGGACTCTTACACCAATAAAATAGGGGCATAATTCATTTTTTCTGCACAAGTGATAGGAAAATGCGAATTGATTTTTGTTTATACGTTCTCAGATGGGATCATGTCTAGTGCAATACCGGAAAAACAATATGGTCGCTCTTCATTTGCGTGTAGGGCGACTATATTGCGTTACAAAATGAGACAGCGTCAGTGTTTCCTCACTATGAAAAAATTTTTTTATTGTGACTGTCCAAAAATCAGCATCCAAATCGTTATTATAGTTAGAACGGTAAAGGGGGGGCCCAATGAATGTTTAACTTGATGCGTAGCTCGAAAATAAAAACACGAATTAAACATTAGGAGGAAAATTATGAAAAAGGCAAAAAGACTCTTGGCATTTCTATTAGTTGCTGTTTTTGCCACTAATTTTGGTTTAGTGCAACCGGCATTTGCTGCACAGATAGATGAATATGATCCATATGAGAAACGAATAATTGAGACGGTGACCATGGATGGGGTTACTTATGACTTCCACCTTTCCTATCAAAATGGCAATAGAACAATTACTATTACGAACAATAGTGACAACTCTATTGATGTCGTACAATGTGACACTGAAACAATGGTGCTTATAATAAACGGTCAAGCTACCTTGACACATAATCAGGAACTATTATATACTATACCTATAATTGCTCCGATTGCTGATCCCGGCTGGGAAGTAAAAACATCTGGATCCCACTACATTTCATGGGCGCAAGGTACTACTGTCGCCGTTGTAGCAGCAGCAATTTCTGTATATCTTGGATCTTTAGGTCCCGCTGGTGTTATTGCAGCTATGGGTACGGCGGTGTTAGGAACTTTGGCGGCAAGCTGTACTGGTGGCACATTGTATTTCGAATATCAAACTTTAATCATGGTGGGTGTTAATCAGCAGCGCTGGATGTGGACATTTACGGCTAGTACTGGTGATTACTACGGACCATATTATGACTATGTAGTGATTTAAGGAGAGAGCATCTTTATGAAAAACACTACCGCCAAAACATTGAGGACAATCATTCTAGTTGCGTGGACGATTGTAATGGCCGGCATGCTTGTGGTCATTCAGAAAGTTGCCGGAAATGTTGAGCAGCAGAAAACCGTATCCACAATTATCATTGGACTTGTGCTGTTTTCTGCGGTTCTTGCCGGTGCTGTGTATCGGCTAACAAAAATAATCAAGGATAGCAGCCGTGCGCAATAGTGAGCACGCTTTTGTTGACAACCACAATATCTTGTGGTAAAGTTGCCTTGTAATTGAGATTTGTGCATACCGCTTGTGGCACGACAGCCGCAGCGTTCGGAGTATTCCGACTTGCACACGCATTGTTAGGCTTTTACGATTTCCGGTAGA
>ENA-UONZ01000162-UONZ01000162.1-human-gut-metagenome-genome-assembly--contig:-C93old-NODE-162-length-119335-cov-64.502825_pt1 | contig 119335 bp, 116 predicted proteins | sample MGYA00242468_ERZ724015 | MGnify/ENA metagenome assembly ERZ724015
AGAGGAAAGATGGAAGAGGAAAGATGGAAGAGGAAAGATGGAAGAGGAAAGATGGAAGAGGAAAGATGGTTCCGTGCGGGCCGGGAAGCAGATGGAGGCGTGCAGGCCCCTTGGCGGGGTCAGGATTTGGGAAGTGTCAGCAGGAAGCTGGCTCCCCCCAAGGTGCCGAATTCCAGTTTCAGGTCCCCCCCCAGGGAGCGTGCCGTATCCTTGGCCAGCGCCAGCCCCAGGCCTACGCCGGGCTTGCGGCTGTCGGAGGCGTCCTTCGTGCGCCGGAAGGGCTTGAACACCAGCTTGCGGTTTTTCGGGGAGATGCCCGGGCCGTTGTCCCGGAAGCGGATGACGATGTTGTGGCGGTCCGCCTGGACGGTGAGCTGGACTTTGGCGTTTTCCCCCTTGGCGTATTTAATGGCGTTGGAGGTCAGGTTGTCCATGATCTGCTCCACGGAGACGGCATCCGTATGAATGGGTAGGATGCGGATGGGCTGCGCCAGGGCAAAGGAGAAGCTGATGCCCGCCTCCCGGAGCCGTCGGTCTATTTTTTCCGCAATGGGTTCAAAGAGTTCCTGGCAGGTGAGCGTATCCCGCGTGCGGCGGATGGCGTTCCGCTGGAGCCGGGAGTAGGAGAGCACGTTTTCAATCAGGTGTTCCAGGCGGCGGCATTCCCGCTGCATGTTGGCGTAGTATTCCGGCTTTTTCTGCTCCGGCACCATGCCGTCCTCCAGCATTTCCGTATACAGGGAGAAGGAGGTGAGCGGCGTCCTGAGTTCATGGGTGACGGCGGAGACGAAGTCCCCGCGGCGCTGCTCCAGGCGGAAGGTGCCCAGCATGAGCCAGATGACGCCTGCCGCGCCCAGCAGTACCATGCTCCAGATGAGCGTGAGCGTCCAGGTCAGCATTTTCTTGTGGTCCTGGAGGGGGACGGCTCCGGTGTCTCCCGGCAGAAAGACCAGGGGGGCGTTGGCAAAGGGGAGCGTGCCCGTTTGCCGCGCTTCTGCGGGAGGCGGGGCGGAGGGATCGAAGGTAGCCAGGCGGCTGTGGGGAAGCAACAGCTTTACCTGGCCGGGCAGCCGCCGGTTCAGGTTGTCCATGTTCATCAGGGCCCCCTGCAAATAGACGCCGCGGCTGGTGTGCACCTGGCGCAGGATATAGAGGTTCCCCCCGTCTTCCACTGGGACGAAGGAGGTGACGGTTTCCACCTGGGCCGGCGTGCCGGATGCCGTCGGCTCAGGTTCCGGGGCTTCATGCAGGATTTCATTCCGGATGTCCGTCCAGAGGTTGCCGCTGGACGGCACGGAGGTGAGGGCGGAGACCTTGCCGTTCAGCCGCTGGTAGAGGTCCTTCTGCTCATTCAGATGTTCGGCAAGCTGCGGGTTCAGCGCGGGTCCGGTTACATGGCCGGAGGGGGAAATCTGGATATAGGCCGTGACGTAGTCCGGCAGGTAGGAGGAGAGGTTGGAGCCGCGGGCGGCCTCTCCGGGTTCCGGGGAGCCCATGCGCTGGTCATAAGGGCGCTTGTAGGCGTAAAAGGGCTGGTATTCAAAGTAGCCGCGGGCCTGTTCAAAGGTGATGAAGGAGGTCAGGAGGCGGTCCATTTCCAGCTTGGCTTCATGAGCCAGGGCCTCCACCCTGATGCGCTGTTCGGAGCGGCCAGTTTCCTCCGCCTGCACCAGCAGAACGTGGGTGAGCCATCCGAGCGTGCCGATGACCAGCAGCAGGCTGATTGCCAGCAGAGTGATGCGTATGCGCCGGTTCACGGGTCAGGAGACGAAGGATGAGTTCCAGCGGTAGCCCTGGCTTCTGAGCGTTTCCAGCGGGGCGGCCGCGACGGTCCCCAGCTTGTCCCGGAGGCGCATGACGGTCATTTCCACGGAGCGCGTATCCGTCAGGCGCGGGTCCACGTCCCACACGCGCCGGAGCAGTTCGTCCCGCGTGATGACGCGGTTGGGGTGGGTGGCCATGTACGTGAGGAATTCGAATTCCCGTGCGGTCAGGGAGGTTTCCTTTCCGTCCTCAAAGGTGAGCAGGCGGTTGGCGCTGTCCAGGGATGCGCCGGGGATCCGGATTTCCCGGAGCTGGCGCGGCCGTTCCGGGGATCTGCGCAGCACGGCCTCGATGCGGGCGAGCAGCTCCCGGATGCTGAACGGCTTGACGATGTAGTCGTCCGCCCCCAGCTTGAGACCCTGCACGCGGTCCTCCTCCTCCCCGCGCGCCGTGAGCATGATGACGGGCGTGCCGGGGCGCTCCGCAGACATGACCTGGAGCACCTGGAAGCCGTCAGCTCCCGGCATGGCTACGTCCAGCAGGGCCAGGTCAAAGTTGCGTTCCCGCACGGCGCGGATGGCGGCCAGGCCCTCTTCCAGCGCCAGCACCTCGTAGCCGGATGCGGTCAGCACGTCCGTCAGGGCGTGCCTGATGCTGTCGTCATCCTCCGCAATCAGAATGGTATAGGCTGAATCACTCATCGTTTGATTCTATAAAACCACAATGTTTCCCTGTTTGTATAGAGAAACCTGCGCCCTTTCAGTAACAATGCCATAACAGGGCGGTTCCCGGTCCGGAGGTTTTCTTTTCCGGAGCAGCCCAGGTCAGTTCTGCTGGAGCGCCTGGAACTGGGGCGGAAGGTTCCCGGAGGGAATTTCTATGGCCTCCATGGGGCCGGGGACGATGCCTTCAAAGAACGGCGTGCCCTTGTAGGAAAGGATGATCTTGGAATGGACCATGTTCCCCGTGGTCTGGCGCAGGAAGTCCGTATCCCGGAAGACCAGGAGCGTCTTCCCGTTTTCCGCGGCCACCGGGCGGCACTGGAAGTTGCCCAGCGGGGCGCCGTCCGCCGTCGTCATCTGTACGGGCAGTACGTAGGCTTCCGAGAAGGTGGGGGCATAGACGCCCCAGAGGGAGGTGAGCGCCATGACGACGACGATCACGATGCCGACAAATATTTTTGTGGAGGTAGACATGCGGAGAGCGGTATTCTGGACCGTACGTCCACCTCCTGTGCGGAGGCCGTGCGGCGTCAGCGTTGTTTAAGCCATTCGGCGGCCTGGGGGGCGTAATACGTGAGGATCATGTCCGCCCCGGCGCGCCGGATGGAGGTTAGAGTCTCCAGAACGGTTTCCCGTTCATCCAGCCAGCCGGAAGCCACGGCGGATTTGATCATCAGGTACTCCCCGCTGACGTGGTAGGCGGCTATCGGCAGCGTCACGTGCTTCCGCATGGCGGCCATTACGTCCAGATACAGCGTGGCGGGTTTCACCATCAGGATGTCCGCGCCTTCCGCTTCATCCAGCTGCGCTTCCCTGAGGGCTTCCCGGATGTTGCCGGGGTCCATCTGGTACGTTTTCTTGTCCCCCTCCTTCGGCGCGCTTTCCAGCGCGCCGCGGAACGGCCCGTACAGGGCGCTGGCGTACTTGGCGGTATAGGCCATGATGGAGACGTCGTCCAAGGCCTCGGAATCCAGGGTGGCGCGGATGGCGGCCACGCGGCCGTCCATCATGTCGCTGGGGGAGACGATGTCCGCCCCGGCGTCCGCGTGGCACAGAGCCTGGCGGCAGAGAACCTCCACGGAGTCGTCATTGAGGATTTCCATCGTGCCGTCGGAGCGGAATTCCACCAGGCCGTCGTGACCGTCTGAATTGTAGGGGTCCAGCGCCACGTCCGTCATGACGGTGATGCCGGGCACCTCGCTCTTGAGCGCGTAAATGGTGCGCGGAATGAGGCCGTCAGGGTTGCAGGCCTCACAGGCGTCCGGGGTTTTCTTTCCGTCCGGGATGGCCGGGAAAAGGTCCAGCGTGCGGATGCCCAGGTCCATCAGGCGCTTGGCTTCCTCCACCAGGCCCTTGACGCTCCAGCGCGTGCAGCCGGGCAGGGAGGAAATGGGCTGGTTCCCGGTTCCTTCATGGACGAAGACCGGGTAAATGAGGTGTTCCGGGGAGAGGGAGGTTTCCCGGATGAGACCCCGGATGTTGGCGGATTTTCTGTTGCGGCGCGGCCGTATCGGTAGATTCATCATGGTGTGATAATGGAAAAGGTTGTGTGATAGAGGGGCGGGCGTTCCCCGGGCGGTTTTCAGGGTTTTTTTTGTTCGTCCAGCGCCAGCGGGTTCTCCACATCAGCTCCGGTGATCATCCAGCCGCTGTCTGTTTTGGTAAGGTACAGGTTGTTGACGGAGAATCCGTTTCTGGAAGCGGGCCGCACGCCGATGGTGGCCTTGATGCCGGGGGCGCCGTCCCTGGTGACGGGAACGTAGGCAGCCTTGACGACGGGAGCGCCTTTTTCCTTCACCTCGGTCCGGGGGGCGGGGATCCTGCCCATGACCGTTTTCAACTGGGAGAGCGCGTCTTCAAATTCCTTCACGGAGGCGAATTTGGCCGGAGCCAGCATGCGTATCATGGCCAGGCTGTCCCGGTTCGCCAGGGCGCGCCCGGCGGCGGTCACGGCCTCTTCCGGCGTGGGAAAGGCCAGGGGGGGGTAGGTCCGGTGGAAATCCGCCATGATGCGGGCGGTGGTGGATTCGTCCGCTTTCAGGTTCCATGAAGTGAAGGCGTCCGTCAGATACATTTTGAAGACGGGGAAGCCATCCGTGGGGTCCTTGATTTTCTCCAGCGCATAGCGGTAAATGAGAGCGGGCTTGTCCGTGTCCGGCATGCTCATGCGCGGGGGCAGGATGGTCATGGCCGCAATGCTGTGAATGTCCTTGCCGCTCTTCTTCGCATTGTTCTTATTGGCGGCTTCCTGCTGGTCCTCATCCGTTTTGTTCGGGTCTATCTGGTCATCCGGATGGGGGCGCAGGGGAACCAGGATGGTGTTCGGAAAGGTCATGAAGCTGAGGTTGGTGGGCTGGATGTATCGGCTTTCCTCCCTCCTGTCCTGAAGGCGCATGGCCTTGACCACGGGGGTGAGCCGGGCGCTCTGGGTGATGGCGGATTCCATGTAGTACGGGGAAACGAGCAGGGCGGCAATGCGTGCCGGGTCATCCCCTTTCACGGTGCGGATGAGCAGGGTCTTGAGTTCGTCGTCCGATTTCCCCTTTACGGCTTCCACACGGAACCGCTTGATGTGCTCCAGGGCGGCTTTGACGGCGGCCACGGAGTACTGGTGGGCGAGGCCGAAGATTTTCTTCTTGGCTTCCGCTGATATTTTTTTCGCTTCCTCCCGGATTTGGTCGTCAAAGGGAAGGAACGTATTGTCAAAGCTCCCTGGGGTCAGGGAGGCCTTCCACTGGCCGCCCTTTTTCACCAGGGCCACCGCAGTGGCTGCATAGACGTACGGGTTTGTCTTGTCCGGCAACAGGATGTAGGCCATCGCCAGGTCTCCCTGGGTGATGATGGAGGCTTCATCCACAAAAGGGGGGCGTTCCGGGGCCGCTCCGGTTACATACGCCTGGACCGCCTCCATGCGGGAAAGGATGCTTTTCAGCTTGAGCTGGCCTACAAAGGGGGAGGTGGCGGGCAGGGATTTGTACGGTTCGTTTTTCCAGTCAGTTTTTTCCTGAAGGGCGCGGAGCAGCAGCCTGGCCGCATTGAACGGCGTGCTCTGGTCCGGAACAGGGTCCGGTTCCGGAGCCTTGTGTTCCGCGGCCTGGTCCATGCTGATCTGGAAGCGGACGGGGGAGCCGTCCGGCGGCTGGTCGCCCCGGGAGAGGCCGCAGGGCAGGCAGAGGCAGAGAAGGGAGAGGGGGAGGATTTTCATAACCGCTGGCCGCCACTATGGCATAAACGGCCGCAGGTGTAAATCACTCGTTGAGGGAGGGATAGCGGATGGAAGGTAAATGGTTGCATTCTGTTTTTTCCAGTTCTCCCCGCGATGGTGCAAAATGAGAAAATGCTTATGGGGAACGACGAAAAAGAAACTTGAAGAATTGTTTAACCAGATGGACGCTGTACAGGATGACACCGGAATCCGGAAGGATGGGAAGCCATCGGATGCCCATTTCTCGGGTAGGAGGAAGAAGCCGGAGAGCGGCGCAACTGAGGATTCCTCCTGCGAATGGTGTGAAGGAAAAGCTGTTCCATCGTTCAGACTTGGTGAAATGAAGGGAGATGAAAACGTACCAGTCCAGCAGAATGATCCATATGCCAAGCAGAAGAAGAGCGGCTCCCAAGGTATGGCAGATGACATTCAGCATGAATTTCTTGTTATACCGGATTTTCCAGTGCGGCAACCGTAAAGAAGAAAAAGGGGAGAGTGTTCGTTCTCTTCCGGAAAGTCTCCGCGGCGTTCATGCCTTGAATTTTTGGAGAGGAGGGTTTTTTGCATTTGCCAACAGTGCCTAGGGGAGGTTAACTAATGCGCGTATGTCCGAACACAAGGAAAGAAAGACTCTTGAAGAACGCCATCAGATGTCTGATCTGGAACGGCTGCGCCACTCCTGCGCGCACGTTCTGGCTACGGCCATTTGCCGCCTCTGGCCGGATGCCCAGCTGGCCGGCGGCCCCGCCGTGGATAACGGTTTTTATTACGACGTGGAGCTGGACCACCGCATCAGCACAGAGGATTTTGAGCGCATTGAGGAGGAGATGAAGAAGGTGGTGAAGGAAAACCAGCCTTTCCAGAAGGAAGTTATTTCCCGCGCGGAGGCCATGAAGATGGCGGAATCCGGGGAATTGGGCGCCCTGGGGCCGCGCAATACGTCTTCCCAGTTTAAAATTGATCTGCTAAATGACATCCCGGAAGACGAGGAGATTTCCCTGTACCGCAACGGAGATTTTACGGACCTGTGCGCCGGCCCGCACGTGGGCCGTACGGGCAACTGCAAGGCGTTCAAAATCATGAGCGTGGCGAGCGCCTTCTACAAGGGGGACAAGAACCGCCCTATGCTCCAGCGCATTTACGGCACCTGCTTCCCGAACCGCATCCAGCTTGACGAGCACCTGGAACGGCTGGAGGAAGCGCGCCGCCGGGACCACCGCAAGCTGGGCCGTGAACTGGGTCTCTTCTGCATTGACGAGGCCGTGGGCCAGGGCCTGATCCTCTGGAAGCCCAAAGGGGCTCTCATCCGCCGCTCCCTTCAGGATTTCATCACGCAGGAGCTGGACAAGCTGGGCTATTCCCAGGTGTACACCCCCAACATCGGCAAGCTGGACCTGTACCGCACGTCCGGCCACTTCCCGTATTATCAGGAAAGCCAGTACGCGCCCATCCCGGAACGGGACGCCATGGAAAAGCTGAGCCAGGAAGGAGCTTCCTGCGCGGAACTGTTCAACGGGCTGGCTGACGGCACCATTGAGGGCTACATGCTCAAGCCGATGAACTGCCCGCACCACATCAAGATTTACGCGAATGACGCCCATTCCTACCGGGACCTGCCCGTGAGGCTGGCGGAATTCGGAACCGTGTACCGCTGGGAACAGAGCGGTGAGCTGGGCGGCATGACCCGCGTGCGCGGCTTTACGCAGGACGACGCCCACATTTTCTGCACGCCTGACCAGCTTGCCGGGGAAATCCGCCAGTGCCTCGGCATCGTGAAGACCATCTTCGGCACGCTGGGCATGACGGACTACCGCGTGCGCCTTTCCATGCGCGACCCGGAAAGCGACAAGTACGTGGGTTCTCCGGAAAACTGGGACAAGGCGGAACAGGCCCTGAGGGAAGCCGCGGAATGGCTGGGCGCGGACTACAGCGAGGAAGCCGGGGAAGCCGCCTTTTACGGCCCCAAGATCGACTTCATCGTGCGCGACGCCATCGGGCGCGAATGGCAGCTGGGCACCGTGCAGGTGGACTACAACCTGCCGGAACGGTTTGACCTACATTACACCGGAGCGGACAACAAGCCGCACCGCCCCGTGATGGTGCACCGCGCGCCGTTCGGCTCCATGGAGCGTTTCACGGGCCTGCTGATTGAGCATTTTGAAGGGAAATTCCCCACCTGGCTTTCACCGGAACAGGTGCGCGTGCTCCCCATCTCCGACAAGGTGATGGACGTGGCCGCCGCGCACCGCGCCGCCCTGGCCGCCAGGGGAGTGCGCGTGACGGTGGATGAAACGCCGGACAAGATCGGCGCGAAGATCCGCAACGCCCGCCTGGACCGCGTTCCCTACATGCTGGTGCTGGGCCAGCGTGAGGCGGAGGAAGGCACCGTTTCCGTCCGCCACCGGGACAAGGGAGACCTGGGGGCGATGCCCTTTGAACAGTTTGCGGACGTTGTGGTCAGGGAAATTGCGGAGCGTCATATTTCCCCCATGATTTGAGTTGCCAAGTTATTTTATTTAGTTTAGTAGTATCCGGACGTGCCAATCAAGCCAACGAAGAATAATGATGGTAATCGCCGCCGTGAGCGCGGTGATCAAACCCGTGTGAATGAACGCATCCGCGCCCCCCGCGTGCGCGTGGTGACCGCCAACGGCGACCAGCTCGGCGTCATGAATACGCGCGACGCGCTGGAAAAGGCCAAGGCCCTGGGCCTGGACCTGGTGGAAGTGGCGGGCAATGCCGATCCGCCCGTGTGCCGCGTGGTGGACTATGGACGGTACAAGTACCAGCAGTCCAAGCTCCAGAAAAACAACAAGAGCCGCACGATCAAGCTTAAGGAAGTCAAGCTCCGCATCGGGACGGACACGAACGACTACAACGTGAAGCTGGCCCGTGCGGAAAGCTTCCTGGACCACGGCCACAAGGTCCGTTTCCAGCTCCGCTTCCGCGGCCGTGAGAACGCCCACCAGGAACTTGGCTATGACATGTTCAACAAGGTCATTGCGGACTTGAAGACCATGGCGCAGGTGGACCAGGCTCCGCGCCTGGCCGGCAACACCATGCACATGGTGCTCTCCCCGCTTCCCGTCCAGCAGCGCGTGAAGAAATTCACCGCCCACTTGGATGAGGACTTTGATTCGGAAGATTCCGCCTTTGACGCGGAAGACGACGAGTGAAGCACTTTTCCCTCTTTTTTCAGGCTTTCCGCCCTGCAGGGCGGAAAGCCTTTTTTACGGACAAATGCCTTTTTCCATGGTTCTTTCCTACACTGACACCAAAGAATTTTCCCCGGCGGCGCTGGAGGAATTGTTCCTTTCCGTCCAATGGGAATCCGGGCGGCATCCGGAACGCCTGGCGGAAGCATTGCTCCATTACGGGACCGTGTTTTCCGCCTGGGACGGCGGCAGGCTGGCGGGACTGATCGCCGCCATGGATGACGGAACCATGACGGCGTATGTCCATTACCTGCTGGTGCATCCGCTGTACCAGGGGTGCGGCGTCGGCTCCCGCCTGCTGGAGCTGTGCAAAAAGCGCTATGCCGGGTATTTGAACGTGGTGCTCACCTCCTACCGCGAAGGAGTGCCTTTTTACGAAAGGAACGGCTTTATCGCGGACCGGACGCAGGAGGCCATGCGCTTTATTCCCCCTTCTTCCGGGGAAACCGGGCTTTGACAGACGCAGGGAGGAAGAAGGGCCGCCCTTCCTATGGCATGCGCTTGCGGAACGGCTGCATGCGGCACATGGTGGCGGTGCGCCACAGCCATTCCAGGGGGCCGTACAGGAAGAGGGCTAGCCAGAGGCGGCACGCCCAGGCTTGAAGCAGGAAGACGGCTACCGCCGCACAGAGGCACGCCCACGGCCCCATGCCTTGCGCCAGCCCCAGGCCCCACCCGAAGAACAGGAAGGTGAACACCAGCGTTTGGGAGACGTAGCACGTCAGCGTGCATTTTCCGGCGCTGCTGAGCAGCCTGGATGGCAGGGGAAGGCCGGGATGGGTGAACAGCAGGACGGCGGCGGAGACGAAGGCCGCGGTATAGGCGAGGTTTTCCCATTGGTGCAGAAGGTGTCCAGCGTCCGTTCCCAGCGCGGAGTCCAGCCGGGAGGTGAGGAGCAGGCGCGCCGCCAGCAGAGCCAGAAACAGGGTTCCGGAGATTCCAAGCATCCGCAGAAACAGGCGGCGCTTGTTCGGAGCGTCCACAAAGACCTGCCATCTCCCCGCCAGCATGCCCAGGATGAAGAGGCCCAGCGTCTGCCAGATGCGGCCGCTGAGCAGGAAGAACTGCCATTTGCCCGCCTGGCCCTGCGTCAGGTTCCACAGAGCCGCTTCCCCCCAGCTGCCGTGGGCGTACAGGAATTCACGCGAAGGGCCTGCCGCCGGGGAGGCCGGGTGGAACCAGCCGGAGGAATGCGGCCACAGGTCCGCCAGTACGGCGCGGGACAGCGTGTCCATGAAGGCGACGGGCTGCATCAGGCACAGCAGGCAGAGGATGACGAGAAGAGGCGTGCCGCGTTTGTACAGGGCTACCAGGGCAAAACCCAGCACGCCGAAGATGGTGAGGATGTCCCCGTCATAAAAAAGGGTGTGCGCCAACCCAAGCAGGAACAGGAGCGCCAGCCGCCACATGAAGCGCTTCCGGAAGTCGATGCCTTTCTGTTCCTGCCTGTCCAGCTGGATGAAGAAGCTGAGGCCGAACAGGAAGGAGAAGAGAAGGAAGGATTTGCTGACGAAAAGGTGTTCGTAGGCCCAGTCCGCCGCGCTGTTGGCCGCGGCCTGCCATCCCTCCGCCGGGGGCATGGGGAGGTACAGGTTGAAGTGGTCGTGCGCGTGGACGATGACGATGCCCAGCAGGGCCAGCGCCCGGAGGATGTCCAGGATGGTGATACGCGCCGCCCGGGGGGGCGCTCCGGCGGGAGTCCGGGCGGTCATGGCGTCAGGAAGGGCGGGAAAGGGAAGGAATCAGTTCCGCCGCGCGTCGCCTGGCCCACTGGTCCGCTTCCAGGATGGGGGCCAGCTCTCCGCGGGGATCTGCCGGGGTGTGGTCGTTCATGACGGCTTCCACCAGTTTCCAGATGCCGGGGAAGGTGAGTTTTCCCTGAATGAAGGCGTCCACCGCCACTTCATTGGCGGCGTTGTAGACGGCGGCCAGGGTGCTGCTGCTGGCGCCGGCCCTGCGCGCCAGGTCCAGGGCTGGGAAGGCGTCCGGACGGGGCGCCTCGAACACCAGCTGGCCTATCTCCGCAAAGTTGAGCTGCCTGAGGGAGTTGGGAACGCGGTCCGGCCACGTGACGGCGTACTGGATGGGGAAGCACATGTCCGAGCTGCTCATCTGGGCCAGCACCGTGCCGTCCCGGTATTCCACCATGGAATGCACGATGCTCTGCGGGTGAACGATGACGTCCACCTTTTCCATGGGAACATCAAACAGCCAGCGGGCCTCAATCATTTCCAGCCCCTTGTTGAACAGGGTGGCGGAGTCTATGGTGATTTTCCGGCCCATGCTCCAGGTGGGGTGCTTGAGGGCCTGTTCCAGCGTGACGTGCTCCAGGTCTTCCTTCTTCCAGGTGCGGAAGGGGCCGCCGGACGCCGTCAGAATCAGGCGGGAAACGGCATCCGGTCCGCCGTGGTTGCCGTTCAGGCACTGGAAGATGGCGTTATGTTCGCTGTCCACCGGAAGCACCTGCACACCTGCTTGGCGCGCCTTTTCCATGACAATCTGGCCGGCCATGACCAGAATTTCCTTGCTGGCGATGGCGAGGTCCTTGCCTGCTTCAATGGCGGCCAGTGCGGGCTTGAGGCCGGCAGTCCCCACGATGGAGATCAGCACCATGTCCGCCTCCGGAAGCTGCGCCAGGCGGCACAGGCCTTCCTCTCCCGTTTCCACCTGGGCGCCGGGAAGGGCGCGCGCCAGCTTGTCCGCCCCGGACGGGTCAAAAATGCATACGTTGCGGACGTTGAATTCGCTCGCCTGGCGGGCCAGGGCCTCCACGCTGGTTCCGGCGGCCAGCCCCACGATTTCCATTCTGTCCGGAATGTCCCGGGCGACTTTCAGGGCGCTGGTTCCGATGGAACCGGTGGAACCCAGGATGACGACGCGTCGTTTCTGCATAACGGAGAAGCATGATGCAAAAAATACGGCTCCTTGACAAGCCGGGGGGATGAAAATCTTCCCCGCGCCGCAGGAACCGGCCCCTCCGTCAGTTAGGCCTCATTCCAGTGGGCCGGGAGGAAGGACGCCACGCATCCGTGCCGTAGGTGGCTTGTGCCGTGGGTTCGGGAAGCTGCCGGAACTGCATCCTCTGCCGGTCCCGTCTCCATTTCCGCAGGTTGCGGGAACGCCAGTTCCAAATGCGGCTTTCGGCATGGAGGGCTTCCCGGGTCATGGCGTAAACGTTGGCTCCGGCTTCCGTATCCCCTCCCAGCCGGCGGTAGACGGCCATGGCGAAGGGGATGTTGTCCCGGAGTTCAAAGCGCGGCAGGTCTCCATCGCTGAAATACCAGTCCGACTGTCTGTCCATCGTCATCAGGTTCAGGTCGCCGCTCAGTTGGGACGGACTGCGGAGCCCGGTCAGGGCCAGGAAAACAAGGGCTATGGCGCCGCAGAGTTTTCCATAACGCAGCCAGTTTCCATGGCCGGCCATGTAGCGGAAGAGAAGGTACAGGAAGCAGGCTCCCATCAGCAAATAGATGCCGGCCGTGACGCGGTTGGGAGAGAAGCCGAAATCTTTTATCTGGAAATACAGCCTCATGCCCACGCTGGCGGCGAGCAGTCCCGTCTGCGCCGCCAGGATGAAGCCCAGGACGATTCCCGTTTTTGACGCCCGCACGGAGCCTTCCGGACGGAACAGGACCAGCAGCACCAGGGCGGAAAGAAAGGCCGCCAGCATGATGGAGTCCGCCCCGTCGTGCAGATAGGCGGTCTGGGAGATGCCGTCAGGAACGCTTCCCCGCCATAAAAACGCCACGTCCGTGCCGTTGTTGACCAGAAAAGCCAGGTTGATGAACAGCAGGGAAACGGCGGGGAGGTGCGGGAGCCAGGGGCTGCCCGGACGCACGGGGTGTTGTTCCGGGAAGGAAGAGCGGGAGCGCGGCATGGCTGCAATGCCGAATGCCAGGGCTCCCAGGCACCACAGGAGGATGTCCGCTACCGTTCCCATATCCGGAACCAGCCAGGAGCAATAGCTCCAGAACCATTTGTTCATGGCTGTTCTGACGGCGGCGACCACAGGGTTCCCGTCCGCAAAGATGGACAGGAAGACCAGGAACAGAATGACTCCGATGGCGACGCTGCCTGCAAGCGGAATTTTCCCCAGGACGTTTGCGGCCGCCTCTTTTGCCTGGGTCACCCGGAAAAATTTATAGCCCCACCAGGTGACGTACCGTTTGGCAGGGTCAAAGCTGTTGCCCTCTTTCCGCGGCAGGAACGTTATCACCACGGGAAGCCCCAGGCCGATGAGCAGATTGAACTGGGTAAAGGAAGTTAGGTTGGCGCCTGCCGCAGCAGCGTTCAGCACGGCCATGAAAACAAGGACCACCTGCTCCTTCCGGCTGAGGTCCGTTCTCAGTGCCAGAAAGGCCGCCGTGTACAGCAGAAGGCCCAGCGCAGTACCGATGCCCAGGCCCTCCAATGTACCGAACATGAAATCCGCGGCAAAGCCGCTGGCAATCAGGACAAGCAGCGGGATGTGCCCATGCCTCCACCAGGAAGGGGAAAGCAGGGACTGCGGATCTCTGCGGACGGAGGTGGGGCAGGAAGGCGGAAGGGATGGACGCTCCGGAAAGGAAGAGGAAGGTTCTGTCATGGGAGAAAGGTCGGATAGTTGCGGAACAGCCGCCCGCACGCGGGAAGTGAGGCGCTGTCCGTTAATGTTTAGCCGTTATTGCAGGAGTGTCAAGCAGGGATGTCCGGAAAAGAGCGGGCCTGAATGGAGAGGGCGGGTCCGCCGCATGGAAAAGGATTGTATTTTCCGCAGGAGGGCGTATAGCATGGCACGAATGAAGCGCATCGCCGTGTATGCCGGTAGTTTTGACCCTCTGACCAATGGTCACTTATGGATGATCAAGCAGGGGGCGAGGATGTTTGATGAGCTGATTGTGGCCATAGGCGACAATCCGGACAAGCACTACACGTTTTCCCATGAGGAACGCATGACCATGCTGCGGGTGGCGCTTTCCGACATGCCGGACGTGCGCATTGCCGAGTTCCACAACCGCTTTCTGGTGGATTTTGCCAACGAACACGGGGCCACGTTCATGCTGCGCGGCATCCGTTCCACGCAGGATTATGAATATGAACGCGTGATGCGCCATATTAATGCGGACATGGCTCCCAAGGTCTGCACGGTGTTCCTGATGCCTCCGCGGGATACGGCGGAACTGTCCTCCAGCATGATCAAGGGGCTGATTGGCCCGGAAGGCTGGGAAAGCCAGGTGAGCCGCTATGTCCCCCACAATGTATTCGCCATGCTGAAGGAGAAGTACCGGGAGGTTTTCCCGCGTTCCTAGCGGCTTTTGGAGCCGTTATTCGTTGTCCGGAGAGGGAGCCGGAGGACTGGAACGCCTGCGTCTTCTACGGTCCTTCTGCCGGCGCATGCGCTGGATGACGCGGGCTCTCGCGGCGCATCGGCCCGTTTGCATTTGTTCCACCGCGTCGCACAGTTCCCTGCGCGCCAGAAAGCGGTTGAGCTCGCGGGATCTGTCCACGTGGCATTTGACGGCGATTCCCGTGGGGATGTGCTTGAGATAAACGCAGTTGTTGGTTTTATTCACCTTCTGGCCGCCGCGCCCGCTTCCGCGGACAAAGCTTTCCTCCAGATCCTGTTCACGGATGCCCAGGGCTTCCATCCGCTCCTGGAGAGCGGCCAGTTTTTCAGGCCTTACCATAACCGGAGCATTGCAGGGTGTTGACGCGCTGCCGGACCGCATGGACCAGCATTTCCCGGCTGGCGGCTGTCATGGAGCGCAGGCTGACCGCGACGGTTGAGCCGTCCGTCAGGCGGAGGTTCAGGCGTCCGCCTTTCCGGTCCGCAGAACGTATCTGCTGCCAGAAGCACCATTGCATGGCGCGGCGCGCCCGCAGGAAGGGCAGGATTTCCACGCCTACCGGGGTGACGATGACGGCCGCGTGCTTCAGGCAGCGGCTCCCCGCAATCAGGCAGAGGACGGCGGGAACAAGCGCCGCAGCCTGCATGGCCCACAGGGGGGCGGGCAGGTACGGGGTGATTGTATCGTAACCCGTGAGCTGGAGGAAGGCGGCGGTGGCGATCAGCAGGAATCCCGCCGCCAGCAGGACGGAGCCCGCGCGGTTGCGGGTGAAGCGCAGCTCCCTTTCCCGGGCGGGAATGTGCCGGATGTCCTCCACGCCCAGCCCGGCTTTGACCGGGCGGGGAGCGGAGGCGGAAGAATGGAGTTCAGGCTCCGGCATAAACGCCCGGGAGGATTTCCTTCGTTTCTTCGGAATCGTTTTCCATCAGCAGCGTGCCCTGGAGAACGGCTCCGTCCTGGAAGTGGAAGCGGCCGCGCAGGGTCAGCTTGTCCAGCCCGATCAGGGAAGGCAGGCCCAGGCTGTCCAGGGAGTCCACCAGCTTGTACAGCTTGGAGTCCAGGTCCACAACGGGAGTTTTTCCTTCCCGTTCCGGAGCCAGGGCCACCTTGCCGTCTTCATCCACGGCGATGGCGTCCGAACGCAGCAGGAGCAGGTCGGACGTGGTCTTGACGGGGAAGAACCGGGAACGCGGAACGTTGACGGCCCTTGCGCCGGGGAAGCACTCGATGCCCGCGCCCATGGCCGTTTCCAGCTGGTACACCGGGGCGGATTCCGGGTCGCGGGGGTTGAGCGTCTTGCTGTTCCGGATCATGGGCAGAGGGAGCACGCCGCCGTTGGCGTCCAGGATTTCCTTGAGGGCGTCCAGGCGTATCCAGAGCGTGTTGGTATTGAAATAGCGGTGCTTGGAGATGTTCTGGAATTCGGGAATGTCCGCATCCGGGCACTGGGCAACTTCCCGCAGGATCAAGTGGCCGTCCGCCTTCCTGACGGCCAGGTGGCCGCCTTTCTTGTCCGCCTCCGTGCGGCGGGTGACTTCCATGACGAAGGGGGCGCCGCTCTCCGCAAACCAGCGCAGGAAGTTCATGTCAAGCTGTGCGCCCAGATTGTCGGAGTTGGAGACGAAGGCGTATTTGACGCCGTCCGCCAGCAGGCGGTCCAGCCAGCCGGAACCCAGCAGGGCCGGGTACAGGTCACCGTGGCCGGGCGGGCACCATTCCAGTTCCGGCTGTTCCGGGCAACTGGCCGGGGCGAGCCCGTCCACCAGGATTTTGGGAACGCGGTTCTGCATCAGCTCCACCTGGGCGGGGTCCGCAAAGCCGTCAGACGCGTATTTTTCCAGGTAGGCCAGCGTATCCGCGCTGGTGGAGAAGGAGTTCATCAGCAGAAGGCGCACGGGCGTGCCGGAGATGGAGCGCAGGTGCTTCACCTGCCGGACGATCAAGTCCAGGAACGTGTCTTCACCCTTTACCTTCAGCAGGCTTTTCGCCTTCTGGAGTCCCATGCTCGTGCCGAGGCCGCCGTTGAGCTTGATGCACACGCACTGGGAGATCAGGCCCTTGTCCGCCGCGGGGGTGGAGGCCGTGATGTCCTGCCAGTCCACCACCTGGTCGGCGGGCTGGATGTCCGTTTCCGGAATCATGCCGGAGTGGTTGGAGACGAGAGCTTCGTAACAGCGGGAGAAAGCTTTGACGGCTGCGGCCGGAACGCCGGCGGATTCCATCTTTTCTTCAAAAGGAGTGAACATACTCATTGGCGGCTTTTGTACAAAATGCCCGTTGGAGGCTCAAGCATTATCAGCGTATCCGGCACGCCCGCGCGCCTTTTCCCCTGTGGGGGCCTTCGGCTTATTTGGAAGCGATCACCCGGATGCGCCGGTAGTCCGCCACCCATTGGGTGCCGTCCCACAGCTCGTCCCGCAGGGCCTTTTCCATTTCCTCGAAAATCCGGACGCGCCGTTTTTCGTGGAGGCACTTCAGGTCCGCCCAGAAGAACTGGCGCGCCCAGTTGCGCAAGCCGTCCGGCCCGTCCTTCAGCGGCGTGGGGCGGTCAAAGTCCATCACCACTTCCGGGCGCAGTCCTGCCTGTTCCAGCATGCTGCGGTATTCTTCCACGGTGGGGAAGTAAAAACGTGTCTTGTACGGGAGGTTCATCCGCTCCAGGCTGGGCCGGAAGGCCTCCCTGATGCGGAGGATGTTGCGGTGGGCCCCAAATTCGCAGATCAGTTTTCCCTGCGGTTTCAAGGCGCGGGAGACGGCTTTCAAAAGAGCCCCGTGGTCCGGTATCCAATGGAAGGCGGCATTGGAAAAAATGACGTCAAACCAGTTGTTCCAGGGCATGAGGCAGGCGTCCAGCACGCGGAAGTCCATGCCGGGATAAAGCTGCCGTGCCTTTCCAATCATTTCCGGGGAGGCGTCCAGCCCGACGACGGAGGTCGATTTTTCCAGCAGGGCGTGCGTCAGCGTACCGGTTCCGCAGCCCAGGTCCAGAATGGCCTGGCCGGGGTTTTCCGGCACGTTGGAGAGCAGGTCCCTGCCATATTCCGCGACAAAATCATGCTTGTTTTCGTACAAATCAGCGTTCCAGTCCATCACTGCCCCATCATAGGAGGAAAGGGATTCTTTACAAGAAAGACCCTGTCTTTTTTCAAGGGATTTTCCCGCTGTTGCCGCCAAGGTCCGTTTCTCCGTGCCGTTCCGGGATTCTGCTTGCGTTGGAGGGGTTGAAATGATTAAGATAAGCTTACTATGAAAGCAACAGCCCTGTTCATGGCGGCCTCAGCCCTGGCCGCGGTTTCCGCCGGCGCCTATGACGGATATGGTTATGACCCCCGTCCCGCAAGTTCCTACAATGATACGGTCAGCGGCGCGGCCCACATCGGTTATGATTCCCGGTATGCCTACAAGGACGTGGTGGCATCCTCCCTGCTGAACCGCAGCGGCGTGTTCAACATCGGCGGTGAGCTGAATCTCAACCTGGCCCGGGACTGGAAGCAGGAAATCGGCGCGGAATACATGGCCTTCTGCGACGGCCTGCTGAGCGACAAGGATGCCTTTGACGCCAACTGGAAGGCCGTCAAGGAGCTGTTCCCCAACCTGTCTTTCCGGGGGGGGTACGAATTCAATTACGGCGGCCTGCCGGGCTATTTGAGCAAGTACATGGGGAAGGCCCCCCATTCCGTGGCCCAGTCCGTGACGGCAGGCCTGGCGTATGACGATCCGGGCCACGGCTATTTTGGCTCCCTGGACGTGCAGTACGGCTTTTACGGCATGATTGGCTGGCGTATCGACCTGAACGCGGGCAAGCGCTGGAGCGGCCTGATTCATGAGAAGGTGGACCTGGAATTGAGCGCCGGAACCGGCTATTCTTCCAGCTACTGGGGCTCCGGCGTGGCCGGATTTGACCAGGTGAACATCAAGCTGGCGGCTCCCGTGCGCGTAACGGGCGTGGATGCCAGCCGCGGGTTCCGCGTCATTCCCTTCATCCAGCTGGACTGGGCCGGAAACACCCGTTCCGAAATCCGCCGCTACACCGGCATGAGCACGATTGAGGACTTCCGCATCCGCGTGGGCGTGGAAGCCGTTTACCGCTTTTAAACGGAAGCCTCCGCGGCCCTTTCCTCCGGGCGGGGCCGCGGAGGCGTTCCTTTTTCTCCGGAGCCGCCCGGACTGCCTCTAACTCCCTTGAACAATCCCGCCATGTTGAAAATGATTCTGCTGCTGGCCCGGCGCACGTTTATACGGCTGCTGCTGGTGCTGCTTCCCCTGGGCCTCTTTGCGTTCCTGGCGCAGGCCATTCCCCTTTCCCCGCTGCAATCCCTGGTCGTCCTGATTCCGGTGATTGCCTTTGAAGTGTGGCTCGTGATCAAGTACCTGCTGCCCGTGATGGGCGATCTGGTGACCAAGACGCTGTATTCCTCCAACATCACCACGGATGAGGAAGTGCTGGTGGACGCCGCCCGGCGCATGCTGAATTCCGGGGATCCGCAGGGAGCCCTGGAACTGCTGGAGCGCTACCGGAAGGAAAATTCGGGGCTGGTGCGTTCCTGGCTCATGGAATCCAGCCTGCTGAACGATATGCGCCGGTATGCGGATTCCGTTGAAGTCCTTCAGGAAGGCCTGGAGTCCAGAAGATGGCGCAAGGAGGACCGGGCGCTGTTCCTGTACAAGATAGGAGTGATTTACGATTCCCAGCTCAACAATCCGGACAAGGCCCGGAAATACTGGGAGGAAGCCGCGGACAGGTATCCCAACACGGCTTACGGCCGTTCCGCCCTGGACAAGCTGTAAATAAACCCGTGCTGAAGTAGCGGCATTTGCTATGGAAAGTTTGCCTGGTTAGGGCTGTGTAGCTGACCGGCAGCGCATGGTTTTTCCCGGCTGGCGGAGTGTCTTTGTTCATGCGGCCTGTTATTTTTCACGGAGCGGTTGCTCCAGTAATTTTTTAATGCGTTCCAGAAAAAAGGAAAAAGAATTTCAGGAAAGCTTCCCTCTTTTTTTTCTTTTCAGGTAAAAGTTGTATTTTCAAGCTTCTAGCCAGAGTGAAAGAAGCTTTTTATTGATGAAAATCAATATAATAAACGTTGCATAGCTGAAAGGTTGCATTATACTGATTTCTCTTCAATGATTAAAGGCCGTTCGATTTCGGCGGATGGTTTGAATTTTTTAAAACTGATTGAATATGATGGAATTAAACCATATAAAATATATGGTTCTCTGTAAGTTCCCTTATTATGGGCGGAAAATCATCAATCGGTTTATGAATGGTTTCAGGAGAAGAAGAAACGAATCTTTGGCGTCAAAGCTGGAAGATATCCGCAATCTTCTCATTTACAACCATCCCGTTTCCCAGGTTCCTCCGGCTACGGGCAAGCTGAGGCTGCTTCAGGAAGGCAATACCGTTTTGCTGGCTCTTTTTGCGCGGAAGTGCCGGGAAAACGGCCTCCGGTACTGGCTGGATTACGGAACGTTGCTGGGCGCGGTGCGGCACAGGGGCTTTATTCCGTGGGACGATGATCTGGACGCAAGCATGATGAGGCCGGAGTACGACCGCCTTCTGGAACTGCTGCCCTCCCTCTTTCCGCGGGAGGAGGGATTTACCTGGAAAAGGCATGCCTTCCTGCAAATAGGGTATGAGGGCACTCCTCTCAACATTGACGTATACCCTTATCATTTTTATTCGGAAAGCCTCGTGTCCCCGGAACAGCACGGCAGCCTGGACAGGCGGCTTACTGCGTTTAAAAAAGACGTGGTTCTGGTGGATGGCCGGATGAACATGACCGATGACCAGATCCAGCAGAAAATCCGCCGGGAGATTCTGGAAGGCAAGGACCCGGCGGCGGAGGAGGACACCCCCGGAATTTTCCTTTCCCCGGCCATCACATTTACTAAAAACACTCATCTGCCCTATGAGACGTTCTTTCCCCTGGGATCCATGGAGTTTGAGGGGATGAAATTCTCCGTGCCCAACCATGCGCGCCAGTACCTGCAATTTTTTTATGGCGATTACCTGTCCTATCCGGACCGCATCCAGTTCAAGCACCCTTCCGTAAAGCGCATGATGGAACATGTCCCCTTTGAGACGGCGGTGAACCGTTTCATTGACGTCTACGGAAAGCAGATTGACATGTCCCAGTCATGAAAACGGTTATCACCTACGGCACTTTCGACCTGCTTCATACGGGGCACGTCAATCTTCTGAAAAGAGCCCGGGCGCTGGGGGACCGCCTCATCGTCGGCGTGACCACAGACAGCTACGACCAGAGCCGGGGCAAGCTGAATGTGCTGGAAAGCCTGGAGGAACGCGTGGAAAATGTCCGGAAGACCGGATTGGCGGACCTTATTATCACGGAGGAGCTGGAAGGGCAGAAGCTGCACGACATCCAGAAGTATGGGGCGGATATTTTCGTGATCGGTTCCGACTGGACGGGCAAGTTCGATTATCTGCGCGAACATTGCGAGGTGGTTTACCTGGAGCGCACGAAGGGCGTTTCTTCAACCGACCTCCGTTCCGCCCGGAATTTCATTGTCCACATGGGAATTGCCGGCCACGGGCGCATAGCGGGCCGTTTTCTCCAGGAGTCCAAGTACGTCAGCGGCATTGAAATAACGGCCGTTTACGGACGCGACGAGGAGAAGGTGCGCCGGTTTGCGGAATCGTATGAACTGCTGGAATATTACACGGAGTATGAACGGTTCCTGGACAAGGTCCATGCCGTTTACGTGGCCGTTCCGCATCATCTACATTATGAACTGGTCAAAAGAGCCCTCCTGAAAGGAAAGCATGTGCTGTGCGAAAAGCCGCTTGCCCTTTCCCGGGAAGAGGTGGAAGAGCTGTTCCTGCTGGCCGCGGAGAGGGGATGCGTTTTACTGGAAGCGCTGAAAACGGCCTTTTTCCCGGCTTTCCAGCAGTTGATAGGCGTGGCGGAAAGCGGAGTTATCGGTTCCATCAAGGCGGTGGACGCCGCGTTCACCAAATTGATTGAGGATGATTCAAGCAGGGAGTTCGATCCCATGCAGGCCGGGGGGGCGTGGACGGAGCTGGGGGCTTATCCCGTTTTCGTCATCGGAAAGCTGCTGGGGACGGAAAGCCGCCGCATCCGCTTCACGACTTGCAGGAAGCCGGAAACGGGCGTGGACCTTTTTACGCGGGCGGATTTCCTTTATCCCAATGCGGCAGCCTCCGCCACGGTCGCCATCGGAGCCAAGCGGGAGGGGGACCTGTGCGTCACGGGAACGCGCGGCTATATTTACGTGCCCTCCCCGTGGTGGAAGACGGAGATGTTTGAGGTGCGTTTTGAAGACCCCCGGCAGAACAGGAAATATTTTATCAGGTTTGAGGGCGACGGCCTTCGCTATGAGCTGGCCGCGTTTTTGCGCCTGATTCACGGCTGCCGTCATGACAACCGTCTTTTGACCCGTGGGGATTCCATCTTCATGGCTGACGTTACCTCCCGCTTCAGGCGAGGGGAATATGTTGATGAAATCAGCTGATCAGGACAGGCATGCCGTTTGCCGGAAGTGAAAGGAGGGGGATTTTTCCTTCTGCTCCTCAATATTGATCAGGCGGTCATAAATGTGCTTGGCGAAGACGATATCGTGGAGTCCCAGCCCGATATTATAGCTGAGGATGCGTTCTTCCGGGGAAGTTCTTCCCGCTGCTTTTCCGGCCAGCACCGGAGCTATTTCCCCAAATTGACGAAAGCACTCAAAGTGCCGGAAATTCTTAACATGGTCACGATCATCGGCAAATACCTTGTCGAAAAACAAATCACAATTCTGGAACCCCTTTGTATGTACGGGGATAACAGTAATGCCTGGTTTGAAACAGCTATTTTCGGCAAGGAGGCCCTCCGCATTAGTAATGCAGGAAATAACGGCGTCTGTTCCATCAATGAGACTATTGATGTTTTCCACTTCTTCAAAACGGACGTTGCTATGGCATTGGAATTCTTCAATGAATTGGGAAACATGCGTTTTGTAGGAAAGAAGACGCACCGTAAAGTTTTTCTCAGGATATAATGCCAGAATACATGCCATGGTGGCGCGGGCCGTATTTCCCAACCCCATCAGGGAAATTGTCTGGAAATCCTGTCTGGCGAATGTTTGAAGGGCGAGGGCGGCCACTGCTCCGGTACGGGCGTTCGTGACCCAAAAGGCGTCCATAAGAGCCAGAAGCTCTCCGGTATGATAATCATAAAGGAGTATTTCCCCATTAATGGTTTTGGTACGTTCCGGATAACGTGTTACAATTTTTACCCCCATGGCGTTCAGGCCGGGGACGATGCAGGGCATCGTATTCATGAATTTTCCTTCTTCAAAGGCGATGCTTATTTTATGGGGAAGGAAGACAGATTCTTCATCCTTGATACGGAAGGACTCTTTTACCCATTGGAGTGCCTGCCGAGGAGAAATATTGAGGGAGGAAATAATTTCGTGAGGAATTGTCAGCATAGTAGGAGGAGTAAGGTAAAAGCGGCGTTTGGGAAAAGGGTGTTAATGACTAGTTTGAACGCATTGAACATATCTCGTGCATGGCGCGTACCAGGGCGTCGTTATCTGCCTTGTTCCTGACGGCGATGCGGATGAATTCCCTACCCTCAAAGCCCTTTTTCCGGCTGCAATCCTTGATCAGGATGGAGTGGTTTTTCAACAGGAGGCCCGTGAGGGTACGGGCTTTCATGGGCGGCATTACCTCGCACATGAAGTAGTTGGCCTGGGAGGGGAGGACGTTCAGGAAGGGAACGCGGGAGAGTTCCTGCATGAAGCGGTCTCTTTCCTCCATGAACCGGCGGCATGCGCGCACGTAGGATTGTTCATATTTCCCGAAGATCTGCATGTAAAATTCGGCAATGGAATTAATGTTCCAGATGGAAACGTCCTTTTTTATCCATGCAATCAGCTTTTTGTCTGCAGAGGCCAGAACCCCCAGGCGGAGGCCTGGAACGCCGTAGGACTTTGAAATGCTTTTAACCACCGCCAAATGGGGGTACTCCTCAAGGAGGGTGTCCCGGAGCAACGTGTTGTCCGGCATGCCTTCAGAGAAATCCACAAAGGATTCATCCACGATCAGGCGAATGCCGCGCTCCTTCGTCCACAGGCAGAGGCGCAGCACGTCGGCCTTCGGGAGGAAGAAGCCGGAAGGATTGCCCGGATTGACAAGGAGCAGGGTGCTGATGTCCTTGCCGGAAAAGAATTCCATCAGGTCGTCCGCCGTGTAGCTGAAATTCCAGGAAGCGGGATGGAAGGGCACCACCATATCCGGGGCCGCCCGGTTGGGATATTCCTCAAAGGTGGGGTAGACGACGCCCATTTTCCCTTCCATGCGGGACATGAGCGCCTTGATGAGTTCCGCCGCGCCATTGCCGATGCAGATGTATTCCTGGCTGACGCCGAAGTATTTTGCGGCCAGCAGGCTGTTGACCCTCATGCCGGACGGGTATTCCCGCACCAGGTGCTCAAAGTTCGCCTTGAGTTCGGACATGAGGCGCTTGTTGGGGAAGTATGGATTGACCAGGTAGCAGAAATCCCTGATGCGTGGGTAGCGCCAGTAGCCGCCGTACCGGGACTCCATCAGGCGCAGGTGTTCCTCCCGGTCTGGTGTGAACATGGAAGCCGCTATGTCCAGATCCTGGATGTCGTCTATTTCATACCATGCTTCGCTGCCGAGACGCAGGGCCTTGATTTCCGGTTTGTCCAGCAGGGCGATGACCCGCAGCACCTGCTCGTAATATTCGTTGTTGCCCAGGGCTTTGCTGTAAGCGGTGAGGAAGGGGACGTAGTGGGTACGGGAGAAATCCCTGTTGAATTTGTAAATGTTGACGGTCTTGAAGTATTCCGTTTTTTTCTTATAGGAGAATTTGCTGCCGGGAATGAATTGCTTGATGTTGTCGTCTTCATCCAGCGTGACGACAGTGCCGTCCATCCAGCTTTCAAATTTGGCGACGAGGGCCAGGCTGGGGTAGGGATGGTGGAGCAGGGCGTCAATGACGGAGTCTTCAAAAATCAGGTCGGATTCAAAGAGCAGCGTATCGTCCTGAAGCAGGTGCTCCTTGGCCAGGTAAAGGGAATAAATGTTATTGGTGGCGGCATAAAGGGGATTGTCCACGTATTCCACGGGCGTGGAAATGTCCAGAAGAGAGATGAAGGATTTAAGTTTTGCTCCCTTGTATCCCGTGACGACGACGATTTTCTCCAGGGAAGGGGAAAGGTTGTCCAGTTGCCTCAGCATTCGCTCAATCAGCGTTACCCCGTTCACTTGAATCATGCATTTGGTGTTGTCCTGGGTGAGATGCCCCAGTCTTTTTCCCATTCCGGCCGCTAAAATGATTGCCTGCATAAATACTCTAATTTGTCTTCAGAACTTAAAAAGAACCAAGAACAATGTTTAACGGATTGATCATCCGCCGTCAAAGTAAAAATTTCTGCAAAAACATGTTAATGGAAAGTACATTGGTGAAAAAGGAAAAGTACGTAATTCATTTTCCTTCCCTATTTTCCCGCTTTTCATTGATTTAACTTCAAATGGAGATAGCGATCCGTTTAACGGATGATCAATCCGCATGCTATGGAAGTTGGGGAAAAGAGAATTGAGGATTTTTTCAAAAGCTGCATCTTGGAGAAAATGGTTTTAATATACGGAAATGGTTGTTTTTCATTAAAAAGCCGCATTGTTTTTCATTGACTTATGGTATCCGGTGGATAAGGTCCGTTTCAGGACTCCCCCGTTGTTCGCTTACGGAAAGATTGATATTTTCCCGTATTCACTGCCTAGATTTGCCCACCATGAGATTGCCTTCGTTCATCACTGCCGGAAGAACCGGAAAGCTAATGAAAAATAAACATCTGTGGGTGACGGAAGTACGCTGCTGCGGCCTGACGGTGCTTTCTTCAATCACGGATAGAAAGAAGCGTACCATCAGGTTGTTCGGCATTCCCTGCGCCCGGTTCAGGGTGGGGAAGGAAAATGAGCATGCACAGATGAGAAAGCTGGTGAAGTCCACCGTCCGGGCGGAGGAAGTTCCGGCGGCGTCCGGCGTGCTGAGGGTTGTGCAGCAGGCCATGGCATTTTTTTTAAAGGAAGTGGGCAGTATTCTTGAAGAAAACGGTTACCAGTACTGGCTGGATTTCGGGACCCTTCTGGGGGCGGTCAGGCATAAGGGGTTTATTCCCTGGGATGATGATCTGGATATTTCCATGCTGCGAAGCGACTATGAACGACTGAGAGCGGGTGCTGCCGAGTTGTTTGGTTCCCGCGGCTTTTCCGTCAGCCTGGAGCCGTTTATCCAGATTGGGCTGCCGGGCACCTTGTGCAATGTGGACATTTTCCCGTACGATGTTGCTCCCGGCTCCTGGTCTCCGGATGATCCGGAGGAGCGGGAATGGCTGCTGCGTAATTACAAGGCTTCTAAGCTGATTGATTATGAAGCTAACACGTCGCGCCGTTACCAAACGCTGTGTTCTTATGAGGATAAAATGAGGATCAGGGATGAGTTGGTGATGGAAGGGAAGGATCCTGTGGAGGATGGAAACGTCTGCCTGGGTTTTGAAATTCCCTTTGCCGGACCGTGCCGCCATTCCTTCCGTCATGAATGGATGTTTCCCCTGTCCAGCGTCCTGTTTGAAGGAAAGACTTTTCCCGGGCCCCGGGTGCCTGAAATGGTTTTATACGGGCAATATGGAGACTGGGGTGTCCTTCCTGATTCTCCGCCTGTGCATTTTGACCTGAACCGGATTTCCAAGGAAGTGCTGCTCAGGATGCTGTACATGCGGGATACCGGGCGTTTGCCGGAATGTGACTAGGGGCGCATGGGAGGAGGTGCGTGGTTCCGGCGTTCCGCCGCGCCGTATTCTCCGGAAAGGAGGTGTTCCTGACGCTGCGGACGCAGGCCATGCGTGGGGAGGGCCGGAAGAACGTCTTTCTCCTTGACCCTGCTGATTGGGGCGGAGTATCATCGGATAATGAGAAGACCCCCGATTCCCGGTTTGGTGATGGCGGACGGCTGGCTCCAGCCGTATTCCCGCCAGATACGCGACCGCCAGCGTTTGTTTGACCTGAAAATGAAAAGGATCAGCCAGCGTTCCGGTTCTCTGGAGGGGTATGCGCAGGGGTACCGCTATTACGGCTTTAACCGTGATCCGGAGACGGGGGCGTGGACGTACCGGGAATGGGCGCCCGCCGCCCGCGGACTGTTCCTGGCGGGGGATTTCAACGGCTGGGACCGGGAGAGCCACCCGCTGGTGCGGAATGAGCGCGGCGTGTGGGAGATAACGCTGCCGCCTGACGCGCTGGCCCACGGGCAGAAGGTGAAGGTGCACGTGATCGGCGCGGACGGCACGGGGAAGGACCGTATTCCCGCGTGGATCACCAGGGCCGTGCAGGACCCCGCCACTTATGATTTTGCAGGGGAGATATGGATGCCGGAGCACCCCTATGAATGGAGGAACAACGGCTTTGACCCTGCCCGGATAGAGGTGCCGTTCGTTTACGAGGCGCATGTGGGCATGGGCGGGGAAGAGCAGCGCGTGCATACGTACCGGGAGTTTGCGGATGAAGTTCTCCCCCGCATTTCCAAACTGGGCTACAATACCGTCCAGTTGATGGCCGTCCAGGAGCATCCCTATTATGGCTCCTTCGGCTATCACGTTTCCTCCTTTTTCGCTCCTTCCTCCCGTTTCGGCACGCCGGAGGATCTGAAGTACCTGATTGACCAGGCGCACGGCCTGAACATCGCCGTGCTGCTGGATGTGGTGCATTCCCATGCCGTGAAGAATGAGGCGGAAGGTCTGAATAATTTTGACGGTTCCGGCGGCATGTATTTCCTGCCCGGGGAGCGCGGCCATCATCCGGACTGGGATTCCTGCTGCTTTGACTATGGGCGGGACGAGGTGATTGAGTTCCTGCTGTCCAATGTCCGCTGGTGGCTGGAGGAGTTCCGCTTTGACGGGTTCCGTTTTGACGGCGTGACGTCCATGCTGTATTTCCACCGGGGCCACGAGCCGTTCGGGGATTTGGGCGCGTACTTCGGGCCGTCCGTGGACCTGGATGCCGTGGCTTATTTGCAGCTGGCCTCCACGCTGATCCAGCGGGTAAGACCGGGCGCCGTCGCGATTGCGGAGGACATGTCCGGCATGCCGGGGCTGTGCCGCCCGGTGGATGAAGGGGGCCTGGGCTTTTCCCATCGGCTGGCCATGGGCATTCCCGATTACTGGATCAAGCTGCTCAAGGAGAAGAAGGACGAGGAATGGAGCATGGGCGACATGTGGCATACGCTGACCAACAGGCGTTACGGCGAGCCGCACGTGGCTTACTGCGAGAGCCATGACCAAGCCCTGGTGGGGGACAAGACCCTGGCGTTCCGCCTGATGGATGCGGAGATGTACTGGAAGATGGCCGTGGACCAGCAGAGCCTTGTTGTTGACCGCGGCATGGCGCTGCACAAGATGATCCGCCTGGTGACGCTGGCTACCGGGGGGGAAGGCTGGCTGAATTTCATGGGCAACGAGTTCGGGCATCCGGAATGGATTGATTTTCCGCGTGAAGGCAACGGCTGGTCTTACGAGCACTGCCGCCGCCAGTGGTCCCTGGTGGATAATCCGTCCCTCAGGTTCAAGTTCCTGAATGCCTTTGACCAGGCCATGGTCCGCCTGGCCCTGGACGCACGGCTGCTGAACAATCCGCCGCCGTTCCCGCTGAATATTGACGAAAACAACCAGGTCATGGCGTTCCACCGCGGCGGCCTGCTGTTTGTGTTCAACTGGTCCGGAGACAGGGCGATCATGGATTACGTGCTGCCCGCTCCCCAGAAGGGGGAATGGAGGGTCGTGCTGGATACGGACGGCGCCCGCTTCGGCGGCTTTGGAAGGCAGGACGATTCCATGCCGCATTTTACGGATGAAGACGGGAATCTTTCCCTGTACCTGCTGCCGCGTACGGCCCTGGTCCTGAAAAGGGTGGGTTCCGCCGTCATGGTCCGGCACCTGGGGCAGGAGGAAGGATAGCCATTACCGCGAAAAACCGGCGTATCAAGGCCGGACGCGGAGAGGACCCAAAGGGGGCGCGCGGCACGTGCCGTGCGCGTCAGGGAAGGAATGGAGCCGTGCCCGGGGAGAGGCATGGCCGGGAGGCCGTTACCACTGTGCGGGCAGTTCCCTCAGGGGCGGCGCTCCGGAGTCCGCCTTTTTCAGGCGAATGGTCAGGGTGTCCGTCTTGAAGTCTTTTGACTTTTCGTTGTTGCGGCCCCACAGGATGGCCCCCTGCGTGGTCATCTCCGGATAAAAGGTTTTTTCCGTGGAAAGGAAGCCGGGCTTGTCCGCCGCCACGTGCACGGGCTTGTGCCTGTTCAGAGAGAGCGTGACGGGTGCCTGCCCCGCATAGTCTCCGTTCACGCGCAGGCTGGCCCCGGAAGGGACGCTGCGGATAGTGATGTCCCTGGAAGAGCTGCTGCATGAGAGGCACGCGCAGCAGGCTGCGGAGAGAAGGAAGAGATGCGGGAGAAGGCCGTGGGTCATCGTACCGGAAAAATTAATGGTGTTCCACCATGTTCATGGCGGCCTGCTTGATCTGGGCGGCCATGGAGTTGAGGGCGTTCGCCCTGGTGGGCGCCAGATGGTCCTTCAGGCCGGTCCTGTCCAGCTTGGACATGTCCGCTTTCAGGATTTCTTCCGGGGGAAGGCCGGAGAGCAGCCGGATGAAGACGGCAATGAGGCCCTTGGTGATGAGGGAGTCGCTGTCCGCGTAGAGCTTCAGCACTCCCTTGTCCGGCTCCGTGTACAGCCACACGCGGGACTGGCAGCCCTTGATGAGGGAGTCCTCCGTCTTGTGGGCTTCGTCCAGCTTTGGAAGCTTCTTGCCCAGGCTGATGATGTATTCGTAGCGTTCCGTCCAGTCCTGGAACAGGTCCAGTTCATCCAGCAGGTCTTGCAGGCGTTCTTCGTAGTTCATGGCTCGGATTTTTGGTGGGAAAGGCCGGTTATGCCCGGTTGGCGTCCGCCAGCGTGGCGAGAACGGCTTTCTGGGCGTGGACCCTGTTTTCCGCTTCACGGAAGATGACGGGGGCGAAGTGTTCCAGCACGTCTTCCGTGATTTCCTTGCCGCGGTAGGCGGGCAGGCAGTGGAAGGCGGAGTGGTTGGGGGCGGCGTGTTCCAGCAGCTCCCTGTTCACCTGGTAGGGGTAGAAGTGTTTTTCCTTGGACAGGCCTTCCGCTTCCTGGCCCATGGAGAGCCAGACGTCCGTGTTGATGACGGAGGCCCCCCTGACGGCTTCCACGGGGTCCGTGGTGAAGATGACGTTCTCGCAGTCCAGGTGCCTGCGGAAGTCCTCCAGCGGCAGGTAGTTGGTCGGGGCGCCGATGGCGAGGGTGAAGCCCAGCCTCTTGGCCGCCCACATCCAGGAGCGGGACATGTTGTTGTCCCCGTCCCCCACAAAGGCGATCTTCATGTCCTTCCAGGAGCCGGGGCCGTAGATTTCCTCAATGGTGAGCAGGTCCGCCAGGATCTGGCAGGGGTGTTCCTCGTCCGTCAGGGCATTGATGGTGGGAATGCCGGAGAAGCCGGCGAATTCCTCCACTTCCTGCTGGCCGTAAGTCCGGATGGCGGCCCCGTGGATCATGCGGCCCAGCACGCGGGCCGTGTCCTTGATGGGTTCTCCGCGCCCGAGCTGGATGTCATGGACGGAAAGGAACATGGGGCGTCCGCCCAGTTCGCTGATGCCCACTTCAAAGGAAACGCGGGTGCGGGTGGAGGATTTGGAGAAAATAAGCGCCCAGGTCTGGCCTTTCAGGGGCAGGCGTTCGTGATGGCCGCGTTCCGCCTTGAGCTTGTGGCCCAGCGCGAGCAGGTCCTTGATTTCGTCTCCGGTAAGCTGTTCGATGGAAAGAAGGTTTTTCATGATATTGTAAAGAGAATGGAGAAAGGGAATAAAAACAGGAAAGCCGCACCATACTCCCTGTTTCCTTAAAAGAAAAGGGAATAATGCGGCTTTCCGGGGAGGGGTGGAGATGCCTTTACAGCCTGGCCGCCGCCTGGTCCGGCCACGGCACGGGGGAGCCTTCCCGGGCTCCGGCGGGGTTGTCTTTCTTGTAGGTGGGCATCTGGGCCTTGCGGTCCTTGAGCAGGGCGGTCATGGTTTTTGCCATGGCTTTCACGCGGTCCGGATGCCGTTCCGCCAGGTTGTGCTCCTCGCTGATGTCTTCCTTGATGTTGAAGAGTTCAAACTTCTGGGTGGGGTGCCAGTAAATCAGCTTCCAGTCCCCCTGGCGCATGGCCGTGCTGGGGGAATAAAGCGAGTTGTTGCCGTTCCCCTCCCCCCAGACGTTGGGCGTATGGAAGAGCAGGGGGCGGTTGGGGTTCATTTTGCCGCCCTTCAGCAGGGTGACGAAGCTTTTGCCATCCACGACCTGCGGAGCCTGGATTTTTTTGGCTCCCGCCATTTCCAGAATGGTCGGGAAGAAGTCTTCAATGATGACGGGAGTGGTGCAGACGCTTTCCGGCTTGGTGACTCCGGGCCAGTAAACGATCATCGGCTCCCGGATGCCGCCTTCCCGGTTGGAGCCCTTGCCGAAGCTCAGCGGGTAGTTGGATTCCTTGTTGCCCATGCGCCCGCTGATGGCGAGGCCGCCGTTGTCCGCCATGAAGATGATGACGGTGTTTTTATCCAGATTGTTCTTTTCCAGGTACTGCCGGATGTCGCCCAGGCTCTTGTCCATCCCCTGGATCAGGGCGGAGTAGCGTTTTTCGTTGTCGGACCAGTTGTGGCCGTCGTTGGGGTTGGAGTAGTCTTCCGCAAACCGCTTGTCATAGCCGCGCATGTCGAAGGGGGCGTGGATGGCGTAATGGGACATGTACAGGTAGAAGGGCTTGTCCGCCTCCTTGGGGTTGTTCCTGATGGCGTCCAGGCGTTTCAGCACCTCCTGCGTCAGGGCCTCTGTCAGGAAGACGTCGTTTTCATAATAGTTGTTCTCATCCAGGCCGCGGACGTGGAAGTTCCCCGTGCCGTATTTCTGGGAGCCCCGGTAGTCCGCCGGGCCGCCGATTTCCGTGCCGGCGATGTTGTAGTCAAAGCCGAAGAGTTTGGGATTGGCCCCCGGGGTATTTTTGGAGCCAAAGTGGGCCTTCCCGCAGTGGATGGTGGTATAGCCCTGTTTTTTGAGCAGGGCGGGCAGCCCCAGCACCGGGGTAAAGGGCTTTTCCATCTTGTACTGGATTTTCTCTTCCGTCAGGGGGAGAAGGGTGGTGCCGGAAGATTTGGTGCCCAGTGGCTGCACGCCGTTGATGCTCCAGTCCGCAGGAGCTTTGAGCGCCTTGTGGCCGGCATCCGTGGTCTGGTCCCGCAGGAGCGTCCAGTTGGTGACGCGGTGCCGGGCGGAGTTCATGCCGGAGATGAGGCTGCACCGGCTGGGGGAACAGATGGGCTGCGCATAGGCGTTCGTGAAGACCATGCCCTGCTTGCCCAGGGCCTCCATGTTGGGCGTGCGGTAGCGCTTGTTCAGGAAGGTGGGCTTGGGCGTGCCGTCCGCTTCCCTCCAGAAGGGCAGGGATGTATCCTGCCAGCCCATGTCGTCCACCAGGAAAAGGATGATGTTGGGGCGTTTCTGGGCTGCCGCGCGGGGCGTGTTTGAGGGTGCTGCGGAAGCGGGCAGGGCGCTTCCCAGCAGGAACGGGATGAGAGAAAATGCAATGCTGAAAGTTTTCATGATAAAAAGACCAGTACTCATATAACGCATGAAACGGGCTATTCTGTCAAGGATTCGTGTTCCCGCGGCAGTTTGCCGGAGATAAGAGCCGTTTTTTCCGGTACGGCATGCGCCGGAAGGGAAGGCCTTATTCAAACAGGGCCGGATAGGATTTCCGTGCCAGAGCCGTGCTCAGGTCCACGATGGTCCTGCTGTTGGGCGCCTGAAGCGCCTTCTGCGCCATGTCCCGGCACTGGCCGTAGTCCAGGTTGCGGATGGCGTACCGGATGATGGGGACCAGATGCACGCCCACGGACATGGAGGTGGCGCCCAGCCCGATCAGCAGGGGAAGCAGGGTGATGTCCCCCGCCATTTCCCCGCAGATGGCCGTGGGGACGTTTTCCCGTTCTCCGGCAGTGATCGTCATGCCGATGATGCGCACCACGGCGGGGTGCGTGGGGCGGAACATGTTGGCGACGCGGTTGTTGACCCTGTCCACGGCGATGGTGTACTGCGTGAGGTCGTTCGTGCCTACGGAGAAGAAGTCCACCTCCCGGGCGAGCACGTCCGTCATGATGGCGGCGCTGGGCACTTCAATCATGATGCCCACCTTCAGGTCCCGCGCGTAGGGAACGTTTTTCTTTTCCAGTTCCTCCCGGCATTCCTGAAGGATGTGCTTGGCGGTGACCACCTCCGTATAGCCGGAGATCATCGGGAACATGATGCCGCAGCCGGGCGTGTCCGCGCAGGCGCGGAGAATGGCGCGGAGCTGCTGCTTGAAGAGCTCCGGACGGCTGAGGGAGACGCGGATGCCGCGCCAGCCCAGGAAGGGATTAGGTTCCGGCGTGCAGAGCCGTTCGCACGGCAGCTTGTCGCCGCCGGAGTCCAGCGTGCGGAAGATGACGCCGTGGGGCGCGCAGCCTTCCGCCAGCTTCTTGTAGTAGCGTGTCTGTTCCTCCTCGTCCGGCATGCCGGCTGGATTGCCCAGCAGGAAGAATTCCGTGCGGAAGAGTCCCACGCCTTCCGCCCCCACCTCCTTGATGCCGGAGTATTCATGGGGGAATTCCACGTTGACGGAAAGGCGGATGTTGCGGCCGTCCCTGGTGATGGTAGGCAGGTCCCGCAGCGCTTCCAGCGCCTTGTAGGCCTTTTCCTTTTCCACCTGGAGGCGGTTGTAGTACTCCACCGTCTCCTGCGTGGGCTTCAGGATGAGCACTCCCTTGTAGCCGTCCAGGATGGCGGGGGCGTGGCTTTCCACCCGCAGGAGGGCCTGGTCCAGCCCCACCACGGCGGGAATGCCCATGGAGCGGGCGAGGATGGCGGTGTGGGAAACGGAGGAGCCTATTTCCGTGGCAAAGCCGTGAATCAGGCTGGCGTCCATGGCCGCCGTGTCGGAAGGGGTCAGGTCATAGGCCACCAGCACCTGGGCTTCCTCCGCTTCTTCCTCGTCTTCCAGGGGTTCCGTGCTGCGGAGGTTGTTGATGACCCGCTGCATGACGTCCTCCATGTCCGCGGTCTTGGCGCGCAGGTAGGGATCGTCCACGCGGCGCAGGACTTCCATGTAGTTCTGCATGACCACATAAAAGATGTGCTCCACGTTCTGGAGGCGCTTGAGCAGCTCCGTCTGAACCTGCTGGAGGATGACCTTGTCCTGAAGAAGAAGGATGTGGGCGTCAAAGATGGAGGCGTCCTTTTCCCCGGATATCTGGATCATGCGCTCACGCAGCGTCCGGATCTGATCCGCGGTGGTTTGCAGCGCCTGGTGGAAGCGCACCAATTCGGCATCCACCTCCTCCGGGGAAATTTCATACGCCACGGGTTCCTTGGAACCGCTGATCTGAATTTTGATCTTGCCCAGGGCGATGCCGGGGGAAACGGGAATGCCCTGAAGCCAGGTTTCTTCCGTGGAAATGGGTTCCTGAATCATCTGCGGGCTTGATGGCCCGGTCTCATATGGCCGTGAGCCGGAGTGTTCAATCTTCTTCAAACTTGCGGGAAATCAGGTCTTCCAGCGCGTTCAACGCTTCCTGCTCATCCTTTCCTTCCGCCGTGATGGTGATCTTGGAGCCGTGGCCTACCGCCAGCATCATCAAGCCCAGAATACTCTTTCCATCAACTTCCTCGCCATCCTTCTCCACGACAATGTCTGCATCAAATTTACTGGCCAGTTTGACGAATTGAGCAGCCGGACGCGCGTGAATGCCGAGTTTGTTGATGATGGTGAGTTCCTTGGTAACCATGGAATTTGAAGTAAGGGGTGATAACGGTTGCTAGAACGGTAAGTACACTAATTGAAGTTTTTTTCCAAGAGTTTTTTGTCAGTCCTGGTTTTCAGGCGGCTGGAAGTTTGACATGAGGCGGCGGTTGAACTCCCCGGCCATGTCGATGCCCATGTCCTTGAGATGGTAGTCCATGGCGGCCACTTCCACCAGGCGGGCGATGTCCCTGCCGGGGGCTACGGAGAGCTGCACATGGAGCACTTTTTCCCCGAGAACGTCCAGGCCCTCCCTTTCCAGCCCCAGCCTGTCCAGCGCTTCCTGGTCCTTGGCGGGAATGAGGGTGACGATGAGGTCCAGCCGCTTGTTGTGGCGGATGGATTTGAGGCCGAAGAGGGTGGTGATGTTGACGATGCCCAGCCCGCGCACTTCCATGAAGCCGCGGCTCATCTCCGGCGCGCTGGCCACCAGTTCTCCGCCCACGTTGCGCACGTACACCATGTCGTCCGCCACCAGGGCCGCCCCGCGTTCAATCAGGCCCAGGGCCGTTTCACTCTTGCCCACGCCGCTCTTGCCGCGGATGAGGACGCCCACGCCGCGCACGTCCACCATGCAGCCGTGCAGGGTGAGGCTTTCCGCGAATTCGTTTTCCAGAATGATGGTGGCGGAGTTGACGAATTTCATGGTCACCAGGCTCGTGCGGAAGACGCAGACGCCGGCCTCATCCGCCAGCTCCACGATTTCCTGGGGCGGGTCCTGGTCACGGGAGAAGACGATGCCCGGCACCTCGCACCGGAACATGCGCTGGATGCGGGATTTGCGCATGCCCTCCGGCAGTTTTTGAAGGTAGGCCAGCTCCGCGGAGCCGAAGACCTGGATGCGCTTGTTGGCAAAGTAGGAGTAAAAGCCGGCGATCGCCAGCCCGGGGCGGTTGAGGGCGGGTTCGCAAATGTGGCGGCTGAGGCCGGCGGGGCTGTTGATGAGCTCCAGTTGGAGGGCTTCCTTGTATTTGCCGTAAAATTTGGACAGGGTGACGAAATCCACTTTCTTCACTTTGGATTTGCTGAACATAATCCTATATAAAGGAACAAATCTCGCGCGAGGGCAATCAAATATTGTTCCCAGACCCGCGGGCAAGCCTCATTTTTTTGAAAAAAGGCCCGTTCCGGCGCGGAATGCCACACTTTACCGGTTGATTTGAAGCCTCAGGCGTGGTCTGATGGTGCCATGAACAGACTGGATCAATTGGCAACCTTGTTGAGATTCCCCAGCATTTCCGCCCAGAAGGAGCACGCCCAGGACGTGAGCGACTGCGCGGACTGGCTGGTGGACAAGCTGTCCGGCATGGGGCTGGAAGCCGCGGCCCACAAGACGCGCCTCCATCCCATTGTGATGGCCCGCAGCCCGCGGGAGGAAGGCAAGCCAACCGTGCTGATTTACGGCCATTATGATGTGCAGCCCGTGGACCCGGTTGAGCTGTGGGAGTCCGACCCGTTTGAACCGGAAGTGCGGGACGGGAAGATTTACGCCCGCGGCGCCACGGATAACAAGGGGCAGTTGTTCGCCCATATTCTGGGCGTGGAGGAATTGCTCCGCCAGAACGGCGGCCACCTTCCGGTGAACGTGATCTTCCTGCTGGAAGGGGAGGAGGAAGTGGGCAGCGGAAGTCTTTCCCAATTCATCAAGGACCACAGGGACGAACTGGCCTGCGACGTGATTGTGGTTTCCGATACCGGGATGGCCGCTCCGGACACACCGACGTTTTCCTATGGCCTGCGCGGCCTGGCCGGGGCGGAAATTATCGTGAAGGGCCCTTCCGCGGACCTTCATTCCGGCGTGTTCGGCGGCGCGGTAGCCAACCCCATTGCGGCCCTGGCGGAAATAATCACTTCCTTCCATGACGAGGACGGCCGCGTGGCCGTGAGAGGTTTTTACGATGGCGTGGAACCCATCGCCACGTGGGAGCGCAGCATGTGGGCCACCGTGCCCGGCATGAGCAATGAAGAGCTGGCGAAGCTGACGGGCGTGGAAACCGTGGTGACGGAATCGGGCTTCACCGGGGCGGAATGCATTTTCGCCCGTCCTACGCTGGAAATCAACGGCATCGGAGGCGGCTACCAGGGAGAGGGAAGCAAGACGATCATTCCCAGCCATGCCTTTGCCAAGATTTCCTGCCGCCTGGTTCCCGGCCAGCAGCCGGAAAAGATTGAAACGCTGCTGGAAGAACATGTGAAGAGCCATGTCCCCAGGGGCGTCACGGTGGAATTCAAGCGGGGCCACGGCGGAAACGCCTACGTGTGCGACCCGAATTCCGAGTTCGGCCTGGCTGCCCAGCAGGCGCTGGAAGAGGCCTTTGGCCGCAAGCCCGTGCTGGTGAGGGAGGGCGGCAGCATCCCGATCATTGAGGAAATGAAGCGCGTGCTGGGAGCGGACGCCCTGATGCTGGGCATGTGCCTGCCGGATGCGCGCATCCACTCCCCCAATGAAAACTTCCCGGTGGACCTGTTCTCCAAGGGAATAGACATGAGCCAGATTCTTCTGCGCCGCCTGGGGCAGATCAAGCATTGACCGCGTTCTTATGGACCAGCCTGCCGCCGCTGAAATCGTCAACCTGCACAAGACCTTCAAGACAGGTCTTGGCAAGCCCGTGGTGCATGCCGTGCGGGGGATAGACATGAGCATCCGGCAGGGAGAGGTATACGGCCTCATTGGCCCGAACGGCTCCGGCAAGTCCACCCTGATGAAGGCCCTGCTGGGGCTGGTGAGGCCCACGGAGGGGTCGTGCGCCATCTTCGGCAAATCCAGCCTGTCCCCGGACAGCAAGGAGGAGGTAGGCTTTCTGCCGGAAAACCCCTACTTCTACAAATTCCTGACAGGGGCGGAAACCGTCTCCTTTTACGGCAAGCTGTGCGGCCTGAGCGGCAAATCCCTGAAAGAGAAAGTCCGTGAACTGCTGGACCTGGTGGGGCTGGCCGACGCGGCGGACAGGCGGCTGGGCGGCTATTCCAAGGGAATGCTCCAGCGCGTCGGCATGGCGCAGGCTCTGGTTCAGTCTCCGCGCCTGCTGGTGCTGGACGAACCGACCGCCGGCGTAGACCCCCTCGGTTCCCGCGACATCCGGAACATTATTGAGAACCTGAAGGCGCGCGGCCTAACCGTTTTCCTGTGCTCCCACCTGCTGGAACAGGTTCAGGAGGTTTGCGACCGGGTGGGCGTCATCTTTAAAGGGCTGCTCATTGCGGAGGGTTCCATGAACGAGCTGACACGGGATTCCGACAAGCAGGAAATCCTGCTGGAGCATGCCTCCCCGGAGCTGCTGGAACAGTTGCAGGAGCTGGTGAGGGAAGACGGCCGCGCCGCATGGCTGGAAGCCGGACACCCGCGCAACTCATTGGAAAGCGTATTTTTAAAGAGCCTGTTGGAATGGAAGGAAAAGCACCCCAATCCGGAACCGTGAGCGGTCCGGCGGCTTCCAAGAGGGAAGTGCGCCGCATGATACGTGAAAGGATAGGCGGATTGGACGCCGCCGCCCGGGAAGCCATGTCCCGTTCCATCTGCCGCCATGTGGCGGCGCTGGTACGGGAAAAGAATTTCCGGCGCGTGGCTGTTTTTGCCGCCAGGCCGGGGGAAGTGGATTTGCTGCCCCTGCTGGACATGCTGCCGGACCGGGAATGGTACTTCCCGCTGGTGCATGAGGGAAGGACGCTGAGCTTCCACCGCGTATGCCACCACGGGGAGTTTGTGACGGGCTGCTGGGACATTCGCGAACCCGGCCCGGGTTGCCCGGAACTGCATGCGGGAGAAATGGATTTGATTGTTCTGCCGGGAGCCGCGTTTACGCGGGACGGCAAGCGGCTGGGGTACGGCGGCGGATTTTATGATACCCTGCTGGCCGGTCCGGCTGCGGGAGTTTCCCTGGCGGGAGTCTGCTTCCCCTGCCAGCTTCTGGACGACCTGCCCATGGAAGCCCATGACAGGCATGTGGACATGGTGATTACGCCGGACGCGGAGTGATGCTTGATGGAAAGCGGGTGCGTTTCTGCGGCAGGGAACAGGAAGCCGCGTCTCCGGACGAAAAGGAAAGGGGCTAGATGCGGAACCGGTGTTTCTGCACGGTCAGTTTATAGAACAGGTCGTAGCGGGCATTCAGCAGGGGCTGGAGATGTTCCACGCCGCCGGCCACCTGGCCGCGGATGTCCGCGTACAGTTTGCGGTAATCGGAAAGGCCGCTGACCATGGCTTCATACAGGGGCGTCCGCAGGCCGCATTCCACGGCAATGTGCATTTCCGCCGCCGCGGCTACAATCTGGCGCGACAGCCGGAACTGCATCCAGGCCAGCCCCAGGTTGCCGCCCACCCAGACGGCCAGGGCCGCGGCTACGCAGGCAAACCCCGCCGCATGTTCTCCGAAGCACCCCAGCAGGGCTCCCAGAATCACCAGGATGAGCATCAGCTTGATTTCCGTTCTCATCACGTCCTCCTGGTCCAGAAACAGCTTGCTGAGGCACGGCTTGATGCCGAAATCCTTCAGGGGCATGTAAATGGAACGGCCCAGGCGCTCCTTGTACACCTCCAGGTCCGCCTGGAGCCGCGCGGCGGGAAAATCGCCTATGTCGCAGTCCCACTGTTCCTTCACGCGGGGGCGCACATGGTTCCAGTGCGTCTGGCAGATGTTCAGGAATTCCTTGTTGTAATACGCGTGCCGTTCCTCAATGCCGGACTTGACCAGCTCATAAAACCATTCGTCAATGACGGGAGGAAGCTTGTGCAGGATCATCGTGCGCCGGATGGAAAGGAAGCGCCCCATCTGCCGGGCCGATTTTTTCCCCAGCCGCGGCACGCAGTCCTGCACGTACTGGGCGTATGCCTTGAGCCGTGCGGGCATTTCATCCTCCATCTGGAGCTGGATGCGGTCTATCTCCCGGTCAATGGAAGTCAGGAAGCCGGAATCCATCTTGGAAAGGCGGTGCAGTTCATTGAGCACCTTTCCCTGTTCTTCCAGCAGGCGGTCCGTAGCCAGCAGCAGGCGTTCCACGCGCTTGTCCGTCAGCGGGCTGCGTTTCAGCACCTCCTGCACGCATGTTCTCAGCGCTTCCACGCCTTCCCCAGCCTGCTCCCCGGCGGTCGTGACGGGGTACAGGGGAAGCTGCACGCCCAGGCGTTCGCGGGAGGTGGAGCGCAATTCCTCTTTCAGGGACTGGAGCTGGTCAAAGGATAGCAGCTCCGCGTGGGTGATGACGAGCACCATGCGGGAATGGAGCCGTTCCTCCAGCGTCCGGAGGTAGTCCCATAAAGGGAGCTGGTTGCCGTCCCTGGCGGAAATGACCACAAGAATGGCGTCCGATTTGGGGACGATGTGCTTCAGCTTCCGGGGGGCGTCCTCTTGTTCCAGGCCGATGGTGTCCCAGAACTCAAGGTTCAGCAGGGCGTCCGACGGGTAAAAAAGGTCCAGCACCCATTCATGGGTGTGGGGCGCGGGGTGGGGCCTGTACTGCCAGCGGACCAGTGTGGCTTCACTGGAAACGCGGGAACAGAACCGTTCTCCGGCCAGGGCATCCAGCGTGGAAGACTTGCCGGAACCCGTCATGCCGATCACGGTGACGTTCTGCGGAGAGCAGCATTCCGCCAGGGCTTCCTCCACGTTTTCCTGGGAGTCAAAATGACGGTCCGGACCAATGCGGGCGGAAAATGCCGCGGCGGCATCCGCTACGTCCCGCACCGCATGCGGAATCACGTTTTTTCCTCCTGTCAGCATGGGGTGTTGAAATCAAGGCTCCGTCCGGGCCGTTCCGTTATTCCGGAACAAACGTACACGCCGCTTTTCCTTCTGTCCAACTAAAATCACGGGGCCGGAGCATAGGAGCGGCCGCCGAAAATGGCGGTGCCTACGCGGACGAGGGTGGCGCCCTCCTCCACAGCCGTTTCAAAGTCATGGCTCATGCCCATGGAAAGCTCCCTCAGCGGGGCTCCCCCCTTGCCGGACAGGGTTTCCTTCAGCTCCCGGAGGCGGCGGAAATAAGGGCGCGCTTCGTCCGGATTTTCCACCGGGGGAGGGATGCACATGAGGCCGGCTATTTCAAGGTGGTCCAGCGCGGCCAGCTCCGGCCATTCCCGTTCCAGAGTCTCCGGGGAAAAGCCGAATTTGCTGTCTTCATCCCCTACGTTCACTTCCAGCAGGATGCGGGGGCGTTTGCCCGTCTCCTGCGCTACGGCGTCCATGAACTGCGCCAGGCGCAGGGAGTCCACAGCGTGGATCAGCGTGAAATGTTCCAGGGCCTTGCGCACCTTGTTGCGCTGCAGGGGGCCGATGAGGTGCCATTCCGTATCCGGAGGAAGAGCGGGGATTTTTCCCAGGGCCTCCTGAACCCTGTTTTCTCCGAAAATGCGCTGGCCCGCATCGTAGCACGCCTTCACGTCATCCGCAGGAAAGGTTTTGCTGACGGCGACGAGGCGGGCGGACCCAGCCGGACGCCCGGCACGGAGTTCCGCGGAGCGGATGCGGGAGAGAATGTGTTCCAGATTCTGTTGGATGCTCATGATGGATGGTTCAATTCAGGGAAGGCTGTGCGGGCGCGTGGCTCATGATGTGGTGCAGGGGGGAGAGGCGCCGCATGGCCATGGCCCATACCTTGGAGGAGTCCGGCTCCAGGCAGATGTCCGGCACGGTGGGGGAGACGTACCAGGCGCGGTCGTTCAGCTCCCGGCGCAACTGGGAGGGCGTCCAGGCGCTGTGGCCCACGTAGGCGCGCAGGATGGCGTGGGGATCCTCAATGTATTCCAGGGCCTGTTCCTCCTGTAGATGGAACTGGACGCGCAATTTGTCCTCCGTACGGACGAAGGCGGCGAAAATGAGCTGGTTGCGCTCCACGGGGCCTCCCTTGAAGATGGGAACGGGGTAAAGGGATTCCGGAATGTCCGTATGGCGCGCCACTTCTCCCACGTTCATGCCGGCCGGATGGTTCAGGATGTGGCCTATGACGAATTCCTCCTCCACCCGGCTCAGAAAAATCACGGAGTGGTAAAAGCCGCCGCCGTCCAGATAGGGGGCGGAAACCAGAAGGTGGCCCGCCAGGTTTTCATTGCTGATATCTTCATGTTCCATCATGGCCATAAGTCTACGTTAACAAATGTGACGGACGCAGGCAACCATGCGTTCAAACAGCCATGTCAGGAGGCGGAGGAACGGGAATGCCGGAAGAATGGCGGGGAAGGTCGGTTCAGCCGAGGGTGTAACGGGTCCCCCTGGCGGAACGGGCGGCGGCTTTGGAGCTCTTCACTGTCTTGCGGACTGCCGTCCGCTTGTGGGGAGAGGCTTTCTTCCCGGCGGCCGCGGTCTGCTTGCGGGAAAGGGCTACGGCGGGAGGACGGGATGCCCGGCGGCGGTGGGAAATGATGGAAGCCGTGTTGGCATTCTCCATGAGAGACGGTGCGGAAGCCATGACCAGCAGGGAGGAATCCTGCGTTTTTTCCGCCTGGGCCAGAGCTTTCAGGGAAGCGTCTATGGAGCAGCGTTCGATCACGACGGGATCCCCGGTCCGGAGCAGGTTGAAGGCTTCGTACACGTCATTGCTTTTCATTCGCACGCAGCCGTAGGAAGCGGGCGTGCCGATGGTGCGTTCTTCCGCCGTTCCGTGGATGTAAATCAGGCGGGAGTGGGCATTCCGGTTGCGGCCTTCCAGCCCTTCCAGCCACATGATGCGGGTGACGATGGGGTCGCGGCCCGGAGAATTGGGGGCCACGCATTCCCCGGTGGGCTTGCGGCTTTTAAACACCATGCCCTTGGGCTGTCCGGTGCCGATCTTGGAGGCGATGCGGTGGGCGCCCAGCGGAGTGCGGCAGCTCCCCTTCCTGTCGCCCAGACCGAATTTGGAAGTGCTGATGGGGTAGGTTTTTACGACGTGTCCGTTGCGCATGACGGCCATTTTCTGGTCCCTGACGCTAACGACGGCGCCATCCTTGACGATGGCGGTGGGCTGGTAGTCCGGACGGGAGCAGGATACCAAGGCGCCGAACACCGCGAAGGCGGCGCCGGCGAGTTGAATCAGGCGTACTGCTTGCGAGAGAGGCGCAGGCATGGGAAAGGTGTCAGTTCTTGGCTTTGGCAGTTTGCTTGGCGGGCAGCAGGTTGGAGATCATGCGGCCCAGGGAGCAGAACCCCGTGTAGTAGAATCCCAGGAAGGGAATCATCAGGATGGGGGAAAGGTAATGGCCCTGGCGGATCATGATGATGATCAGGTTCAGGAAGAAGGTGCCGCAGGCGATTTCCAGGACGGGGATGACGACGGACTTGATGGCCCTGTACCCGTTGCGCTTGAGCTGGGAGACATGCTGCCTGTTTTCCTTCTGGTCCACCCCGTACTTGGGCGTGCGGACGAAGGCGGACTGATGGCCGAAGATGGCTTCCAGAACGGCCTTGGCGTTGTTGACCGCCATGCCCACGCTCAGCGTGAGGAGAAGCGGCAGGTAGGGCAGCTCCTTCCACCAGGATTTGGGGCGCACCACGATCTGGGCGCTCATGTAGAAGATGCAGACGGCCACGCTGGTCATGAAGAACAGGGCCACGTTCACGAACCACATGAAGACCGTTTCATTTTCCGGAATGCGCTGGGTGCAGATGGGGTACACCAGGAAGCAGAGCAGGGCCAGGAGCAGGTAGGAATAATTGCAGGTAAGGTGCGTGGTGGCCTCCACCTTGGCCTTGAGGGGAGCCTTGGAGCGCCAGATGTCCAGCAGGATTTTCTGGCAGACCTGGATGGAGCCCTTGGTCCAGCGGTGCTGCTGGGACTTGAACCCGTCCATGTCCACGGGGAGTTCCGCCGGGGTGACGACATCGTTCAGGTAAATGAAGCGCCAGCCCTTGAGCTGGACGCGGTAGGAAAGGTCCATGTCTTCCGTCAGGGTGTCATGGGACCAGCCGCCCGCATCCCCGATCACGCACTTGCGCCACATGCCGGCGGTGCCGTTGAAGGTGAAGAAACGCCCGGAGCGGTTGCGCGCCGTCTGCTCCATGGCGAAGTGGCCGTCCAGGTACATGCCCTGCACGCGGGTGAGAAGGTTGTATTCCCGGTTGATGTGGCCCCAGCGGGTCTGGACGAGGCCCACGCCTTCATCCGTGAAGAAATGGATGGTTTTTTGCAGAAGGTCCGGTTCCGGAACGAAATCGGCGTCCAGAATCAGCAGGAATTCGCCCTTGGCCACCTTGGTGGCCGCTTCCAGCGCGCCGGCCTTGAAGCCCGTGCGGTCCGTGCGGTGGATGCAGACGGCGTCAAAGCCGCGGGCCTTCAGTTCCTCCACCTTGCGGTAGCACTGTTCCGTGGTGTCGTCTGTGGAATCGTCCAGAATCTGGATTTCCAGCTTGTCCTGAGGATAATCCAGAGCGGCTACGGATTCCAGAAGGCGGTCCACGACGAACTTCTCATTGAACATGGGGAGCTGGACCGTAACGACGGGCAGTTCCTGGAAGCGGGACTTGGGCTGGGGCTTGTTGTTGCGGTTCTTCCAGTACAGGTAAACGATGCTCAGGCGGTGAAAGCCGTATCCGGCCAGGCCGACGAGAACCAGAAGATAGCACAGGAGCCAGATAAAATTGTAATTTAAAGACATGCGGGGCTTGCAAAGGGTGTTTGGTATCTTTTTGCGTCAGGCGCGGGGGATTTCCTTGACGTGACGCCCGTATAAGACACCATAGGGCGAGAGTCAAGACATATTCCGTTTTGCTTAACCTTTTTGAGTGTTGTTATGAAGAGATTGTATGTGCTGGCAGCGGCTGTATCCGTCACGGGGGGAATGGCGTTTGCCGCCGCGAAGGAAAACGCCCCGGAGAAGGAGGAAGCCGTGCTGGATGTGCAGACGCCGCCGCCCGGCAAGCAGGACAGGCAGGGCCAGCCGGCCATTCCGGAACGCCTGCTGGACGACTCCCACATGAATGAGGAGCTGGGCATCAACGAATTTACCGCGCCGTCCATCCGCAAGATTTTTGAAGACCTGGAAGGGCTGCCGGAAATTCCGGAGAACGTGGCGCTGCGCGCGCGTCCCGAACGCCCCCCCATGGACCGCTGCTCCCTGGCTCTCCAGCTTGGCGGCATGATGGCGGACGGCTTTGTGATCGTGCAGTGCGGCAAGATGAACGAAGTGAAGCCCATTGCGCTGGACCTCTCCAGCTATGCGAAGGCCATCGGAGCCGGGGAACGGGTGAACCGCCATGCCGCCAGCCTGCTGAAAAATGCGGAAGACGGGGATTTGAGCAGTTTCAAGAATAATCTGGCCCTGATTCAGTCCGACGTGGAACAGGAGCTTGCCTCCCTGCGGGATTCCGACATGGCGAACCTGATTGGCCTGGGAGGATGGATACGCGCCCTGGATGCCGCTACCGCGGCGCTGGATAACAAGTTTGCGGAGGACAAGGCGAAGGTCATCTTCCAGCCGGACGTGCCGGAATACTTCCATTACATCCTGGACGGGGTGGAGCCGGAAATGAAGGAACGCCGGGACATTGCAAAAATCATGAACCTTCTGACGACCTTGCAGGAGCAGATGACGCTGGCTCCGGACGCCAAGCCCACCAAGGCGGGCGTGGAAGCCATCCGCAAGACGACGCTGGAGCTGATGAAGGCGGCCCTGGCTCCTGTGGAATCATAATTCCTCCCCGGCTCCCGTATGGTTCTCCCCCTCCTGACCACCCTGGAAGTGCGGCTCACGCCGCGCAGCCTGTATTCACGGGATGAAAAGCTGGAGCGGATGGTCCGTGACGACGGGCGCATTCCCGTGCCCTACAATGTGAGCATCCGCAATACGGGGGAAGGCGCCGTGCGCATCATCGGTAAAAAGTGGACCGTCCGTTCCCATGAAGACGGCACGCAGGTGATTGAAGGGGATGAACTGTTCGGTTCCCGTCCCCTGTTGTGCCAGGGGCAGATATTTGCGTTCAACGGCCTCCAGATGCTGCGCCTTCCTGCGCGCATCCAGTTAACTCTTCTTGTGCGTGACGAGGCCGGGATTCTTTATCATACGGACCCTGTCAGCCTTAAATGGTGAAATAAAAAAGCCCTGCATGAAATTGCAGGGCTTTTTTATAGCGATTAATGATGAGAGATCAGAGAGTAGGGAAAGAATGAGCGGACCAATGTCCGGAAGTTGAAATAATTAATCTCTATTCACTACTCTCTACTCACCGCCATCGGCTTAGCCTTCTTCGTCATCCCCGTGGTTGAGGATGAAGTTCAGGTCGTCAATGCCCAGGCTGGAGGTGAAGCCCTCGTCACCCAGCACGTTGGCGACGAGCTGGTTCTTCTGATGCTGGAGGATGCGGATTTTTTCTTCCACGGAGTCCTTCGTCAGCAGGCGGTAGGCAATCACCTTGTTCTTCTGGCCGATGCGGTGCGTACGGTCAATAGCCTGGCTTTCCACGGCCGGGTTCCACCACGGGTCATACAGGACCACGTAGGAGGCGGAAGTAAGGTTGAGGCCGGCGCCCCCCGCTTTCAGGGAGAGCAGGAAGACGGACGGGTCCTTGGTAGTCTGGAATTTTTCAATTTCCCCGCGGCGGTCCTTGGTCTGGCCGGTAAGGTAGTTAAGCGGCCTGTTTTCCGCTTCCAGCCGGTTCTTGATAATTTCCAGCATGGAGACGAACTGGGAGAAGACGAGCACCTTGTGCCCTTCCTCCCGGAGCTGGTCCAGCAGGTAGAACAGGGCGGTCATCTTGGCGCTGTCTTCCTTGGCGTACTTGGGGTCCACCAGGCCGGGGTGGCAGCAGATCTGGCGCAGGCGCATGAGGCCCTGCAGGATGGCGAAGCTGTTTTTCTTGACGGATTCGTCTGAATCCAGGCCGAGCAGGGCCTGCTGGATGCGGCGGAGTTCCGCCTTGTACAGCTGGCTCTGGATGCCTTCCATCTTGGCGTACACTTCTTCTTCCGTCCTGGGGGGCAGGTCCTTCGCCACCTGTGATTTGGTGCGGCGCAGCAGGAAGGGTTTCAGGCGCGCGGCCAGGCGGTTCTGGCTCTGCGGGTCCTTGCGCTTGTCAAAGCGCTTCTTGAAGTAGGAACGGGAACCGAGAACGCCGGGCATGGAGAAGGCCATGAGGGACCACATGTCCAGCAGGCGGTTTTCAATGGGCGTGCCGGAAAGGACCAGGCGGTTGTAGGAGACGATTTCACGGGCGGCCTTGGCCGCCTTGGAGTCCGGGTTCTTGATCTGCTGGCCTTCGTCCAGGATGACCGTGAGCCACTTGATCTGGTTCAGGGTTTCTCCGCAGACGCGGAGCTGGGCGTAGTTGACCACGACCATATCGTAATTCTTCCGGATGTCGTCCAGATTGGCCTGATCCTTGCTGCGGATGACGAGTACGCGCACGCCGGGAGCGAATTTCTCCGTTTCCCCGGCCCAGACATCCAGCACGGACTTGGGGCAGACGATGAGTACCGGAGGAACGGCGATTTTCTTCTTGGATTTGTTTTTGCGCGCGAATTCCTCACGCAGCCAGAGCACGTAAGTGATGGATTGGATGGTTTTGCCCAAACCCATGTCGTCCGCCAGAATGCCGCCGAAGCCGTTCGTGGCCAGATAGGCCAGGAAGTGGAAGCCGTCCACCTGGTACGGGCGCAGGGTGGCCTGGAGCTGGGAGGGGACGTCCGGCTTGACATCGATCTTGATTTCCGCGGTGCGGTCCTTGATGCGTTTCCAGGCCTTCGGGTCGAACACTTCCGCGGCCTTCGGGTCCGCCAGCTGCATGGCGTGCATGCGGTGGGTTTCCCCGGAGAGGTCGAAGGGGTCCAGGCCCAGGCGGGTGACGGCGTCGCGCTGGTCGTTGTCCAGCTTGATTTCCAGGCGCATCCAGCCTCCGTCGTCCATACGGACGTAGCCGCCTCTGGCGGCGACCAGGGCGCGGATTTGTTCCTTGGAAAGCTGGACGCCTTCCACGTCAATGACGATGCGGAGATCAAACCAGTCAATCTCCTGGTTAACTACTTCAAACCGCACGGCGGCGGCCACCGGGTCCGCCAGCAGCGTCTTGAGCTTGTCATCCATGTTGACGGTCAGCTCTTCCGGGAGCTGCTTGGCCCACTCCGCAAATTTTTCAGGGAACTGCCGGGTAACGCGGGCCTTGAAAGCGCCCACCTGGGGATCATAGGAGAAGCCCATTTCTTCCAGCAGGCCGGGAATGGGATAGAGGTGCTCCCGGATGAAGCGCAGCAGGGCCTTGTTTTTCATGGGCTCCTGGTGAGCGACGTCCCAGCCGTCCTTGCCGAGTTTTTCCGTGCGGTAGCCGGAAGCGTCCCTGGCGCTTACTTCACAGAGCACGTGCTCCGTTTCCGCGGAGGTGAGGCCGCGGACAATCTTCATGTCAAAGGTGCCGCGGAGGTCAATGTCCACCACGCGGTCCTCCATGCTGGGGGGAAGGGAAGCGCCGATCTTGCGCAGGAATTCCACCCCTTCAAGGCTGTCGATGACCTGCTTGGGAATGGAATAGCGGGGTTCCACTTCCGTGCTCTCCAGCCAGCGGGGGGGGCCCGGGAACACGGTTTCGTCAGACTGGTACAGCTCCTGCTGGCCGGGAAGCTGGCGGACGGAGTGGGAGACGTTGATGCCGGTGGACGTGGCGAGCTGGAGGGCGTAGCAGTCCGGCTCAATGGGGTCGTCCTGGCAAATCCACTTGAGCGGTTCGTCCACCACCTTGAAATAATTTTCATCCAGGTTCACCAGGTAGCCTTTCAGGGCGGGCTGGTGGAAAAGCTTGTTCATCAGGGCGCACGCGGCTTCCTGGTCCAGGTCCAGCGTCAGGGCGTCTTCCGCACGGGCGTAATCGGACAGGGATACAAGGAGGATTTCCGTCTGGGCATCCATGCGCACGGCAGCGCGTTCATGCAGGTTTTCCAGATGTTCCAAATCCTGCTTTTCCCGGACGGGAATCCAGTCCTGCTTCAGGGAATGGCGGTATTCGAAATGGCCCTCGTTGATGGTGGAAACGAGCCTCATGAACAGCTCTCCGCGGGGCGGCTGCGGGGGTCGTTCATTCACGGACTGGATGCGGTCATACCAAGTGCCTACTTCACGGGAACGCTCCCATTCGTGAATCTTGCGCTGAACTTTTTCCAGGTCCGTGATGGATTCCATGAATTCCGGGTAGGGCAGGCGCCTCTTGTTGAAGGCGTAGGCGATGTAATTCCAGAATTCAAGGATGTTCGTGGGAGGCACGGGCCACAGTTCCAGCGGGTCATAGCTGACGATTTCCCAGCGGGGATTCAGGCGCACCATGTCATGGTCATGGATTTCCTGCTCAATGGCGAAACGGCGGTAGCGCTTCTCCAGCTTGCTGACGTAATCCGCTTCCTTGTCATCCAGTTCGCGGCCCAGCTTCTCTTCCAGAATATCCAGCAGGGGAACGTCGTTAAGTTCGTTCGGGGACTCCGGAAGATCCTGGCCGCGGTACATGCGTTCCAGCATGGCGGCGTACATGGCCGCTCCGGCCAGATCCTCGTCTTCCGTGGAGCAAGCCCCGAACCACCTGTTGCCCTGGAGGCGGAGGTTCACGCGGTGTACGCCGTGCGCATCTTCCACACGGCCCTGAATATACAAATGATTGCCAAAGATTTGCGTAACCGCTCCGTCTTTCTGGAGCTTCTCGCCGCGCAGACGGATTTCTTCCGGAAAGGCATTGAGAAAGTTCAGGGTAGCCCTATCCGGGTTAAGTGCCATGCTCATAATATCAGACTGTCATATAAAAATTGGAAACAAGCGTTCCTTGTAAAGGGACGCTACAGGTCTATGCACTTTACTATGGCACAAAAGGCGGATTAGAGCAACTATTCTCTGAAAATAATTCCAACGGATGTTTGAAATAATGGTTATCTTATTGAAGGCAATAGCATTATATTCTCGGAACGGCGGCTGTTTTTTGAAGAAAAAGAACGTATTTTATTATGTTGGAAAGAACGGATGTCAGCCTTGCGTAATATGTGTTCTTGACACGTTCGCTATAAAAGGGTCTTTTATGCCTGAAATTTTATGTCCACTGCATCACTTCTACAGTTACTGGCGACTCAAGCCCGCTTGAGCGATGGCGAATTGGCCGAACGTCTTGACATGACTGAAGAAGCCGTTCGAGCCCAGCGGGAGCAGTGGGAAAAGGAAGGCGTGATTCTGGGCTACCAGGCGGTGGTAAATGAGGAATACGAACACGACAGCAGGGTAGCGGCCTTCATTGAAGTAAAAATGACGCCCGAACGCGATGGCGGCTTTGACCGCCTGGCGATGCGCATCTCCCGTTTTGACGAAGTCTCCTCCTGCTATCTGGCGAGCGGCGGCTTTGACCTGCTGGTGCTGGTGGAAGGAAAAAGCATGCGTGACATTGCCCGGTTTGTGGCGGAAAAACTGTCCACGCTGGAAGGGGTGCTGTCCACTTCCACGCACTTCCATCTGAAAACCTACAAGAAAAACGGCTGTGTGTTCGAGGCCCCCGCGCAGAATGAACGCCTGGCTGTTGCTCCGTAAGCCCCTGCCGACACGAAAGAAATCATCATGAACTGGCAGAACAAAATTGCGGAGCAGGTAAGCTCCATCCCCCGTTCCGGCATCCGGGAATTCTTTGACCTGGTCACGGGACGGACGGACATCATCTCCCTGGGCGTAGGGGAACCGGACTTCGTCACGCCGTGGAACATCCGCGAGGCGGCCATTTACTCCCTGGAAAAAGGGCACACCTCCTACACTTCCAACTACGGATTGGAATCCCTGCGCCGTTCCATTGTCAAATATGTGGAAGGCTTCTTCCATGTAAAATACGACCCCCTGCATGAAGTGCTGGTGACGGTGGGCGTCAGTGAAGCCATTGACCTGGCTCTGCGCGCCGTGCTGAATCCGGGGGACGAGGTGCTTTACCACGAACCCTGCTACGTCTCCTACGCACCCAGCGTGAACATGGCCTATGGCGTGGCTACCGCCGTGCCTACGAGCAAGCAGGATATGTTTGCCCTGAATCCGGCCGTGCTGGAAGCCTCCATTACGCCCCGGACCAAGGTGCTGATGCTCAACTTTCCCACCAATCCGACCGGAGCGGTGGCTCCTGTGGAAACGCTCAAGGAAATTGCCCGCCTCTGCATCAAGAACGACCTCATTGTGCTGACGGATGAAATTTACAGTGAACTGCGTTACGACGGCAAGCCGCATGTTTCCATCGCCACCCTGCCGGGCATGAAGGAACGCACGCTGCTGCTGCACGGCTTTTCCAAGGCATTTGCCATGACGGGCTTCCGCCTGGGTTATGCCTGCGGGCCGGAACCGCTCATCTCCGCCATGATGAAAATTCACCAGTACTCCATGCTCTGCGCGCCCATCACTTCCCAGGAGGCGGCTATTGAAGCACTGGAAAACGGAACCTCCGCCATGATGAAAATGCGGGAAAGCTACCGTCAGCGCCGGGACTTCCTGGTGAAGCGGTTCAATGAAATCGGCATGGACTGCCATTTGCCCGGCGGCGCATTCTACGCCTTCCCGGACATTTCCAAATTCGGCCTTTCCAGCAAGGAATTTGCCACGCGCCTGCTGATGGAAGAGCAGGTGGCCGCCGTGCCCGGTACCGCTTTCGGTGCAAGCGGGGAAGGCTTCCTGCGCTGCTGCTATGCGACTGCCTTTGACCAGATCAAGGAAGCCTGCAACCGCATGGAGCGTTTCGTGAAAACTCTTTCCTGACCCCTCCGCGTCCATGAACTCCGTCCCGGAGGCCTTGAAAACAAGGGCGTACGTAGCGCCGTTTGCGGTGTTCATGGGCTTTACCCTGCTGTGGCAGCTTGGCGGGCCGTTCCTGGAATGGAACCACCCCGCCGCCGCCTGGTGGAGAAGGGCGCCGGAGCAATGGCTGTACCCTGTGCAGGCCATCGTCTGCTTTGTCCTGCTCCTGTGGTGGAGAAAAGCCATTGACTGGGACTGGAAATGGAAACCCGCCGCATGGGGAATCCTCTTCGGCGTGCTGGGCATCCTGTGCTGGCTGGCCCCTACGATGGCGGCGGACCGTCTGCCGGGCGGTCCGGATGCATGGTTTGGCCACCCCTCCTGGCCATGGTACCGGTACCTGCTGGGAATTGACATGCGCCCGGAAGGCTTTGATCCCGGCGTCGTCTTTGCCCCGGATTCCTGGAGCTGGCTGGCGGCGCTGGTCCTGCGCTTCTTCCGTGCCGTGGTGGTGGTGGCGCTGGTGGAGGAACTCTTCTGGCGCGGTTATCTGATGCGCCTGATGGTGAACCTGGACCATCCCTGGAAAATCCCCTTCGGCACGCATAGCTGGAAAGCGTACTGGGTGACCACTCTCTGTTTCATGGCCGTGCACCAGCCTGTGGACTACTGCGGCGCCTTCATTTACGGTTCCTTGGCGTACCTTCTTGCCGTGTGGCAGAAAAACCTGTGCGCCGTCATCGTCATGCATGCGGTGGCGAATGCGCTGCTGGGATGGGCCGCGCTGGAATGGGGCAAATACGGACTGTGGTGAATCCGGCGTTTACAGAAAGGAACTTCTTGGGTACATAGGGCCGATGACTCCGGAAGAAGCGATAGAAATTTTGTGGGACTACCATCATGTGAAGCAGGAGCTGCGCCCGGCGGACCTCATCTTCATCCTTGGCAGCAATGACGTGCGGGTGGCGGAATATGCGGCGGAACTCTATGCGCGGAAGCTGGCCCCTCTTCTCCTGTTTTCCGGCGGGGTGGGGCGGTTCACCGGGGAATGGGCCGTGCCGGAAGCGGAACTCTTTGCTGAGGCGGCCATGAAAAAGGGAGTGCCGGAAGACCGTATCCTCATTGAAAATAAATCTACCAACACCGGGGAAAACGTCCGCTTTTCCCGTACAATCCTGAAAAAGGCCGGCATCCCGGACCCTGCCAGCCTCATTGCCCTGCAAAAACCGTACATGGAGCGGCGTACGCTGGCTACGCTCCAGGCCCAGTGGCCGGAAGCGCAGGTGGCGGTCAGCTCCCCTCCCGTCACTTTCCGGGAATACTTGACCCCGGAACTGCCGCGGGAGCTGGTTGTCTCCGCCATGGTGGGGGACTTCCAGCGGATACTGGAATACCCCAGGCGCGGTTTTTCCACGGAACAACCTGTGACTCCGGAGGCGATGGAAGCCTTCCGCACGCTGGTGGAAGCTGGATATGACTCCCAGCTGCTCAAGGATGTGCCTCTCCCCTGGAATTCTTGAGAAGACACGCTTTTTGCTTTCACTGGCCGCTGATTGCGGTCATCAATACAACCCGCATAGCCAACCCAATTATAGATATTATCATGGCAGACAGAACCAATACAGATCCCGCCCGAATGGAGAAAATCGTGAGCCTCTGCAAAAGGCGGGGTTTCATCTTCCAGGCAGCTGAAATATATGGCGGTCTGAATGGTTGCTGGGACTACGGTCCCATGGGGGTGGAACTCAAGCGCAACCTCAAGGAATACTGGTGGCGCAAAAACGTGCAGGAGCGCGACGATGTGGTCGGCATGGACGGTTCCATCCTGACGCATAACTCCGTACTGGTGGCATCCGGCCATGTGGGCGGATTCTCCGACCCGATGTGCGACTGCCTGCTGACCAAGGAACGCCTGCGCGCCGACCAGGTGCCGGCCCAGAGCGGCATGGGATTTTTCTACACCGGAGCCGCTAAAAAGGACGGCTCCTGGAGCATGGAAAAGGAATACTCCGTGCTGGTGGACTCAGAAAAACAGGCGGACAAGGCCCGCAAGACTGCGGCCCAGTACTATGCCCAGCTGGCTGGCAAGGACGTCTCCCACAAGGAAATGGAACTGAAAGGCGAGCGCATGGAGGCCATAACGGACTCCACCATGTACAACCCCGCCAATGGTTCCCTGCTGACGGAAGCCCGTGAATTCAACCTCATGTTCAAGACGACCATCGGAGCCACCTCCGATGAAAACGATCCCAATGCCACTGGCTGGCTGCGCCCGGAAACGGCCCAGTCCATCTTCTGCCAATACAAGAACATCCTGGACAGCTCCCGCGTGAAGCTCCCCTTCGGGATCGCCCAGATCGGCAAATCCTTCCGCAACGAAATCAACCCGCGCAACTTCACCTTCCGTTCCCGCGAATTCGAACAAATGGAAATCGAATACTTCTGCCGGCCGGAAGACGGTCTGCGCCTGGTGGATGAATGGCTGGAACACCGCCTCTGCTTCTATGACGAAGTGGGCGTGCCGCGCGAACACATCCATATTCTGGACGTTCCGGACGGCGAACGAGCCTTCTACTCCAAGAAAACCTATGACCTGGAATACGAATTCCCGTTTGGCATCCAGGAACTGGAAGGCATTGCCTACCGCACGGACTATGACCTGAGCTGTCACCAGAAAGGTTCCGGACGCCCGTTGGAATACTTTGACGAAGAAACGCGGGAAAAATTCATTCCCCATGTGGTGGAACCCTCCGCCGGGTGTGACCGCACCATTCTGGCCATCATCTGTGAAGCTTATGATGAAGAAGAACTGGTGGATGACAAAGGCAAGAAAGACGTCCGTACCGTGCTCCGCTTTGTGCCCCGGATGGCTCCCATCAAGGCCGCTATTTTCCCGCTGCTCAAGAAAAACGAGGAACAGGTGTGCATCGCCCGGGAAATTGAAAAAACGCTCCAGCCGTGGATGCCCGTATTCTATGATGAAACGGGAGCCGTCGGCCGCCGCTACCGCCGCCAGGATGAAGTGGGTACACCTTTCTGTATCACGGTGGACTTTGAAACCCTTGGGGAAAACGATGCCTCCCTCAAGGACACGGTAACTATTCGCCACCGCGACTCCATGGAACAGGAACGCGTCGCCATCAAGGACCTGTTGCACTGGCTCATTGCCCGTGTGCGTTAACGGCGCCTTTGACAGCCGCCGATGCCGGAAAACACTTCAAGGCCACTCCATTAATATGGAGCGGCCTTTTGATTTCAAAATGGCTGTGGAGAAAAAGTTGCTGGACGATGGACCCTTGACCATCTAGCATCAAAAACAGGTTGGTGAACCAGATGGGAATCAGCAATTCCAAAATGAATTGCTGAACCGATAAACTGTTTGCGCCAACCTCAAGCTCACAGAAATTCCCCGGGAGATCGGCGATTTCTGTAAGTCCTTGAAATCAGTAGATTGACATTCTTTCCAATAAAATATAAGGGGGTAAGGAATATGCATCTTGAAAGAGGTTGGCGCAAAGGGCTGTTTGTACCACTAACTTTCAATGCATATTCCCTTCCGCCGTCGCACCCTCACGGGTGCGTGGATTGAAACGTTAGTTTTCCTCTGCTCTGAAAGTTGCTTGGCCGGTCGCACCCTCACGGGTGCGTGGATTGAAACCTCCAACGGCGTCCAACTGGTGCATGTCATCCAGGTCGCACCCTCACGGGTGCGTGGATTGAAACTGGAAGCCGGAGCGCGGTATCGTCAAACCAGCTTGTCGCACCCTCACGGGTGCGTGGATTGAAACGCCAGGTCCTCCTTACTCTCGATTTTGACGCGGGTCGCACCCTCACGGGTGCGTGGATTGAAACGATGTGCGGACAGTCCTCGTATTTGACCCGGATTGTCGCACCCTCACGGGTGCGTGGATTGAAACGTCAGGGATGCCGTTGAGACGCTCACGGGCGCACGTCGCACCCTCACGGGTGCGTGGATTGAAACCTGTAGAACTGGTTAGAACTGGTAAGAAAAACTTGTCGCACCCTCACGGGTGCGTGGATTGAAACGGCAATAATGTGCCTGCTTGTTTGTGTGCTCTAAGTCGCACCCTCACGGGTGCGTGGATTGAAACATTATACAATCTGTCTCATAATTGCAACGTCCACAGTCGCACCCTCACGGGTGCGTGGATTGAAACAATTTGGCGAGGATCAGCCGGGCCGCTGAGGGATGACAGGATAGTTGATATAAGTTGAATTAGGGTTGAAATCCGTTGGAATCTTAGAAAACACGGGAGTTGACGCGATCCTGGACAGACATGAGCTATCTTATAAAAGTCGGAGCCGGAATGTGGAGAAATGACAAGTATCTGATAGAAGTGCACAAGCTATGCAGGGATGCTGCACAAGGGCTGCAAATGCTAAGCGATCAAGAAAAGACAATGTAAAAAATCATGATAGGATGACCCGCATGTGTACACCTACATATTACATGCCATTGTACGGCTCCGTTACCGTTATATCGCCAGAAGACCGGAGGAAAAAGAATCCGCAGACCTATCATCTGCGGGAGCCGGCCATCGTGCTGATCTGGGCCACACGTCAGGGCCATAAGGTAACAGCATGGGTGCGTGACGTACTCGACAACGTGTGGATCATTATCCACGATGAAGACTGAACCAAGAAACAAAAAGACCGCCAGGTTGTCCCTGGCGGCCTGAATGGTATCTGGGCTAGTCATCGCATAAAGCGCGGACAAATGGAGTCATCTCCTCACCCTGATGATCATCTATCAGTTTACCCGTCCGCTCATCGACGATGCCTAGGATGGTAGAATAGAGACCGTCAGCATACAGGGATTGCTTGGTGGCGACAACAAGAGCATGTATTGCACAGCTGGACTGCTGGCCATTGCTGTCTACAACATAACAGTTGAGCTTGTCTCCTGGCATTAGGGTCTTCACGATGGGTTTATTTCTGTTTCAATCCACGCCCCTGTGAGGGCGAAAAGTTAGTTGTTATCCGACGGAACAATACGCCAACCGCAACGCCGCTCCGCATCACTAGGCTGCTCCATGTCGATGCAAGTTATGCAATCAGCATCTGCCTCGTATTGGTACCTTACCCCGCCAAAGCTACACTCAACCATGAGGCCCTGCTTGGCTTGGTCCAGAGCCTGCTCGTAAGTGAGCGGATAGTCGCCGCCCGGCAGGTAATCCAGCATGTCGATGAGGATGGGATTAAACTCATCGACGACTACACGGCCGGAGTATCCCCTCCCTACATTACCCGTGCGGGGACGAGAAGAGACAAGCCTGATGCCTCGGCGAGGTCTCCGGCGCCACTCCAGTGTCGCGTCGGCAGGTATATCCGTCTCCAGCATGGTGCGCTGATATGGCAGCAGGCGCAGGATCGTGTCCAGTATCCTCATGACTGCACCTCCTCCTGTGGGATAATACGCCAAGGAGCCGCGATGTCGGCAGCGTCTGGGGTTAAAACCCAGTCCGTCCATATCCAATCTACCAGGACATGGTTGATAGGATCGTAGATAGCCGTGATATTACCATACTTAGGATTACAGGCGGAGCACTCAATAATAGCTCCCTCCTTGGCGGCCCTAAGAGCTTGTGGCCAGGTGAGCGGATAGTCAGGATTACTCATGACTGCACCTCCTGGTCTGGCATCCATATATTACTGCGGAATCCCCGCGCGGTGGGCTTATGCGGCCCAGGAGTGGTGACAATGCGTACAGCCCCCACATGATCAGCCAGCTTGCCGGGCGGCATCGTGCGCGGATCAGCATGCGGCTCGTAGGTTTCTTGGCCGGTCTCGGAGGCCAGTTTGCGGGCCTCCGCCCGGCCCCGGTTGATGATGGTGTACATCAGGTGCTGGACATGCTCCACGGCAGCATGATCTCGCAGGGTATTGTACACTGTCCGACCTGTGCAGGATAGATGCAGTTGGTCGCGCACAATAGCCGCCAGATAGTCCGGTGCTGTCTCATAGCGCTGCATGGCATCGCGCAGGTTGTGGATGGCCTTGCCCATCTCCGACCAGGTACGGTCCTTGATGGGAGCCTCACCCAAGTAGGAGGCCAGCCTATTATATATAGGCACGTAGTGCTCTTGGGTGGCCTTGGTCAGTGACTCGGTGACACCTGTGGCAGCCCAAACCTCGTCATGTCGCCAATCCACCAGGGACGGCAGGGGGCAGCCCTGGGACTGGATGCGCTTATAGGCCTTGCTGGCCATGATGGACAGTACGGTGATCTGTCGCTTGGTAAGTGGCTTATTGCTCATGATCGGATTGTTGCTTGGGATTTTGCAAATCCTTGACCAGCTGCTGTCTCATCTTGGGCGTCAGATAGACAAGAGTGGCTGTTGTTGCCCCTCTATCAGTGCCCGTCCAAATAGTCAGCAGGGTGCGGAAGCCATAGTCTTTAACCTCAATCTTAGTCATTTTTCTTGGTCATCCTCTCTATGTAAAACGTCTCCTCTTGCTTGATCTGCATGCCCAGCTTGGCGAGCTTATTGGGCTTGACGTGCAGGCGGATTGCCTCCTTGTCCGGGGTTACCTTGGTGACGAGGTACGCCTTGCGGCGGGTGGTCTTGAGGAGAGCAACAACCTTGTCCCAGGTCCAGCCCTGCGCGGGCTTGAGAGTGGGCTGTCCCAGCCTGTAACCGTAGGTGGTCAGGGCTGTAGTACTCGATTTTTTGCCGGTAGGAAATAGCTCCAGTCGGCGTGGTGAGGCATATTGCTCGGCCATCTTGGTGAGGCGGTCAATCTCCTTGGCCAGCTCGCTGATCCTGGGATCGTGCTCGGTGAGGACTTGTTGCAGGGCGGCCTCCTTGGCCGCCTGCAAGGTGTCCAGCTCGACGCCCTTGCGGGCGATGTCGTCCAGGGTCTGGCAGAATTCGGCCCGGTCCTTGATGACTTGCTGGTCGGTTGCCTTAGTGGTTGTGCGTATTTTACCCATTACAGTCTGTAGTTGGTTGTTGGTTACATTGGCACTGTCCCAGTAGGACGTAAGTGAGCACACCTGGAGCGTCATCCGGGGTAAGATCGGCAAGAGCCACAGTGTGTAGCTTGCCGTGCCCCTTGAGGCCCCTACGGACCACGGCTTTACCGTCGGCCAAGATATCCTCAATAACCCCATCATATCCGGCTGATCTGAGTGATATCCTGGTTTGGTTGGCAGACCTGCTGCTGGTCATACAGGTCTGGTTAACGTAGACGATATCGCCTACCTTGTAATCGTCCGGATTGTAAGGCCGGAACTTGCCGCATTGCGGACATGTGTATTTATCGCTGTCCATTGTTATCGTGTATGTTGCTTGTTGAGTTGTTTGCGCTTCTTGGCCAGCGCATCTACGACATGCTGCCAAGTAAGGTCTGGAGTGGTGCTGAGCCAGGCTAGAAATCTCTCACCGTCTACAGGGACGTAGTATTGCCCGAGCGACTCCAGCCGGATGGTGATCATCCCCGGCCAGCGGGGATCATAGACCTCCCAGTGATCACACGCGCCGGGGAAACGGTTGAGCTGTAGATTGATGAGATAGGCCAGTGTATAGGGATCGTAGGTCATGGCTGGTCAATGTACATGTAGATGGGAGGAACGGCGTGCCCGAGGGACCTTGTTGGTCAGTCTGTGGATCATATCGTCTGAGGCGTGATAATCGCCGCAATTGGCGCGGTATGTCTCCGGACCGAGGGTCTTGGCCAGAGCTTGCCGACACTCCGGGCAGACCGCATAGGTCTGTCCATGGCGCTGAATGATCTCCAGGCGCGCGTGCCGGTGGTAATAGCAGTAGATGGGGTCAGGCATGACGGCTGGCCCTCCTCTCCATATCGGTAAACCGGGGGAGGAAGCACCTCTCCAGCTTGCCCGTATCGTGGTTAAGATGCGCATTGATGCCCGTGACATCGTGCATCAAGTTAAAATCATCAGCCTGCTCCATGTCAGCAAGCCGCAGAGGGCAGCCGTTGCAGTGGCACGCCTCCAGGTCCATCTGAATATCCTGCTCATCGACATCTGTATCACCGATCTCGTGGTAAAGGGCGACAGCCCTCTTGGCGATGCGCTCAATGATCTCACGCTCCGCAGGTGTGGCGGTAAACAGGTCTTTCATTGCTCGCCCTCCCGGTTATGGTGAATAGTATCAATTATCACCTCACCAATGGTGTCGGGATTACTGGCGATGACCTCATTGATCAGCGTGGCGACACGGGCGGCAGGGGTCTCATGGTCGGCCTTTTGGATAGTCTCGCTATAGATGGCGAGTCCGGACCGTCCGCTGTCCGTGATGACGTCCTCGATGTGGAGGACAAAGTTGCCTCCCTTGGGGTCCAGCGTGAAGTTGGGGGCTTGCCGCCGCCCGTCCTGCTGATGGTTAATGTTGGTGCTGTACATGATAGTAATGGTGTTATTGGTTGGTGGTTGAGGTGGGTTGATCGGCCTCGGATGGACCGACGGTGATGCTGGACAGGCGCATCTTGCCCAGTAGGGTGTGCAAATGAGATATGGCCAGATTGAGCGAGTCGTAGTCAGTCTTGGACAGGAGGGCCGCCTTGCAGTGGCTGACCCGCTCAATGTGGATATGCTGGGTGATGTAGAGCAGTTGCCGGTGCTGCTCCCACTGCTCCTCGCTTAATACCGGGATGAGCTCCAGGGACAGGCTGTGATGCGTGGTGATGAGGGCGTCGAGGTCGGCTAGGCGGAGGACCACATATCGGGTGCCGTCCAGGTCAACGATGGTGTACTTGATGGTCTTCTTGCGCATGGTATCGGAGTGTTAATGGGTGTCCTGTGCAAGCATGGCGTCGCGCAGCAGGGTCAGGTCCTGCAGGAGATCGGGCAGCTGATCAGCGGCATCGGTGAGGGCCTGGTGGATATCGCCCAGCTCGACCGGATCGGTCGTACCAATGGCTCCCCATGTTGTCAGCGCCGTGCCGACGAGGTCAACCAGCTGCGGTATGCCTTCGGCAATCCGGATGGCGGCCAGGGTCTCTGGCGGCACTGTGATGGATCGTATGGTTGTCTCGGTGTTGGGGTGTTGTTTCATATCTTTTTATTGTTTGGGGTTATACGTGTTCCGGCATCTTGCCGGCTTCCATTTCTTCGAGTTTTCTGACAGCCGCCAGATAGTAGTCCCAGGTAAGGTCCACCCCTGCATTGTTGGCTGCCTCCAGCCCCTTGCGCAGGCGCTTGGTGGTCTTGCCAAATCCGTACAGATTGGCCTGCTGCTTGAGGGTGGCAAGCATGGCCCGGCTGGGAGTCGGATAGCCGTAATAAGTCCACAGGGTTTCCAGGTCGCGGGTCTCAATATGGTCCGGGAGACGGTAGATATTGGCCGCCCCGCGCTTGGAGGTCTGCTCAAGGATGCCTTTCCACTTGTCATTTTTTTCGACGTATTCCGCCAGGACGGGCGTGCCCACCAGGAGCATGCCGCACTGGGTCTCGTCGTAAATCTCCCGCAGCTGTTCAATCCCCTTGCGGCCGGTCTTGTCGCTGTCCAGCGCGTGGTGGATCTCGTCGACAATGAGCAGATGCTCCGGAGTCAGACGGTTGACGATCTTGGATATCATGAATTCCGTGTTGCCTTTGACTGACAGTCGTAATTGGGCGGCAATGCGGTAGAGCAGCCGTCCCGGACTGGTGACTACCGGGCAGCGCACCAGGATGACCGTGCCGGGGTGACGGCGGGCGTACTCTTTGAGAGCCCAGGTCTTGCCCCACTGCGTCTTACCCACCAGCATGGAGGCGTATTGGTTGACGTGGGTCAGCTCGGCAATCTGCATCACGTAGCGCGCCAGAGCCGTCTCAATAAACGGGCCGTCCGAGGTTGACTGCTGGCGTAGGGAAAGGACGCCGCACAGGTCGTCCAGCTTGGCCAGATGGGGGCCGGCAGGTGCTTGGTAGGTACCGTTGAGCAGACGGTGCATGACCGTCGTGCTCACCGGCAGCTTGTCGGCCAGCGTGCGCAGGGTCCACTGATGCTCGACGGCGTAGTTGATCAGGTCCGTAAGCATCTTCTTGTGGCCTTGCTTGTAGGGCGTGTCCGGGATGCGTGTCAGATACCTGCTCAAGTCGGCGTCGTTGTTGATTTTGGTGATGTCGTCCATATATTTTTGGGGTTGTTGTGTTTATAAAAATCTTACGTCAGGCAGGTCGTGGGGCAGCTCGTCGTCATTGTTGCCGCTGGCGGGGATAAGGCTGATGTCCGGCATGGACTCGGCCGCCGCCGTGGCTGCCCTGGTCACGGCCCGTTTATCGGCGGGAGTGGGAGTGAGGGAGTATGCCTGGGCGTACTCGGCTGCCGTCACCGGCTTGCCCTCTATCAACCGCTTGTTGTGCTCGCGCTTGCGGACAATATCCGCCTCGTCTTTAGCTCCGATGATGCGGGCATACTCCAGCTGATGCTCACGGCGTCCGGCCGCCTTGCCCATGGCCTGCTCCACGGCGTGCGTATCCGCCGTGCAGACCCTCTGCACGAGGGCGGCAGTGCCGATGATGCGGCCGTCCTGACCGCACACAAATAGCTGATTGGCATCGTAAGGATTGACGTAGCCCTGGTACTTGCCGTGGGCCAGCTCCCGGATGGCTCCGTCAGGAGTAACCACGCGGGCCTCGTAGATCAGCTCCTCGTCCTGGATAGCCTTGTCGTGCATCCGGATGTAGGCGCTGGCCACCTTGATGGGGCGGGCCAGGTCCATGCCCAGTATCTGGCAGATGCACCAGGAGGGCAGCTTGATAAGCCTGTTGCCCGGCTTGGCCTCCTCGTAATCCCATGCCTCGGTGGGGCTCATCCGGCGCCGGTGCACCAGGTCGGCCCCGGTCTCGCAGGCAGTCCGGATAATCTGGGCGGCCATGGACGGCTCCACCTCGCAGGACGGAGTCCAGGGGGCGGATGGCGAGAGGCGCAGCTCCTCGACCGTGTAGCCGCATCGCTCCCAGCCCTCCAGCTTGTGGTCGGTGCGGGCGTTAATGTCGCTGACGATCTTAGTGAGCTCATGGCTCAACTCGTCCATGGTCAGCATGTAGTGCTTGAGTTGACCGGCTCTATCCTGGGGCAGCTTGTCCATCGCCTTGATGAGCTGGTCCTCGGCGTGCGCCAGGCCGTGCAGGGTTTCTGGGGGCGTGCGGTCATGGCCGGTGGCCCCAGGCAGATGGCTGATGCGGTTGTGCTGCAGGTTGTGGTAACTCTCCAGGGGGGCCTTGTGGCGCGGGTTACCCACCCCACGGCCGCCATGGCCCTGCTTGAGCGTCTGGCGCACGCCTCCGATGCCGGAGCGGTCCACCTTGATCAGACCGCCGCTGGCGTGGTAGAGCAGCTCCTCCATCTCTTTGTCGATGGCGGCCGTCCCATTCTCGACCACGAGGGTGGTTCCTCGTGGGGAGTATCCGATTGTAGCTCCCCACAGGGCCAGGATGCTGCGCATGTCCCTCTTGTTAAGATGGATCATCTTGCCCGTCTCCTCGTCGCGGCGGCGGATTTTTTGGCCCCAGGCCACCCGCTTACCGGTAAGGTACTCCAGCACCCCAAGCTGCAGGGGCTGCCCCTTGTCGCGTCCGGATAAGACCTGGAGGTCCAACCACACGTCGTCAAACAAGAAATGACTGCCCAGCCAGAGTCCCTCGCGGGTGGCCAGTACCTGGGCCAGTTGGGGCGCGGCGGCTCGGATGCCCTGCTTGAGCGCCACCGTCTCCAGGGTCTGGGGGGCAAGCCGCTGCAGGTTGCGCAGGCTCCAGCCGGAGGGGATGCGCGGCCAGCCCGCCCAGTCCTCATAGCCGGGGATGGTGTCGCGCCTCTCCGTCCAGGTCTTGAGCAGGAGCTGGCGGGCCGTGGGAATGCCTCCGTTGCGCTGGCACCGGATACAGAGGCCGTGCCAATAGGCCAAGAATTTGCTCAGGGTGACGCGGCTACGGGCCTGTATCTTGCGGTAGCGGCGGTCCACCAGGGAGAGGGGATTGTCTCCGCTATTGCGCCAGATATCATACCAGCGGCGCATGGTCACCGGGGAGATGCCGCAGAGGGCTGCAGCATCCCGGATAGCTCCCTGCTGCCCGCCATAGCAGGCGCTGGCCTCCTTGATGCGCTTGCAGGCCGCATAGATGGCCAGCACTCTATCCCGCTCCACCAGCGGCAGATCGTCCATGGTGATATTGTCCATTGTGTTATAATGTAGTTGTGCCGTTGACCAATCCCTCCATCGTGGCCTTGATGCTCTGCTCGTCGACGTTGGATATCTTGCGGGCGTAGGCGGTCAAGGACTCAGCGAAAAGCTCGCGCTCCTGGAGACGCAATAAGTGGATGTAGCCTTGGTCCACAAAGGTCCCCAGCTGCTTGAGCAGGCAGGCCGCATCCTGCTCGGCCTGGTGCCGGCGGCGCTCCAGCTCATCCGGGGGGAGATTGAGGGCGGCCAGGTCATTGGCCAGCTTGTCCATCGGGGTGAGGGCCTGCGCTCCGTCAGGGTTGCCGGAACCGGAAAAGCCTAGGGGCTTGACCCGGTCGTGCGTTGTCCGCTTGCGGGTAGAGATAACTCCCAGGTTGAGCATCATTTGGCGGGGAGTCTCGGCCCCGTCGGTGGTCTTGTCCACCAGGGCGGCCAGATCATTTACAGGCTCACCGCTCAGTCCGGCGTCCAGGAGATATCTCTCTACATTGGCCAATCGACCGGCTGCTGTCTTGTAGCAGCGCATGTACTGATTGGCTGATCGACTCGTAAATTCAAATCGGAAGCATGATTCCGATTTGGAGTCATTATTTCCGTTGAATAACTTTTCCCATCCCCCATGCGGTGTTACGGCCTTAAGCTCGGTCAGCAGCTTACCCAGCTTGAGTCCTGCCGTCACGGCATTGCGGCCGGCGCATGCCGCCATCTCGGCTTGAGCCTGAGCATACCGGTGCAGGCGGTTGGCCTCATTGACATCCAGCGCCATCCGTGTCTCGGGCGGTATGGATAAGTAATTGCTCATGGTTGATTGCTAGAGTGTTGTTGTCTGTTGATCTCCTGCTGGATGATGTAGCGGTTGAGGGCTACCTTGATCTTGAGCATGGCCATGTCCTGGATTGCCCATACGGTTTTGTTGGACACCCCCATGTAACGGCCGATCTCCTCATGAGTCAGTGGCTCGGTGTGATCTATGCCGCACCGGCGGCGCACCTCTGGCACGCTCCACGCAGCTCTCCAGATGGCCCACTCCTCCTCGGTCATGGGTGAATCCATATCAACAGGGGTATCGTCCATCATCGTGTTACCTATCTATGACCGGGAGGATGGCCGTGCGTGGGTCCTTGACTCCGTCGCGCACCTGTTGCTCCTCGGTATCCAGATACCAGCCGCCCACCTTGACCATCCCCAAGAATGCCAGGGATATAACCGCTATGGCGGCAATGAGTTTGACGACGGTCCGCAGCATGATTACTTGCTCCTCCTCATTCTTGTTAATCTGCGGTAAGGCAGTGCATCAACTTTGGTTGTCAGCCGTTTAGAAACACGACTACCCGTAAGCACCATATAAAGGTGTTGCCGGGACACGCCCAGATATAAGGCAGCATCACTGATAGTCCATCCCTTTGCCAGTAGACGTTGTATGGCGGTCGGCTCTTGTGTTGTTGAAGTCATTATGTTAGATGTTTGTTTTGTAACGCGTGACTGCGTTACTCGTTACAAATGCGAATTAACATCTGTGTTAACGTATATGCAAGAAAAAAGTTTACAGTTAGGGCAATTTTCTAAACGCCTAAAATATGCGATTAAGCAGAAAAGAATAACACAGAGGGAGTTAGCTCAACGCGTAAATATTTCGCCTGTCACAATATCTCGCTACATGTCATCAGATGTGCAAACACCAGGAGCATGGGAACTATACAGAATTGCTAATGCTCTGGACGTGTCGATGGAATGGTTATTAACCGGTGATAATCCTCCTAATGATACTAAGTGGCAGCAACGAGCAGCTACTGCCGAGGCAAAATTAGCATCTTTCAAGTTAGGCCTCCGCAATTTAACTGAGACAGTTTCATCATTAACTCAAATAATTACAGATTAAATAGTTATGAGTAATAATTTCCGCATCTTCATAGTTGTCATAGGGATTACTCTTGTTATCACGACTGGGTTAATTGCGTATTATTTACACAACCTCTCGGTTGATGTACGACCATCATCCACAAAACAGATAAGTAATGAACTATGCTTTGATTATAAATGCACTAGCTTTTATTTATTTTCTGATGGGAACATGCATTATCTTGACAAATTCATACAAGAAGGGTGGCAAGTCTTTTCTTTTATAGGGCCAGTAGTGCGTGATGCTGATAGAGCTAAAGGAGGGGAGGGCCATATCTATGTTGTCTTGCGTCGTCCTCGATCCTGATTGATATAGACACGGGAACTGTATGTCGCCTCGGACCGGCTCGGCCTGGTACTGCTGGCCTAATCTTTCCCGCACGCCCCCTGCAGATACTCTGCAGGGGGCGTGTTGTGTCATACATTAGAGGATGGCATCGGATGTGGTAAGGTTGAGGCATGGACGACGCGACAATCAAACAATGGTCTGCCGGTCCCCGCTGCACGGTAGCGGAGGCGGCGGAGTTGCTGGGCACCTCCCCTCAGACAGTAAGGCGCATGGTGCGGCTGGGCCAGCTCATTGCATGGCGGCCCAACCCGCAAGGGCGCAAGCTGCTTCTCTACCGTCGCCAGGTAGAGTCCCTGGCTGTCTCCGTCCAAGACCGGGCAGTCAGTCAGGCACGTCTGTTACAGACGACCTTTAAATTTTTATAACTAATTTGCTCCAAATAAATTGTAAGCAACAAGCGCAATAGAGACAGGGCATCATGTGGGCTAAAGTGCCCCCATGAGCTACACTCCCTCTCCTGTTGATAATACTACTGGTGCGCATGATACAATCCCGGCTCCGGGTGGAGCCGGGAACACCGCCACCAACAAGACGCCGTTTTATCTGTCCAAATACTTTTGGACCAACTTGGCCGCCTTACTGGCTCTGATCATCCCCGACGTACGGGCCTGGCTGGACAGCAACCCCATTGAATTCTTTAGCGCCCTTGGCGCGGTCAACATCCTGCTGCAGTTTATAAGCGGCGGCAAATACCAGCTTGCCGGAGAGGATGGCCAGAGTGGCCAGTCCGCCAATCCGGCCGGCGTCCTCCCTCTCCCCGTCGCTTCCATGGGGGAGGATGCCACATCCCCCGTGGAGGACCGGAGCCAGTATCCTGATCAGGATACGTCGTCCATCCCCAATGGCTCCGGGTCCTCCTCACCTTTGTCCGGGACGACCCGCCTGATGATCGTCCTGGGCGCGTTGATGATCCTGCTTGGCAACTCCTGCAGCAAGGATGCCGACCCGGTAGCCACCAGCGTGGCTCTTACCGACGGGCAGGTGGTGGTCATCCGTGGTGGCTCATCCCTGGTGGTGGACCGTGACTCCCACAGCGTTGCCTGGTCCCAATCAACTCCGGACGTCGTCGTAGTGCCGCCAGTTGTCCAAGCCACGTCCAAGTAACCTCCACTCTCAACTCTTAACCCTCCACTCTCCACAGCAATGACCTACGCAGAGTTACAATCCAACACACTGGCGTGGCAGCGCGCCCTCAAATTTGCCGGATTTTACCGGGGCCAGCTTGACGGCATCACCGGCCCGCTGACCCGTGAGGCAGCGGCCCAGTGGCGCGAGAGCCACAAGCAACTGCAGACTCGCTACGGCCGGCTGGACAAGCGCACGGAGGACAACCTGCTTACCCTCCAACCCCTGGCCGCCCTCAAGGTGCGCCAGATGATGACGGCCCTGCGCGGTCTTGCCGACTGGCGGCTCATCTGTGGACTCCGCACCTACGACGAGCAAGACAAGCTCTATGCCAAGCGGCCCAAGGTGACCAACGCCAGGGGAGGACAGTCCATGCACAATTTTGGCATTGCGGCCGACGTCTGCCTGTTTAGGGGCGGGGTCGATATCTGGGCACCCAGCGAGGGGCCGGACTCCATCTATAAACCCGTGGCGACCCTGGCCCATAAGCTGGGCCTGGTATGGGGAGGAGACTGGCGCTCGCCCTACGATCCCGGCCATGTCCAGCTGGGCTCCCTCCCCACGGCCACCCTCCACCGCGCTTACACCACCGGCGCCAACACGCTGGCCCAACTGCTCTGATCATGATCCTTGCACTAATAGCAGACGCCGCCACAGGCATCCCTCCGGAGGCGGTAGGCATCATCCTGGGGTCCGCTCTCGGATCAGCCGGCACCTGGTATGTGACCAAGGGCCGCAAATCCAGCCAGCAGTCCGACGACACCCGCCGCCGAGTCTACCTGGAGGACAAATTCGCCACCCGTGAGGAGATGGCGGAACTCAAGGCCCTCCAAGCCAAGACCACCGACGACATGCACAAGAGGCTCAACGGCATCACCGTCAAGCTTAATGAGATGTCCGGCACCCTCACCCTGATGATCGACATCCTCAAGACCCGTAAATCCTTATGACCACTCGCGCCAACATCAAGATTACCGTCCTGCAGGTCCTCGACCGGCTGCCCGCTGCCTATACCCAGCGCGTGTCCGCCCTCCGGGCCGAGGTATCCCTGGACATGTCTCCGAGCCCAGGTACTGCCGATATCGACCTAGCTATCCAGGAGCTGGAGGCCCTGCGCCTGATCACGTCCACCACCTGCATGATCACTGGCGAGCGCAAGTACGCCATCACCGACGCCGGCCGCGTCCAGCTTACCCAGATATGACCATCCCCGACGCCATTGTAGCCGTGTCCTCCCTGGCGTTTTCCGCCCTCATCATCCACATCGTCTACCGCCGCTAACCGCCATGCTCCGCAAGCCCAGACCAGACAGTGTGATCGGCTCCCAGCTGCCGCCCATCATCAAGGACGACGTAGACACCATGCTGCTCTCCGGCGAGTCCTATCGCAAGGTGCAGCAGCGCCTGGAGGAGGACGGCATCAAGCTGAGCCAGGAGGCCATCCGCCGCTACTACCACTCCCAAATCCTGCCGGCGCGTCTGGCCCGGCAGAACAAGACGGCCGAGGAGCTCAACAAGATATCCGTGGAGGGGGTGGACGAGGCCACCATGCGGGCCATCCGCTCCGCCGCCCTGGACCTGGCCGCCTCCCCGTCCTGCGACCCTAAGGCCCTTAACATCCTGGTGGGACTCATCCTCAAGGCCGAGCAGCTGGCCCAAGACAAGCGCCGCCTCAAGATACTGGAGGCCAAGGCTGCCCAGGCCGACGCCGCCAAACAGGTCACCCAGTCCACCCTCACCCCGGAGGAGCGCGACCGCAAGCTGCGCAATATCTTTGGATGCTAACGCATCCGGTTAATAGATAACAGTTAATAGTTAACACCAACTCAACTCTCATCTCTCCACTCTCAACCCTCCATCATGTCCTCCTCTCTGATCACAACGCCGCTGGAGCTGCTGCTGCCTTACCAGGCGCAGTGGGTGGCGGACGAGAGCCGGTTTAAGGCCGGCATCTGGTCCCGCCAGTCCGGCAAGGATTTTTCCACCGCCGCCGAGGCGGTGAGGGATGCGATGATCAGGCCCAAGACTACCTGGATGATTGCAGCCCCCTCCGAGCGCCAGGCGATGGAGTCACTCTCCAAGTGCAAGGAGTGGGCTGAGGCATTTAGCGTTGCGCTGGCCGCCGAGGAGATTGAGCGCCAGGATGGTCCCAACACCCTGCTCAAGTCCGGCTCCATCACGTTTGACAACGGCAGCCGCATCCTGGCCGTGCCGGGCCGTCCGGACACCGTGCGAGGATTCTCTGCTAACTTAGTATTAACGGAGTTTGCCTTTTTTGAGGACCCCGATGCGACGTGGCGTGCAGTGCTCCCCTCCATCACCAACCCCCTCCGGGGCGGTGAAAAAAAGGTCCGCCTCATTACTACCCCCAACGGCAAGACGGGTCGTGGCGCCAGGACGTACAAGATCATCAACGACAACCTGCTTAACCCCAGGGAGGGCCGCAAGCAGCACTGGTCCTGCCATGTGGTGACCATCGCCAAGGCAGTGGAGGACGGCCTCCCGATCGACATCGACGAGCTCCGGGAATCCCTGGACGACCCCATCGGCTGGGCGCAGGAGTATATGTGCGAATTCCTGGACTCCTCCAACGTGCTGCTGCCCTACGACCTGATCGCCACGGCTGAGTCGGCAAGTGCCACGGTGTCCTGCGACCCGGCCATCTACCTGGGCAACAAGCTGGACCTGCGCCTGGGCATCGACTTTGGACGCACCAACGACCCGACGGTCTGCTGGACATTGGAGCGGGTGGGGGACGTGCTGGTCACCCGCGAGGTGCTGGTGCTGCGCAACATGTCCGTGCCCGACCAGATGGAGGTGTTGAGGCACCGCATCAAGGCCGCGCGCCGGGTGTGCTACGACTACACGGGTGTGGGCATCGGCATGGGCGACGTGCTGGTCAAGGAGTTTAAGCGCTGGCATCCGGAGGGCCATGAGTATGGCAGGATCGAGCTCTGCACGTTTACGCCTGCGTTTAAGCGCCTCATCTTCCCGCGCCTCCGCCAGGCCTTTGAGGCTCCCTGCCGCGTCCGCATCCCCATCGACGTGGAGGTGCGCGAGGACCTGCACGCCATGCAGCAGATATTTAGAGGTACGGACTACAGCTACGAGGCCCCGCACACCAGGGAGGGACACTCCGACCGGTGCACGGCCCTGGCTCTGGCCCTGCGCGCCGCCGACGGCCACGTGCAGCACCATCTCCCGGCCCCAGGCACCGGCCGCATCATCACGGGAGCGGGCCTGTTTGGCGGCCGCTCCCACGGCTCGCTCTTTAGCGGCCGTCCCATTCTCCACCAGCTATTGGCAGCGTAAATTATGATCAAGCGAATCTACAACTACATCCTCCACCGCAGGCCCCATGCAGAGGGCGTGCAGCGGGCGCTTACCGCGCCGGACAAGCCATCCCAGGACAGCAAGCCCGGCATGTTTGGTCTCCTCGCCCTGGCCGAGCTGGACAAGGAGAGCCGCCGCCAGATTGACCGCGTTTGCCCGCTGGACTACCTGAGTGTGGATACGGTGCGCCGCTGCCTGCAGGACTGCCAGCTGGGTGCCTACGCCGAGCAGCAATGGATATGGGAGCAGATGGAGCTATACGATCCGATGCTGATGACCTGTCTCACTAAGCGGGACGACGCCCTGGATAAGTACGACTGGTCTATTACGATCAAGCCCGGCCTGGACGACCGCGACAGCCTGCTGGCTGAGGCGCAGCAGCGCACCATCAATGATCTGTGTAACGCTATCGTCAACATGGACGAGGCCATCACAGCATTATCCCAGGCGTCCCGCCGTCACTACAAATTCTTACAGCCCTACGCCGATAGCGACGGGCTGCACCTGCTGCCCGTCGACAACTGGCTGATGTGCCGTGACGGCTACCGCGGACCGTGGGGGTACAACCCCAACGCCCAGTTTTACCGCTACCGGGGGGAGGCTTTGCCTGTCCCGCTGGACGACCTCATCCTGCGCCTGCATCCCCGGCCCATCGATATGCCCGCCCAGATGCTGGTGCTCAACCGCAGCACTACGCTGGCCCAGTGGGACGTCTTTCTTGAGCATTTGGGCACGCCTCCGACATTTATCGTTTTGCCGGAGGATTGCTCGGAGGATCTGCGCCAGCTTTACATCCAGGCGGCGGCCAGGATGATGTCTGCCGCCACCGGCGTCATCGACCACAGTGCCGACATCAAGTCCGTCCCGGTATCCCAGACGAGCGTCGACCTGTTTGATCGCAGGTATAAGGTAGCCACCGAGGAGATCGCCATGCTGACCACGGCCGGCAAGCTGACCGTGATGACCGAGTCCGGCTCCGGCACGCTGGCCGGGGGAGCTCAGGCCGACGGGTTTGCGGACTGGGCGGCTGGCGAGTCATCCTCCATCGCCTCCGTATTGACGGCCCAGCTGGTCAACCGGGTGCTGGACGAGTACCACCCCGGCCAGCCGCACCTGGTGGAATTCACACTCTCGTGCGTGGACAAGACCACGCCGGACAAGGAGATTGCCAACGCCGCCGCCCTGCGTGCCGCCGGCTATGACATCGACGACGCCGAGGTCAGCCAGCGCACCGGCTGGCAGGTTAAGGCCGGAGTCTCCTCCTCCCAGCTCTACGCCATCAAGGCCGCCGGCTACGTGCCCCAGCAGCAGGCCATGGAGGGGGTTGTCAAGATGCCCCTGCAGCCCGCTCCCCAGGAGACGCCCTACACGCTTAACTCCCGCCGCCGAGACGCCCTCACCACCCTGGCTCTGCACCGCAGCACCACGCTCTGGGAGCCGGCCCGCCGCCGGCTGGAGGAGGTGGTCGCCCACCGCATCCAGGACATCGACAAACGCCTGGAGCGAGTCACGCTGGAGATGCTGCCCCTATCCCCGGAGGAGCAGGCCCGGCTCAAGGCGATGCTGCAGGTGCCCGGAGAGGAGGAGATCGTCTCCACCGCACTCCAGATTGCCCGACGCCTCCAGGAGGCCCGCAACGAGGGGAGACGCCGCGCGGCGGCCGTTGACCCGTCTCTAACCACATCCACCCCTGCACGACCCCTGCACGGCGCAAATTCAGCCCAATCCAACGCATGAGCAATTACCGAGACAGATACATCGCCCGCGGCATCCCGGAATTTGACCCGGCCGCCTGCGCTCCGTACCCCGTCGGCCAGGTCCCGCAATCAGGCTGGTACCTCATTGAGCCGGCCGGAACCTACACCATCCCGGTGCCCGACACCTCCATCCCGCCTGCCAAGCGCTGGGACGTGGACGAGGTCATCGACGAGGCAGCACTGCAGGCCATCTGCGAGTCCTATGATCCTGCCGTCAACGGCGGCAACGGCATCCAGGTCAACAACGACCACCTGCATCTGCGCACCACCGGCAACAACCCGGCCCTGGGCTGGTGCAAGGCCCTGGACTATGGCCGGGTCGACGGCCGCCTCTACCAGGCCGCCTACATCGCCTGGGTCAAGGACACCCACCACGACCTCAACCAGGGCAAGTATTGGGCATTTAGTACTGAGTACCGACTGGCCGACTACCAACAGGCATACAAGGACGGCTACAGACCGACGCGCCTGTCCGGCCTGGCCGTCACCAACAACCCGGACCACGAGGCCCAGCCGGGCATCATCCGCCAATCCGCTGCAGGCGATGTGGTCGTCCACAGCCGCAGTGCCACCATCTCCCAAACCACAACCATGAGCAAGAAAGCAACACAGCAACGGGTCCTGCACTCCGAGGGCACAGCCCCCGAAGATGAGGACAAGAACAAGGCCAACGATACCAACACCAACTCCGACAATCCCCCTCCGTCCACAGAGGAGGAAAAGAAGAAGGAAGAGGAGGCCAATACTACCAACACCAACAACGACGACAACGACGAAACCAACTGCAACTCCGAGGACGAGGGCTGGCTTGGCCTCGCCAACGAGATCGCCAAGGCGCTCAACCTCCCCGAGACCGCGACCGGAGATGACATCCTCAAGGCCGTCACGAACCTCAAGACGGATTTTGACCTCCTCAAGCAACAGGCCGATCAATCCGGCGGAGGCACCCAGGCCCACAGCAGGGCTCCCCTCACGCGCCAGCTGCACAGCAACCAGGGCGACCGGCGCATGGACCGCAAGGTCACTCCCTCCGGGGTGATCACCCACCGCACGCCGGAGGGCAAGGCCGTCCAGGTGCCGCAGAGCGACGTCGATCTGGTGGCCCATTGCCGCAAGGCGGTGGACGCCGAGGTAGCCAAGCACGGCCGTCCCCTGACCCCCGGCGAATACAACCGCGCCTGGACCAGGGCAGCGGAGGAATTCACCGCCTCCCACAAGTAACTCCACTCTTAACTCTCAACACTCCACTCTCAATAAAATGATTATCAAGCAGACTCCCGTGGTGCGCCGCGACTGGCCGGCCGGCACCACCAGCACCGACAAGAGCGAGGGCAAATTTGCCAAGCTCTCCGCCGACGGACAGACCATGTCCCTGGTGGCGTCCGACTCGGATATCCCGGATGGCGTTGTCAGCAACCCCGACGGGCGCGACGGCACCGACGGCAACGGCGGCGACCTCATCCTCCAGTCCCATCCGGGCATCGTCCAGGTGCGCCTCAACGAGACGCCCGGCACGATCGAGACCGGCACCGACTTGGCGCTGTGCACTGATGCCACCGTCAAGGCGGCCACCGGCACGGCCGGCGAGGTTGTCGTAGCCAAGTCTATGGCCCCCAACACCAGCGGCCAGGGCGACTGCCTCCATGAGGCCATCCTCGTTGCCCGGCCGGCCGCCACTGCCGCCCAAGCCTAACTATTAACTCTTACCTATTAACTATTACATAGCATGAGTACATCTGCAACTTACACTGTCAACCTGCCGCTGACCAACTACATCGTCGGCTGGTACGGCACTCAACTCCACGACCCGGCACGCTTCTTGGCTCCCGGCGTCAAGGCCCCCGGCTTGCTGACCACCTACAAGCGCTACCTGCGCCAGGACGCGTTTGCGGTCTCTGACACGCGCCGGGGTATGTACGAGTCACCTCGCACCATCGACATCCAGGGCGAGGACATACCCGTGATGCTGGAGGAGCACTCCCTCAAGATCGGCATCGACGATCGCGAGCTGCTCGGAGCCATCGACCAGGAGGTCTACCGCAACAGCCTGCGCCAATCCAAGACCCAGGGATTGGCCCGCCGCATGCTGATCTCCCACAACAAGGAGGTGTTTGATTACGCCAACTCCATCATCCCCAGCATCACCCAGGTGGGCGACGTCAACGAGGCCAACAAGTGGACCAACCTGGACATCCCCCTGGCGGACATCTTGAGAAAGATGGGCAAGCAATTTGCGCGTAACAATGGAGTCTATCCCAACCGCATCCTGACTACGGGCGATATCTGGGACCTCATTGAGGCCAACAAGCAAATCCAGTACAAGATGGGCGAGGGTTCTCCCAAGGTCCTTACCCAGGATAACTTCTTGGATTTCATTGGTCTTAAAGGTGACGACATCCCGCCGGTCAAGATCATGCGCTCCATCGCCGCCTACAATCCCGGAGGCGTGGCGGGAGCAGAGGTGGACAACGTCAGCATCGTGGGCAGCAATTTCTATCTGTTCTACGCTGACGACGACCCCTCTCCCAGCGACATCACGGCGCTCAAGACGCTCAACATCGCCGGGGACGACATGTACAGCACGGTGGAGACCTACCGCGACGACGACATCTCCACAGAGTGGCTGCGCATCAAGGGCCACCACAAGGTGGTATTCAGCGCCCCGTCCTGCATGATGCGCATGCAGATCGCTTAATACAGGGTGGAGTGTGGAGAGTTAAGAGTTGAGATGCTCTTGCCTCCACGCTCCCTCTCAACTCTTAACACTCAACTCTCAATCAAGATGACAGCCAAGAAATCAACCAAGACCAACAAGGCTACCAATCACGACGCTCCTCAGGCTCCCGCCCAGGAGATGGACACCACCACTCCTGATCAGGACAAGACCACGCCGACCGCAGAGGACACCGCTGCCGAGGCATCCACACCGGAGCCTGCAGCCAATCCCGGCCCCAACATGACCAGCCACGATTACGATGCCCTGCATGGCCCTGCCAAGACCCTGGAGCCATACGTCGCCTCCTTGCGTCCCATCCCGGCCGGCCTGACTCCCTTGCAGCATGTGACAGCCATCATCGCCGGGGGAGTGGTCGGTGGCATGCTGGCCCGTAGCAGGCCCTACGAGACGCTCGACTTGACCAAGGTGGCCGAGACCATCGGCATGTGTGCCCAGCTCGCCGACCTGATCCTGGACCTGGAGGACAGTCCGGAGGATATCCCGGCTATTAACTAATCACTATTACCTATTAACTATAGATGACCCATTGGATCACATTGACGGCGGACATGCTCACGGAGGCCATCGACCGAGCGGAGCTGGAGGCCATCACGGCCGCCGACACGGATGGCACCGTCATCCCCGGCATCATCCAGGACGTGACGGCAGCCATACGCGAGGCCATCGCCGGCAACGCCGCCAATGTGATGGACCTGCAGAGCGACTCCTCCATCCCGCGCACGCTCAAGCCGGAGGCCCTGGACATGATCGCCTGGCGTCTGCTCAAGCGGTTTGCCGTGATGGTCTCCGAGGACCGCGACAAGGCCAACACGGCCGCCCGCGAGCGGCTGGAGGCCGTCCGGGCCGGCACCCACCGGGTGATCGCTCCGGACGGCCGCATGCCCGTGCCTCCCGGTAAGCGCCCCTACGTCCAGGGACCGCGTCCCGCCTACGGCTCCGGAGCGCCGGGGTTGTTCCCGTCCCCCGGACGGGGAGTTAATAGGTAATAGTTAACAGGTAACAGTATAGCTATCACCCTCTAATCACTATTAACTCTTAACTAATAACTATTAACTATCCATGCCCTCTCCATCGGATATCATGCGTGCCAAGGTCACAGTGCCTGCTGCCGGCATGTCGTCGGCGGACTGGGACGGCGTGGACCCGGATATCCGCGAGCGCTCCTACTGGACGGCCAGGGAGGGACATTATGCCCGTGTGCAGGGATTCCGCGATCGCTCCCAGGGCATTGTGGACGGCAATCTGTCCGAGGCCGACGCTCTGCGCGAGGTCCGCGCGATGCTGCGTGCTACCGGCTACCGTCCGGAGCCGGGGACGGAGGGCACCATCCAGGACCTCAACTCCGACGCCCGCCAGCGCCTGATCCTGGAGACCAACGTGGCCATGGTTCAGGGCAAGGCATACCGCGACAGCATGATGGGGTCGCTGGCCTATCCGGCTCAGCGCCTGGTGCGCGAGCGCTACAGCCGCCAGCCCAGGGACTGGGCTGCTCGCTGGAGGGAGGCGGCTGCTGCCGTCAACTACGAGGGCGTAGCTACCGACGGCTCCCACATTGCGCTGCTGACCTCACCCATCTGGCGCAAGCTCAGCCGGTTTGACCTGCCGTACCCTCCCTATGATTTTAACTCCGGCATGGGTGTTGACCCGGTCGATTACGAGGAGGCGCAGCGCCACGGCCTGGTTATCCCGGAGGCGACGGTGGATGGCATGGACGGCGAGTCACTCAACGCCAGCCTGGAGGCGTCCGTCGCCAAGATGGACGGCGACCTGCAGCAGGCATTTGTCGAGGCTCTGGAGGACTGCGTGGAGGTGGAGGGAGACCGCGTCTACTACACCGACCCCAACGGTACACGCCCGGTACACTGGAGCGAGGCCGGGCGTGTGATCTGCGGGCAGCGCCCTCCCGTCATCCCGGACACCCAGGCCAGGGCCATGGTCAAATTTGTCGAGGACCAGCGTAAATTCGACCGGGCGCAGCGCGGAGTCCAGGACTACGCCAGCCAGGAGGAGTGGGACGCCCTCTACGATGCCGTCAACCGCATCAAGCCCACCGACGTCCGGGAGAGCGGCACGCTCTACCGGGGCATGTCCATCGACCCCAACAACGCCGACCAATTCCTGGCTGCCATCAAGCGCGACGGCTACCAGGCGCTCCCCACCAAGATGGTGGACAGCTGGTCGCGCACGGAGGAGACGGCACAGCGGTTTGCGTCCGGAGGCAAACCGGGCAACGAGAGGATCATCCTGGTCAATGAGGATTACCGCTCCGGCCACCGCATCGACACCATCGTCCGCACTCTCCAGGAGCAGAGGCGTCTTGTCAACAAGTCCGACCAGCATCCCCATACCAACGAGAGCGAGGTTCTGATCATGCAGGGCGTGCGCCACAGAGTCAACAAGATCGTCCGGGGGAGGGACGGTACACCCACCTACGTCTATGTCAGCGAGCAGTAATAACAGATCAACCCTTACGCCGGAGATGGCGGTTTTGGCGGCCGTTGTTATTGCGGCCGCTTACAGACGGTCTGGCCGGCTGCCAGCCCTGGGCGCGGGCTCGGCTTTCCCAGTCGGACGGCTCCAGCCGGGCAGTGGTAGCTGCAGCATCGCGCGGTCTGGCCAGCTCCTTGAGCCACCAGCGCAGGTCACGGTTACTGATCTTGCCGTCCATCCCACTCATGTCCCCCTTATGCCTCAACCCTTAACCGATGTCAACTCATGATCAGGTTGCACGTAGATGTGATTGGCCTTAACCGGCTCCCCCTGGCTCCCGCCATCCGCACGGAGATGGTGGCCGATGTAGCCAGGGCTGCCCGCCAGGCGGTGAGGGATAGCTTTCAATCCATGCTGGACCGCACCCAGTCCCAGGGATTCTGGGGCAAGGCCAAGCGGAGCATCAATCCTCCCGTCATCCGGGACAACAAGGCCACCATTGACATCACCCACATCGGCGTGCGCCTGCAGTGGCTGGGCGGCACCGTCAAGCCCTCCGGCCGCAAGTCGGAGGTGACCGGCCGCCGCATCAAGAGCCTGCTCATCCCGTTCCGGGATTCACCTCTGCGCCGACGCTCCCTGGCCAGCCTCCACATCCCGGAGGAGGAGGTCATGGTCCTGGGCGACGTCGATACCGGCAGCGCCATCCTGGCCCGCGTCAAGCAGCGTAAGCGCCGCAACAAGGACGGCCACTATCAGGATGTCACTCCGCTGGCTGTCCTGGCCAGGCAGGCCACGATCAAGGCTCATCCGGAGGTGATGCCATCCCGCGAGCAGATGCGCGAGTATGCCGTGCACGCCGCCACCCTAGTCCTCAACCGCCTCCTGGCCCAAGCCGACGACAACTCCACACTCAACTCTTAACTCTTTAATCTCCACACAATGGACAAGGATTACAAACTCGCCGAGCATCTTATCAAGCACCTGCAGCAGGACGATGTCCTGGCTCCGATGGTGTGCCCCACCGTGTGGGACGACCAGGACCAGGTGGACGCCATCAACCGCGTGGCCATTGGCAAGCCCGGCAGTGTTGCCGTCACTCCTGCAGGATACGTCCCTTTGCTGGACATGGGCGTCGATGCTCCGATGGTGCGCATGCACGCCGTGCTGGCCGTGAGCTGCTTTGCTAGGACGGCAGGGATGCCCGGAGGCATGCCGCCTCTGCGCTGTTTGTCCGGCATGGTAGGACAGGCCCTGCACGCGGTCCGCACTTGGGACCCGGTTGTCGACCGCGTCTGCTACGACATGCCCTCCGTGGCCTCCGTTGAGGACTACGACATGAGCAAGTCCAAGCTCACCGGCTTCCGGGGACGGGCCATCATCTTGTACGCTCCCGTCAACTTTTAATTTTTCCCTCATCCTCACCCACAACACACAACCATGGCTAAGACCAATACAACCAACAATACAGATACGACCGGCACGAATCCGCAGGCTCCTGCCCAGGAGGATACGCTGGTGTTAGTCCGCGTGACCAAGACGGGCACGCTCATCAACGGCGCTTACGGGCGCGCAGGAGCAGTCACCAGAGTCACGGCCACTCAGGCCAAGTCCCTGGAGGCGGCCAAGCTAGCCGTCATCATCGGCGTGTAACTACCAACCATTAACCAACCATTAATCACTGATATGTCTAGATTTATCATCCCCGGCCTGATCATCGGCTCCAAGGTCAGCATCGCCAAATTCGGAGCCTCCATCGGCAGCGGCGACCAGGCCAAGACCGTGTCTGCAGACTGGCTGCCCGTCCCTCCGAGCGACGAGGACCCCGGCCCCTGGCTCTACATGGGCAAGGTCCGCACAAGTAATCCTCAAATAGAGCCCAAAACAGCCGAGATTGAGGGCACCGGCGGCGCCGGCACCTACGAGACCGAAGAGATGCAGCTGGTCACCAAGCGCAAATTCCTGTTCTCGTCCAACTACATCACCCCGGAATTCCTGCAGCTCTCCTTTGGCCTCAAGGAAGACTGGGGCACCGAGCAGGTGATCTTTGCGGCCGGCTCCACGCAGATCGACGTCTACGTCTACACGGAGTGGACCGACGCCTACCGCGACGGCGCCAGGATCATGAGCGCTTGCATGCAGGGCCGCCTGCGTCTGGTCAACCCGGCCAAGGCGGCCTCCGATCCGTCCCTGGCCGAATTTGAGCTCTCGGTCGTCCACAACCAGCTCTGCAAGCTGACGCCTGACGCGGACTATCCGGCCGCTTAACCCCCATTCCCCCTGCGGCATCACCTCTGCCGCAGGGGAAACAGCTCTACTCTAATACCTAATCACTAGTAACTGCTATGCAATTGCTTATTGACTTGGCTACCATGGCCGTCATGCACCCCGGCGGCATCCCGGTCACCGATCTGTCCCTGGTGCGCGGCGATAAGCAACCCCTGCGCATCACCCTGCTGGATGAGGGCACTCCCGTGACTCCCTCCGGCACAAGGCCGGCGCTGGCCGTCAAGACCGCCCTGGGTGACGATACCCTGGTGCTGGCCGCCACCAACCTGGTGCCGGTCGACGATGCCCTGGGGCTGGCTTATGTTGGCAGCTTGTCGGTCAACACGACCCAGTTGATCGCGGCCATGGGCAGCGCCGATCGCATCGACCTGGTCGCGGAGGTGGTCATTATTGGCGGAGACGGCTCCCAGAGTACATCATCCCTGATCAAGGTAAGAGTGCGCCAGGATATCATGCCGGCAGACGTCGTCCCTCCGGATGACGTCATCGTCAACTGGGAGGAGATGGTGGCCGCATCCCTGGCCAACCAGCTGCCCGACGCCCTGCACAACGCCGGCATGTATGTCACTCCGGCCAGCGGCACGGCATCCATGTCGCCTCCCGGCTATGACCAGGACCAGACCGTGGCATGGTCATGGGCTCGGTTTATATTTGGCGATGACCTCTTGACCGGTTATGTCGGATCGATCTGCAAGGTGCGCGATGTGTACATGTGGGCAGTCCTCGGCACGACGGACACTACGCCGCGCTGGCTGGACATCTGGCGACGTGCTCCGGGTGGGGACTGGGTACTGGCGGCACGATCCAGCCAGGCCGTAGCATCCAGCACCGACGTGGACCTGTACATGTGGGGGATGATTGGCGATACGGATATTGTAATCGGGGACGAGGTGGCGCTGCACGTCTATGGTGGCACACCGGAGGCGCCAGTGGAGCTGCCCCTGTCTATCGCCCGCCAGATGGTGACGGCGGCCGATGGGCGCGGCTTGACAGATGCGCTGGACGGACCGATTACCGATGCCACCGTCATGCCCGCAGTGATGTTGTCCTGCACTTATCAGGACGGCGTCAGCGTGGGAGGGGTTAATCTGGCCACCCGTGCCGAGGTGCAGCGTCTGACGGATTATGCTGCCGCTACCAGCAAGCAGACGTACCAGGATGCCCGCGCATCCGAGGCGGCCAGGGACGCGGCCCAGGAGATTGCCGAGGGTCTGGCCATCACCATGGGCACGGTCACAACCGGGGCACCAGGTAGTCAGGCAGCCGCCATGCTGACGCCCAGCAGCACGCCTGGGTCGTGGAGGTTGGATATGACCATACCGCGCGGGGACGTGGGCGCTGTGGACACCTCCAAATCCTACACATGGACACAGCCACAGGTATTTGATGCCACCGTCACGGCATCCAGGGGCGTGCGTGTGCCTCTTCCCGCCACGGCCCAGGAGGCGCTATCCTATGAGGCGCTGCTAGAGCAGCAGGCCGCGGATAATTGGCGGCGGATGAACTACTACATGGACACGCTGATCCCGTCATGGGTGACAACACTGGTGCGGCAGATGCAGATGGCCGACGCTTATAATATGGGCACGGCCAACGCATCCATTAAGGAGGCGGTGTATACCAACGATCTGCACGATTTTTTGGTTACCATGACACCCGCCGCCGGGGTCTCTTTGATTGGACGCTCTACAGGCGCGTGGAAATTTGCCAACTACCTGGGAGATCATAACAATAGTGCTTATGCCGCCGCAGTTGTATGGCGGATTATCGGCTCTGACAAGGCGTCTATCCTGCTGGGGAGCACATCCCAAGGGTACTCATCGACAACTAATCCGGCGGCGGCCTGTTATGCTCACCCTATACATTGGATAGATTACAATCATGCCGGAGCGGATTACAGGTATCCGTTACTTAACGCGACCAATAATTACACCAGTCGGGACATGACACCGGCGTGGCAGGTGACTACTTACCCTGCTGGATATCTGGGGAGCACGGCTTCTTGCCTGATCCGCGGCACGGATTATGGGCGCGCCGTTGGCGACCAGCTATATATGTGGGCGCTTGTGCCCAAGATCACTTACGTTGCCGTGGCAATGGCGCCCCGCGCAACCTCTGATCATCAAAACACCATGAACAGATGGGAACTGTTTATTGACGGCAACTATGTCATGCCGATGACATCCTTGTTTTGTGGTAGCGGCCACACAGCCTGCATTACAGCTAAAGCCAAGGCGCACGAGGCAAGCAGCACCTTGCAAGTGGGGCTGCGGATGGGAGGCATGAGGATTGACTCAGCCCCCGCGCTGGGGGTCAACGATGTACGATCCATTATGGGACGCGTGGTGATGGACGGAGTAACGGCCAAACCCGTGCCGGCGGTGACGGCTTCCGCGCTGGATGTACCTGCGGCGGGCGGTGAGGTAACGCTGACGGTATCGTCCACGCTGTCCGAGGCGGTTTATATACTCAACGATACCATGTGCGGGCATGACCCCGCCGCCGTATGGTGCATGCAGTCCTCTGAGCAGACACCAGCCGGAGGCGGCCAGATCACCCTGACGCTGGCTCCCAACACGACTGGCCAGCCCCGGCAGGTGTGGGCGTTTGTCGGCCATCACTATGCCCAAGCCTCCGTCGTCAAGATTAACCAATTAGCTTAACAACAACATGCAAGAGATACATTTACATTTTCCGCGCCCAGGCAAGTGGGACAAGTACACCATGACAGCCGTGTACCAGGACGCGGACGGCTACACTCATACTGACCATTACACCCAGGATGACATACCCGCTGATCAAGCCCCGGTACTGGAGGCAGCAGTCACCGCAATCGCGAGCATGGGTGAGGACTGGCAAGCCTCCCAGGTGTGGGCGCGGATGGGAGACGACAGGGTTATCAACAATCCCGCCGCCGATGAGGGGGCTATTGAGATCAACGAGGCTGTACTGCTTACCGTTGAGGCAGTCAATAGTGCCGGCGGCCGGCGCATTTGCACACCCTCCGAGTACATGCAGTTTGTACTCGCGGACCCCAGCGCCGTGGCGTTTTTCCGGTATTTCACGGCTCTTAACTCTTAAGTCTCACCTCTCCACTCTCATCATACCATGCACTACCTCTCTCTCGACACGGTCATCTATCGTCCGGACGGACTCCAGGATATCGTGCTGTGCCAATACGACGACGTGATGGAGGAGCTGGTGACCGTCAAGCCATCCGTCCAATTCCAGCGCGAGGGCGTCATCGGCAGTCCCTGGATGCACCAGGCAGCCCGTGGCAACGCCTCCCTGCAGATGTCTTTTACCCTCGTGCGGGCCTTTGTCACCTTTGCTCGTGCTCATGCCTGGGGACTTGACCTGCAGGAGGCGCTCACCCTCCACCCGGAGGGTGTGGTTACCTGGTTGTCCTGCTATTACCAGGGCCGGCCGGGCCGCACCAGGACCTACCACGCTACGGTTGACCTTGCCCAGCCTCTGCCGCTCACGAGCGACCATGACCTCGGTCCGGATGGGCCGCGCCTCGGCCGCCGTCCGGAGGATATCCGGCTGCCGGATGCCGATGGCAAGGTCTGGGCTGCCCTGCAGGTATCCCTCACCCTCACGGGAGACATCTCTTAACCATCTATTAACTTTTAACTATTAACTAATAACTATCATATCATCATGGCAGACAAGGATTACAAGGTACAAGTAGGTGTGGAGGCCAAGGCCGACACGCGAGGACTGGATCAGGTCAACAAGGGACTCGACAAGGTTCGCAAGACGGCACACCAGGTCAACGAGGAGCTGGGCGACAAGGAGGTCGCCACCAACCTGGAGGATGTGACCGAGGCCGCAGAGGAGACTGCCGAGGCCCTGGACAAGACCAGTGACGCTGCAGAGGGTGTGCAGGATGCCGTCAGTCAGGTTGGCCAGACGGCCAAGGCCACCGGCGATGAGATGGACAAGGCCGGCAGCAAGGGCGAGGCAGCCGGCCGCAAGATGGAGAGGGGAGCCAACAGAGCGGCGTCTGGATTGGGCAACCTCAAGAGCAAGGTACAGGCGACGTTTAACATCCCTACCGAGCTGGAGGCCGCCTACAACCGGGGGGTGGCGTGGGGCAAGGCCATTTTGGAGGGGTGGGAGAAATACATTGAGGGCGTGGACAAGGCCGCTGTCAAACGGGCGCGGGAGCTTAAAGACCGGCTGGCCACCGAGGCCGCTGCCCGCGAGCAGGCCTATACCGATGCACTGACCAACGCCAAGCGTGAGCGCATCTATGACGAGGAGCAACGCAGGATCACGGCCATCAATGACCTCTACACCCAGCGCCTCCAGCTTATCGGCCAGCTGGCCGTCAACCGCACGGCGGAGGTAGACCATGTCGAGGCCCTCCGACAAAAGGAGCTGGAGCTGCAGCGCACCATCGTCAAGACCCGCGAGATCAGGGGAGAGATCACCAAGGAGACAGCCGCCGCCCTGATGGCCGACCTGGATGACTCCGAGGCCAAGTCCGCTGCCAAGTCACGCGAGGACCGCCAGCAGATCATGCTGGAGGCCGCTATCCAGGCCCGCGACGAGACGGCCAAGCAGGTGGCTCAGATCAAGGCCGAGCAGGAGCAGGCGGCCAAGTCGCCTTATGCGGGTGTGACTCCGGAAGAGTACCGCCAATACAAGAGGGATGCCGAGGCTTATCACCATCCGGAGCGTACCGCACAGAGAGAGCAGGATATCGCAAGACTTGACCGGGAGCTACGGGATGCCATATCCCTGCGCACGGGCGAAGGACTCAGTAACCCCCGTGTAGCCAGAGAGGCTCAAGAAAAGATAGATAAGACAATAGAGCGTCTCCAGCAGTATAAGGACCTTGCTCAATACATTGCCGATGCGGACGCCAAGATAGAGGCTATAGAGGCTCACTACCGCAACAGTAATCCTCTGGTTCACTACGATCAGGACAACGCCGGCAATATGCAGATGACCGAGGACATCTCCAATGCCATCAAGGAACACAGTACCAGCACAACGACACGCAAGGAGCGCCTCAAAACGGCTGAGGACCAGCTCAAGCTGGACGTGGCCAACGTCACTACTCAGCAGCAGATACTGCAGTACCAGCGTGAGATCAACTCCAAGGAGGCTACCATCGCCGCCGCCAAGGCGGATCAGGCCAGCGCCGTGGCTGCCGACGAGCGCCGGCAAAAGGACCTCGCCGATCTGGCCAGCCAGCGCAAGGGTGTCCAGGATCGCTGGCGCAAGCACTACGACCAGCTCACTGCCGGCCAGGATTACAAAGACCGCGAGACTCCCAAGCTCAAGCGGCTGCTGACCCAGGGGCAGCACATGGCCGATGCCGGCTACATGTCCGAGCAGGACGCCGTGCGCCTGGGACAGATGCGCGACGAGGCCCTCAAGGGGTTGCCCAGGGAGCTGCGGGCCAAGGTCAAGTGGATGGTGGACGACATGATCAAGGGATACTCCAGAGCCGCGTCCGGAGAGAGAGAGTTGTTGACTCCCCTGGAGCGCAAGGACCTGGAGGCGAGCCGCTACAAGACCAAACTGGACGGCCTCTCCGACATTACGCCCAGCCTGCCCAAGGATGGGGCCGCCAGCAAGATTGTGACGATCCTCAAGGACGTGGCCAAGTACGGCATCCTCAATGATGCCACTGTCAAGCGGCTCCAATCCCTGTCCATGCGCATCAACGCAGACGATGCCGCCGGGCAGCGTGTCGTCTCCCTGGTCAAGGAGCTGGTCCAGGGAGAGCTGGGTCGAATATTGATGACCATGTCCAGGCCTCATCCGGTCAAGCCCCGGCGCGTTACTCCGGAGGGCCGTGACCTGGACGCGGAGGATGCGGTGCGCACGCGTATCCGGGCCGGTGCCCAGGCCCCACAACCTCCTCCGCATCCTGCTCCCCAGCCTGCAGCAGGCCAGGACTACAGCTCCATGATCGGCGAGTTTACCCGGCAGATGTTTGGTCAGGGAGATACCAGCGGCCGTATCCTGGATGTCATGCAGCAATTTATCTCCATCGCCAAGCAGGCGGCCGATAAATCCTCCCAGCACAACGATCGACTCAGCACGATTGAGAGGGAGGTAGCCGCCCTCAAATCCCGTGAGCAATACGGACGCCGTTAACCCCTGTCACCGATTGATCCTCCATGCACGTCATTGATCTAACCGGCAGCGCCATCAATGGGGCCAAGTATGACTGGCGCAATTTTGGTGCCGCCAAGGTATCCTGGCAGCAGCTGGCCCGCGACCAGGATGAGTCGGCTCCCTACAACTACCTGGATCAGGTACGTGTAGTGTGGGACGGCGTGACCGTGCTCCAGGGCACGATACGCAAGTGTGCCCTGGAGCAGTCCGGCAATGCTTGGCGTTGGTCCATTGAGGCATGCGATATCCTCCAACCCCTGGAGGCTGCCTTGTGTTTCAATCCCTCCGGCAAGTTGAGCGGTGGCCTGGCCGCCAATGTCGCCGGAGGCGGCAGTGATGTAGACGTGCCGCGCAAGATCAAGATAGCCGGCACGGTGCAGTGGCTGCTGGCGGATGCCCGCAAGTACGGTCTGCTTCCGGCAGACGTCGACATTGAGGTGGCCGTGTCTCCCACGGCCTGGATGTGGGACACTGCACTTGGCTGCGACATGTACGCCGGGGTGTTGCGCAAGCTGCTGGGAGGCCGTCCCGGCATGGTGTGCTGGGTTGATTACTCCGGGGCATCCCCCGTGATCAGGGTGGCCGACGGAGAGGAGTTGCCGGTGGCGACACTGGACCGTGTGCGCGATCGATTGTCTGCCATCAACCTGTCTCCCCGGCCGGACCTGGTGCCTCCGGCCGTGGGCGTCGTACTGACGGCCGGACGGCAGGCTTATCAGTCCCAGGTCTGGCCCAGGGGGGCCAACCTCCACCAGGAGGGATGCGTCACCATCCAGGTGGCGCTGCCCGGCGGAGCAACCTCGACGGAGGACGATCCCCCCACAAGCAGTGAGGACCCCGTCTGGGATTTCGTTAAACCGATCGTCGAGGTGCGCGGCGTCAAGTTGCCTGCCGGCACGGATGATGCGGCCAAGAAATGGTGGTACAGCAAGGTATCCCAGCTTTCATCCGTGCCGGGACTGCAACTGGGAACGATAAAAAAATCCGTCGTGGCCGGCGTGGAGGGCACCGACATGGGGAATTATTCCACCGCTACATCCGCTCAGGCTTATGAGCATGTGAGCGGCCAGTTGAGTGAGGTCTGCAAGACGATCAAGTGGTGCTACATAGAATTTAAGCAATATATGTACACGGACAAGCGGCCGCCCAAGGGATGTGAGATGCTCTTTCCTCACACCAAGCAGGTGGAGGGCAAGACGCGCTGGTACAACTGGCTGCGCTGGCAGGGACGGACTATCAACAAGCGCCGCATGCGCTACCGGGCCAGCAAGTCCGGGGATGCCGGAGGGGATGCCGGAGGCGATCCTCCCATCAGCGGCGGAGGCACGCCGCCTTCTTCAGTTCAGGAGTGGCCTGATTACACCTCCATCCTCCGGGGATATTACGAGATCACCCGCACCGTACCCTGGGAGGGCAGCGTCAACTCCCTGCGGGCTCTCTCTCCTGCCAACCTGGTTGGTCGCCGTCTGGCGATTACCGGCGCGCGGCACGAGTACCGGGATATGGCCACCGCCGTGCAGGGGGTGAGCGTCGATCTGGCCGGAGAGTCCACCGGTATCAACACCGGCGTGCCGGCGCATTTGTCTCTCCAGGACATGATGGACCGCATTCAGCAGATGGCCTCCGGTCAGGAGACCCTGGACCGGGAGGAGGGGCAGGATAGCCCGGTAACCACGATCCAGTATGACCCGGAGGCCTACAAATCTCCGGACGCGCCGACCTTGGGGCCGGCCGGGGAAATCGTCTGGACGGCGGCTCCCGACAAGCCCCCCGTATACGATCTTCAGGTGGAGTTGGATTGGGATGACGATAACACCAACGTGACCGGCTACCGGATGCGGCGCGGCAAGCTGATGCTCCAGGGGGTGTACATTGGTCAGACTCCCGGAGACGATACCTCCGGGTGGTATGCCAAGGAGGGATTCACCGTTGGCGAGATATGGCTGGACGTCAAATTTAACGGCAAGGGCAAGCTAACCGGGACAGAGATCATGTACGAGCAGGGACCGGTCAACCCCATCCGGCTCCAGACCGAGGAGGCCGATCCCTCGGAGGTGTTTTCTTATTCCTTCCATGTTGCCACTGTTAAGGACAAGGAGGTGTACCAGCACATGCTGGGCACTATCCAGATACCGGTCAATTACGGCACCTTTTATCCATACGGCCCGGCTGTTTAAAATTTACCCTATATAATAGTATGATCAGGATTTTCATTTTTTCGTATTCCGGAGACGCCGCCGAGGCGGTGGCTTGCGTGCGGTGCGCCCGGATGGCCGTGCCCTATGCGGGCGTAACGGTGGTTGATGATGCGTCCAACCCGGTCCAGGAGGATATCGCAGATGCTCTCCGTTCCTTGGGTGCGGATTATGTGCAGTCCGATTGGGAGCGCAACGGTAACCTGCGCGGACCGGATTGCATCCGCGGCATGCTTTCCGAGATGTGCCGTGAGGCAGAGCCCGATGACATCCTGGTCAAGATTGACTGTGACACGGCTCTCCTGGATGACGGCTGGCTGCGCTGGATGGATGATCACCCGGCATGTCCGATGTATGCCTCTGGGGATTTTATCGACGGCTCCTGGAGAATTTACGGCTGCCTGTACGCCTTGCGCGGTTGGATGGCCAGACGTCTCTACCGTGCGTTGGATTGGACGCTGCTGGACGATTTAGCGCCGGAGGATGTGACTATTGGCCGGGAGGTTCTGGCCAGGGTTCCGGCAACCTTGTGCCGGATTGAGGAGCCGTGGCGACAACGATCTCCCTGGAGCGAGTGGACGGCTTGGTGCTGGCCCAGCAGGACGGTGAGCACCGAGAGCTATGCGGCCAGGTTTGCGATGGTGACCACCGGTTCCCCTCGCATGGATGACCGGCCGTCCAGCGAGCGGGCCAGAGTGATGCACCTGCTGGCCGACGCCAGGGAGCGGATGCTCCGAGAGGGAGTGGCCAGGGAGGACGATGAGGCGGTGGATTGGGGCGGCCTGCTGGCCGCTTGTAAGGGTGAGGCAGAGTCTATGCAGACACCCTGCACGGAGTAGGCAGACAGGCAAGTTATATCAGATACCTGTCATAGTTCTATCAGATGCCTTGGCGCGTTACACCGCGGCGCTTCCGTCGCACCCTCACGGGTGCGTGGATTGAAACCGCCTTTGTGGGCAACATCGACATGATTGCGGAGGTCGCACCCTCACGGGTGCGTGGATGCGCCAAGGGACACGTTTTGGAAGGTTGTCACACCTGTATGGAAATGTAGATGTGAACATCAAACGCCAGCCTTACTGAATGGCCTTTCATTAAGTTAGGTTGCTGAGTGGAGAATGGACTTGGTGCCGAATTTCTTGGAGTAATAAAGAAAAATAATAGTAGAGCTTGTATCTTTTAAAAGGGGAATTTGTGATATAAATAAACCTTCTCTCCAAGAAGAATTTGTTGTTGAAGTATGGCAACAGGATGTTAGGTTTCCATAGCATTTTGCATCAAGAGAGGGTTAGACGAAATGATTAGAAAGTGTTTGGAGTCGGAACTGGAAACAATTTATGAAATTATAAATGATTCAGCCGTGGCTTATAAAGACAGGATTCCTGCCGACAGATGGAAGGAACCTTACATGCCCATGAATGAATTAAAGGAGCAGATCAGGGATGGTGTGGTGTTCTATTGTTTTGAAGATAAGGGACGCCTTCTTGGCGTCATGGGGATTCAGGACCGGGAGGACGTTAAGCTCATACGTCACGCCTATGTCAGAACGTCCGCCCGGCGGGGTGGAATCGGGGTCCAGCTTCTTAACTATTTACGGAAAGAACAGGAGAAACCTGTTTTAATAGGCACGTGGGCGGATGCGATATGGGCGATCGACTTCTACCAGAAAAACGGGTTTCATCTGGTAGGGGCTAAAGAACGGAAGCTGCTGTTAAAGAAGTATTGGACGGTTCCGGAAAGACAGATTGAAACATCCGTGGTACTTGCAGATGGAAAATATTGCCGAGAGTAAATAAAGAGTCACTTAAATTCTGCACGTTCCAGTTTGTTCTTTTGCTTACTATAAGAACAAATAAAGTCCAGGCCCATCTCCTTATGAAGATGGGCCTGGACAAGGCGTTAAAAACCATCAATTTCTTCCGGAATCAATCCTGGAAGATTTTCCATCTTATAGGTGCCATCAGCATGAACAATAAGGCTTCGGTGTACCTTGGCAGAAGAATATTGGCCTGCGGGGCAGGAATGTTGCCACCAGATTACCTTCTTTACTTCCATGCTACCTTCAGGACGGGCGGAAGAAGCATCCCCTTCAAACATGAACGGGAGGGCATTTTTTAAGATTTCTGCATCTTCGTCACTGAATCCTGTAAGAGAAGCAAGCTGCGGAGAAATGGCTCCATAGAAAACATAGACTCCATGATCCACACGGTGTTTCATGCCCATGGTATCGGACGCTTTTTTAGTGCCATCGCCTTCTCCGCTGACACTTTTGGTAATTTGAGTACTGGTGATTTCAACAGGTTCTACGCTGAAAGCTGCCTGTACGGTGACAGGGCCGCGAATACCGATAGAAACGCCATCGTTCTTTTTTTCACCTTTCCCTTTATAAGCAAACAGTTGACCAAAGGCGCGAACATCAAACCATGTCTGGCAAGCCAAATTTGTTTGTTCTTCCTTGGTCTTCTTTCCTTCCAGAAGAATAGAAGCTCTGTCTTTCAATGTCTTGCATGTATCTACCTTGTGGTCATCCGATTGGACAAATATAGGAATTCCCGAGTCAAGGATCCTGTTGCGGATTTTACGTTTCAAGCAGACGTCAGAAAGTTCTCCCATGCCATTAATTGTGGTACGTGGGCGATTACCATCTAGTGGATCTCCATTGGGATTCGCATTTTTCACGGTAAAAATCACCGCAAAGTCTATCTTATGTTGTAGTGACATGTTTTTTATTTTTTAGGTTGAGATTGTTTTTCTTCTCTTATGAAAGATTTTTGACAGTAGTATCCTAGGAGAAATTCACCTGAAACCTTAGTGTCGTTGATAAAATCATTTCGATCGAAGAGGTTGTGAATGGTTTCTATTTCCTTTTCGTAGGAGTCTCTCTTTTCAGGGTCATTCTTAGTAAGTGTTCGGCGGTATGGTGCCAGTGCTGTATTCAAAATTTGCCACGTTGAATGTGGATGGGAACTGAAACGCTGCATCAGTTTCTCCGCATTGGTGGGGCGTTCCGTATCGGAGGAAGCTTGCTGAGCGGTTTTTTCCAATAATTCCGCCATGGCGAGTAGTCTTCCGAACAAATATCCCCGTTCTGTAGTTTTTGTATCCAGACTCATGTTATAATGTTGTTGTTTTATTGAGTTAAATTGATATCTAAATAAGGCACATGCTGTATTGATGGCAAGAGTCCAATCCCAGGATTCCAAACCATTTCGGTTACAGGCCCGATGAATACAAGCTTCCACTAAATCAGGAGGGAGAGGCCGTCTTTCAATAATACAGGGGAGCAAACGAGCTACTGTTTTCTTGCGCAATTTTTCATCCACGGATTTTCCATAAGCCACTTCCACAATAGTTTTAGGGGAAGGGGCTCCAACGTACCATAATTTGTTTCTGTTATCCCACAGCCACCACACACATTCAGTATGCCAATGCTCAATGTTATTCCAGTATTCAACGGAATCCATTTCATTGAAGAAAGTGATGGACAGACGTCCCTTATCCTTGGAAGCCGAATCCAGACCTATGATAAAGACTTTGCTGATATTGACCACTTTTTCTTTGTAGCCTGAAATTTTCGTTCTAAGTTTCCTTCCAACTTTTTCAGCCGTATATTGAACAACCTCAGGTTCTTCATCAGGGTCAATATCCAGTAGCTCCTCGGTGCCAATCAATGGATTGGGTACGAAAAAACTTTTGGATGACCAGGCTACGATTGCTTGGGAATCATCTCTCCATCCTTGGTTGGAAATGAGCCATCTCAAGGCACTGTGGGCTTTCTGGGAGACTTCGCGCCCTACGCCGCAAACCTCAGCCGGATCATCAAATTTTCCTCTGAAAGTATATCCATCAGTATCATTAGAGGAAATAATTTTAGCACCATCTCCGGACTTTCTGATAGATGCCGGATGTTGTTTAGCCAAATTAGTTATCTTGCCTGTTACATAACAAAGGCCTGTATTTTGGTTCTGTGATTCCTGAAATCTGATCCAGGAATCCCACATTTCCTTGTCTTTCCATACATCTGGAACAAGATTGCCGGGAATTTCCACTCGCCATCTTACCAGGATGGCGTCTATGCTGACCACTCCGAGGGCTGCATAAATTTTCGGTGCATCATTTTTTTCTCCCGTCCATTTTTTCATTAACACGTAGTCTTCGTTTACGGGCAGAATCTTTGATTCAACAAGATCTTTCAGGAGGGTGCCTTTTGATACATACGCAAAGATGACAGAAAGTGTGGCATTGGAAGGATCGAATTCTTTCCAACGTTCCAATTGGCTCAGATATTCTTTGTACCCGCTTTTGCCGTTGTTCGTCCATATGGTGAAATCTCCCGCCACATATTGCAGTTTGTCGCAAAGGGGGTGGGGACATAATCCGCTGGTCCTCCCTCCGGATTTTTCAGTAACGGGAATGATTGTTTGCTGGCTCCCCGAGGGGACGACTTCCGCTCGTCTGAAATTGCCGGAACCATCCAGTACGACTGTTATCTGGGCATTCTGACTGCCATGATAAAGCGGGAATAACGGTGTGATCGTCCGTTTTTTTAAATCTCTCTCTTCCAAAGAGTTCTTTCCCGCCTGTTGCGCGTTATCTTCGTACGTCCTATATAAAGCTTCCATCCAGTTCATTGTTTACCTCGCTTTCTATTCTTCCAAAGAGGAGTCTTTTGTTCCGCATGAGCGTGGGGGATTAGCCTTCATCTTGCGGACAGCCCTCGTTATATTACACTCTTCTGGACGGATGAATTTTACAATCCCATTCTTCATGACGGGTTTCCAGAAGCGAACCCCCAATTCGTCTCTTCCCGTCTCATCCGGATAATCAAATCCATGGAACATAATGCCGAAGGCGAGTTCCGGAGTGTCATCATAGGCTCCGGGAGTGTCTCCAAACCGGCACGGTTCCACATAAGCCTGGCATTCACGTGCGCCCAGGCAGATGTCGCGTCTGCCTCCCTTTTCCAGCGTGCGGCGGATGATGGCGGCATGTTTTCCTTCAATGCGGTCCGCCTTCATGTCCTCGCGAAGCAAATTCCATTCGAAATGAGCTCGTACCTGATAAGCAACATCTGTCAAATAAGTGTATACCGACAGTTCGGCACCGCTTTCATGATACTTGATCAGTTTCATGTTTTTTGCGAACGTCCGAATGGGATTCATGATGCGCACTTCATCAATGACCCAATTAATGGTGGGCTTCCAATAGATGGATTTGGTTACTCCCTTTAAAGCTTCATAAGTAGGGATGTGGTAAGAGCATTTTTCACCGCCCATGCGGGTGAGGGGATCAGTGAATAGGGCCAATTTCCCTGATACCATGTATTCTATGTTATTTCCCATGATAAGATAAGTTAAGAGATAAGAGCGCCTGAATTTTTAGCATAGGGTTCTTTTCCGGACCATGAAAATCCAGTTTTTTCATCATAATGAATTTCTGAAAGCATATAGACAGGATAATCGGTGGGTAGTAACACAAGTACCCCGTCTGCAAGCATGGAATGAACTTCCTGATCGGAACAGTTTAATGAGAGTGTGTACTTCATGGCGTCCCTGAGTAATTTTCGGACGTCTCTCCATTCTTCTTGCGAATGAGGGTGCGCCAGCTCTGTCAATTTTTCTATAATCTGAGTCCCCTCACCCTTATTCACAATGACTGGAGTGGATAAGCCTTCGATGACTCTATAAGCTTCTGCCGCTTTTTGGAATGACTGATACAGGAGCATGCCGGAGTTGTCAGACTGGATCCGCCGCGCCTCCATTTTTATGGCTTCATTCGTAGAAAGCAGGTCCATCATGGTGTAACTGTCGACCTCCAACGGGTAAGCCAACTTGTTCCTTTGCTCGGAATAATAATGTCGGTAAAAAGAACCCAAGGCGTTTTCTTCCATCAGTAAATCGGCATTTCTGTGCACGTCGCTGAAAATTTGGTGTAGAAGTGATTTGCCAATGCTGATTTCTTCCAATTTTTCTGTATGCTCCAGTTTTTGGGAAGGAAAGACGACGAAGATGTTTCCTTCGTCCAGCCGGGCATTTCTGTTGCAGCGGCCACCGGCCTGGACAAGAGAGTCCAGGCCTGCTGCACTGCGAATGACCACATCAAAGTCCACATCTACGCCAGCTTCAATTAATTGCGTACTGAAGCACAAGATAGGTCTTCCTGTCTTTTTAGCTGTTTCAAGAGAGAGTGTGTCTATTTTATGTTGGATGATGTCTGAGCGATCCTCCGGGATCATGTTTGTGCTTAAATGGCAGGTTTGTACATCCTCCACATCGCCGCAGGCCTCATACAAATTGCGGGCAAAGGATTTCGTATTAACTATCATTAAGGTATTTTTCCCCATCCGCGCTTGTTTTAATGCAAAATCAGTAAACTCCTGAAGTTTCCATTGTTTGGATTCTTCAATCATATTCAGAGCAATACGGCGGTTGGAATGAAACAGTTCAAAATATTTCTGATAGTCGGGAATGATATGAGGATCCGGATTCAGCCTTAAATTCCAAACCTTATCCTCCAATCGGCTCCATATGGGCTGCGTAGCCGTGCATAAAACAAGACTGCATCCCATGACTTCATCCATGAAATTTAATGCGGATGTCAGCAAGTAGGTGGATTTTAAAGGGAGAGCCTGAACTTCGTCGAAAATAATTACTGAACGGGCCAAGCTGTTCATGCGGCGCACGTAGTGGCTCCCTTTGGAGAACAGCGTCTGCAAAAACTGTACCGCTGTTGTCAGAATAACGGGAGGATTCCAGGAGCATTCGGCTTGGTGGCGCTTTTCCTCCTCCTGATAGAGTTCGCTTCCGGATAATTCGTTTTTGGGATCAACGAGGACATTGGAATGATGGACCAGGATGAGATCGCCAAATCCCTCCCCCAATGCGTCACGGATGATAGCCGCATTCTGGTCAATGATAGAGGTGTAGGGAATAACATAGATCAACCGGTCCAGATGATGCTTCTGTGCGTGGGCCAACGCAAACCGCAGACTGGCCAGAGTTTTCCCGGCTCCTGTGGGGAGGGTCATTAAAAACTTGCCTTGAGGACGGTTTGCAGCGTTGAAACTGCGTTGAGAGATTTCTGTACGCAAATCATCAATCGTTTCATGTGAGGTAAAGCCTGCCAGATAACTGTCCAGATTCGCCAGCATCTTGTCCCATGGAGGTGTGGGTACGGCTTCAACCGGCTCTCCGCCCGCACTGGAATGGTCGGCGTCCACAAGGGAACTCAACAAAAACCGGCACAAGAGACCATATCGGTATTTTATTTCCTTGCCAGACAGTTTTTTCTCACCATTCCTGAGGAGGGCATCAAAGGAACGCCATTCTTCTCTTAAGGCCGGGTCTGAAAGCATTGCCTGTATCCGGGCTTTTTCCCCTTCAGGCATGTTTTTCCAGGCTTCTTCATAGTGGGATTTCTCGACGTCCTTAGTAATGCGGGCTTTGAAGGAATTGGTACCGTCCGTTTTTAGATTATCAATCAGGCATCCTTCATGGTGGGAAAGACAGCAAAGGGCTATTATTTGAACCCAATATTTTTCAAATGGTTCCATTTGGCGGGGAGCATCCATGAAATAACGCCACAGATGTTGTGCTCCTGCCGTGGAGTGATCGATGGAGCCTCGAAGCCCAGGGTCTTTTCCGGAGACAATAGCCTCCATATATTCATAAAAGGCATCACTCCATTTCCCAAAGTCATGAAGCGCCCCGATGAGCGCCGCCGTCCTTGCCAATCCTATTTTTGCCGCGTTGAGAGAAGCTCCCACAATACACTCATGCGTGTGCTGTTCAATCGTCTGTCCAGGCCGTGCTAACATGTTTTTCTTCCTCTCCACTTCCAGTACTGAAGAACCAGAGTAGTCTTTTTCGTGGGATTTACAAGATATGAATTGATTAATTTAGTATTTTATTTAGGGTTCCATCCTGAACAGAATTTCCAAGATGTCTTCATCTCTCTTCTCCGTACCCCTGGCGGCATTGCAGCATTACCTGTATTGTCCCAGGCAGTGCGCTCTGATTCATCTGGAATGCGCATGGGAGGAGAATCGGTTCACGGCAGAGGGGAATGTATTTCATGAACGGGCCGATTCCGGGATGACGGAAACCCGCGGATTGAAAAAAGTGCTGCGCTCCCTCCATGTTTCTTCCGGGCAGTGGGGTATTCACGGTATTGCGGATGTGGTGGAAGCCGTTTATGCTAAAAAGGGCGGAGAGTTAGTGTCCATGACTCCCGTGGAGTACAAGGTGGGAAAACCCAAGCCGCACCGTGCGGATGAAGTGCAGGTGTGCGCCCAGGCACTGTGTCTGGAGGAGATGTTCGGGGTGGACATTCCTTCCGGTTTTCTATTTTATGGAAAGACCCAGAAAAGGATGGAGGTGGTATTTGATGAAGAGCTGCGTACTCTGACAGCCGGGGTTATCAGGAATGCCAGAGAGGTGTTGACGGGCATCGTTACGCCGTTGCCCCGTTATTCCAAGGGCTGCAAGTCATGTTCCCTGGTCCATGACTGCCTGCCGGATGTATGCCGAGAACACAGGCAGACCATGAAGGCCCGGGTGGATGATGTGTTTGAAGATAGTCTTGGTGCAAGTGAAGCTGATGATTTATGAAGAAACATTTAAATACCTTGTTTGTGACGCTGGAGGGATGCTGGCTGTCCAAGGATGGCGATACCGTGAAAGTCAATTCGGAAGGAACATGTTTGCTGCGGGTTCCCCTCCATAATTTGGAGGGTATTGTGACGCTGGGATGGGACATAGGAGTTTCCCCTTATTTGATGGGGGCCTGTGCGGAGCGCGGCATCACGCTTTCCTTCTGCAATCCTTACGGTAAATTCCTGGCTGGCGTCCAGGGCTTCATGAAGGGAAATATCCTGCTGCGCCGGGAGCAATACCGCTGGGCTGATGATGAGGCAAGATGGGTTGGCGTTGCCCGGGAAATGATAGGAGCCAAAATTGCCAATTGCCGCAGTCTGCTTTTAAGAGCGCAGAGAACTTACGGGAAAGATTTGTCGGAAGCGGTGGACCGTCTGGCTGCTTTTTGCCGCATGGCCCGCGGGTGCAGTTCCGGCGATATGCTGCGGGGCATTGAAGGTTCCGCTGCGGAAACATATTTTTCCTGCGTGTCCCATTGCCAGAGGACGGAAGAGCCGGAGTTAGTGTTTGAAGGCCGCAACAGGCGTCCTCCCACGGATTGTTTTAACGCCCTTCTATCTTTTCTATATAGTCTGTTGTGCCATGATGCCAGGTCCGCCCTTGAAAGCGCCGGCATTGATGCGGCCGCCGGTTTTCTGCATCGCGACCGTTCGGGGCGCCCCGGAATGGCCTTGGACCTGATGGAAGAATTCCGGGCGCCGCTGGCTGATCGCCTGGCTCTTACGCTAATCAACCGCAAGCAAATTTCCGCAGATGATTTCGACAAGGAGGAATCCGGCGCCGTCTTTTTGAAGGAAGATTCCCGTAAGAAAGTATTGAATGCCTGGCAGGAGCGCAAGAAAACCATTTTGGTGCACCCCTTCCTTCAGGAAAAGACGACACAGGGATTGCTGATTCACATCCAGGCCCTTTTGCTGGCACGTCATTTGCGTGGAGACCTGGACTGCTATCCTCCGTTTATTGGCAAGTAAAACGCTCCTTAGCCATGTATATTCTCATTACTTATGATGTAGCTACGGATGACAAGGCCGGACAGCGGCGGTTGCGTCAAGTTGCCCGCGCCTGTGAAAATATCGGTCAGAGAGTGCAGAATTCCGTGTTTGAATGTGAGCTGGCTCCGGCCCAATTGGTTGACATCAGGAACAAGCTGCTTAAGATTATCGATAACGAGAGCGACAGCCTGAGAATTTATCACATGGGGTCCAATTGGCATCATAAAATAGAGCAATTGGGCAAGGAGAAGAGTTTCGACATTTCCGGCCCTTTGATCATTTAAAAGCTGTCTGAGCACGGCCTTTGCGCCAACCCCAAGCTCACACCAATTTCCCGGGAGATCGGCGATTGGCGTAATACATTGGGAATGGAAGATTGACAGATGAATACTTAGAAGAGAAGGCTAGGTGATGATGGCCTTCTCCGGGAGGTTGGCGCAAAGTATCGTTTGCGCTGTTGAATAACAATGTATATGGTCAGGCGCAGTCGCACTCCGCAAGGAGTGCGTGGATTGAAACGCCGTATTCGCCAGCATGCACATCCAAGTATAAGGTCGCACTCCGCAAGGAGTGCGTGGATTGAAACTTCGTATAGCCAGCTAGTTGGGCTTGCTGGGCATGTCGCACTCCGCAAGGAGTGCGTGGATTGAAACATCTACAAACCCGTAGGCAATGGCTTCCGCGGCGGTCGCACTCCGCAAGGAGTGCGTGGATTGAAACAGCCCCAGGGCATTAGTGGGAATCAACTTGGAATGTCGCCCTCCGCAAGGAGTGCGTAACTCTTCCTAAAAATGAAAAGCTCTCCAGGCTTGTTTGGTCTGGAGAGCTTTTTTTCGGGTTTTGTTGTTTATTTTTCAGCCGGGGGCTGCCGGTTCAGATCGAGTTCTGCGGGAGGGAGGGACTGGAGCAGGGTCAGAATGGGGTCCTGCGGTGCGGCGCCCGCTTCCCGCTGGCGTTTGAATTCCTCCTCTTCCTGCTGGAGGGCCGCCAGTTTGGTATCTTCCACCAGCGCCTTGAATTTGTCCGCCTGGGAGTATTCTCCATCCGTATCCCGGAAGACGCGGGCCAGCCAGCGGCGTTTTTCTTCCGTGCTGAGCAGGGGCTCTTTCATGGGCTGGGGAGGGTGTTTTTATCCAGCAGGTTTCCTGCAAGCTGTTCCCCATCCGCGGTGGGGCGGTAGACGTAAGGGCGGCTGTCCCCGAAGCGGTTGATGTATCCCTGTGCAATGAGGTCCTGCAGGATGTTGGTAACGGTATTGGGATGCAAGCGCGTGGCTTCCGTAATGGTACTGTGGCGCCTGTATCCGGCAATGACGGCCAGGATGACCTGGGCGCTGCTGAGGCGGAAGTCCAGCCTGCGGACGTTGGAGGCGAATATCTGTATGAAGTCCAGGGCTTTCATGAGCTTGTATTCACAAGTTGTTGTTATGTTGCTGCCTTGTTATTCTCCTGTTATTCACATTCCTCCGGGCAGGCGGGCGACTTGATTTTCCTCAGCAGGTCCAGCAGGGGGTGGGAGTCGTTGGAGAAGCTCTGCACCGCATTGACGGTTGCCGCCTGCGGGAGAATGATTTTATGGAATTCCTGGTGAAGATTCTGGCGAAGGCTCTGGTTGCCCGTCAGGGGCATGGCAAGCTTTTCTGCCAGGCGGGTAGCCAGCGCGTCCATGAAGAGGGGATCGAATTGTTCGGCGTCTTCAATGTCGGCTATGTAGCTCATGGGCAGCGGCGCGCGGGAGGCGTGGATGCGCCTTCCCTGCATTTTCCATTCCGTGCATTCCACATCCAGCACGCGCAGGCAGTCCGCAGGCAGGGTGAATTGATAGGGTGTCAGGGAGTTGGGCGCCTGGGCGGAGACGGAGTCCAGCGTGGTTTGCGTGGTGGCGAAGGTCCAGCGCGCCATGCAGAGGGTTTCCCTCCGTGCCGGGTGGTAATGAAGAACGCAGAGACGGGATGCCGTGGATTCATTGGCAATCAGCGCGTCCAGCGGAGCCTCCCCTATTTTGGAGAGCGCCGCGTTGCAGATGTCCAGCGCGGAGGGAGTGTCCGGCTGAAGTAAGGATTCATTGATCATAACGCCACATGTTTGGCGGAAACGGATGCGGAATGCATCACGTTTGGGAACACCCTCTTTGATGCCACCGGTGGCACGTATGCGCCCGGTTTTTCCCCGGATGCATTTTCCTCCAATTCATCTATTTGATAAATGCATGCACCTTCCCGGGCAATTCCGGGCAGGTGAGGAGACCGCCCTTTTCCTCCGCGGGGAGCGAACACTCCCGCCGCATGGATCGTCCGTGCGGCAGGCGGAAGGGGCCATCAGTATAAACCATGCATAGAAAGTAAAAGAGATTATGGGATTCATGAAACCGTCCACTCCTTCCACTCCAGCTCCGGAGCAGACCATCCCGGTCAAGGCGGAGAGCGTGGGAGAGGAAGTGGGAGAAGATTATCAGGCCCGGGAGCGGCAGAGGCAGGGGATGATTTCCACCATTCTGGCGCGCCGCAATTCTTCCGCCGGGCAGGGAGAGGTCAATCCCCGGACCCTGCTTAGGAAAACCCTGGGATAGGCACCGCCATGGAAGAGAGAGTTGCGGAGCTGAATTCCGTGTACAAGTCCCTGGCCGCCCAGCGCGCGCCGTGGGAGACGTGGTGGGACCGCCTGAGGGATTACGTGCTGCCCCGCCGCCTGAACCGGGAAGGGGAGGTTTCCCTCCCCACCAGGGACGCCATGGACCGCATGACGGATACCACTGCCGTGGAGGCGTGCCAGAAGCTGGCCAGCGGCCATATGTCCTACATTACGCCCAGCCATGACGTGTGGTTCAAGTGGTCGGCTCCGGACGACCGGGGAGGGGACGAGGCGGAGGCCTGGTACAATCAGTGTTCGGAGATTGCCCTGAAGGAGCTGTCCGTTTCCAATTTCTATACGGAGATCCATGAGTGTTTTCTGGACCGCGTGGCTTTGGGGACCGGCAGTTTGTTTACGGGAACTTCCTCGGACGGAAGGCTGCTGTTCACCAATATTCCGTGCGGTCAGTTCGCCTGTGCGGAGAATGCGGAAGGCCGGGTGGATACCTACGTCAGGGAGTTTACCTATACCGCCCACCAGGCGCGTTCCATGTTCGGCATGAAGGCCCTGGGGCCCAGGGCGCGGGAGGTGTTGGAACGCGGCGGCAATCCGTACGCCATGTCCCTGAGGTTTCTGCATGTGGTGCGTCCGCGCACCCGCCGCAGCCGCCGCAGGGAGCAGGCCGCCCACATGCCGTTTGAAAGCGTGTATCTGTCCCTAGACGACCAGGTGATCGTGGAGGAGGGGGGATATATGGAGTTTCCCTACCTGGTAACCCGGTTTTTGAAGTGGGGCAGCGGTCCGTACGGCCTCGCGCCCGGCAGGCTGGTGTTTCCCGCCATCCAGCAGGTTCAGTTCCTGAACCGCATTCTGGACACGCTGGGGGAGGTGGCCGCCTTCCCACGCATTCTGGAGCTCGCCAACCAGATTGGGGAGGTGGACCTGCGGGCCGGCGGCAGAACCGTCATTACCCCGGAGGCCGCCTCCCTCCACCTTCCGCGGGAGTGGGCCACGCAGGGCAGGTATGACGTCGGGATGGACCGTCTGGCGCAGAAGCAGGACGCCATCCGGCGCGCCTATTACCTGCCCATGCTGGAGCTTTGGAGCGGCCACCGCGGCAGCATGACCGCCACGGAGGTGATGGCCCGGGAGAACGAGCGCGTGCTGATGTTTTCCCCGTCCTTCACGCTGTTTGTGAGTGATCTGTATTCCACCATGACGCGCATTTTCTCCCTGCTGTTCCGCATGGGCAAGTTTCCCAGGCCTCCCCGCGCCGTTCTGCGGGAGGGGAGGGACGGCTCCATTGCCGTCGGAGAGCCCAGGGTGGTGTACCAGTCAAAGATTGCGCTGGTGCTCAGGCGCTTGCAGAGCGAGGGGATGGACCGCAGCCTTCAGCGCCTGAATATGATGATGCAGGCCGCTCCGGATTTGGCGGATCATGTGGACTGGGACCATTGCTTCCGCCTGTCCACCCGTGTGGACGGCGCTCCGGAGAGCATGCTGAGGCCCTGGGCCGATGTCCAGGCCATGCGGAAGGAACGGGCGGACCGCCAGCAGGGGGCCGCACAGGCTCCGGCGGAAGAGGAGCCGTACGCTTCCCTCAATCCCTTGCTTGACCAGTTAACCACGATTCAGGAATGAACCAGGATACGACATTGCAGCAGGAGGCCTCCGTCCGGGAGGCCAGTCTCAGAAGGCGCCAGCTTTTCCGGGTGTTTGACACTCCGGACGGGCGGGAGGCGCTGTCCTTTCTGGAAGCCCGCTTCCAGACTGATTTGCCCGTTTTTCAAGGCAGCCCGGGGAGTTATGACCCCCTGGACGCCATGAGGCGCGATGCCTACAGGGAGGTTTTCCTGTACATCCGCCGTCAAGTTCAGTTAGCCATTAAAGAATCCACAGCAGAAGAAAAGAATGATTGATTCCATTGATAATAATATGGCCGCTCCCTCCGGGGAGGCGGATTTTTCCGGAGCAGTTTTCCCGGAGGCGGAAGCGTTGACAGAAGCCGCGGCTCAAGCCGTGCCTCTTCCTTCCCTTTTGGGGGAGGACGGCGGTTTTGTTCCGGATTGGTATGCCCGGTTTGATGAGTTGAAGGGGATGGAGAAGTCCCTTTCCAAGTTCAAGACGCCGGAAGCGCTGGCGAAGAGTTATGCGGAGCTGGAGCGCCTGCGGCATTATCCCGGCGTGGAGAATGAGGAGCAGATGGCTCGGTTCCGCCGTCTGGCCGGCTTGCCGGAATCGGAGGAAGATTACCGCCTGGAACGTCCGGAGTCCACGCCGGAAAGCGAGTGGAATGCAGGGCTCGCAGAACGCATGGCCCGCACGGCCTACCGTTACGGCGTACCGCCGGAAGCCATGAACGCTCTCCAGGAAACGATGGCCCAGGCATATGAGGAGGCCCGGGAACAGATGGCGGATTCCCGGATGGAGATGGAAACGCAGGCGGAACAGTCCCTGCAGCAGGAATGGGGCGCCAATTATGAGCGCAACATGGGCAGGGCTACCGCCGCACTCCAGCGGCTTGCGTCCGAGACGGGAGTGGATGTGGATGCCCTGCTTGACAATCCGGGGCTAGGGTCCAATCCGGACGTCATCCGCCTGCTGTACCAGGCCTCACGCCTGCTTGATGAAGCTCCTCTTCATCATTCGGGGGCCGCAACGCCCTCCCCGGCAGAGGAAGCCATGCGCATGGAGTCGGATCCCTCCCATCCGCTTTATGAGGCGTATATGAATGTGAACCATCCCAATCACAGATACGCCAATGAGTTATACGACCGTTTGACTTCCCGGTAGCCGTCCGGGCCGTTTCAGCAACGGAATTGGTTGAAAAGCAAGCCCGGCGGGAGAATTCTTCCGCCGGGCTTTTAATGGTCATTATTTCATCAGGGAAGGAGGGTCAAGGGCTGGGGCCTTCATCTGCCTTCATACCTTTAGCGTCCCGAAACAGGGCTTGCGTTCAAAAAAAGTTGGAAAAATATTTTTTTCCGTATGGATGGAGGAGGGAGGAAGATATGACTTATACCTTTTACCGTAAGTAGGTATGGATAGTATTTCCACACTTATTTTTATTCAGGCAGCTTCCATCAATTTTTACACAAACCGTCCGTTGATGCTGGCATTTTTCAACAGGCGCCAGACCGCATCATCCCATTCATCAGGGAGGGGCAATAAAAAATCCCGTCCGGAAAGGGACGGGATTTTAAGAAGATGGTACGCGGTATAGGATTTGAACCTACGACCTCCACCATGTCAAGGTGTTGCTCTACCACTGAGCTAACCGCGCGTTTTGGAAGTGCGGGCGGATTATTACCCGATTAAGGCGGAAAGAGCAATACTTTTTTTGAAAGCGGTCCATTTTGTGAAAGGGGGAGGAAGCATTCCTGCCGGGAGGAAGACGCTGATTTTTCTTCCTATGCGGTGTATTTTTGCTAATTTGGGAAGAACATTTCACAAGTATGATGAACAGACATTTTATTTTTGCGTTGTGCGCCGTCTTGGGATTCAGCGTTTCCGGCGTTTCCATGGCCCAGAGCACTCCCGCGGACAAGGAAGCCGCCGCCAAGGCCGCCAAGGCGGCGAAGGTGAAATTCCGCTGGGGCAAGAGCCTGAAGAGCGCCCAGAAGCAGGCGGAGGAAACCGGCCTTCCCATCGTCCTTCTTTTTACGGGAACGTCCTGGTGCGGCTACTGCATTAAGCTGGAGAAGGAAATCCTTTCCAAGAAGGAATTCAAGCAGGGCATGGACGGCGTGGCTATCGGCGTCAAGTTCGAGTTCGGCAGTTCTGATTTCAGCAAGTCCAAGGAAGCCAAGACGTATAGAATCACCGGCGTTCCGGCCATGGTCGTGGTGGACGCGGAGGGCAAGGAACTGGGCCGCACGGGTTATATTCCCGGCCAGACTCCTGTCCAGTACGTTGAATTTTTCAAGAAGTACGCGCCCAAGACTGCGGAGGCCAAGTAACGTATTTGTTCCGGATCGGAACGTTTTCAGCAGGAGCGGCGGCAGAACAACCGTCGCTCCTGCCGTGTTTTGGGAAGAAAGATGAGAAATTTCCCCTACACTGTTTTTGATGGCGCAAGTTCAAAAGAAGCTCCATGAAATTATGACAAACGCATATTGAATGAAGGATTTGCCCATCCGGTCCTACCTGCATGCCTGAATTTACAAACGCATTTAGTGGATTGAAGGAAGGCCGGATGCTTACCCATGACGAATTGGTAAGGGCCATCCGGTTCATGATTGCTGCGGAATATGAATCTATTCAGATTTATACCCAGCTTGCCGCATCCATTGACCACAAATTGGCCCAGGAAGTTCTTTGGGATATTTCCAATGAAGAAAAGGAACACGCGGGCGAATTCCTCCGCCTTCTTCAAGTGCTGGCCCCGGACGAACAGGGCTTCTACGATGAAGGGATGGGTGAAACCAATGAAAAGATCGACAAATTGAAGGCGTCCTGCCCGGACGGCAAATGCAGTTCCCAAGCCGCCCATTAAAGGGCTTTCCAGCCGCCACTGCAAGACGCCCGGTTTTTTCCACGAAGAATCCGGGCGTTTTCTCATGCCGCGCATGTGTCCCGGCTCGCCTCTTTCATTTCATGTCGACAGTGGGGAAAGTCCCGCAGCGGGAAAATTGAGGAGGGAAAAACTGCCGTTTCCTCCTATGGAAAAAAGCCGGAATGCGATGCTGGATTCCTTAGACCGTTTTCAATGGAAAAAGTTCAAAGAATGTCGCGAAAAATATATGACAAAAACATTTTGAATACATTAGTGGTGATTTGAGTCATACCTGCATGCCTGAATTTACAAATGCATTTAGTGGACAAAAAGAAGACCGGATGCTTACCCATGACGAATTGGTAAGGGCCATCCGGTTCATGATTGCTGCGGAATATGAATCTATTCAGATTTATACCCAGCTTGCCGCATCCATTGACCACAAATTGGCCCAGGAAGTTCTTTGGGATATTTCCAATGAAGAAAAGGAACACGCGGGCGAATTCCTCCGCCTTCTTCAAGTGCTGGCCCCGGACGAACAGGGCTTCTACGATGAAGGGATGGGTGAAACCAATGAAAAGATCGACAAATTGAAGGCGTCCTGCCCGGACGGCAAATGCAGTTCCCAGGCCGCTCATTGACGGAATCTTCCGTCTGATTAAAATGCCCGGTTTCCCTCCATGGGTGACCGGGCATTTTAATGATGCCGGGCTTTTGCTTCCAGCTCGGCCCCGTGGCGGGCGCAGAAGGCAATGCAGCGTTCACAGGGGCGGGAGGCGTAGTAGGCGGCGGTTCTTTCTCCGGGGCGCGCCGTCTCCGCCGCCAGGCGTTCCGGAGACAATCCCAGCAGTTCCCGGCAGTAAAGCGTGCCGAATTCCTGCTTGAAGGAGGCGGCCAGTGATTGGACCAGGGAAAAGATTTTTTCCTTTTCTCCGGTTTCCGGAGAGCTGTTTCCATACAGGCTCCCCGCCAGCATGCTCAGTCCGCAAAAAGCGCCGCATACCTCCCGCATGCGTCCGATGCCCGCTCCCAGGGGGGAGGAGAGCTTCAGGGCCGTTTCCTCCGTCAGGCCGCAGACGTCTGCAAAAGCCGCAAAGACGGACTGGGAACAGTTGTATCCCTGGTGGAAATAATCCAGCGCCTGGGCTGCCCGGTCTTCCTTGGAACCGTTCATGGGAAAAAGGTTTTCTTTTACTACTCCTTTTCAGCGGGAGCGTCCGCTGCGGCGTCTTCCGGTTTTTTGCGGTCCGTCAGGCGCAGCATGAGGATGTAGCAGACGGCCAGCACCAGCACGGCCAGAATAAGGGGAAGGCTTTCGCTCTTGACGGTGGAAATCAGCTCCTCCGGGGACTTGAGCAGTTCCGGATGCCGTTCCCCGATGCGGTGGCCGTACCAGGCGAGCACCGTGCACCAGACAAACGCGCCGAGCACGGTGACCAGGGAAAAGACGCCGAAGCCCATGCGGACAATGCCCGCGGGAATGGAGATCAGGTGGCGGATGACGGGCAGAAGGCGGGCGAAGAAAACGCCTGACACCTCATACCGCTGGAGGAAGACTTCCGCCTTTTCCACCTTGTTGGGCGGCATGAAAAAGAATTTGCCCCAGCGCATGATGACCGGGCGCCCCACGATACGGGCTACGGCGTAGGTAATGGCGGATCCCAGCCAGGAGCCGAACGTTCCGGCAACCACCACCCCCCAGAAGCTCATGGATGCTCCATCCTGGGTGGACAGAATGGCCGCAGGCGGGATGACTACCTCACTGGGGACGGGGAAAATGGAGCTTTCCATGGCCATCAGGACGATGACGCCCGCATATCCCCAGTCCTGCACCCAGGACATCCAAAGTGAGATCAACTCATGCATAACGGCGCGTATCTTGCATTAAAATCCTTGAAAGAAAAGTCTTTTATTGCACCTTGGAAAAGGGGCTGGTAAGGTTGGAAGGCATACGGCGCGCGCCGTTGCAGAGAGTGATGAAGCTTTATATGATAGCAGGCGAGAAGAGCGGGGACATTCACGGAGCCCTGCTGTTGAAGAATCTGCTGCGCCTGATGCCCGGCATGGAGGTCAGGGGGCTGGGCGGCCACGGCATGCATGCGTTATGCCCCGGCGTGGAGGATTGGGCGGATGAAGCCGCCGTCATCGGCGTGGTGGAGGTGCTCAAGAAGTACGGGTGGTTCAGGAAGCGTTTTCTCTCCATTCTGGAGCGGATACGGCAGGACCAGCCGGACTGCCTCATTCTGATCGACTACCCGGGATTCAACCTGCGTCTGGCGGAGAAGGTCCGCAAGTGCTGCCCGCATACCAAAATCATTTATTTTATCTCCCCGCAGGTATGGGCATGGCACCGCGGCCGCATTCCCAAGATGGTGCGCATGCTGGACCTGATGATGTGCATCTTCCCCTTTGAGGCTCCCTTGTTCCAGGAAGCCGGGCTGAAAACGGAGTTCGTAGGGCACCCCCTGGTGGACGAGATTGCTTCCATCCGGAAGGATGACGTCCGGGAGGCGTCCCTGGTTGGTCTCTTTCCCGGCAGCCGGAACCGTGAGATTGACAGGCATTTCCCGGTGTTGATAGAGGTGGTCCGCCGCCTTTCCGGGGAACGGCCGGAGCTGTCTTTTGAAACCGCAGCTTCCACGGAGGCGCTTGCAGAAAGAATGCGCGGCATGGCGCAGAAGGCCGGCATGCCGCCGGAGCTGTTCCACATTACAGTGGGGGGCTATCATGAACTGATGGACCGCGCCACCGTGGGCGTGGTGGCTTCCGGCACCGCCACGATGGAGGCCGCCTTGCACCGGCTTCCGTACATGCTGGTGTACAAGGTTCCCCTGCTGACGTACTGGATGGCGCGCATGCTTATTAAAATACGCTTCATCGGCATGGTGAACATTCTGGCGCAGAAGCCCGTAGTCAAGGAGCTGATCCAGTTTGATTTTACGCCGGACAAGGTGATTGAGGAAATAGAACGCCTGCTGGTTCCGGAAAACAGGGATGCCCTGCTGGCGGAAATGAAGCAGGCCTCCGACAAGCTGGGGCAGGGCGGAGCGGCGGAACACGCGGCCCAGGCCGTCTGCCGTCTGCTGAAGGAGTAATGCTCCGGTTTTTTGACGATTTGAACCGGGAAGAATTGCGCCGGCCGTTTTATTGATGGAAACGGGTTCGCAACCGGGATGGGGAAAATACATCCGTGGCCGTTGTCCGGTGAAATGCCGGTTCCGTTTTTCCATTCTGTCTCCCGGTCCGGACCAGGGGATTTGTTGCCGTGAATTCCCGGTGAACGTTCCTTTTGGAATCGGGAGTAGTTTTTCAGGCAGAGAAATCCTTCTGTGGAATGTTCATGCTCGTTCTGCCGGGCGCAGCATTTAAAGCTATTTCCGGGCCGGAGAGGCCCCTTGAAAGGAATAAAAGAAAAGCGCCGGGCGAACCCGGCGCTTCTGTTGTGTTTTACGTTGGCAGCAAGTGTGTCACAACCGGGACTCAAACCACTCCCTGGTCGATCATGGAATCCGCCACCTTCACGAAGCCGGCAATGTTGGCGCCGGTGACGTAGTTGGTGAAGGATTTGTCGGAAGAGTATTCCTGGGCGTGGGCCAGGGCGTTCGCGTGGATGTTGGCCATGATGCTCTTCAGCTTGTGGTCCACTTCCTCCCGCGTCCAGGAGAGGCGCTGGCTGTTCTGGGACATTTCCAGACCGGAGGTGGCCACGCCGCCGGCGTTGGCGGCCTTGGCCGGGCCGTACAGGATTTTGGCGGCCAGGTAGGTTTCAATGCCTTCCAGGTCCGTGGGCATGTTGGCGCCTTCCGCCACCAGGGTACAGCCGTTCTTGATGAGGGTGCGGGCGTCTTCTCCGTTGATTTCGTTCTGCGTGGCGGAGGGGAAGGCGCAGTCGCACGGAACGCTCCAGGGACGCTGGCCTTCAAAGTACTGCGCCTTCGGGAACTGCTTCACGTATTCCGCAATGCGGCCGCGGCGATTGTTCTTGAGTTCCATGACCCAGGCCAGTTTTTCCGGGGAAATGCCGTCCGGATCGTAAATGTAGCCGTTGGAGTCGGACATCGTGACGGGCTTCGCGCCCAGTTCATTGAGTTTTTCCACCGTGTACTGGGCCACGTTGCCGGAGCCGGACACCAGGCAAACCTTGCCCTGCAAATCGTCGTTGCGGGTGGCGAGCATGTTCTGGGCGAAGTACACGCAGCCGTAGCCGGTGGCTTCCGGACGGATGAGGGAACCGCCCCAGTTCAGGCTCTTGCCGGTGAGAACGCCGGTGAATTCATTGCGGATTCTCTTGTACTGGCCGAAGAGGTAGCCGATCTCGCGGCCGCCCACGCCGATGTCCCCGGCGGGAACGTCCGTATCCGCGCCGATGTGGCGCTGGAGTTCCGTCATGAAGCTCTGGCAGAAGCGCATCACTTCATTATCGCTCTTGCCCTTGGGGTCGAAGTCGGAGCCTCCCTTGCCGCCGCCCATGGGCAGGGTGGTGAGGGAGTTCTTGAAAACCTGTTCAAAGCCCAGGAACTTCAGAATGCCGAGGTTCACGCTGGGGTGGAAGCGGAGGCCGCCCTTGTACGGCCCGATGGCGCTGTTGAATTCCACACGGTACCCGCGGTTCACCTGAACCTTCCCCCGGTCGTCGATCCACGGCACGCGGAACAGGATGGTTCTTTCCGGTTCCACGATCCGTTCCAGAATCGCGTGGTCTTCATACTTGGAATTCGCGGCCAGAACCGGCTCAATCGTGTTGAGCACTTCCTGAACGGCCTGGATGAATTCTTTTTCGTGGCTGTTCCTGGTTTTCACCAAGTCGAGCACGCGCTGGGAATATGTCTGTGCCATCTTCTCTGTTGTTGTATTTGGGTTGACGCTTCACGCGCGGTTTTTCGCACGCGCTTTTCGTTTATCATTCCGCGGCGCGGACTGGCAATCATTTTTTTCCCCGGAAAGTGTAAAGGGTCAGCAGGAAAATAGAAAATATCTTTTCATGTTGTAATTTGTAAACTGACCCCTATGGACGATGGATATTCGTTCATACGGCATATTCCGGGGGATGGAAACCGGAGGATATACCTGGTAATCCGGCTTCTTTTTCCCCGGAGGCGGATTTTGAATCCGGTGTCAATAAGGAATGAATGAAAAAGAAAAAGTTATCAGGAAACGCCGCTGTGCCACAGACGGAATTCGCCTGTGATGAATGGACGGGACATTTTTTATAAACAGGCGGTTTTCTGCGTCTTGCGTGATTGTCCGGATTCAAAATCCTTAAACTGGCCTCCATTGTCAGAATAGTCAAAAACCATGAAGAAAACATTATTCCTGCTTATTTCCGGAGGGGCTTTTTCCATCGCCCAAGCGGCTTCCGTTTTTGTGGACGTGTACAGGGATGGCCCAGGAAGGGACGGCATGAACCAGTACACTTCCAATGCTGCGGCTGTTCTCCCCTTGGCGGACGCTTCCGGAAGCGATACTCCCTACACGCTTAAAATCGTTAAAAGCGCCGGGAATTTCTTTAACACGGAGCTTTCCGCCGTAACTCCCGGGGAGGGTGACCCTGCCTATTACGCCTATTACCAGAACAAGGCGGCGATGACGGATCTGGTCAATACCCTCGGTTCTTTTGATTACGGTGCGCTGTCTTCCTACATGGCTCCCGGCGCCGGAGGCTCCACCACATCCTCCATTCAATTGGGGGGGCTGACGGTGGGAGACACGGTGACATTTTACATGTTCATTTCCAGTACCGTGGCCGCTCCGGGGGCCACTACCGTGACCGGGGGCACCGGCACCTTTGAATACGCGGCAACGGACGGGACCGGTTTTTCGTCCACGCCTTCCTTCGCCAACGGCAAGCTGACCCTGGTCAAATGGACAGGGGAGGCGACGGCGGATACTCTTGATTTCCGTATCGGAGGGCAGAAAGCCGGGGTTGCGGCCATGGCGTTTTCAGTTGTTCCGGAACCGGCTGCGGCATCCATGGGATTGCTTGGCCTGGCCGCTATGCTGGTGCGCCGGCGCAGGGCATAACATCGTTCGCTCCGGCGTTCTTTATCCTGTCACGGGGTGATGTCCGGAGGGACGGCATGGTTCCCTCCCTCCGGATTTTTCCATGTGACGGGCCGGGAGAAGCTTCTTTTGGACGCTCCCGCAGGGAAAAATCAGGCGGTCAGGCGTTCGATCCATGCCCGCGTCTTCAAGTCCGTTTCCGCCATCTTCTTGGCCCGGTGGAGCAGGGTGCCCATGGATTTGGGAATGCCCATGTGCAGGCGGTTGCTGATCCAGGCGTACGGAACCAGCGTGCTTTGCCGGATGGCCAGGGCAATGATGAGCTTGGACGGATGGCTGTAGGGCGTGACGAGCAAGTCCTCCTCCGAGAGCCCGAACGCCTTCAGGCCGTTTTTCACAATGATCTCCGCCTGGTATTCCCCTATTTCCGAGGCGCGCATGCCCGTCGTGACGGGCTTTCTGCGCGCCAGCCGGGGAAGTTCGCCCACCAGCCTGGCGCGAAAGGCGCTGGAGCCGTAGCACCAGCCCCGCTGGACGGTGCCGGGGCCCACATGGCCGGCGGGGAGCAGGGAGCGTTCGTCCATGCGTTCCGCTTCAAAGCGGCCCATCAGGTGGTTGAGGTACTTCTGGCGGCCGTCGTCCGTGTCGTCGCAGCCAAAGCAGACGAGGCCGCGCTCCGGATGAATCCACTTGGGCCTTTTGGCGGGCGCGTCCAGCCATGCGGGCAGGCTGGTCCATTTGCAGCCGGAAAGGAACGTGTGGCGGCGTGCCAGGCCGGACCGCGCCGGATTCAGATGGATATAGTCGATGATGGTGGAAAAATAGTGGGCGTTTTCCGCTTCCACCACCATGGCGTGGTACCTGCCCGCAAACAGGTGGCCCCGCATGCGGTGGCGCGCGTTGAAACGCTGGGTGTAGGCAGTCTGGAGCCATTTCATGCCGTCCACCAGGTTCGCGCGCGCGGTCTGGAAGAGAATGTGGTAGTGGTTGGCCATCAGGGCATAGGCGTACACGGTCCAGCCGCTTCTGCGGGCCGCCTCCTGGAAAGTGCGCAGAAAGGTTTCCCTGTCTTCGTCGTCCAGGTAAATGGCGTCTCCGCGGTTGCCCTCGCTCTGCACGTGATAGACCGCTCCAGGGTATTCTATTCTCAGGGTACGGCTCATGCCGGAAGCGTACCGGATGAGGTCAAAAATGCAAGTTTGTTGTTATTTTTAACCTGACCCCTATTGCGAAAAAAGAGGGTGGAAAAAATGCGTTTTTAAGCGGGTCCGTGTTTTCGGAAAGGGAGAGCCCGCCTCCGGTGAACGCCGGACAGGATGCTGCTGGGAAAGACCGGGAAGCCCTTTGCCCGGATGGCAGCGGCGCAGCCATGCCGGCGTTTCCCCGTCTTTTTTCATGAAAGGTCTGCGGAGGAATGAGGCGCCGGAGAAGGCCGCGGTGTTTTATTCCCTGAATTCCGTCGGGAGCGCCGCATGCCAATGCGGCGACGGAAAAGAAAAAGGGAGCCAGCGGACGAAGAGAAAAGAGAAGGCTTCCTTTGAATTAACGGAGAGGGTTGCCTTTGTCCGTGTATTTTTTAAGAGCCCCAGGGGCCTGGTGCGCTTCCCGCGGGTCTTCCCGGAACCAGGGCGCGGCCCGGAAAACGCCTCTCCTATTGCAGCTTTTCCCGCCGCATGATTTCGGAGAGCACCAGGTAAAGGTCCGTCTTGTTGACCACTCCCAGCAGCAGATCGTTGTTCGGGTTCACCAGCGCCAGGGATTCCGAGCAGTGGGGGCGCGAGAAGATGCCCAGAGCTTCCGGAAGGTGCATGTCCGCGGGAAGCGTGGGCATGTCGCTGCGCAGCACGTCCATGGCCAGGACGGCCTGGGCCAGTTCCTTGTTGCGGGCGAAGGCCGCCACATCTTCCGCTACCACGCTGCCCAGGTATTTGCCCGCCGGGGAGGTGACGAAGATGGGCTGCGCCGGGTTCTTGATGAGCATGGAGGCAATCGTGCCGAATTTATCCAGCGGGTGGACCACGGGCGGGTCCTTGCGCGCCACGTCCTGGAGCTGCACCTGGGCCAGGGGCTTGTCAAAGGTGCTTCTGGGTCCGAAGGCCAGGGAATCATGGTACATGGACTGGGCCTTGGTGAGCCTCGCCATGCCGTAGGAGACCAGAACGCCGATGATCAGGGGGAACATCATGTGCCCGGCCATGGTGAATTCCACTACCAGCACCAGGGAGGTGATGGGGGCGTTGGCCGCTGTGGTGAAGAAGGCGGCCATGCCCACCAGGGAATAGGCGATGGCATGGTCCCCCGGAACTCCGAGCTGGGTGAGCGCCGCGCTGAACAGGAAGCCGCAGACGCTCCCGATGGTCAGGCTGGGCGTCAGGGCGCCCCCCACCGTACCCACGCCGAAGACGATGGCGACGGTGAAGATTTTCAGGAATAGCAGGATGCCGGCCCTCGTGGCGTCAAATTCATAATGAATGAGGGAGGTGATGATGTTTTTGCCGTTCCCCACGATTTCCGGGTAAAAGATGGCGATGACGCCCACCAGCATCCCTGCGGCCATCAGGCGCACGGGAAGCCACTGGCGCTTCCCGTTCAGGTACTGGCGCGATTTTTTGAGGATCAGGAGCCAGAAGCTGGCGACCAGGGAGGCCAGCGCGCCCAGCAGAACGCACCAGAGCACATGCTGGTTGCCCGTCAGGGACACTTCCTGCTGGAGCTGGTAGATGGGGGCCGGTTCATGGAACAGGCCCATGGTGAAGTATCCGGCGCAGCTCGCCACCAGCAGGGGGGCGAGAAAGTCAATGGTCAGCGCGCCCAGCACGATTTCACTCACGAACAGGCCGCCGGCCAGGGGCGTATGGAAGGCGGAGGACATGCCGGAGGCGGCGGCGCAGGCAACCACCAGGCGCAGGCGCGGGGCGGAGAGATGGAAGAAGCGGCCCAGGGCGGACCCCACCACGGCGGCGGCCTGCACCAGCGGGCCTTCACGGCCGATGGAGGCGCCGGAACCTACGGAGAAAACGGCGGACAGGGAGCGCAGCAGGCTGGGCTTGGGCGGCACATAGCCGTTGCCCAGCGCCACGGCTTCCATGTATTCCGTGGCCTTGGCCGGGACAAAGCGGTGGGTGAAGAGAAGGGTGAGGCCGGCCAGCAGGCCGCCCGCCGCCGGAACGAAGATGCACCAGGCCCAGTCCTGGCTGGCCATTTCCTGAAAGACCTGGATTTGCTTGTAGCTGGTGCGTCCCGTCAGGACGTCCTGCACCAGTTCCACCCCCATTTCAAAAACAAGGGCCGTCAGGGCGCCCAGCGCGCCGACGACGACTGCCCAGATGAAGATGACTTGCTTGTCACCCAGCTTGACCTTTTCACGCAGGCTCAGCGCCATGCGCAGCCATGACCATGAAATGCGCGTCTTCGCCGCAGGCTGGTTCTTCTTGTCCGTCATTGCAGGGCGTGTTGAAGGGACGCCAGCAGGCTGGCTTCGTCTCCCGTCCATTCCCCGTTGGGGCCCAGGGGAGCGTTTTTATGCCACCGCAGCAACTTCTGCATGGTGGTCAGGTAGCCGGTCACCATGGCGGTGGGAACGCCCAGCATCACGATGAGGTGGGCATTGCGTGCGTCATCCGGCCAGAGGACGCCTTCCGGACTGATGCCTACGGTGACTTGCATGGAGTCCAGCGCGCTGGTGCGCCCGTGGGGGACGGCCAGGCCGTGGTCCAGATAGGTGGTTTGCGTTTCCTCGCGCAGAAGGACCGCATTCTTGATGTGCCTTAGCTGACGTTCGTCAAGGACTTCCGCCATGGAATCCGTCAAGGTTTCCAGAGCCTGTTCCTGAGTGGTTGCGGGCTGGAACGTGCGTACGTGAATTTGAAGATTGTCTGCCACCGGGTCTGCTAAAGGCTTTTGGCTTTTAATTCTATGAAGGGAACCATGATTATCAAGGAAATTCTGGCCTGCGTACGGGGAAGGAGGCTTTCCCTGTGAATTGGGGCGGACAAAAAGGACCCCTGCGCCTTTCCGGCGCGGCTTTTTTGACACAAACGCGGCGGAACGGCCTGTTTTTAGGCTTTCTCTTCCGCGGGAATGAAGCTACCCTGCCGCCATGATGCAGGATTCAGAGGTCATCAAACTCGTCAAGCCCGTGCCTTCCGACCGCCTGGCGACCCAGGTGCTGGTGATGTGGTACAATACGGTGCGCCCCAAGTGGAAGAAACCGCTGGATCTGGCCATCACCGCCTTTTTTGTGCTGATGACGCTGTACTCCTTCTCCCTGCGCCCGCTGCCCATATTCGCGTGGCTGTCCCTGGCCGGGGCGCTGATGGCGATCATCCTGTCCTGGTTCTATGTTCCCTTTCTGGCGAAGGCCGCCCTGGCCGCGAACAAGAAGGTGCCCATGTACCATCAGGAAAAGGATTACGTCTTCCATGAGGATTACATGACTTTCTCCAGCAAGGACGTCGAGCCCATGAATATCCCCTACGACCGCTTCACTACCCTGTGCAAGACGCGCCACGCCCTGCTGTTCCTGTTCGGCAAGAAGCTGGTGCTGTGGCTGCCGCTCAAGCTCATGAGCACGGATCAATTGGAAAGCATCATGCGCCGGTTCCGGAACCACGGCGTGGAAGTCCGGGATATTTCCTGAGGCGGAAAGCCGTTCGGGGCCGTTCCGGAAGGGGCTCAAATTTGCCGTTTCCGCGCCTTTTTTGTTGAGCGCGGGGTCAAAACGGGTAGGGTGTCTCCATGTCACGTTACAATGGAGAACAGGTTCTGGTGGTTCCCCGCGCCACGTTTGAAGAAGCGGGTTATTTCCAGGGACACCGGGAAGGCGGGGATCATTATCTGAATGCGTTCATGAAGCCGGGGGTCTCCTCCTTCATGGACCGGGAGGCGGCGGAAAACGACCCCTCCCACAAGCAGATCATCGCCTATGCCATTTTCTGCCACCAGGGCCGCATCCTGCATTACACGCGCGGCGGCTCCGGCGGTGAGGCCCGGCTGCATGACAAGGGCTCCATCGGCATCGGAGGCCATATCAATCCGGTGGACCGCCAGTCCGGCCATGACGATGTTTCCACCTATCTGGCCGGGGTGGAGCGTGAAATCCGCGAGGAACTGGTTATTGACGGGAGCTGCACCCAGCGGGTGCTAGGCGTGATCAATGACGATTCCAATGACGTGGGAGCCGTGCATCTGGGCATCGTCCATCTGTTTGAGCTGGATACGGACCGGGTGCGCGCGAATGAAGCCGCGCTGGCCAATCTCCGTTTCGTGGCCCCGGAGGAACTGTCCGGGGAGATGTTTGAGAAGCTGGAAACCTGGTCCCAGCTTGCGCTGGAGCTGTTTAAAAACAGGGGAGCCTGAAGCCTTGCGCTTCCATGAAGCGCCCGGCGGGCGTAGCAATACGCCTCCTCTTTCGTTTCCTTCCATGGGAAGCCCCCGCGGCATACGCCTGCGGGGGCTTCTTTCGTCCATCAGGGCCTGAAGAAAACAAAGGGCCGTTAATGGAAGATTTTTCTGCGCCTGCGCCACAGCAGGGCGGCCAGTCCGGCCAGACCCAGGGAAGCGCTCCCCGGCTCCGGCGCCTGGGCGAAGACCATGGCGGAATTGGCCTGGGGGTCCGTGGACATGGCCGCATCGTACAGGACGCCGTTGTTCAGGAATTTGATGTTGTCCAGACTGGCGGGAATCTCCGTCAGGGAAAGCGTGTAGTGGCTGGTGCCCGTAATGTCCACGATGACCTTGTCCGCGGTAAGTCCCTGAAGAGTCAGGGAGGCGTGTTCCCCAAGAATGAGCGTGGTCATGTCTGAAACTCCGTTCAGGACGAGTCCGCTTCCGGCTTCAATGGTCACGGTGAGCGCTCCTCCCAGGGAATCCAGCGTGGTGCGGGTCTGGTTGACGGCGGAAACATGGGTGAAGTCGCTCAGGGAAGCCTGGAAATGCTCCACGGTCACATGGTCCAGCACCAGGCTTCTGCCGCCGCTCACATTCGTGCCGCCGCTGATGGTTCCGGCATACTTGTCAAAACCGTAGGCCGCCGTCCCGGAGGAAAGATCCTGGATGCGCACGATGGAGCTGCCGTTGACGGCGCCGCCGGAACCGCCCCCGGAGATACTGCTCCAGGACTTCCCGTTGTGAAGCGTGGCGGAGTTTCCGGCCACGGTGACGGACGTATTTCCCTGAACGGTGCCGCCGGAGCCTCCCGCATACACATCCCCCTTGATGGTGCCCCCTGTAACGCGTACCGCGCTTCCCTCCCGGATGGAGCCTCCCTTGCCTGCGCCGTAAACGGAGCCGGCGATGACTCCGCCCGTGACGGTGGCGTTGGAACCGCCGGAAATGCAGCCTGTCAGGCCTCCCCCCATCACGTCTCCGTTAATGGAGCCTCCGTTGACGTAAACGTGCGTGGCTCCCCCGATGGTGGTTGTGCCGTTGTTGGCATTCGCGTAAATGCCGCCCATGATTTGGCTGGAAAAGGAGCCGGAGTTAATCAAGATGTCCACGTTCCCCTTGATATCCGTAGCATAGGATCCGACCACGGAGGAGGCGTTATTGCTGGTGAAGGTGCCGAAGGAGGCGTTTTCCGCGGAGAATTCCAGATAAACGTTTCCGGTCACGCCGGAGGCGTTCACGGCGCCGAAGACGGTGCTTCCGCCCGTGGCGGCGTCCGTAAAGCGCAGGGCGGCATTCCCGTTCAGCGTTCCGGAATTTCCATGGGCCCCGTACCAGGCGGAGGCCTGCCCTTCCTTGGCGATGGTCAGCCAGATGTCCCCCGTATAATTGCCGGTGCTGGCATACACATGCGTGGCGTTTCCGGAAGTGATGGTGACGTTCACGGAGTTTCCCAGCCTCCCGGAGGAGGCGTCCGCCTGGGCGCGGGCATCGAAGACGCCGGAGCAATTCTGGTTGGCGGCGGAATGCGTGAAGCCAGTTTCCGGCCACGCGATGTTGCCCTCCGGAGTGCCTGACGAGCCCCCGGAGTCCGCTCCGGCGGAAATAAAGGCGTTCTCTTCATTGACCAGCCCGGAAGTGGGTGGGGCATACGATCCTGTGCCATCCATGGACAGGTCTTTCAGGATGGCGTTTCCGCTGCCGTCATACTGGATGATGACGCCGTTGCAGCCGGAACCGGAGGTGACGGAAAGCGCTTCCCCGATCAGCATGTCCCCCAGCCAGACGTAATAGCCGCCTTTCAGCCCTTCCTGCTCATTGCCCGTGACGTAGGCCATGCGCAGGTTTTCCGTATTGGCGGACATGTCCAGGGAATACAGGATGGTATCCCCCCATTTGATATAGGCCTCGTTAATGTTGAGCGTGCCGTAAAAAGAGCCGTTCCCAAGGCTGACGCTGAACTGGTCCGAGAGATTCCAGCCGTTTGCCGCCCCGTCTCCCAGGACCAGGTTGAAATCAAAGGTAAAGCCGTTTTTCAGGGCCGTTCCCTCCGTCCATGTCCGGGAAATGGAACTTGTCCCCGCCTGTCCCAGGCTGATTCCTTCCGCGTTCACGCCAATGTTGGATACGGAAAAGCCCGCATCCGCCAGGTTCTGCACTCCGGTCCATGCGGGCGCTCCTGCGCCCTGGTGGAAGTTGACGGCCATTTCCCCGGCGTCCCGGCGCAGTTGTCCGGCAGAGCGGCCCGCATAGCCCATGGCTTTGGCGATGTTGCCAGCCATGAGCAGGTCTCCCTGGGTGTTGGGGTGGAGTCCGTCCGCCGCGGGATTGTTGAACATGGACCGCACCCCGTAAAACGGCTTGGAGGAAGCCACGTCAATGATCCCTCTGTTGACGTCGATGACCGTGACGCCCTGCCTGGACTGCCCCCAGGAATTCAGGGAGGCGTTATAGGTTTCCACCGCCTGGTGGGTGGCGTCCGAATTGCCGTTGGAATGCTGGGTCCAGCAGGGAATGGTGAGAACGATGACGTTCGCGTTGCCGTTGGCGGCGTGCATGGTGTCTACGATGGCGTCCATGTCCGCCAGAAGATCCCGGGTGACTGAATCAAGACGGCTGTCCAGGGTGGAATTGTCGCCGTCGGAGAGAAGGTCGTTGGTGCCGATCATCACGAAAAAGGTATCCGGTGTGTCCGTTCCCGTGAAGGTCGGGCCCTGGTAGGCTGCTCCGTTTGCTTTGGCATCGGAAAGCCCCAGCCAGTTGGAGATGTTGGAGCCGTCAAACCTGCTTCCGGTTTTCCTGCCGGATATTTCCCAGGCCCTTGCGCTTGCCTGGGAGGAATGTTCGTTGTTGAAAACCTGGCCGCCGTAGGAGGTTCCCGCGGTGACGCCTCCGGAATAGTTGCCGGTTTTCACGCCTTCCGCATGGTAGGAAATGCCGTTGTCCGCAAATATTTTATGGAGGGCCCAGCGGTAAGTGCCGCTGTTCATGCCGTGGGTGATGGAATCGCCTACGTACATGACGTTGCCCAGGTCCGTGCCCGCAGGGGCGGCGATGGCGGAGGGGAAAACCGCCAGCAGGGCGGCCAGGAGGGAGAGAGGGAGCCTGGTTTTCATCAAGGGGAGCAGGGGAATGAAACGGATGTTTGAAAAAAGTGAATAAAACGGCCATCCCTGAATGGACAGGGATGGCCGTGGCTGGAAAAGGCTAGGCTCTCCGGCGGCGTACCAGCAGCATGCCCAGGCCCAGCAGGCCGAGGGAGGCCGCGGCCGGCTCCGGAACGGCGCTCAAGGCGTATTCTTTCATCTGGTCTTCTGTCAGTGCTCCCAGGTACAGGTCAAAATTGTTCAGGGTATATTCCCCGGTGACGCCGTCCGGAGGAGTCCAGGTGTTTCCGGAACCGTCCTTGGCGGAAAAATTGAGCTGGTTCATGGTGACGCTGCCGAATTTGACCCCGGAGCCGTTCAGGGAGGCCAGAGTGGTCAGGGTGGACGTATCGTCCCCCAGCATGGCGGAAATAGTGACATTCCCGTCATTGTATGTGTAAAACAGGGTAAGGGCCTGTCCTGCGGAATAGCCGGAAAGCGTTTGCGTTTTCCAGGGGGAGGTGCCTGCCGTGCCTCCGTTGTAGTTAAAGCCGCCTGCGCATAGAGTGAGGTCTCCCGACTCCGTCAGCCGGTAACCCATCCCCTCCAGGTTCTTGTAATTGGAGGTGGTATTATAGGTAAACAGCAGGCCTACATCCGTCCCCGAGGTGGTGCCCAGGTCGGAAATGGTCAGGGCCATGGTCCATGGAGTGGCTCCGGAGCCGGTATGCACGGGCACGGAGGGAGAGGAAACATTCAGGGTGTCTCCGTTGCTTCCGTCATAAATGGTGTAACCCTTTGAATAAGAGGGATCCATTCCATTGATGGAAGCGGCGAAGGATAGACTGCCTCCCAGAACGGCGGCCAGGAGGGTCAGGTATGTGGTCTTCATATTGATTGCTGTACGGATTGGAGAAATGTTCCCGCGCAAGAGAACGTCCGTTTTTTATCGAATTCCTAATCCG
>ENA-UONZ01000164-UONZ01000164.1-human-gut-metagenome-genome-assembly--contig:-C93old-NODE-164-length-119018-cov-35.687684_pt1 | contig 119018 bp, 100 predicted proteins | sample MGYA00242468_ERZ724015 | MGnify/ENA metagenome assembly ERZ724015
TTTCACTTTCTGCGAAAAGGTTTCCTTCTGCCTTGAGATTCAGCTTTTTGTCGTTGGCGTTCCAGCTTGCCGTGAGAGCCGTGCCAGCACTCTTATATTCCTGTGCAAACGCAACACTCGCCATCGAGCACATTGTCATCGCAGCGGCGATAAGCAACGCTGCAATTTTTTTTACCCCGTGCTTTACCATCATTCTTCATTCCTTCCTAAGTCAACGCTTTTGACATAATAGTTAGTTTTATTCCGTATTTTTTATGCCGCCATGTTCTAGCGGCTCTCTAATTCCATTATATCATATCTAACTGTTATGTCAATACTATTGACTATATAATATATATCGGCTGCGTGAGAATTTTTCGATTGCAGCGGTCCTCATAAATTTGCCGTACCTTAGCATCGTCAAACATATCGAGCTTCTCACACAGATTATTTGCAGCCTCAATCAGCACCGGTACTTCCGTGTGCTTCACGAGTTCTCGAAGCTGTTCCATCAGCCGCTCTTTATTGTTGCTGGTCATCAGCTGGTTCAAAAGACAGACTTCATCAAAGTCAAAGCTTACCGGCTGGTTCGCTGCATAGCGCAGCCGAGTCATTGCGCGGCGGCTTGTCCAGTAGATTTGATTCAGCAGTTCCAGATACTGTTCGGGATTCTTACCCTCTGCGCCATTCCAGGCGGCAAAGAAGAGAATATCGTTGCTGGGCTCAATCGCGTTGATACGCAACAATACGCTTGCCGCACACTCTGCCACGAGGCCCACATAGAGCTTGTCGGTATCGGGCAGTCTCCGTTCTGCCTCGAATCGTGTCAGTCCACAGATTGCTGCTTCCGCAATAAGGCTCTTGTTTTCAGTCGCAAGTTCCAGGGTATTCTTCTCTGCGTTGTAGTAAGCGAGTTTTCCCGTCTCGCTGACCGTGGCAATATCACAATCCATCAGAGAACGAAATCCCGTAACAATGTCATCAAGGGTAAGCGGGTACTGGTCCTTGACATCTTCAGACCCATCATCTGGAATAGTCTGGGAGATATCATAGAGATGGACCGGCGCATAACCGATACAGGTTGTTGCGAATTCTACACTTTTGTTAGACACCGCATTCTGCTCTGCATCTTCAGTGATATAGGCATCCTTGCCCACACCAACGGTAGGCTTGAGCAACACCACTGGTTTCACATCACGCGGGAGAGCGCGGCGATACCATTCTGTCCACGCTTTATATCCTCCTACCGCCGTGGCATTCGGCATCTGCATACGGAGCAGCAGCACATTGTCGGGCGACAGTGAAGGATGCGCGGCCATTGCCTTGAGAATTTCCTTCAAAGCTGCTGTATCTTTGCATCCTGCCGCTGCTTCCGTCAAAAGTGTCTCTTTCCAATCCGCCATATATTTTAGTCTCCGCCTTTCCGCCTAAAAACACCTGCTTCATGCAGGATTCCATATGCCCTGCCAGACGAAATACCGTAATGCCGTGCAATAGCTGCGACCGACATATCGGGATTCCGGATTGCCATTTCAATCATCTGCTTGTTCCGTTTCGCAAGCCGTGCCTGGCGGGCCTTGGCGACAGCCCTTGCCTGCTTGCTGCCATCAACCTGATTTGCGAGGATAACATAAATACGGGCTCTACTCAAACTCTGCCCTTTGGCAATTTGCCTTACGGGAATTCCAGCGTTGTACTGTGCCGCAATACTCTTGTTGCGCTCGGCATAGCGACTAACCGTGCGCCGTTCATTACGCTTATAGTCCGGATGCTTCCGCAGAATAACATATGTCCGCGTCAACGACAAATGATGTGCAGCAGCAATGTCCTTGGGAGCCATGCCGTTCCGGTAATCGTTAATGATGTCATTGTCTCGCTCCATCTACCCGTTTTTCATAGTAATTTCCCCTTTTCTGAAGTCTGAAAGTTGATTGTCCTTATAAATAATTCCATCGAATGAAAATTTGTATCAGGAGAGCTAGAATCACTCCAACGATATAGTTCACAGGGCCTGCCAGAAAGGCAAGCGGCAAAGTTCCAAGCAAACTAACCTTGACGGCCTGTCCTAGCCCTAACTGCTGAATTTTCGTAGCAATGAACCAAACAATACCAGAAAGTGTGGCAAGTAATATGCCCATCTCAATTAGTAGTACCATCTTTTTTTCCTCCACTGTACGCTACTCAAATGACTTTTTCCACAATAGAGGGGACAGCGAACATTGCCATACCAAGTGTTGAAGTTGCCCAAGACATAGTCCAAAGAATATCTTTATAGGTTTTTCCTTCTCCAGCTACATAGATAATATAAACAAAAAGGCGATACCTACAAAGAACAGACCCACTCCACCAACAGCCATCCAAAATAGCACTGAGTCATAACTTCCCATATTGTAGATGCACGAACCAACAACCCAAGCCAGAGCATATGCTGCGATTCCCAGCGCAATGCAAATACAGCAAGCAATACAGTAATCCCACACGCCTATTTCCTCGTCTGCGGCATTTTCCGTAATGTTCTCCATGTCTTTTTCGGTACGCATGATTTTCTCCTATCTTTTTTCTCCGCTGTACGCTACTTAGACGACTTTTTGGACAACATCGGGGGCAAAAAACATTATCATTCCAATCGTTTGAGTCATCCAAATCAAAATCCAAAGAATATCTTTGTAAGGTTTTTCTTTTCCAGCTACACAGAGAATGAAAACAAACAAAAAGGCAATACCTGCAAGGTATAGACCTGCTCCTCCCACAGCCGTTCCAAAAAGTAATAGGTCACAGCCTCCCAGTTTACGGATGCACGAACCCACAATATACGCCATCGCAAATGCTACAATTCCCAGTGCAATACTGATACCGCAAGCAATATTGTAATCCTGCATATCTTTATCAGACATTTCCTCATCTGTGGCGTTTTCCATAGGATTCTCCATATCTTTTTCGGTACGCATGATTTTCTCCTTTCATGTCATACAACAGTCCTTGCTGTACAGCTATCAGCCAGAACGACTGTCCTGTTGCCCGCTTCCCGCCCCGTGGAGGCTGCTGTTTATGATGGGAAGCTGCCACCTAAACGGTGGCATTTTTTTACCGTCCTGAACCTGCGTCGATTGCCCCAACCGAAGAGAACACATTGCCGGTATCACTGACAACCTTGGGCAAGAACTGAATAAATGGCCTCAGCAGCCACAGCCAAGCCACAGACAATAATCATCGCAATGCTGACTTTCCTGAATTTAGACTTCCTTTGCTCAAAGAAACAGGCTCCCATAAACCAAATTGGAATTAACCAGAGGAGATGTGTGCCAATAACACTCCAATCACTGGCTGAAGCAATTCTCTTCATCTCCATTGCCGTTTCCGTGATTGTGCTGGCGGCCAGCCACCAACAAACACAAGCAAATTGAATTTTCTCATACAGATGTGCTTTCGCAGTACTTTTGTTCGCCTTAAACTGGTCACGGTTGCAGAGAACATATACTGCTGCTACAACTGCTATAATTATTGGAATGATGCCAAAGAAAACCATTAGCCACTCCATCGCTTTTCCTCCTTGAAATACATACATTTAACAGTTGCAGCACTTAGCCGGTCATTCTGACCGTTGCCTGTCATCCACCACGGAGAGGTGGCTACTTCGGATGACAACCCGCGACTCTCGCGGGCAAACATTCAGTTTATTGCAGCTAGAGCTGCATCTAAAAACCTTGCATCGAAGACGGTTTTAATAATATTGCTCACAAGGCAGACTACAATAAGACTCGTAAAAGATAAATAAATCCCTACTCTGAATAGTCTTGTGTTTGGTTTAACAAAAGCAAGCGCAAGCATTAGAAGTCCAATTCCTGTGCATATCCAACCCACGGTCCAGATGGCATTCGTAAATCTTTCATAGCGCGTACTGGTATAAATTGGCCGTACTGTTGTCGCCTTTTCCCCACTTTCGATTTTCACCGTTTCGCCAGCTTGTACGAGCTTTGTATCACCGTTCAAGCTATATCCACGGAACAAATAGCCATTCTTCTCCTCTGCTTTGGGGAGCGTCAGAAAATCATCGGACCCCCACTGATAAACCGTTGAGGTATCATAATCACCCGTAGCGGTTTCAGTTTGCTCGTTCTGTTTAGTGTCGGTATCAGATGTTGCAGCGTATGCCGGAACTACTGCACCAATCGCAACTGCCACAGCAAGAACAATTGCCGCACCGCCCGCCACAAGGCGTTTCATGACCTGTTTCTTCCTCAGCCGGTCGCCAACGAATTTTGCGTTCTGCCACGCGACATACAATGCCATCAGAATAGCAGTCAGCAGGACGAATACAACGCCCATCTCAATCGCAAGTACCATAAATTCTTCCTCCTTTTTATGCATACCAGATTATTTGCGGCGTTTCTTGCCGCGCTTTTCCTTTTCAAGCTCAGCCTTAGCACGAGCGATTCGGCGCTCATTATCACGCTGAATTCTTTCGTACTGCTTGCGCTCCTTGATAGTCAGCTCTCTCGGCTGTTCTACATCGTCGGTATCAGAAGCATCCGGGGTTTTGACGGTCGCTGTCCGGAAATATTCCTGACGGGCCTTGATTTGCTCGTCGTACAGTTTTTTCTGCTCGTTCATCCAGACATCGTAGGCTTTTTGCCGCTTGAGCTGGTCCTCAAAGCTACCGTCTGTGTTGTGTGCGTATTCCATTGGCTCAATGCCGCAGGGATACTCAGCTTCGGTATAGGCAGTGATAGGCGGAGCGCCTGCCATCATGTCTCGGATAGCCTGATTTTCTGCGTCCTCAGCAGAAAGTTTATCCTCGATTTTTTTTCGAGCTTTCTTTTTTCTGTTGGCTCTTACTGCCAAACACACAGCCACAACTGCCAGCACTACCGCTGCCAAAATGAGCAGCAACAGCCAAATCTCAATATAGATACTACGGTCAGGAAGCTCAAAGTAGATTCGACTCGTCATGAATTCTGCCACAGATGAAGTATCTAGTTCCACTCGTTTGTTCATCTCCTTTATAGTCCAGCAAACTCCCGCATCACATCAGAGAGCATCGCAGCATCCTCTGTCCCAACTCCATAGTCAGGCTCTGAGGGCTGCACCTTTTCCAGACCAGCACTCGGAGCAGCTTCCGGCATCTGGTCGGGCTTTTCCGTTCTGCGTGTTGCCATTTCATCAGGGTTTGCGGCTTTCGGCTTTGCGTGGCGCACTGTCCTTTTCCCGGTTGAAGGCTGACCTGTGAGGAGAATTGCAAGCTCTTCCTCGGTCATGTCCTTGCCGCCCAGATAAGTGTAGATTGCCCGCGCTACCAAATCGCCCTTGTGCATCCTCGGCGCTCTGCGGAGCATTTCTGCTGCATACCGCTGGATGTCTTTGCTTTCTCTAAGACCAATCGTGTATTTCACAGGCGTTCACCGCCCATCAAATCTCATTTGGATGCGAAGCCTTGTACAAGATTTCGTAGCCCTTGCAGTTGGCCGCGAGGTCATCCACCACGATAGCCGAACTTCCAATTCGGGGGTTTCCAAGAATTCGTTCTTTCAGCAGTACCGCGCCACCGCCGCAGAATACCGGACGCACCGTGCGCAAATCGATATCGCGTTCCCGAAGTTCCGAAACGATTTCGGTAACATAGTCATCAGCTTTCGCACGAATCAGATTTTTTACATCTGCCGGAAGCTCACTCTGCTTACCCATCAGCACTGTATCGATGCTGTCCTCGGTAAGCAACAGGTCCCAGCCTGCGCTGACCTTGCTCTTGATGGAGTTGTACATCTTCGTCACGCCCAGCTCCAAAGAATCGCAAGCACTGACTACCGGACGACCGCTGTGAACCGGAAGATAATCAACGGTGAATCCGCCAATATCGATAACGCAAGCGTCCGATGCACCCTTAATCTGGCTGTAAACAGTCATCATCGCGCCGAGGCCCTGAACGAAAACAAAAGCGTCATCGATGCGAATGCGGAAAGGCTGACCATCAAGCTCGAATTCAATCGGGCCACGGTTGAGAAAATACTGTCGAAAAGCCTTGTGCATCATACCGTAATGGGCAGGCGGCAATCCGATAAGCAGCGTCACCGGGATGGTCTCCCCTGCCCCGACATGCATTCCACTTGCACGAATTTCCTTGGCAATGCCGAAAAGCGTCAAGATAAATGCAGTTTCATCTTTTGTCTTGTCCCGCTGGTAGCCCTTGCGTTTGTCGCTCAGGATATAATACTTGCCTTTGTAGTGCAGAATATCGCTGCCAAAACCCGGGCGTGTGGGGCTTTCCACGATACCCGAGACAAACACTGCGTTTTTGACCTTGGTCTGTTTATTGCCATTGTCGATACTAATGACCATGGTGGTTGTTTCTCCTCTCTCTATTTATTTCACTATATTGACATTGTTGTTAGTGTTCGTTTGAAAAAAAGAAGCTGGGATGAAAACAGGAAAATAGCCATTCCAGCTATTATCATTATATCGCTCTTTTATATGTTTGTCAATGTTTTTCGCACTGTTTTGCGACATTTGTTTGTCGCAGAAGCAGCAAAAAGCATTGCGCATATTCTCACCGGTATCCCGTCCCGTAATCAGTGCAGCGGTTGCTGTTTTCAGGTCGATTTCCACCGCAGGTTTCTTCCAGACCGGGTGCCTTTTGAGCTTCTTTACGGCATCACTGCCAGACAGTGCAGAGGCATCAAGCATGTAAAACTTCCGATTCATCATATCAATGCCGAGGAGAATTGCGTTTTCCTTTACAAGGTGGCTGAACTTTTCATCGCGCAGGTGCATCTTCCCTGTTCTGGCCCAGAACTCCGTGCCATCGCATACAAGCTCAACCTTACGAGGACCATACTTGCCATAGCTGACGGTCATGTCCGCCGTGCCCTCTACCTTTCCTGCGGGCAGAATTTCTCTTTTTCGGTCCACACCACTAAGTATTACCTTGCAACCAGCGTCCTCAAGACGCAACGCAATGCTGTTTTCCGCTGTCCAAACAGCCACAAGGTCTGCACCATATTCTTCCGCTGTACGGCTGTCACGCTGGTGTTTACAGGAGGCAAGGTTCGCATACTCTTTCGGGTATTGTTCCCTATACGGCACTGTACAGTTCTTGTCTACGAGTGCCACTGCGCCGCTTCCATAGCCAAACTGCCGCGCAACATCTGCGACCGACATACCATAGACTCTCTCATACTGCTCATTGAGGTAATCATACATACGCTGCATAGCCTTCTCCTCCTGTCTCTATTATCTAGTCTACTTATTTCGCACAGTTTAGAAAGAGGCTTACATTCGTTTATTTAATCGTTAATTCGTTTATTTCGACATAAATAAAATAGAAAAAGCGCCCACCGCATATAAGCAGCGAGCGCCGATTGTTTATAATGTGATTCTCCTAATAGCAATTTACAGCAACAAAATATTTTGACTTTTCTGCAAACAAATAGCCTGCCGAGATTTTTCCCGACAGGCATTTGGTGTTTCGCTTTAATTTGCGCGGTTAGCTTCTTCGAGGCGTTCCAGGTCTTCCTTGGTCATATCTTTCAGATTGGTGTTCATGAGCTTATAGAGCTGCGTATTCTTCGGATAGGTATTATCGAAAGGTACGAGGTTCTTGCCAACACTCAGCAAGCCCTGACCGGCTTCACTGCCGGTGATATAAGAGAGCTGTGTATCAGAGAGATTGAGAAGGGTTGCGAGGCTGCTTCTATCGAGCGGAGCCTGCTTCAACATTTCCAAGAACTCAGCGTTACTGAGCATTGAACGACATGTATCGTTGGTCAGGAGGTCCTCGACATTCTGAGTGATGCCGGTGATAATTCCGCCGTACTTACGACTTCTTTTCCATAAGGTCTTTAAGAACTCTGCGGAGTACTCGTCCTTAAACAAGAGGTAAATTTCATCGAAAACGATGTAGGTATTACGGCCTCTAATGCGGTTCTGAACCAATTTGTTCCAAATAGCATTTGTCAGAACACGCATGGCAAGAGGCTTCAAAGAATTGCCGAGGTCTTTGATATCGTACACCGTCATGCGGCAGTGTGCATCTACATCATGAATCGTAGTCTGATGGGAAAATAGGTCAAGTGAACCTTGGGTGTAAATTTCCATCGACAGAGCAAGTTCACGAGCAGCAGGTTCATGGAATGCGGTCAGCTGCTGCTGCAAATCTTTTAGCGTCGGGACCAGGCGCGGGTCAGGATGGCCTGCGATGTATCCTTCCATGTACGGCTGGTAGCAAAGCCGCATCGCTCTATCGACCAAACTCTGGCAGCCTTGCGGCAGCGGATAGCGGTCGGAGTAGATGGACTGGCACAAACCAAGCAAGAACGGGAGCTGGTTGGCGAGCGGGTCATTATCCTCGTCGTCAGTATACGGCGGCAAATCCATTGGATTGATGTAATTGTCTTTATCACCCAGCTGGAATCGTTCAACACGGGCAACACGCCCAGTGGTGCTCAACTGATTGAGGGTGTACGCCATAAGTCCGTATTCGCGGTCGGGGTCGAGGACGATGAGGTCGTCCGAAGTCTGCAAGACAACATTCATAATTTCCGCTTTAGCGGCAAAAGACTTACCACCACCAGGAGTCGCGAGAATCCAGCCGTTGCCGTTCTGCAAGCTGCGGCGGTCTGCCATGACGAGGTTGTGGGAGACGGCGTTCATTCCGTAATAAAAGCCGTTCCTCATGTTCAGCTCTTGACAGTTAAACGGGAAAAAGACTGCTGCCGTTTCCGTAGTCAGAGTGCGGTGGAGTGCCAGATTATTGTTGCACAGCGGGAGCGAAGAATTAAATCCGTTCTCCTGCTGGAAAGTCAAGGTCTGAATCCCTGCCAGGTGTTTACGGGCCACGGTCTGAATTGTATCAGTCTGCTCATCAAGTTCCTCAACGCTATCGGCAAAGTGGACGATAGTGAGGCAAATCTCGAACAGCTTCTGGTTACGAACCTGCAAGTCATTCAACATCTCGTTTGCTTCACGAGCGTTCAACTTTAAGTCTTCGCTGACGAGGTCTCCAGAATACCCGCTTTTAGCAGCGCGCTTCTGGGCGTCGACGAGGTTGGAATTGACATTCGTAAGATGATTTTTCGTTCTTTTCAGTGCTTCCTCTTGGGGAACGCTCTGGTACTGTACGCTGCACAACATCGAGAAATCGAGGCTGTACAGTTCCGTGTAGAAATTGGTACTCAACTGAGACGGAATGTGGGCGAGATATTCCACGCGTCCGTAGTTCTTCTCGCCGAAGCGGAAGTGGCTTCCTTTCCATTCCATCGAGTCGGGCCCGATGGCATCTTTGGTACTCAGGCCCATGCGATGAAGACTGTCAAAATCAAATACCTTCTGCCCGTCATCCAATACACGGGTCTTAGCGCCGAAATCATCTTCCGCGCCGCGATTGTAGATGTCGTACAGAATATGCAGCATCTCGGTGCTGGACAGCGGCTCGCAGTCGGCCTTTCCAATCTTGGAGACCAAATTGACAATGCTCGTATCGTACCGTGCAAACTGGACGGCGGCGGCTGCTGCTGACTCAGCTTCAACACTTACAATGAGATATCGGTCAGAGGTAAGGTTCGAGCGGCCCTGTTCGAGCTTCTCGCGAAGCATCGCATTCTCTTCTTCACGAAGGCCGTCAAAGCCATCGTTTTTGTAAGGCATCAGCACATTCTTTTCGAATTCTTTCTTATCATATGCGTGATTGTTAATCACAATCTGGAATTTCTGGTTAGCATCAAAACTGTTGAGAAGGTTACAAAAACGCAGGTACAGTTCCACCTGCTCGGACTCCGCGACCGCGCCGAAATTGAGGTCCTGCATCTTATATGCGTGGCAGAATACCCCATCGTCAGTTTCGATAATCCCTGCATCAGGGTACACCCGTCTGTAGGGCAAAGACTGCTGCACGGTGGTCGGGACTTTGAGTGCTTTCGGCTTCATCTTAATCGCACTCTTGCTATTCTTCTTTTTCATATCTGTCTCTCCTCCTAAGCGATGTCTTAGCCGGAGCGAAAGCTCCGTTGCCTATCCCCCACCCCGTAGCGGTGCATCCTTGTTTAACAGGGGGACTAGCCGCATTTCAGCGGCCATTGTTCACGCGACTCCTTTCAAGGATTCGCTGAACTTTTTTGCTTTCTTTTTCTCTGCCCGTGAGCGCTTATCAACTGCGAGCTGCTGTTTCTGCTTTTCCCTTTTTGCGTAGGTCTTGCAGATGCTGTCATATGGGTTCTCAATCTTGTACTTGCGCCGCGTCGGACGAAGAACATTGTATTTCAGCCACATTAGGGCAAATTGTTCCATATACAACCCTTGCAGCATTGATTTCGGTACAAAGCCAATCGCCAGTGCTGGAATCGCGGTCACAACGCAGATGCCAATGCAAAGGTCCATCGACAAGTAAGGTTTAATGAAAATCCATACGAGGGTGATGATTCCGCCCCCCAGAATCAAGCCAATAACTTGACGCATTGTAAAAGGACCAATAGCAGCGGCAGGCATATCGTCAATATCTTTGGGCATTTTCAAAGCTTGCATTCTATCACACCTCCTTAACCTACGCCACAAAGTTCTTTGGCAAAGCTTCCCGACTTACCGATAAATCCCACAACCGCAAATATCAGAACGATATTGCCAATAATGCCATGAGATGCTTCGGTGGCGATTGCACCGCTCAGAAGCCAGAAACAAATCATTACAGCCACGATAACAACGCCCTGTAAGCATACAGCAAGGAACGAGCGCATATATCTAATACCTGTAGGGTTAGGCCCGCTGGCATAGCAATCTGCAATGGCGATTGGAGCTAAGAATGCGCGGGCATAGAGTTCAATAAGCCTGGAGTAGCAAACAACCTGAATATACAAGTAACAAATTTTGACAGCCAGAGAAGCTATAAAAAGCGAAATGTACTCTACAAATCTTGTGATTACACCAGTATGGGCGTTAATCCTATCGATGTACGACTGATTGACAAGAGCTGTTGGCATATCGCCACTTCCGGCAACCGACAATATCTTTTGGCCGAGCCCCGTACCAATATCGATAAAACCACTGATTAAATCGTATCCGTATGCCATCAGTGCAGTCACTGCAATCAGCATAATGCCCGACTTAATGAGTGCATCTGCGGTCCAGCGTCCTTCCTGTAATTCTCGAATCAAGTTGACCACAAAAAATGCAACGGTTAAAGCCATTGCAAATGAAAAGACAACGCCGTACAGCTTTTCAATCAGGCCCTGATTATCAATCCAGACTTTGCGCAAGGTACTATTCGGAGCAAAGATGGCGTTATCCGCTACATCTGCGCCAAATCCGCTTTCGCCGTTAATTTCGCTCAAAAGATTATTGAACTGGTCTTTCAAAGCGCCGGAAGTGATATACTCGGTTACTCCGGTATCACCACCGCCGTCATCTTCTGCGTAAGCTATTGTGCTCGTCATGCACACCAGCACGACAACCATTACGAGGACCGCAAGGAAACGCCGCGCTTTATTTACTACACACACATAGAGTCTCTCCCTCCTACTTTTTTCGCAGCTTCAGCCGGTCTAACCGTTCTGACCGTTGCCCACATCCGCCCCGTGGAGGCACTGCGCATTGAGATGCAACCCAGCAGTTAAGCCGGGCATTGAAAAACGGGCGGGCTTTGTTTCCCACCCGCTTCTCATTCTTTTTGGGATGTTGTTCTTACCGTTAAGAGGGCATGACGACTGTGATGCCAATCTTGGAAAGCAGGACGCTTGCCAGTCCCTTCAAGCCAATCAATACGATGCCGACAACCATCAGCTGCGTGGCACGGCTCTTGGCTTCTGCGTCATCGTTCTTGAGGGACATGACCAGCTGGAACAACCCCCACACGGCCAAGATGATGCCTATATACATAGCCACCGTAAAGATGATGCCGAGAACGGAGCCCATGATTTCCTCAATCGAAATTCCGTCCGGATTGATTGCACACATAACAGGTGCAACCGTCATCATTGCGCTCATTGCAACAGCGGTGCAAGATGCCTTGCTCAGCTTCTTCTTGCTGATGCCGCTGGTCATGGCAGAAACTACATTTGCGACCTTTTCCTTCACGGCAGCGACCGCCTCTGCAACCTTTTCTTTCTTCAGAAGACGCGTAAAAATTGCCATATAACATCACTCCTTTTTGTGAATGCTTCCCCCACTGTCACTGGCAATTTGTGACCGTGGATATTTTTATCGCCTGAGATTATCAGCCGAAACAATTGCTTGTCCCGTTGCCCGCTGCGACCCGCGTGGAGGGTATCTCATCTCGCAGCAGACCGTGAACCCGACGAAAAATTCACGGTCGAGGGAAGTCGCCTTCCCGAAAAGCAGCTCGGAGGAAGTTAAGCTGCTATGGAGCACCCGACAGGATTTGAACCTGCAATGCCGGGGTTAGGGACCCGGTGTGTTATCCGTTACACTACGAGCACAAAAAAAGAGTGAACAAGATACACTGCCCGTTATAGCAGCTTCACTTGTTCACTCTAGTTCTTAAATCTTACACATCACTGCGCAAGCAGCATACCGTATTTTGCGATACGCCCCACCTGCCCGAAAGCAGCGTGGTTTCAGAAAAAGCGGGTTTCGGAATCTATTGATTTACCGGTCCACTTCATTTCTGAGCCAGCGGGAGTATATTCTATATTTCCCACTAAATTTATTTTACCACCGTCTAACAATTATGTCAATAGCTTTTGCACATTATTTCAAAAATCTTCCGCATCATCAGGGGGCATAAAGCTGCTTCCATTCAGCTCGCCGTCGCTATCGAGAGCTACATCTTGTGCAAAGGGGTCGCCCTCCGCATCGTCCTCCTCTGCAATCTCAGGAGGCTCCAAAGAATCTACCTCTACGACAAGCTCCTCTTCGTCCCGCAAAATCAGTTCCTTGCAGTCAGCAATCGCGTCTTCCAGGCTGTACCCTTCAATGCCGTCACGGAATTCAAAGTCAGAATCGAAGTTGTCCGTTGCAGGTGCATAAGCCTCAAAGAACTCCTCCTGCATGTTCTGGTTCTTCTTTTCGACTTCCTCTGTATCCTGCGGAGTCAGGCATTTATGACCTGCGAGGCTAACAGCAATAGGCTGCTGCTCTTTCTTCTTGTCATCCAGGAACTTAGTAATCTCCTTGTTACTTCTGCACCGATTCTTTTCACGCTTTTTGCTTACCTCGGCCTGCTGCGCTGCCACCATTTTTTGCTGTTTCTCCCGCTCCATATAAATCTGACGGAACGGGTAAATCTGTTTCTCATCCGCGTCACCGGTGAGGTGGTAATTGGGATGTTTCGGATAATCGTATTTCTTGTCCATGAAAGCTCGGAGAGAACGAATCAGAACAATTTCACAGGAGTTATCCAAGATACCGATTTCGTCCTGAGTCATGAGGTCACGGCCCTGCTGGCTGAAATTCTTGTTGGAGCCGCCCTTGCCGCCGATACTTCTTCCGTGGCTCATACCGGTAATGGTAGTCTTACCGAGGCTTTCGGAAATCCACTTGGCGGTCTCTGCGCCACGGCCACCGAGGAAAATGGTGGTATCAGCGTTGTCCATGATACCACCGTAGGTATCCTTGTACATGGATTTAAGCTGCGAGAGCGACTGCAGAATAACGGACGCTGAGATGTTATAGCTGCGGATAACGGCAAAGACCTTATCAAAATTCGGAATCTCACCGATGTTCGCGAACTCATCAAGAAGGAAACGCACTGGAGTCGGCAGGAAGCCATTGTATTCTTTTGCTGCGTGGCGCATCAGAGAATCAAACAGCTGGGTGTACATAAGAGCAACCAAGTAGTTGAAGGAGGTATCACTGGCGGAAACCACGCAAAACAGAGCAACCTTCCTGTCGCCAATATGCGTCAGGTCAATATCATCAGTGCTCGTCAGGTTTGCAATCTTTGGCATCTGGAAATCAGCCAAGCGGACGCCCGCGCTGATAAGAATAGATTTTGCAGTTTTGCCCGCTGCCATCTGGTAGATTTTGTACTGACGCACTGCAAGGTCAGGAACATACTCGACACCGTTCTCCCGCGCATCACGCTCAGTATCGACTTCGAGAGTCTTGAACATAATATCCAGCGTGGAAAGAGCTTTGGGGTTTGCTTCATCGACTTCTGCATATTCCAGCATCCGAATGACATTGCCCCAGTTCTGGTCCTTTTTCGGGCAGCGATGATACAAATACAGACAGAGTGCGGTGAGCAATGCGGTCTCGGACTTTTCCCAGAAGGGGTCTCCGGAGCCTGAACCACGAGGATTCGTATTGCTGATAACCGTCTTCACCATTTTCTTGACATCGGTATCATCTTCGAGGTAGCAAAACGGATTGTAATGGTCACTGTACTGCATCTCCACAGTATCAAAGACCTTGATTTCGTATCCTTCCTTCGCAAGAGCGCCACCGATGGTTTCAAGCAGCTCCCCTTTCGGGTCTGTAACCACATACGAAGCATTCATCTGCAGCAGATTCGGCTTAACAAAGAAGCGGCTCTTACCACTGCCAGAACCGCCGACGACGAGGATGTTATTGTTGAGCCTTGTCTTTCGGCCATCCATTGACAATCTGATGTTCTGGCTAAGAATCATGTTGTTACTCTTACCGTCCGGCGCAAAGTTTGGTTTGCCGATGGGGTCAGAATATTTCTTGTTATAGCCCTTGATGTCCTCGTTCCACTTGGCACTGCCAGCCTCAATACCAGCAGCATCGTGGTGGTTTCGCTGCTCATCAATGTAGAAGTAAGCAGCCACACAAAACGCGGCCATCGTCACACCGCCAAGTGCATCAAGGTTGATGGCGACATCAAAAGGGTTGTGCATGATATGGGAACTGACAGCATTGATTGCAGCGAGCAGTTCAATATCAGGATTCTCCTGCATGATTGCCGTCGCGTGCATCGTAACAAAAATCAGCATCAGGAAGACGAGGATACCGAACACAATATACTCGACCGTATTTTTCTTTTTCGGTTTCATGGGTAATCACCTGCCTCACAGCTCCCTGCTGTCGGTTCCATATCGAATGGTCTCTTGCTGCTCTTTCAAGCTGCGAGAGATTTCTTCGTCACGCTGGTTCTCGGTGCGTTCGGAGTATTTCTCATGCACTTCAATTTTCTTATTGTTGAGGTATTCAGCAGCGGCTGCTGCATGGGCAATGCCTTCCTCGTATCGGTCGTTCTGACATTCGGTCTGGAAAAACTGAGTATAAGAGATAGTCGGGTCCGTCATCGGATTCTCGTGCTGCAAAGAGTAAGAGTTGTCAAGGGAAAGCTTCAAGTCGTAAACATCACGCGCCTGCTGCTCCTTGGCGTTTGTTTCTTCGACAACCCGTTCTGCCGCACTGGGACCAGACGGGATAATTTCCTTGCGATTGGCAATAATCGCATCGCGCTGTGCTGATTCCCATTCTTTTTGATTTACAGCAACAGGATTTTTTAACTCTGCAACTGCTTTCAGACTGCGCTCGTAGCAATCAGGCACACTGCGCTGTACGGTGCTGACCACCTTGTTGTCCTTGTACATTTCAACGGCATCCGCTGTCAGATGCAGGTAATTTCCGGGCTGGTCCTTGGAAACGATGAAATACTCCTGCTCCAAATCTTCCCGTGTAAGGATTGCTCGGCTGTTTTCACGGCCTGCAATGCGATACTCGATTTCCTCCCGTACTTTGGGTCCCTGTTCGCCAGTCAGCTGCCAGCCCATGTTCTTCAAGATGTCGTCCATCTTTGCTTTGTCGTTAAACAGAATCTTGCAGACGCTTCCATCCTCTACTGCAACGGCAGCAAACTGGAAGTTCTTCTGTGCTGCATAGTGCCGGATGAGTTCCAGCTCCACCATGTCGATGCCTTCGATGGAATACACGCCTTTGCCAGCATACTTTTCAGTGAAGCGCTCCGGGGACATTTCGGTTTCGAGCTTGCGTGCCTCAATCAGCATCTTGATAGCCTCTTCGACCTTCTCGGAATCACAATCCCTGTACCGGATGCAATAGCTGTCATCTCCAACCACAGTTGCCGTGATAAACGGGGTATTCTGATTTTTCATCTGCTCGGCGAAATCAAGGTAGTCGCTCTTGTGGACAAATACGGACTTCATCTTCCCGCCCTTGTCCATATACTTCTGAAACTCTTTCGTGATTCCATAGCTGTCCAGCAGTTTGTGCTTCTCGCGCTCCGCTTCGGCTTTTTGCAGCTTGCTTGCCGCTGCACCTGCACCCTTTTCCATTGCTGTTACCATGATGTTCAGCATCTTACTTGCCGCACGGTTCATCTTTCGGTTCGCGTCAGCGGTAACTGCATCACCATTCAAAGCCATATTATCAGCTCCTCTCTCTTTGGCCTATAATATAATTTTAACGCTAAATTGTCATTTTGTCAATATAATTGACACATTTATTAACTGAATGAGGAGTCTTTTTTGCCCTTGCAGTTATCTGCTTCGCCTGCCTGCTGCTGTACCCTCGCCTGACAAAAGCCCTCCGGCTTGAAAAATACCATATTTTTGATTTTTTAAGCGTAAATTTCTATTGATTGCTGATTTCTCACAGTGGGACCCCCTACTAGCTACGCATTGAGTGCTGATTTCTCACACCTATAATAAAAATAGGCAGAGAGAAGGCGGAGAGAGAGCAGCGGGGGGGGCTCGGAGCGGGCAGTGGCGGATGGCTTTTCATGGCAATCTAAAGGCACAGTTGAGGTTGGAAAGCACTGGCAAGCAAGGCGTTACGACTGCTTCAAAGGTCATGGGCTAAAGAATTGTTTTTGAAGTTGGCATAAGGAATGCTAAGGCTCATGACTTTGACTCGTTTTTGCAGCGTACAGTAATGCATCGCAGGGATTCGAGCTATGCGGACGGTATCGTCATAATGCGCACGATGGAATGAAGTGTCCCAAATTTCAAAAAACGGTGCCTTAACCCTCTTCTTTCCCTCCCCCTTTGGAATGGGCGTTATGGCTTGCGTACCAGGCTGCTGCATAGGCTAGGTTTAAGAGCTTTCTAGGATGTCCTAAGAACCGCTACAGGATAGGCTCATCATACAGCGGGAAGCATTATGCAATCGTCACGGAACATCATAGGCAGCATTATGCAAACGACACTCCTGTGTTCACATGGAACAAGCAATGGGCACTGCTATGCAACAGGCTGTGGTCATGCTATGCGATTATGCAAGCACACACGCCAGCGAAGAGACATTATGCACCCCGCCACGAGTATAGCATCGACAGGCGCAAGCAATGCCATCAATCGCTGCAGCATTATGCAAACGCCAAGCTTCATACATGCAGCAGGACATCATCGCAGGCGTAAAGACTTTATGCAAAGTAGATAAGCACCCCGCCAAGTAGAGCACTACACGGGTCACGAGGAACTATGCCACGCCCTAATGCTTCATCCAGAACGGGAAAGCCTGTATTGCAGCACTCACATGGGCGTTATGCCTCCCACCTCTGTGCTGGCAGGAAACAAAACAGTATGCACCGTAGGAATGTCAGGGAAACAAAGTAAATGCCTATGTATGAGTCATGGCGAGAACATACCACATCATCAAGTGTGAACTTCTCCGCTTGCACTCCTCATTCGATGGGCACGAGCAATGCTGTTTGCACGGGGCCTGGATGAACCTGCTTTTGCTTTGCAGCCTTTATCCAGCTGCCTGTTTGAGAGACCACTCCCCTCCCCTTCCGTTGTTTCATCCAGAACGAAAAAACCTTCAGCGAGTGTGCCGGTTTGAGTGTTGGCCTCGCACCTTGCCACAGCATCAGAATCAGAATGCAATATCGCACGATATCAAGCCAACCATGAGTTTTTTTCAGAGCTGGAATTCAAAACGGGTAAGTTTTTTCAAACCATCAGGGTACGGAACTACTTCGTCACTTCATGATATGTGCATTTGCGAATTCTGACTTTTGAATCATGAGATTTTTTCTTGGGCAGACTGTTGAGGAGGGTAAAAAGTCAGCAGTCACTTCAAGGACTAGAGTTTTTTCACGCATTCTTTTGAATCTGGCATAATCAGATTGTATAATTTACATAGTATTATACAGTTTGTATCCATAATTAAGGCATTTTTCCTCCTCAGAGGTTCCATCAGCAAGTGGGCGAATCCCTACCCAGATGAATTGCAGCAGTTCAAACCCGATATTCATGCTTTTTGCGTTTGGAGTATACTGTGCGGCAATTTGTATCCCTACAGAAAGAATTTTACCGTTTTCTACCGTCCAGCGGAAAATTTCTCATCGTTAAAAGTCACTTCGTCACGGATAACACCATCTTTTTGGCGCTGATTCGTTATATAAATTTTACTTCCCATACTCTGAAAAAATGTCATAGTTCGTAGCTTGACTTCTCTTTGCTTATGTTAAGGATTTATACTTTACACGGGTGTATACACCCTTGATTCACTATACGCATTGTTATTTTTCTTATATTTTGTACGGACTGTGCTTATCCTCATGCCAAAATGACATTTATACATCCTCTTACAGGGTAAAAAATCCGACGAAGATTTTACCGCCGCCAGCATCCAAAAGGCTGGATGCCATCTCTCACCGAACGAGGAAAAGCCTCTCTTTCCAGAAACAGCCTATGCCAGAGCGTCAGTGCAGAACGGAGACAGAAGAATCAACTATGACATTTTTTCAGAGCAAAAACGCGTAGAGGGTAATAGCAGACTGCCTTCAGAACAGGAGCATCTCCTTCCCTACTGCTCTATGATTAAGATATCCACCGGTTGGAACACTTAGGCGTAAGCTGCTTCGACAAGTGAAGTCTCACCTATGAGATTCTTTCAAACGAAAAAAGAGATTTTTTCAGAGAAAAAAAGCATTTACCCTGAAGAAATCTCTTGGCTTGCGTGTATTACTCTCCTTGATAAACTGAATTTCTCTCATGGCTTGCAGGAATTACCCTCCTTGCTTCCCTGAAAAAATGTCATGTTCTTCTATATATAATAAATAGATAAATAATAAAGATATAAATCTATAATTATGGGGTAAAAAATGAGAGGGAAAAAAAGTTGTTGTGCTATTGCTTCACGGAGATACAATGTTGACTTTACAACAAAGATATTGTATCATTAGTACAGTAAAATGTCTGTAGTGTACCCGTTTGAAATTGACGGTTGAGAAAGGAAAAACCAATGGCATATCGCAATGTATCGAGTGCTACGGTTTGATGCCGATTATGAGTAAAAAGAAACCCGCAAGCGAAGAAAATACCGAAGCTATCGTCGGCGAAGTCCTTTCAGACGAAGAGGCCAAGGAGAAAAAAGCTGCCATCGAAAAGCGTGAGCTGATGCCTTATGGAATGGGTCCTACCGTTACCAAAAGTAACAACCTGATTCAAAGAACCAAGTATTCCCTTCCCCGTACGGAACAGAAGCTGATGTTGTTGCTGATGAGTAAAATCGACCAAAAGCACGATTTGGATGCTTCCAAGGTGTACAGTATTTCTTTTCAAGAGTTTGCTAAGCTGACCGGCGTTAAAATGATGGACAAGTCGTATTCTCTCTACCTGAGGGACACAGTAACGAATCTTGGCACTCGTTCGTTTTGGAGAAGAAAAGATGGGCCGGATAATGTTTACAAGCAATTCTTTTGGCTTGACAGAGGCACTGAGATTGACCTGGATAAATGCGAGATTCGGATGAAATTCAATCCGGATATTTGGAAAGATATTGCGCAGCTGACGAGCAACTATACGAGCTATAACATCGATTACCTTTTGATGATGCGTTCAACCTATTCCATGCGCATCTATGAGATTATCCTTTCTTACGATAACGGAAACCGCAATTACGGGTACAACAATGGTCTTGTCTTTGAGCCAGTGACCGCAGACATGCGAAGAAAATATCATGACAGACCTGATTTCTCTGACTTGCTTGAAAAGAACAAAGACAATGGCAAATTGGCAGAATTCATTAAAGGCATGACAGACCTTTCCGGCTTTAAGTACAAAAAGTTCGACATGGACGAGTTCAAGGGTTTGCTATCCGCTCCGAGAACAGACGAACGAGAAAACTATAAAAGCAAAAAGAAAGACGCTGATAAATACAATCGAGAAAAGCCTCTCTCTGAAAAATATAAAACTTATGGCGAATTTCAACGCAATGTCCTCGCCCCGGTGAAAGAAGAAATTAACCTGTTGACAGATATTTGGATTGACTATGTCCCGGTGCGAGAAAAAGGTGAACGGAAATACAAGTATCTTTATATTTTCATTAAGTACAAGAGCAAGGAAGAAATGGAGTTCGTCCGGGCTAAGCATGATGAACGCGTGCCTGACACCGAAGTTATCCCCAAAGCCAAAGCCCACTCAAAGAAAGCAAAGGCCGCATCTGACGAAAAAGCGCCAGTACAGCAACTGAATAAAATTCCAGAGTTTCCCGAAAATGTCTGCTCCGAAGAATGGCGCAAGAAGTGGCGTTCACTGATTGGCATTATCAAGAGCATGGCAGAGTTTCCGACCTATGAGAGTAAGCTGACAGCAGAAGAGAAAAATTCTCTGAATGACATCTTTACATATGCCTCGAAGATTCTGACAAATGAAAAGCGCCGAGCAGAGGCAGAGGATATGCTGGAAAGTCTGAAAAGGATTAGTGATGACAACAATGGGCTGCGTGCATGGGCTCTTGGTCTGGGCTTAAAGCTCATCAACATCCACAAGAAGAATGTGGCAAACGCCCCGAATGGAGTAGATAAATCTGCGCAGTATTACAGGGCTGTTGTTTATAACGAAACGATTGAGAACAGCACATCGCTGATAGCGGATGGACAGATAAAGTGGAAGAGCCTCAATCAAGACAACGGACTGAATGATGCCTTCAAATTTGACATGTCCGTGTTTGACAACTGAAAGAACTAAGCAGAAGCCCGCCGGAAACGGTGGGTTTCTTTTTTTGTTCACTGAGAGGGTGCAAGTGCGTAATAACAAGAACACGGAAACGAAGCTATTCCCTGCTGTTATTTGTTTATGACAGCAACAGAATATTTTGAGTAAGCCTTCGCCTGAGCCTTGCAGTTATAGATGCGGCGTGTGCTCTTCGGTATCCGTCAACCGTGCGGCCCGAACGCACGGTTCAGAACGGGAAACGGAATAATAGCAACAAAATATTTCAATTTTGAAAGTGCCAACCATAAGTACTGCGTAATGGACTGCAAAAGAAAACGAAAAGTGTAAAATGTGTTGACATCACTAATAATGGTAGTATAATAATTACAGCAACAGCAACAGAATATTTTAACTCTGCGCCTCACCTGAAAACGAAACAAAAGAATCTCATTCACTGGAAACGGTGCTAAAAAAATAAACAATGAGGTGCATACAATGACTTTCCAAGAACTTCTGAACTCCCGTTCCCACGACTACGATTGCTCTATCATTATCGGCGATGTTGAGATGAATGCAGACATCGTACCTGGTTCTCTGAGTACGGCGAATGTGCTCCTACTGAATGCAGCAAGTGCGACCGCAAGGATTGCATTCACCGTGAAGCTTTCCGCCGTCTGTTAAAGTGTGATGGCGGATTAGAGCTTTGTCCGTTGTTTGATGAGTGATTTATGGGTGAACTTGAAGCCTGACCAATACAGCAAGTCAAAAAGCAGGGCGCAAGCCATTTGATTGCGTTTCCTGCTTTTAATATAAAAATATAGCAACAGGATATTTTGATTTATCCTACAACACCGAAATGAGGACACATATATGGCTGCAAAAATTATTACCATTGCGATAGAGAAAGGCGGCACGGGAAAGACAGTCACGGCCTCCAACCTTGCGTACCTGATGGGCGATGAGGGCAAGAGAGTTCTTTGCATTGACACAGACCCTCAGGGGAATCTCACAAAAGCTCTCAGCGGTAAGACCATTGAGAGTGAAGAACTATATGGAAAATCCCTGTATGATATGTTCGATGCTTACAAATGGCGTCAAACGAAAGACTTTATCTGGGAAACTGAATACGAGAATGTTGATATGATTCCTTGTGACTATCAAACAACTCGGATTAGTGACCGTATGATAACCCTGATGCAGGATGCAGCAGACTTGCCGGAAGGGAACCCACGAAAAGTGAAAGCCAAAGGTGAGTTCTTGTATTACTTCGTGAATCAAGTGCGCGATGACTATGACTTTATCGTTATTGATACACAGCCCACGCGTGACAGTCTCTTACTGTCCAATGCGCTTTTTGCGGCGGATTATGTACTGATTCCCGCTTGCTGTGATGATAATTCCGAAGAATCCGCTTTCCGTCTTTACTCTGAGTGTATCAACATGCAAAAGAGCCCCAACTCACACTTGAAAGGAGCAGGGGTATTGCTGGTGAACTTCGACAAGAACGCGGCCACAGAGAAGAAGATTCAGGGACATTACGAGGAAGTTCTTGGCTCTTCATTATTCAGCGTTGTAATTCCTAGCAGCAAGACTGTTAAGACATCGATTTCTCTTTGTCAGCCAGTTTGCTATATGGCAAAAACGCAGCCAGTAGCAAAAGCATATGTCAAAGCATATGAAGAGCTCAAGAAGCGCTTGGAGGTGAAGTAAGATGGGAATGAAGAAAGCAGGAGCAAAAAGAAAGCCGATTGAAAAGCGGGCACTGCCAACAGACGCGGTAGTCAACAAAATCAATGAAAACAACGGTGAAGCCGGTGCTGCTATGCTTAATGCAATGGCAGGCGTTAAGAAAAACATAGAATACGCATCTAAGGATATCTTGCTTAGCGACATCGAGGCTAACCCCGACAATGCGATTTTTAGACAGAAAGATACCGAAGAAGACATCAAAACACTTGCCGAGGATATTGACCGAAACGGCTTAATGCACAATCTGGTTGTCTTCCCGCAAGTGGTTGATGGAAAAACAAAGTATGTGCTTTTGTCTGGGGAACGCCGCTATCTTGCTATCAAATCTCTTGCTGAAAAGGGTAATGCAAACTGGAATACGATTCGCAACTGCCATGTCGTAACCAGTGACCTTACTGAAAATGAGAAGAAGGTCCTGCTTTACTCGGCAAACTTGCAGGTGCGCGGTGGCTTTGCAGATGAAGCAATTCGCAGAAAGGCCATCGCCAATTTCGTAAAGTTTTTGCAGCTTGAGCCGTACAATATGACGGAAATCGATGCAAAGAAAGCTGTCAAAACGCTTGCACCGGAAGCGACCAAGAACATGGATAAGGACATGCGCGTTGAGAACGAGGAAAAATTCAATGTGACGCTGCGTGTGATGCTGGACCGCAAACAGCTGACCCGCGCCGAGTGTGATAACTATGTGCGCCTTGAGCCAGACCAGCAGCAGAAGATTGCCGAATGCTTCGTTCGTCTTTTTGCAGTTGACTGCCATGAGGAAGACGCTAAGAGCAGCTATCTCGCAGAGCAGTGCCAGCTTGTGAAGAATGCTTTCCGTGAAGATATTGAAGAAGCCGTCAAAGAAAGGGATGGTAACGCAGCAGAGGAATTGCTTAATGCCGCATACCAGAACTTTGAGAGCAGGCTTGCTAACTTCCAGCATCAGAGCGATGCAGTCGCCAAAGCTGTTGAAGCTCAAGATGTCGAAGCCGTAAAGGAAATGGAGAGCGCTGCAGCAGTTGCAAAAGAAGAGACAAAGGCCGACAAAAAGGTAAAGACGCAGCGAATGTCTTTTGTCCAGCGTCGTCTAAAAGATGTTGTTGATAAAGTGGACAAAGGTGCTCTTGATAACAAAAACTATAAGAAGCATCTGAAGGATATGACTGAAGACGAACGCAGGCAGGATGTCGAAACTCTAAACAAGCTGATTGAAAAGGCGACACAGCTCCGAGACATGATTGAAAGCTCCGCAAACTAAGTCTGTTCGCTGAAAAAGGTGTGCTATGAGCGAAGAAAAAGTTAAAGTGAATATGCGCCTCGGAATGCGTGTAAGAGAAGCGGTAGTAACTGAAGCAGCGGGTGAGGGACTAAGAGTTGGCACGATGACGAACCTCATCTTGCAGGAGGAACTTGCAAAGATGATGAAGGTAGGTGCTGACAACTGCGTTATGGCCGACACGAAAGAATACCATGAAAAAGTATCTGCTATAACCGCAAGTCGAGACACTTTCTATATCTTCCCACCGTTGAAAGACATAGAAGCATACATCGGCACAAGTCTTGATGACAAGCAATACCCGCAAGTGTCGCTGTATTTTACCAACACCCAGATAGAGCTTATGCAGGAGATTGCCAAGAAGCAGCGCATCGCTACGACTATTGAGGCTGGGCGAGTAAAGTCCTACCGCTATATCGTGATGGGGATGCTACTCAACAATCCAGTGTGCAGGAGCCTCAATGTAGCAGCAAACTAAAAGCAGGGAAGGGGAGAAGACTATGAATCTCGTATTTATGAGTGATGAACATCGTGAGTATTTTGCGGATATGGTAAGCGGCGATAAGCAGACTGACTGCATCTATTATTTGCTCGGTGCAGACGATGTCTTGCGCTCTCACATTAGTGATGTGCTCGTAGATGGTGAGCTTCGCAAAAATGCGCTCCGTGATTCTTGGATGACCTCTTTCGGCAAGAAATGCTATGCGTTGGCTCTTAACCTCCTTTATGGTCTGACTTTCCCGGAATCAGAACCCGCAACACTCTTTGTTGATACCGACGATAAAGTCTCCGAGGTCCTCTTTGAAGCCATCGATATCTACCGTGGTGGCGGTGGTTATGATGATAACCTCGTCCAAGGTGACTGGCTTCACTACTGAGAATTGCCAGCAGTCCCGTGAGAGCGTGACGGCTCTTCAAAGATACGAACCAAATATTCCTCCCGTGTAGAAAACACTTAAAAGACAAAAAGATAACCCGCAGGCAAGGTAGCATCAACTACCGGCTTGCGGGCTATTTGTTGTGGTTCATTATTTATTCAAAGTGGCTCTAAGCCATACGATATATTCATGTTTGCCTTCACCAAGTGTAATCGTCATGGTGGCTCCAAGCGGGACCTTGCGCATGTCGATGTTACTATGGATGGGCTTGTAATTTCGAAGAGGAGTTGTGGTCAAGATAATCTTGTGCGCACCGAGTTTATCATCAGTAAGTTCAAAGTAGCAATTCAAGTTGTTGTTCTTGGCATAAGTTTTCTCCATTAGGGTGACAGTAAGCGGACGGCCAAAATCATCCGGTGTCAGGCTAAGGACTTCCGATGGAAAACCATAGGCCCGGTATTCGATGTCACTTTTGTAGCGCTCTTCCTGGCGAAGAACTCGAGTAACGCACTTTTCTTTCGTTTTCATTCTATAACTTTCACCTCCCTTCCAAAAAGGTCACTACAAGTATTATACGCGCTTTTTACTATTAAGTCAATACAAATGACACTTTTGTTAGTCAGTTCGTGGAAAAGGAGTCTTTGCTCAGGATAAGTGGAGGATGGGGCGGAGGAAAAGGCAGGAAACAAAACAGTATGCCTAAAGTGCCGCTCAGTGCTACTGTTTGCAGGAACATACCCACCGAATGCGGTTTCGGTATAACTAAAGTGCCATTCGGTAGTACTGTTTCCAGAGATATACCTACCGAATGCGGTTTCAGTATAACTAAAGTGCCATTCGGTAGTACTGTTTCCAGAGATATACCCACCGAACGGCGTTTAGTAGTACTGTTTCACACAAAAGAAAGGTGCAGGAGAATCTGAGATAGGCCCAAGCTGTTTCAGAGCCAGGCAGGGGATACACCCTAAACAAACTTCCAATGAATCTCGTTTCACAGCAGGTAGCACAGCGAATGGAACAGGATTATAGTACAAGAAGAGAGGACAGTGGGGTGCAAACAGGGACGCGGTAAGGTTAAAACAATGAACTAACAATTAACGCAATGTTGACATTTCAATAGTTCGGTGGTATACTAAAAACAATGAAATTGGAGATTAACAAGCAACGCCAGCAATGACATTGCTGACTGCTTGCAGAGGGCTCCGCCCCCTGGCCCCTGATGAGCCGTTCGGAGCCTGCGGCCTCCTCACAGCTCAAAATGTCCCGCAAGCGGGAACCCCCAGCTCGCTGCGCTCACCAAAAGGCATGATGCCATTTTCCAAGAAACAAAGAAGGGAAGGAGTAAGCCCATATGCTTTATTATGTCTCGGATATCCATGTGGAACACAAAATCGATTTCGATGCTTTGCCAGATGTAATGCCAGTGGAAGAATTTGGACAAATCATTGCATCCATCGTAGATAAAGTCTTTGCTTCGACGATGCCTCACGACGATGACGATTATCTTTTCATTATGGGCGACACCTGCGAGAGTACCCACATTGGCAAGCTCTTCTACAGTCGGCTGGCACAGCTTTGGAAGCCGGACCATATTATCGTGACGCTGGGAAATCATGAACTTTGGACTGCTGACCAGCAGTGGACCGATGAAGATGAAAAAATCAAACCGGACTTGAAAGACATCATTGCTGCGTGGCGTGAGGTTTTTAACGACCTTGGCATCGTCTTTCTCCAGAACGAAACCTATGACATTCCCGAAGAAAACGCTGTTGTTCTCGGTGGTCTCGGCTTTTCCGGTCAGAACGACTATTTCAATGCCTGCAGTGGGATGTATCTGCGAGTGCTCACAACCAGGCGACAAGACCAAATTCAGAGCAACACCTTCGACAAGCTCTACAAAAAGACCGTGAAGCGCTGCGAGGCCAAAGGCAAAAAACTGATTGTGCTCTCCCACAACCCTTGGCGCGATTGGCACAACGGCGATATCGAAGAAGAGTTTGTTTCTGTACCGGTTGCGTATTTCTCAGGTCATACGCATAAAAACACTTGCTGTTGGATTGACGGAATCTATGGTCAGAAATGGTTCTGTGCAGATGGTCAGGTGGGCTATCAGCGGAGTCTGCTGTACCTTGTAAAAGTAGCTCCCGAACTGTAAAAGGAAGTGAATAGCAGTGGAAAAACAAAAAGCAGAAGGAAAGACACACTTCAACTTGATGCTTGAGCCAAATATAAGTGAAAAGGTCGCAAAAAAAGCAATGGAGATGGGAATGGCAAAGACACAGTACATCATCTATTGCATCGAGAATCAGCCTGCAACCCCTGAATTTATCTGGCAATCAGACGACCTCAACGAAGCCATAGAAACCCTCATACAGATTTCAGATAATGTCAAACGCGTGACGGATGGCGTTTCTATGACGAACACGGTTACAGGCAAGGATGTAGCGAAACTCGAAGCCCAGTATCAGGAATTGAATGGGCTGTATGCAGCGCTTCTAATGCAATACACCGAACAACGGAAGAAAACCACCAAAACGGCGCGGCGACTCGTCCGGGAATGGAAGAGTGCAGAGCGCCAATAATTCAAGACATATTAACTAATAAAAGACGCAATGAAAGGAGAAAATAGAAGTGGCGTATACGCAAATCCACAGCGTTCGAAATACCTTCGAAAAATCCCTGGCCTATATCAAAAATCCGAAGAAGACCACTTTTATTGGCAATAAAAATGACCTGAATGATGCGATGCGCTACATCAAGAATCCGAACAAAACAAAACAATTTGTGTTCGTTGAAGGATATCTTTGCGACCCGACATTCTGCGAAAACCAATTTTTGGAAACAAAAGAAAAATACCTGGCAGCGCACGGAGGTAAAGAGCGCAACACAAGTGGCAGGCCCGCACAAGCCTGGCATCTGATACAGAGCTTTCCTCCTGATGTCAAAGACCCCGTTCTGGTCCATCAAATGGGGATGCAGCTGGTAGAAGCTATTTGCGGCGACCAGTACCAAGCAGTTGTAAGCACTCATGTTGAAGGCAGTAGCTGCCTGCACAACCACATCGTATTCAATGCGTATCCACTCGATTCCGAGTATGGGTAGAAGTACCACCGCTCCGTAGCAGAGTACGAACGCATCAAGAAAGTCTCCGATGAAATCGGCAAACAGTACGGCATCGAACCGATTCCCGATAAAGGAATTGAGTTCGAGAGTAAAGCCAGCGGCATTGGTGAAATCAGTGCGAAGCGGCAGGGGAAAAGCTGGAAACAGAAAGTAAAGGATGACTTTGAAAAGGCTGCATCGGTCAGTTCCGATTGGGCAACTTTCAAGAGCATCCTGACCGCGAGCGGATACAAAGTTGATGAACAGCACGCCGGATATGTGAAGTGGGAGACTCCATACAGCAAGAAAGCAATTCGAGATAGAACACTTGGTGAGCAGTACACCAAGGCATACCTGGAAGCCAAGTGGGACCCTGAAAAGAAAAAGGCTTACGAGGAACAGAAAGCCAAGGAGGCTGCCAATGAAACGCATAAAGCAGAGGCCGATACCCGGAAACGGTATGATGCCGAGGAGCGAGCACGGTGGCGTGAAGCACAGCTGCTGGCCGCTCAGAAGCAAAAGCAAGCATCCAAGATGAGGGACGACCCTCTCTATAAGGTGACGCGATACGATGCTGCCGGTCATCGGCGCAGCAATGTCGAGATGCTGATTCTGGTTGCAGTCAAGATTATTCGCGTAGATGATAAGCTGTTCGAGGACCAAGTCGGAGCAATGCAGTTTCCGCACTCACCGATATACGCGCCGCGTGATTGGAAACTGCAAAAGATGTATGAGACCTCAACGCTTGCCTCTGAAATGGGCATCAAAGAAGTCTCGGATATCCAAGACAGGAGCAATGAACTTTCTGCGAAACTGGCAAAGGTATCAACCGAGATTCGCAAGAAGAAGGCTTTTCTCAGCCGTATCGAAAGCCTGCACACCGCCATCCAAGAGTGGGAGGCAACGCAAGGTGTAATAGATGAGCTTGACAAACTCCCGGAAGACCAGAAAAATGCTTTCAAGGCGGAACACGAAGCCCAGATAAACACCTACAACCATGCAATGGGCGTGTTCTATAAATTCTCCGGGCGCTATGCCAAGACCCCCATCATGGTCTATGATGCGAATGCGCACAAGAAGGTTGTCTGCGTTGAGAACATCGCAAACACTCTAGACAATGTAAGCACCACAAAGAAAGAGCTGGACAGCCTGCAAGAACAGCGTAAAGCGATTGCGTCAGACATCTCAAAGGTTCGTCGCATCAATACGGGCCTTGCATTGGCTCAGAATGATTTGTTCGTTCACGGTCCGCAGTTCACCGAAGAGAAGCTGCGCGAAATTCGGGAAAGGGCAAAAGAACAGGAAAAACAAGCTATCGAGCAGTACGACAAAATGAGAGAAGTCACGAAAGAAGACTTCGAAAACTATGTCGATGATATGCTCTAAGGAAATATAGAAGAACACAACGGTTTTGAAAAAAATCGGAAAGGAGATAATGAGCGATGAAAAATGAAGCGATGTACGATGACGACATCTTCGAAGCTCCCGAAACGGCAGCAGATTGCGCCGCTGACGAGCCTAAACAGGAGAATTCAAACAGCGACCCTTGTGAAGATGAAGCCCGTGAAAAGGCCATTTCTGACGCTCTGGCAGAGGCTGCATCTGAGAAAGCAGCTGTAGCCGATGAGCCGGATGAAGATGAGGAAGAGCAGGAGCTGGAAATCGACTTTGATGAAGACACCGAGCCGGTAGAGGATTCCGATGTAGTTGTCTCTACAGAAGATGAACCTGCTGATGAGCGCGGTGAGTTTTACGACGACCTGATTGAACAGGACTGGGAAATGGTCTTGGCCGAACAGGAGATGGAAAACAAGAAGAAGGCGGAGAAGGCAAAAGCCAAAAAAACCAAGGAACGCCGTGAGCAGGAAAAGCGCCAGCGGGAACAAAACGAGGCAGCGGCCCGCCAGAGTGCAGCCTATACCGAAACTTCTTATCAGCCCACCACGCCGGAAGAGTACCACGAGGAGCATAACGACCAGCCCGCACAGGATGTCTCTCAGAGCGTCCAACCCAGCGTTCCTAGTACGAATTACCACGCAGCCCGTGAAGAGCCTCGCCATGAGGGCTATTATAGAAACGCACCCATTCCACCGGAAAGCTACGGCAGGGGAGGGGAGAGCAAAGAACTTTCGTCAAGCTGCTATGAGCGGCAGGAACCGAACATCTATGAGAAAGCTGCCAGCGAGCAGGGCGAACAGCGCCGTCAGGAAATTGACCGAGCACGGGAAGAAGAACATCGTAAGCGTGAAGAGGAACGCCGCAAAGAGATTGACCGAAAATCGCAGGAAATCAAAGAACGCGAACAATCTCATCTCGGCATGGTGAGCAAGAACAGCCACCTGGACTTGCGTGAAAGCGCAAACAACCTCGAAAAGGTAGACTTCACTCATGGGAACGGTGACGCCGAAAACCCTACACAAATCGCCGCCGCAATGCCCTCGGTTCATTACGAAGAATCCCATGAGTCGCGTGTTGCTCCACAGTACACCTATGGACTTGGCGGAACGGTGGAAAAGATGCAGGGCGTCGAAAGCTACCAGCCGATGCCTCATCATAACGAAAATCAGTTTTCACCCCGTGAAGATATCGCAGTCAAAGAAGGAATGGCCTACGCTGACTATGGGTAGATGGGCGTAAAGACTTACGCTGACCCGCAGGGCGCAATCGGAGCAGCAGTTCCAGATAAGCCTGTGCAGCAGCGAGTCTACACTAGAAGTGATGATGCCCAGACGGGTAAGGAATACGCGCAGAGCGTATCTACCCCATACCGCGCATCGGAGTATAAGCCTATTGACTCCAATTATCCGAAGACAAATTACAATACATCTCCAATCAAAACGGTTCATGACTACGGCACGCACAGCGGCAGCACGGTTGAGAATACCGCAGCAGCCAATACTATGAACCGTACAGCAAATACCAATAGGGAATTCAAACCTACCATGCCCACAGATATGCATAGTGACTCTCCGTCGGTGAGTCCTATCACGCCTGTTCGGTACACCGATTCTCAAATGCCTGCTGTGCCCAGAGCGGAAACACGGGTAAAGACAGAAAAAAGTTTTGAAGCTGGTCCGGAGCACTATAAAGTGCAGCCTGAGACATGGCAGAATTATCACGCAGAGTTTTCCAGCCCGGAATTCCGCAAAGTGTTTGCAGCATCGAAAGATTCCAACAATGTTCTGTTTTCACCCCAAATGGTAAAGCAGAGCGCCTTGAATGCAAGCATCATCCGTGAGTACAACATCAATAGCAAACGGAACTCTTCTTATAAGAATAGCAATAATGAGCCTCCTGAGCTTGTAAATTATCGGGAAAAGCTCAAAGCTGCAAACGACAACCATTTTGTCGGCAGCAAATATGAAGATTTCAAAATTAAAGAAAACCGAGAGTACAGCACGCAAAAGAGCAGTGCAAATGCGGGCAGTGTGACTCCTAATGTCATGGACCGCAGTACGGCTTTTAACGAAGCCGCTAAAACCGCAAAGACCGCTGATGGGCATGTTGGAATCCCTGTTGAAGCGCCGATTGTTTCCGTACAGCCTCCCGTGTTGCAGAAACCCGCAGGATATGAAGTGAAAACCCAAGGAAGCGGAGAACAGCGCTATCGGGTTGTAAAGTCTGGTGCTTTTGACGCTTCGAAGTCTGCGGACATCAGCCTGAATATCAGCCCGACTTTCAATGTGATGCACTATGGTTCACAACGAGACAATCTGCAGGAAGCCAAGAATCGGGACCCGCGCAAAGCTATCCCGATTGCGGAAGATAAAAGCAGAGTTGCGCTGCCGGTTGGTACAGCAAAGCAAAGTGCTCTGGACGCAAATATCATCCGCGAATATAACAAAAGCAAAAAAGCTAATCCGCTCTACAAAGATAATGAAAAAGTACCGTCCGCATTCGTAAATTATCAAGCGAAACTCAAAGCAGCAAGTGACAATAACATCATCAATAAAGAGATTGCAGCCGCTACGATTAAAGAACCTCGTAAACGCAGCGGATACGGAGAAGGCACGATTTCTGATACCGTAGATACCGGCTCTATGAAGTATGCGGCGAAGGCAAGCGGGGGTGCCGCCATTTCCGTACAAAAGGATTTGCACAGCACTTCCTTCACTGGAAAAGCCGCATCTCCTGCCAAGAACCCTGCATCTCAGATGCAGACTTTACCTGAAATGGCAGCGCAGACGAAAATCAAGCGGGATTTGAAAGCAGCCGCTGTTCCGCCTTCGATGGAATTCAGCGTGCAAAAGTCTCGTGGAGAATTGCTTAAACAGGATGCCCGTAAGGTTTTCTCAATCAAAGAAGATACGAGCGGCATGGCAATTAGCGCCGCCACTGCAAAACAAAAAGCGTTGGATGCAAGCGTGATTCGCGAGTTTAATGCAAACGGTAAGAAAGGTGATAAGGAACCGGCTGCACTTGTAGAATATAAGGCTCAGATTAAGGCCGCGAGTGACAGCAATGCCGTGAAAAGCAAAATCGAAGCTGCAACTGGTGTAAAGTTGACCGATAAGCCTTCCAGTTCTGCCGCAGTTCGCAAAAATCCAAAAAGAATGAGCAACTTCGAATACTATAAAGCTCGGTACAGCAAAACGGTTTTCAAAGCAGCCCGCAAAGCCGCTGCTTTGCCCATTGCAGTTGTGATGGCTACGGTCGAAGAAGGAATTCGCGACTCCGGCGCAGATAATGCCGTTGAGATGGGACACGATATCCAGACTCTGGCATTGGCAACCTTTTACATGAGCAAAGGCACAGGAGCCAAACTCATCAAAGAGGGGACTGGGGACATCAAGAATGCGAAAGCTCTGGAAAAATTCGATAAAGACCAGCTGAAAATTCTGAAAGACCTGAAGCGCGAAAGAAACCAGCTGCTGGTAAGCATCAATAAGGAACTGCATCTAACCGGGAACATTGCTCCGCTTCTTGGAACTCCCGATGGCATCGATGCAATTCTTGCCAGAACGGACCTTACCCAGAAAACTCGTGAGAACCTTCTGAAGCTGAAAGCAAACCTGCTCAAAGCAGAAGGTATTGGTACATGGCTTGACCAGAACGCTCGTGCTCTGGACCAGTTCTTTGACAGTCAAACTCTTGCAAGATATGGAGTTAAGAGCGTTGGCGGCCTGGACCTGAAAGGAGTAGAACAGCTCTATAAATTCCAGACGCTTCAAACCGCACAGCAGATGGCCGCTCTGAAAGCAGCAGTGCCTGCGGAAGTATTTGAGAAAATCGGTGCCGGAGACATTGAGAAATTCGTTGAAGCAATGGAGAACGGTACGCTGAAACAGCTGCTCGCCCAACTCAAAGGCAGCAATGCCAGTGAGCTGGCAGACGCTCTGATGAAGAACATCAAGGCCCAGAAATTGCTGAGAAGTCGTTTCCAGGTGATGAAGGGTACGAAAGCAGCGAAATATTTCAAAGCCGGTACTCACATGTTTGAGCACTTTGCGCTGCGCAAGTTCGGTGACGCGATGCGCCAGACGGATGTCGATGGACTTCACGCCATGGCAGATTTTGCGGAGGGCATCCACAACACGCGCGATGTGGTCCGCTTGTCTAAGTCTTTGGGGAAAGGGGCATACAAGGCCGGAAAGAAGACCGTAGAGCTCACGAAGAAAGTGGTTAAAACGGTAAGTCCAGGGCGCAAGATGGTGGTTAAACAGGTCAATGACTTGGTTGTCAACAAATTCCTTCCGAAACCCAAGGCTCCCAAAAACCTCATTGCTCGTCAGATTTCGCAGGCCGACCTGATGAAACAGGCATCTGCGGGGCAAAAAGCTCTGAATGCTGTAAAGCAGACCGGTTTGAAAGTTGCATCCATGGCAAAGACTGCAGCAGCTAAGGCAAAAGCCGCAGCGCAGCTCGTAGTCAACGGAGTGAAAGCCATCGGCCAGACGGTAACCACTGCCGGTAAGGCAATTCTTCCGCTGATTGCAACTCCTGTCGGTCTGCTTGTAACGGTTATCATTGTCTGCATCTTTATGGTCGTGTTTATCGTCTTGAATGTTTTCTGTGCTGATGACGAAGCGGATATCCAGAAAATTGTCGATAAGATTAACAACGAGCGCGATGAAGTGGTCTTGCAGTCTGTATACGATTCGTTCCGAGGCGAGACTGACCCGCTGGGCAATCCCTACGGCTATACCACGCTGGACGGTAAGACCTCAGATAATATTCAGCACGGTGTCACATGGGAATATGAAAACGGTATTTCCAATAACACTGCTGAGATTATCTCTTTGGCGGCGGTGTACTATCAGCAGAATTGGCCGAGCTCCAACGACATTGCCAATCTATTCTCTTCTGATGACCGCGCCTTCTTTACCTATTGTCGTGACCTTGCAGGATATGCTCTGGATGTAACGGCACGCGAGAGCCATCCGTACTCCTGCCTTGTAAAAGGTGGCTGCGTACTCGGATACCGTGATAGCGGACAGAGCGTAACCATCAAGGGCTACAAGCTGACCACATCGGAGCACAGCTGTGAGGTTGATAATCCCGAATGCGGTGACTATGATGTGGATGGCATCTGGCGTTGGAATAACGGTCATGGCGAAGATAAAGTTGTTACCGAAACCAAAGTTGAAGATGATGGCGAACATGATGTCAATGTCTACTTTCAGAACAAGCTCCCTGATGGAGCAAACGAGTCCGAATTGACGAAGCTTCCTGATGAATACACGGTCGTTTCAGATGGTGGCGAAATCAGCTCCGAAGATGTCCATGGCAATCTCGTGATTGACGCGTCTTCCTGTAACCTCTATAAAGGAAACCTGAATGACTGGTTCGTCAAGCCTGACGATGGTTTGTCCGCATCGTTCACGGTTGTAACTCATCTTGACGATGAACATGAAGAACGCGATACTTACACCGTCACTTTTGGCGGGGAAGGGGACAGCTATGAAGCCATCCCCTGGTGTCCCGGTGAACTCAACGATAGTTTGCACGGGCATTACGACTTGACAGTAACGACTTACTTGACCGGCTATGACGAACACACGGACCCCTGCCTGAAACCTGATTCACCTGAATCCGATGATGTGCCGGTGGACGAAGATGGTGTTAAGGGCGGCACCGGCACTTTGGTTCCGCTGGCACATGCCGTAAACGATGGAATACTGACCCGTACTGTGACCAAGCTGAATCAGTACATGCAGCCATACTCCGGCGGCACAGCTGCACGGTACACCAAAACCGTAACACTGCCTGAAGGTGACGATGGATTCACTTTCTGGTACGATTCAAACAACGAAGACTCTGACGGCAATGTCGCATGGGCAAAACTGCTGTACGCCTCCGATTGGGAGGAGCTTTACGGTGTGACAAAGGGCATTAAGTGCAAGAGCTTTGGCTCAAAGTTCTCGGACGAAGAAGTGAATGAGTTCCTTGACGGTATGGATTTCAGCAACATCTCTGATGGGCGGCAAAGAATCGTAGCTGCCGCTTTTGCAAACAGCGGCCAGTTCAGCTACTCTCTTGGCTCTAAGCCCGTTGGTGGTCCCGGCAATGTTGGAGTAAAAGGCGCATACGACTGCTCTGGTTATGTGCGATACCTGTTCTGGCTGTGCGGCTACAGTTTTGATGCTGTAAATACTGCCGATTACCCTGGTGCGGCTGACTTGCAGGAAATTTCCATGAGTGAGATGCAGCCAGGAGATATGCAGGTAATGCTCTCCGCAGATAACGGCGGCAGCATGGGACATGTGAGGGTTTTTCTTGGCGTAAGTGGTGGTAAAGCTATGTGGGGCGAGTGCGTCGGTTCGCGTGGCTCTTGCGTGAACAGCTGGACCAACGCTGAAGCTGGAATGTATAACTGTCGGTATTACCGCTATACTGGATTCTAAGACAAACCATAAAAAGGAGTCGCCTTCGGGCGGCTCCTATTTTTTTGTGCAACGCTATTGGCACTCAAAAAAAGTATGCATTATTTGCAGATTTTTTACGCGCAAAGTATTGACACAAGTGTTAGACGGTAGTATACTATAGTCAGTAAATGAGAGCTGGACAATCTGCCAGCGATATTTATTAACCCCAAAAGCTAACGAATGACGCAAAGGAGTGAACATAATGAAAACCGCGAATAAAAGACGCAGCTTTCAAGCAGCAGTGATGGCAGTCGTGATGATTGTTTGTATGATGCTGACGGCGGTGAGAGCTTACGCAGAAGACGAAATGGAAGTCACAGATTCAGAAGAAAAAAATCCTGTTGCTGTTGAGGAAACAGACAGAAACACCTGGGTTAATCAGATGACGGATGTCGAAGTTGAGCCGGAAAGTCCCGACAACGGTGTGATTGTCTTTGAAGTTGCAACGATGCCGAATGATGTGCTTGACCGAACAGTTCGCGCCAACATCTCTTATGGTCCTGCGGATGAGACGCTGAAAAGCGTAAAGCTGAACGGTCTCAACTCTTTCGTGGGTTCAGCGGAACTTGAACCTGGCCGTTATTTCTGTTCGTACATGCTCTCAAATGACACCGCGATGGATTACCCGGTTGGAGCTCGCGATGATGCTTACACCATTGAAGTAACAGCAGGCTCCTGCACGGTGGTTTATCTGGATGTCAGCGGCGTATCTTTCTTTGAACAGATTACCGGGCATCCCCGCAACTACGATAAGGAAGAGACGATTGAGAACGACGAGGGTTTCGACACGAATGCTACAGGTCAGATTGGCTGCTGGCTTACCGTCCCGGAAACTTTCGGAAGCACAGTTCTAGTTTATGTTCAAAATCTGATTACCGGTGATGTCGTGACCATGAAGATGTACGAATCCAACAACTATACAGCAGTCGCTACAGATGTGGCACAAGGCCGATACAAGGTTGTGGGAACGGAGGTTCTTGAAGATGGCGATGACCGCTTTACCGTGGCCTGTGAACAGGATACGCTGACCACGAGAGACAACGAGGGCTTCCACCTGACGATTTCCGATGCAGCGCATCCTGATGCGAAACTTGTCACACCGAGCCGCGACAACAATAGTGTTGTCCAGGAAGCAAACACGATGAACTCGAATGAAGAAACTGCAGATAGTGAGGAGCCTGCCGACGAAGCAACTCCTGTGCCAAGTGAAGCACCAGTTGAGAAAGTCAAAAGCAATGGGCCTTCCATCGGTACACTGATGACAGTTGTGGTGATTCTCGTCATGCTGGTTGTTGTAGGCGTGGTTGCCGTTCTCTGGTGGAAGAACCAGAAGCAGGAGGAATGACAGATGCGTAAGAAAAAGCGGTATACGGTTTCCGTATCACCCGAAGCGCGAGAGCGAATTGCCGAATGGGGAGACAAAAATCATATTTGTGGAGGCTTCTCCGGTGCGATTGAGTCCCTCGCGTGGAGCCTTGATGCGGACACTAAACCGAAACGAGCGAGTATCACAAAAGAGCGGATGAAGAAATCTTTTTGCCAGAACGACTAATAAAAGACGCAAATATGTGATGAAAACATGAAAGGGGGTGAGGAACGAAAAAAAAAGTAAATCTTCAGCCCGAACAAATAACATTTAACATATACCAATAACAAAAAAGGAGAAAAAATACTATGACTCGTAAAGAATTTGCAATCGAAATGACCAAATACGCGATGCGTGACCCGAACAACCACCGTGATGATTACGGCATCAGCCTCGTTCAGAACGGAGAAGGAATCCTCAACTTGTGGATTACCCAGGGTAAGCTCTTCTTTAACTCTGACATTGACCTGTCGATGTTCGACCCAAATGAAGAAGTTGACAAAGAGTACATTGGAATGCTCTGCAAGGTGATGGCCCAGCTTGGGCTGGCCGCAACGCAGACGGATTTCGTAGCTCAGGCCAAAGGTGAAGGGCGCAAAGCTGAGAAAGCGGCAAAACACTTTGGGAAGAATGTCGTGTCCAGCATCATGCGCTTGACGCAGGAACTTGAGCGCTTAGCTGCGAAATAACAGCACTCAGAACGGGAAGTAACAGATAGCATAGGAGGAAAACATCATGACGCGTACTGAATTTGAAAATAAACTGACCGAGATTTGCGATGCCATTATCGGCAGTGATAGTCCCTACCACTGGGAAAACCACTTTGAGGATGGGCAGTACCAGTTCAAACTCGTGAGAGGGGAGATGACTCATGCCTTCACCGTTGCGATGGATAAGCTGGAACCTGACGAGGAGGTAAGCGTCAAGAATCTGAAACGGTTCTGTGATGCTTATGACGATGCAACGGCAGCTACACTGGCGAAGCTGCCTGAGGTTGACCCGGATGTTTTCCTTGCTGCAACGCCGGAGCAGCGCCAGAAGATGCGGTTTGACCGGGAGGTTAAGAGCAGCATCGCATATCTGGGAATGGAACTTTCGTTTCTGAAATTCGATGCCATGGAAGCCGCCCACTAACCAATAACAAACATTAAGTAAAAAGGAGAAATAACACTATGACTTGTCGTGAACTTGAACAGAAATTAGCCCTCTTCTGTCACTTGAATCCCAACAGCAAGCAGGGCTTCCACATTATCGTAGGTGTAGATAACCACATGAAATACCGCTTTGTCATGGAGCAGAAAGATATGCACATCGACTTCGCGATAAAAACGCCGGACAGCCCAATGGACGAGGAAGTGGACAAGGAGTATTTGCGGTGTATGGTTCTTGCAATGTGTGGCATCGGGTTAGAAATGGTTCGAGACAGAAACGCGGCTATAAACGAGGGCCATGTCGATAAGAAATGGCGAAAGTTCTATAACCGAGCCATTGCCAGTCACATGTTTTTGTGTCAGAAGATGATTGACATGGCGGTTGAAGCTGGAGTTGAAACTAATTTTGCAATTTGAAAAAGGAGAAATAACATTATGACTCGTATTGAATTTGAGAACACTCTGAAAGATATCGCCAGCATCAACCTGAGCAGTCTCGGCGAAATTGATAGCAGCATGGCAAACTCAAAAGTAACCTTCTACATCAAGGACGGCAGGTATCGATTCAAAATCGAAAGCGGCACATTGTCCTTCGATTGTGGCATCGGGATGCCGGATGCTGAGCCTGGTGAAGAACTCAGTGAGGATTACATTAAATGCTTTTGCAATACGGTGGAAGAGATTCGCGGCTACGCACAGAGTGCGGAATGTATCGCAGATATGGCTGCAAAGGGAGAAGCCATGAGCGAAGAGGACGATAGGAAATTTATGCTTCAAGTTTATTTGTTCCGAATTCTCTTAGCCTCCATACTCGATATGCTCGAAAGCACTGTCGCAGAGCGTTGCCTATAACGCTTTCGATAAGCAAGAAAGCCCACCGCCACTGGTGGGCAGTCGTCCAGAACAGCAGCCTCCACGAGGCGGACGATGGGCAATGCCGGGGAAAAGACCGGTAGCAGATAGCTGTTAGAGAAAACGAGGAGAACGACCAGCGTGTGCATATATGGTATCCAACTGATAGATATTGGAGGAAATAACGATGAGTAAAATCAAGCTCGTGGACAAGCGTTCTAAGTCCGAGAAGAAAGCGGACGCTGCACGGAGCCGTAACGGTTCGTGGTCTGCTTTCCGTCCTGCCGTGATGCGGGACAAAACCAAATATGCCCGCAAAGGCCGCAGAACCGAAGAAAACTGGCGGTGAACCAAAAGAGTAAATTCGGTAGTTGCCCGCTTTTGTGGGTCGTCATCCAAACAGCTTACCTCTTCGTGGTGGATGACAGGCAACAGCTTGGAAATCAAGCTGGCTGAAAGCTGTGGATAAGTGGTATTCGAAAAGCCTTGCAAGTCAAAGCAATAGCTTTGGCCGAGACTTTTCAGTGGTTGGTACGCAAAGGAGATATACGATGAGAAAAGGAGAATTGAAAAAGCGTCTGCTTGCAGCCATTACAACAGTGGCGGTAGTATTTGGCAGCGTGGCTCCTGCTACGGCTTATGCCGCAGGCGGAACGGTTATGAAACCCTCTAACAGGTCCTACTTGCGGGATGGTGGGTCTTATGACTTGCATTACATCCTCAACAATTTCAATTTGTTTGTGCAGAACGATGTCACCACAATCCATACAGTGGGCGAGGTTGCCATTGGCGGCAATCTGAACCTGTCTGGCAATATGGTTGGCAAGACCGGTGCAAAGCATAAGGTCAGCTCGTTTGTCGGTGGCGAAGTCACGAATTTTGGCGGCGACGCATACCACCCGGATAACGATGGTGTGTACATGTATCTTGGTTCTGCCAACAAAGGCAAGGATATTACTTACACCAGCGGCGCGAAAGACGGTCCTTTCCGTCTTGATGACGATTATATCGATATGGATGCTGCGTTCGAAGCCATCAATTCCTCTGTCCAGAACAATTTCAGTGAAGAATCCCTGAAAAAACAGGGGATTGAAGTAAAGCCTGCTGAGTACGGTCAGATTAAAGGCAATGGCGGCAGCGACTATTACACCATCGACTTCAACTCTGCCGGATATCCGATGCTGACCGTGCCTTCCAGCCAGAAAGACATTGTGGTCATCGACTATGGCATGAACATCAATATTCCCGGCATCACCTGTAACGACCTCCATGCATCGGAGAATTCCGACAATGGAACGAATATCCTGTGGGTATTCCCGAACGCCGCCAAGTTGCATATTGGCAGCACAAGCCTTTTTGGTCATGTAATTGCTCCCAATGCAGATGTGACGCTCGACAGTGGCAACTATAATGGCTGCATCGTTGCCAAGAGTCTTACCAGTCAGGCAGAGGGCCATAAGTGGGGGTATTCAGGCACTTTCATCAAAGCTGACGATAAGCCCGCGCCTACACCGACTACGAAACCCACAGAAACGCCGAAGCCGACAAAAGAGCCGGAACCTACGGAAGCGCCCACGCCAACCGTAAAGCCTACAGCGGCTCCTACTGAAACGCCGAAGCCTACTGAGACACCGGTTCCTACGGAAAAGCCGACCCCGGAGCCTACGCAGAAACCTACTCCGAAACCGACTGTGAAACCGACACCTACTCCTACCCAGGTGCCGACACCTGCACCGACAGAAATTCCTAAGCCGACAGCAGCACCCACAGAGACGCCTAAACCTAAGACGGTAGACATTACAGTCCAGACCGTTTGGGAAGACGATGGGTACAATGGTGAATATCGCCCGGATACTTCTGTTGCAACGATTTATGATGAGAATGCGTCCACGATTGGAACCATCGAAATGACCGAGGGGAACGGCTGGAAAGCAACGGCTGAGAATTTGCCAGCCAAGACCTATATCGTTGAGCCTGTAGATGTAGAAAACTATAAAGATGTTGTGACTCGAAAAACTGACAGTAAGGGCAATATGGATGTGACGGTCACGCGAACTTGCACCGCTCCGAAGCCGACCGAAACGCCTGAACCCACGCCTGAACCTACCGAGCCCCCGGTGCCGACGCCGATTCCTGCCAAGGACATTACAGTAACCGTTGAACATGTCTGGAACGACAATAACAACGACTACGAGATGCGCCCGAATTTTGTGGAAGTAAAGGTTTCTGACGGTGAGAGCTCTACACCTGTTACAGCTACCAGTGAAAACTGGACCGGCACCACAGCAGGGAAGAGTGATAAGGACTACGAAATCGAAAATGCCGATTCGGTAGAAAACTATAAATCCGAAGTAACCGAACATACCGTGGATGAGAATGGAAATCAGAAGTTTGTGATTACCCACACCCTCGATAATTCTAAGATTGCTCGACACGATATCTCCGTTGAGCTGAATAACATCTGGAACGATGAAAACAACGCTTACTCTATGCGACCCGACACACTCAAAACTCAGCTGATGCGCAACAAGCGGGTTATCGCAGAGAAAACAGCGACTGCCGAGAACAACTGGACTGTTGATTTTGAGAATGTGCCTATAAGCGGTGACTATACAGTCGAAATCCAGACGCCGGATGGTTATACTACTGTTGTCAAACTTGACAGCATTGACGAAAACGGTAATATTAAGGTAACTGCCACCCATGAATTGAAAGAAGATTCAAAGTTCCAGACCATCACAATTAAGCTGGAAAATATATGGGATGACAGCAACGACCAGATTGGCAAGCGTCCTTCTTACCTGAAAGTGATGTTGAAGCGCGATGGTGTTAATTGCTATGATGAGCCGGTAATCGTGAAAGAATCCAACGATTGGACCTTTACGGCCAGCAAGATGCCGAAACTTGGTACTTATTCTGTTGATGTTGAAACGCCTGCCGGGTATGTGACGACCATCGAAAACGCGAATGTAAAAGATGGCGTGATGGAAGTCAAAGCAACACACACCATCAAACCCGCACCAGAGCGTACAACGCTTGTGGTAAAAGTAACCTGGGTAGATAACAACAATGCCGATGGTAAGCGCCCTGACAGTATCAAGGTAGATATCCATAAAAACGGCAAGTCTATCTACGATGAAGCCCAGCCGGTCAAAGCGGAGAAAGATTGGACGCTCACGATTCCGGGAATTGAGAAAAGCGCGAGTTACTCGGTGGTTAAGCCTACGGTAAAAGGTTATGATGTGACGGTTAAAGATACTGTGATTGGCAAAGATGCATCTACGATTGAGGTTGTTTGCACCCGCCAAGGCCAGAGTCAGCCAGTAGAGACACCCGCTTCGACCGAAAAGCCAGCTGCACCCACACCGCAGCCGACCGAAAAGCCGACAACACCAACCGAAAAACCGAATGATGGCGGCGACAAAAAGGAAACCGTCATTAAAAACGAACCCAGCACGAGCAGCCTAACTGAGCAGGCAACACCGCACGATACGACAAAAAAGATTGTTGCAGCAAAGTCTGTTGCAGCCGGTGTCAGCGATGTGTTCCACAGCACAGGGCTGAAAGCAGCGTTTGTCGTTACAGGCGTGTTGTTTGCTGGCGTAGCAGGATACTATGTCTGGTATTCTACAAAGAATAAAAGGTAAGGCTATACGATAAGACCCGAACAACAATTCGGACAAAACGAGAAAAGAGGACAACGCCATAAGGGCTGTTGTCCTCTTTTGCTATTTGGATTGTTTCAAATGTACAAGTTTTACCCACTGATGGTCTTCGGCTATAACTCACAAACTATTGCTACGGTGCAGCATTCGGATTATCGAGAATATGAGATTTGACGATGGTGCTGCCCGCATACATTAGATACTTCACGCCGCTGGCGACCGCCATTTCCTCTGCGGCCGTAGCCTTGGCCTTGACGACGGCATCATCAATCTTATTGTCGCCCTTGACCTCAATGAGCTGATAGCTGCCATCGGACATCTTTGCAAGGAAGTCAGGATAGTAGTGACGAATGCGCCCGGATTCAGGGTCGTAGTATTGCACTGACAGGTCGCCTTGGTTGGCGGTGAACATGCCGGTGAAATAGACCTCACGGACCTTGCTGCTGGTGATGTACTGCATGAAGCATTCCTTTTCGGGAATGGAGTCAAAGCAGTAGGTATCAGCATGGAAGCTCTTCTTGACCTCTTCCGGCGAGAATCCCGGATACCGGTTCGTGATGACAAGGTCCTCCTTGGCAGAGAACTCATAGTAACCGGCATCTTTGGGTTCGCGGAGCAGAACGACTTCCTTGTCCTCCGTCTTCAACTGTGCCGTAACATCATAGAGAGCATGGAAGATGGTAGGAATGATAATGTCATCCAGAACGAGATTGTAGCGGTTGACGACCTCCAAGACCTTATCAATACCATCAACACATTCAGTCAGAATTTTGTTTGCAAGGATGCAGGAAATGTTCAGATAGCGAGAAACCTCACCCGTGAGGGAGAACGCGCTGTACTGCATATTGTTCTGCACAGCGTCAATATTGCTGGTCTTGACAGTCATGTCGGTAGCTATACTGTCGCGTTCATACATCGTGCTGGTATACTTCGTCAGGTCTGCAGTTTCGAGACCAAAGTTGACTGGCTCGGTATATTCCTTCTCGGTAACGGTATACTCGTGCCAAATCTTTTTCAGCGTGATTTTGCGCGGCGGCGGAAGAACACGAACCTGATACTTGCGGCGGTCATCCTTCTGCTTGTTCTTGATGTCGCTGATTTCCATATTGAAGTTCTTATGGAGCTCATCATCCAGCGTGTCATAGTTCTCTTTGGACAGGAAGATGGAAGCCGTCAGCCGGTCACTGGTGATGGAGCGGAGGCAGCGCATCGTGGCCTGCAGAACGAAAATCTTCGACTTCGGGCTGCGGTACAGAGCAACGCCGAACAGAGAGCGGCAGTTCCAGCCCTCTTTGCCTTTCTCAACCAGAACGATGAATTGCTTCTCATTGCCCTCGCTGCCAGCGACATCGAGGTTATTGAAATTGCGGATGTCATCGTCCTTTGTATACTTATTATCGCCTACATTCAGCAGGATAGAAGTGGTAGGAATATCGAGGTCAGAGAGAATTTTCTCCAAAGCAGGAACTACTTCATCGACTGCTTCGCTCACACTGGCAGCATAGATTGCCAGCTTCGGATTTAGACCCTCGTAGGTCTTGCCGCCATAGCGTTCCCAGAACTTCGTTACTGCAACAGTCAGGAACTCATCACTCTTGACATTCTCAAAACCAATGGGGTCCGCGTCTTTCAGATAGCCGTTCCAGATAGATTCACGCAGACCGTAAGCATAGACAACTTCCGGCAGAAGCTGGTTCTTCACATAAGGAGTACCTGTATAGTTGTAGCAGGCCACGATAGAGGTGTTGGCGGCGAGCAGGTTGATGGTATCGCGTAAGCTCGTTTTGTTTGCGCCGCTGGAGCGAATCTGCTTTTCGAGGTCCGCGCCGAACAGGTGGTGGGCTTCATCGACATAAACGCCAAGTTGAGGGAGACGGCAGAGCTTCTTGAAGCGCTGGTTGTCCATCAGCGTAGTATCGTCCCAAGCATCATCTTCATCGTCATCGCCACCATATACGGCAGACAGCAGGGAACCGGAGCCACTGAAAAGCAACTGACCGGCAGATTCAGGCTTGCGCTTCTTCTTAACAATGATTTTCTGGGTATTTGAGATGATGATGTTGAAGTCAGACCCGTCAATCGTGTGTAGGATAGTTCCGCTCTCTTCGAGGAAGTGAAACTTGATGTTGGAGTCCAGAACGCTCGCATATTCCGGAGGCACGACCTTCGTTTTATCAAAGGTCATAATCTCACGGAGGGACTGCAAGACGGTCTTATCAGGAGCAAAGACCAAAGCATTGTGGCAGAACCGCTTATCCTTTGGATACTTCTTTGCGAGAAGGAATTCGTAGAAGATACAGGTTGCCATCAGGATGGTTTTCCCAAGCCCCATCGTCAACGCATAGATGTAGTTCGGGTAAGATTCGCAGTACTTCTTCATCTGCTTGAAGAGTACATCGGTCTGTTTAGCTGTTAATTCTTCACCCAAACGAATCTGACCGTTGCGCTCCACTGCATAATACGAAGCGTCAGAGAAACGGTCACGATGGTTGCGCCAGTCATCGAACATCTCATAGACTTGCTTGTTGTTCATGAATTCTTTCACAAACACATACATTTCGAGAGCTTCGAACTGAGGCTTGCGCAAAAAGGCATCAGGATTCTCGGCACGGTCATTGTAGGAGAGAAATTTTCTCGTGAGGTCGTTATAACGGGAGCGAACCTTGCCACGGTTCTCGGAGTAATAGGATTTCAGTTGCTCGTAAAAAGCAAAGCTGGATTCATATGCGGTGGGCATCGGTTATACCTCCGTTTCCAGAGATTCGGAGAGAAGGTCAGTGATTTTCACCTTGATAGTGCCAGCATCATCAGGAATGGTGTAGACACCCTGAACATACTCGTTTTTGCCCGGAATATCAACCACAGTAGGCTGCATGACAACACCATCGTAGTTCCAGTCAATCATAATGGAGTCTACGAGCTGTCGCCATTCCTCAACATACTCTTTCTGGAGAGACAGCTTCTGCATGAGGTTCATTGGGTAGAAAGCACGAATGACGAGCTTATTGCCCTCACGGACAACCTCAGCCTCAGACTCGCGCTTCAACTGGAGGTCTGCTTTGTCACGCAGGACATCCAGAATCTGCACATCCACCTTGTAGTTGGACAGCTCCTGCTCCAGCGAGGCTTTCAGGTCGGGCTCATGTCCCATACAGACAATCGTGATGTGCTCAACAGGCTGAGTCGGATTTTCCTCCTGACGCTTCTCGTAGGTGTTATACGGCAGATTGGCAAGAAGCTCTTTCAGGTCAGCCTTGGTTGCGATGCGGTTGACGGGCATGATTTTGACCATACGCCCATCCAGCTCGCCATCCCAGACATTTCCCTGCGAAAACGGCTGAATTTCTAACGCTTGAATAAGCAAATCACGCGCCTCAACAGGGTTTCTAAAGAAGTCATAATTATTTACATTGTAGACTTCGAGACCGGTGTAAAGTTGAGTGTCATGCAGTTCTGATTCAAGCGTGTTTTTTACAGTAAGCAACCGTTTGGTGGTTGTCTGAATTTGCGCCGAGGTTTATATCTGCGCCAATAAAGCGGCGACCCATACGCATCGCGCACATTTGAGTGACACCGCTGCCCATAAACAGGTCGGCAACCAAGTCACCCTCGTTCGTTGTAGCTGTAATGATTCTTTCAAGCAGCTTAAAAGGCTTTTCTGTTGGGTAGCCAACACGCTTTTGGCCATCATTGGGATAACGACCTGCAATGGCCATTTCCCACCAATCTTCGGGAATTTTACCGTCAGCGAGGTTATAGTCGCCAGCAATAAAGCCAGAGCCTTTTAGCCCCTGCTTAAAGTTTCCAGTTGTCTTTTCATCGTGTGGAACACGAACAGCATCAGCATTAAATTTCCATTGACCAGTAGTCTTGCTATACCAAAGAATGTTATCGTGTTTACGATTAAACTGACGCATACCCGGAGAACCGGGACCATAGTAGCACCAGATGATTTCATTGACGAAGTTTGAAGAGCCGAAGACCTCATCCATTAGGCAACGAAGATGGTGAACCTTGTGCCAATCACAATGCAAGAAAATTGAGCCCGTATCTGAGAGCAGTTCGCGCATAAGGAGTAAGCGCTCATACATGAACTGCAAATATTCATCGTTCGTCCAAATATCACCGTATTGCTTCTCTTCAAAAGAGGAACTATCGGTCTCAACCTTAGAACCACCTTTAACATCAATTTTCCGCTTGTAGTTTTCCTTGCTATCAAACGGCGGGTCAATATAGATGAGCTGGATTTTCCCACGATACTCTTTCAGCATGTGGCTCATGACCTGAAGGTTATCGCCCCAGAAAATTTTGTTCATCCAACCATCGGTCGGCTCGCCATAAGTCTCTTTTAGCTGTGCAGGGTAGTACTGCGTGGAGCGATAAGGGCGCTTGCCGGTCCAGCGCAGTTCGGGATAACCCTTAATGGTAGGGCGCAGGTCGAAGTCAAAAGTAAGCTGTTCAGAATCAGCCATAGGTATGTCCTCCGTTACTGGTTCGTTTTACAATAGAAGCGGAAATCACAGTTTTTGCAGATGCGACTGTCATTTGCGCAGGAATGGAAGTCTTTCTTCATAATGTGTCCAACGGTATCATCGAACGCGGCCATTGTGCCTTGAATTGCAGAGCGCGTGTAAGGGAAGGTGATAGTGGGCACGCTGTTTTCTTCACCGGTGAAATAAAGGTTCATTTTGCTGACCTTCTTGCCTGTACGCTGCTCTACGAGGTATGCGTAGATGTGGAGCTGTCTGCGGTACTGCTCAATGCGGTCACGCATCTTCTCCATGTCAGGCTTGCGCTCAGACTTGAAGTCAACGATTTCAACGGTATCGCCCGCGCCTTTTACAAGGTCAATCTTGCCTTCGATGATATAGTCCGGCTTTACGAGGCTGACATCAACCTCCGCTTGCTGAATTGCGCTCCAATCTCCACCTTGCCGGTCAGCGTATCGCAGCACCTGCCGAAGAGCAGCATCACGCTGCGGCGCGGCGAGGTAAGAGTGCTCCGATTTGGACAGTGATTCATAGTTTGAGTTGAACCACGAAGCGATGTTCTCGTGCGTGACCTCACTCTCTTCGTGACGCAGAACGGCGCGGTGAATGTCCTCGATGGTCTCATGCACCAAAGTACCGAACAGCATAGCGTTGGTCTTGATGGGCATGAAGCCAAGCTCTTTATAGAACTTGTACTGCAAGGCGCATGTCTCATAAACGGAAATGTGCGATGTGAAAGAGAATGCCTGCTTCAAATTAACGGCTTTGACGGGTTTGAAGGAAAACTCCGACAACTGGAAAGATTTGTCGGTAATCGATGGCAGCTCATTATAAGGGTCTCTGAAATAGGCGCTCGGTGTCCGCTTGTCCTCATTGCAAGTCAGAATGAGTAGGTCTTGCGCACGGGAAAATGCGGTATAGTAGAGCCGCCAGAAGTCGAAGAACTTGGTGGTCTCTGGGGGTTCAAATGCGGGACGCTTATAATATTTTGCCTCAATAAGTTGCATGATGGGGTTCTGCTGCTTGCGTGGAACAGATGCAAGAGAATCCACCACGACAATCGGGAACTCCATGCCTTTTGACTGGTGAATGGTCATAAAGGAAACGCATCCGCTCGGCGCATACTCAGAGTCATCCTCGTATTCGTTAATGCCGCCATCGTACAGGAGGCGCAGATACATATTAAAGAAGCGCTCAGTATTGGTGTTGATGTACTTCTCGTTCAGAGTATCGATGCGATGCAGGTATTCGAACTTGCCGATGATTTGCGAGAGCAGCGAGAGGTTTCGCATAGGTCGAGCATCGACAACACCTACATCCAAGTCCACATCGAGCATTCCGGCGAACGGCTGGAACTCAAAGAGCTGATACAGCAGACCGGAATATGCGTAGTCGGTACTTCCTTTTAATAGAGCGTGGGTTTTGCCAGTGCGCCGTATCCATTTCAGGAGTGGTGCGCCATCGGGCGAGCAGAGATACTCATTCGCGAGCATAATGCACTGCCGAAAGTAAGTGATGTGTTCTGGCTGGAGGAAGGGGTAATCGCCATCTTCCAAGCCTTGCACATAGCGAGGAAAGAGCAGCATCATACAGCCAATTGTGAGTCGTACCTCATAGCGTTGGAAGAACATATCCGAGCGCGGAGAGTAGACATTGATGTGGTTCTTTTCAAGATAGTCAGCAAGGGCTTTTACTTTCGGGTGCTTGACCGAACGGAAAAGAAAAGCAATCTGGTTATAGTTCGTCAGCTTTCCGGAATCCCGCGTTGCTTCGATGAAGTGCAGAATGTTATCGTGCCATTCATCCTCGTCATCTTCACCGGCGAGTGTGACCACAGCAGGGCTATGCAGCTTCGTCTGCTCATGGGCTACGATTTGTTTGCTGTAGCGGAATGGGCCCCAGTCAAACTTGAACTTCTCGCCAGAGGTCGTCACCATCCACTTATTGTAGAAATCTACGATGTCGCTATTCGAACGATAGTTGATGGTCAGAGGAATGACCTTGCATTGACCGGGGGCAAACTTTTGCGGAAACTCAAGGATATTTCGGATAGTTGCGCCACGGAAGCGATACAAACCTTGGTCATCGTCACCAACGACACAGATGTTCTGTTTATCACCGGCGAGCAGGAAGACAAGCTGCTCTTGAATATAGTTGGTGTCTTGGTACTCATCGACCATGATATGAGTAATCATGGAGCGAAGATTTTCCAGAACATCAGGATGCTCCGTCAGAAGATGGTAAGCGTCAATCTGAATGGACGAGAAATCCATCAAATTGTTCTCGGTCAATACCTCTTGGTAGGTCTTCAAAATACGGCCCAGCGCAGCGATAGTTGCATTAGAGTCTGCAATCAGCTCATCGGCAGAGACCAACTCCTCGGACAAACTGTTTGCGTAATAGCAGATTTCCTGTGCCTGCTGCCACGCGCCGCCACTGAGGATACCGACATCGACACCGGGTATATTACGGAAGCGGCTGATGTTCTGGAAGATGATGTACTTTTGGTCAAATTCATCCAGTAAGCGGTAGTTCTTGCGAAGCCGTGTGTTTTCGAGGTTATCTTTCAGGATGCGCAAGCACAGCGAGTGAAATGTACCGATATACATTTCATTGATATTTGCGATGATGCCTCTGAGCGACAACTCGTTCGTAATGCGGGTCACAAGCTCTTTTGCAGCCTTTTCTGTAAAGGTGGCAATGAAGAGGTTCTCAGGCTCAACGCCGCACTCTTCAATCAGGTAGATGGCTCGTTGGACGAGTGTGAAAGTCTTGCCGGTTCCGGGACCGGCGGTAATTAGAACGGGGCCATCGGAGGAAGAAATTGCTTGTCGTTGATGCTCATTGGCATTGCCGAAGTCGAACATACAGGTCATCCTCCCAGCAAATTCAAAATACAGGATGCAACAAAAATTGCCAAAAAATCTTATGTTGATTTTACCACAAAATCAACATTTTTCCAACAGAAACCTACGAGGAGTATTATTATATGATTGGAATTATGTCACAGTGTAAACTTGAATGGTTAGGAAAAATGTCGCAATGCACAAATTGAAATGCTTGAATTTTGTCACTCTGCCATTGAGAAAGGCTGTACCATTATGTTAAAATAGGAGCATATACAAGAACATGGAGGGCTTATTTATGCTTTATCGAAAAGCCTATGATAAATTAAAGCAGTGGAAGCAGCAGGAGAAGAAAACAGCACTCTGCATCCAGGGTGCTCGTCAGATTGGTAAAACAACGGTTGTGCGTGAGTTTGGCAAACGGGAGTATAAGTGCTTCGTTGAATTCAACTTCGTACAGGATACCAATGCCTGCAAAGTGTTTGATGGAGACCTTGATGCGAACACAATCATCGAAGGACTCTCGGCGCTGGCCCGGAAGCCTCTGATTCCTGGAAACACCCTCATTCTTTTAGATGAAATTCAGGAATGCCCCAATGCCCGCACCGCTATCAAGTTTTTGGTCGAGGATGGCCGCTTCGACTATATTGAGACGGGCAGTCTGCTCGGCGTGAAGAACAAAACAGTGCGTTCTTTGCCGGTCGGATTCGAGGAACTTTATACAATGTATCCGATGGATTTTGAGGAATTCATGATTGCCAACGGGGTGCAGCAGACTACGATTGACACGATGCGCAGCGCGTATCTGAATAAAGTTCCGGTGGCAGACATCATTCATACCACGATGAACAAGCTGTTTTATTCTTACATCATCGTTGGCGGTATGCCAAAGGTGGTTCAGACCTACATTGACACCCATGATATTGGTCGAGTCATCAATGTTCAGAACGAAATTATAGAGCTGTATCGGCAAGATATAACGAAGTATGCCGATGAGAGCGACAGGCCCAAAATCAGAGCCATCTTTGATTCCATCCCAGCACAGCTTAACGAAAAGAATCGTCGCTTTACCATTACGAGCCTGACATCCACTGCACGCATGGAACGCTATGCCGATAGCTTCAACTGGCTGACTGACGCAGGCGTTGCAAATGCCTGTTACAATGTGGAGGAGCCAAGAGCGGCGCTTAAACTCAATGAGAAGCGTAATCTGTTTAAGCTGTTCATGGCAGATACAGGTTTGCTCTGTGCCCTTTCAATGGATAACATTCAATTCAGCATCCTTCAAGGCAACCTCGGAGTCAATCTTGGGAGCGTTCTGGAAAATGTCATGGCCCAGATGTTCACGGCAAATGGATTCTCACTGCACTATTTCGATACAAAGAAATACGGTGAACTGGATTTTGTGCTTCAGGATGGCACTGCTATCGACCTGGTTGAAATTAAATCCGGCAATGACTACAAAAAGCACACTGCATTAAATAAGGTAATGAGTGTGGATGAATGGAAAGCAAAGCAAGCCATTGTTTTCTGCAAGGGCAATGTGGAAGAAGAGGATGATATCCTATATTTGCCGTGGTATATGGCAATCTTCTTTAAGCAGGAGGGAATCCCGATAGGACTGACCTACAAGGTAGACCTCAATGGGCTTTAAGCCAGATAGACCATCCAAAGAGAGGGTGCTACATTAAAACAATGAAACGGCGAATTAAAGCTGATGGGATAACAAATATTGCTTTCGGTAAATTAAAAATAGGGTGAGGTGAAAGGATGAGCAACAATATCTTATATGAAAGAGTCGATATGCTTGACCTGATGGAATCAATAGAAGATGACTCAAAAGATTTTATTTTGCTATTTATGCCTACCGGAGAAGGTTCAATACAAGGTTATTTTGATGAAAATAATCTGTACGCAAACACAACTATAGTTACAGACGATTTTATAGCATACGAAGGTAGTAGAAAGAAGTTTATTCGATACAATTATAAGGAAAAGATGTCCAGTTTTGAGAACTCTGTATTCGTAGATGAAGACAAATACAATAAGCACATGAGTCTCATCAGTAAAGTAGTACAGAATGCAAAGCGCGTATTGAACAAAAATGGAACTTTTTGCTTCGGTGTTCCGGATGAGATGCAGTTAGTGTTCGAAGGCAAAGGCGTAGCAATGCCTGATATTGGAGTACTACTTTCATCACTGTTTTCTGATATTCGAATTCTTGAAGTTCCTAACTTTGACCCTTATAGTTCAAAATTCAAAGGTATGGGGACTTCATACCGACTGTTTCTATGTGGACCCAAGGTTAGAAGTTGGAGTAAGAATTCAAATGAGACAATATATAATATAAAAAGGAATGACTTGCCACATACAAGAGAGTTTTTCGAAAAGAATGCTGATATTCTTCCGCAAATTGCATTTCGGCTACCATATAAAGGAACGGTATCCCTGGACCCAATCATAGATGATAGCTTAGCCGTGCTGAATGAAGTTTTAATTCACGAGCTATACAACAAGGCAGCAGAAGACATATTGTTCGAAGACAATGGAATGTGCATGAGAGACGATATATACATGCCGTTGTCAGATGAAGCTGAGCATTTTAAGGAAGAATTTAAGCAGCTCGTGGGTGAAGACGCTGGTCTTTCAATCACCAGGTTGTCTACTTGTCTTATCAACACATTTTGCAAAGCAGGAGACAAAGCTCTATTCCCGTATGACAGAAACGGTCAGAATGCTTATTTTGCAAACGCATATGATTTGGAATGGGTTTCTAACATTGATGATTCCAGCCATATACCATTAACGAAATATTCTAGGCCAGGCAGAAGAGTAGGCAATACAGTATACATGAAAGGATTGCCTGAAGGTTGTTGTACAAGATTGAGCAAAGTAACAAGGCACCGTGTTATTGAATATGCGCCGATGGTGGTTTCCCAAAATAATTCATGGGATATAAAAAGGCATAATATATTATATCTAAATAAAGATTTGCTGCAGGTAATGGAAAGCTGTGAAAGCAATTCGAAAGATATAATTATATTGTACATGCCGTGTGGCGATGGAGCTGTTCCGGGTTACTTTATTGAGGCGGGCTTCGTAAAAGACAAAGATATTCTGTTTCGTAGTAAAAATGAAGCGTATATATCTCAAGACTATGGTGATTTCAATATCGATTTTGGAAACGCAGTTTTCAATGATGAAGAAAAATATAAAAGCTATTTAACGCTTATTTCAAAAGTTATACAGAATGCAAGAAGAGTGCTGAATCAAGACGGGACTTTTTGCTTTGCTGTCCCCAGGCGTTTATTATGCCACACAAAAAGCGGAACTACCGTACCGGAAATTGAACTGATGATTCAGCAAGAGTTTCCAGATATCCGATACTTTGGAGAAGTGTGCTATGATACTTCGCATACTTCAGAAGGAATTTCAAGCGAAGGTACACAGTATGATATGTTCATATGTGGAAGAAAGGTGAAAAAATGGGGCAGAGATGAAGAAGATATCCTGTCAGAAATTCAAAGAAAAAACACAACAGAGCTAGACAAAATTTTAATCAAATATGTTGACTTGATAGGAAGTAACGAAATACGACGAAACAAATTGCAGAATTTGTTAAAATTACTTCTTATCAAGGAATTTGCACTTTATGGAGAACAAAGTAAGTTACAAAATGAAGGTTATTTAGAGAGTTACCTTAGAACTTTAGAAAAGCCGTATGAAAAGCATATATATAAAGAACCACCAACATGGGATGAAGACAGGGATATCATTGAGGAGGCTATATCCAAAAAAGAGAAAAGGTATGCAGAGTTTCAAAACGCACTGCAAAGCTATTGCTATAAATATGACGACAAAGAGGAAAACCTGGCAGAGTGTTTTATGAGAACTTTCTGCAAAGAAAATGATAATGCGCTCTTCCCATATGACAGAAATGCAGAATTGGCTTTTTCTGCGTATAGATTCGGGATACAATGGGAATCAGCATACATGAATTCCATCACCAAAGCAGAAGCATCTAACAAAAGCGGTGGAGAACTTTGTATATATTCAAATGGAGGAAGAGGCTTGATGGGATATGAAAGCGAAACAGGCAGTGTTTTAAATTGCTTTTCGCATAAAGATTTTATCATGGCAATTCCAGATAAGAACTATACTGTAGAAAAATCTCTCAGAGAACACAAAAAGATGGAATATGATACAAATTTCCTGTTTTCTACTGGAGACGCCAATGCAATGAAAGCCCAATTCACCAAGTACTCCAACCTGATAGGACAGGTTGTTGAGTGCGCTTCTACCGGCGGCGAGGAAACCTATGGTGATGTTGAGCAAGCAGTCCACGCTATCATAAGTCTAGCCGTTCGAGCAAGAGAAGGAACAGGAATTATCAACGGCGATGAAGCTGAGAAATGGTTCGGTGAAGGCTGGGAATTGCTATCCGAACAATGCCGCAACTACCTTCAGACCGCTGCTGCATACGAAAAGTTGAGTCAGCAGAACGGAAACGCAGACTGCGCACCAATCGCCATCGAGTTTTGCCGTGCTTTGGAGCTTGAAACGAACAGTGTGGTCATGAAGCCATATATCGATTACTACTATGCGCATGGCTTTCAAGATAAAACATACAAAGGCAATTTTAAGACGATTCAAAAGTTCCAAGGTGCAGTAGAAAAGCAGAGGAACAATTCAAAAGAGGGTATGATGCTTGGGCAAATCGGCACATGTATGAGAAACGCACCGGATAGTGTTGACGACAAGAATGTTTTCTACTCATTCAAGAAATACTGCGAAGAGAATGACAAAGAACAGCTTCTTGATGTAGATGTTGTGGGTGAGTTTCAGCTTGTCGGCAAGATTAGAAACCAAAGTGCGCATCCCTCTTTGCTGGATAAAGGCTGCGTAGCCCAGGCAAAGCAGCTAGTTAGAACCGCCTTGAAGACTCAGTTGGCAGTAGAAGCTAAGTTCGCTCATAGCACGGTGCTTACTTGTGCTGTAGTATGCTCTCCGAAAGGCAATAAAATCGACCCTGATTCGGATAAGATGCGGAAAGCAGTTGCTAACCAGATTGAAATGATGGCTCAGAGCGGCGTTAAGATTTTTGTGCTTACAGGCAAATTCGGCTTTAATCAGATTGTCTCCGATGAACTCCAGAAGTATATAAAAGCAAATGCGAACAAAGACTGGGGAAAAATCATGGTGAACAATGCCTCAGATAAAGGCGAAACTTCAAAGCGTCAAAAAGACGCGCTCTCCAAAGCTCAGTTCTGTATAGCATACTATGCGGATGATGTCGGCACTCAGGAAAACGACCAAGCGGCAAGCATTTCCGCAACCAAAGCAATGGTTGATGATGCCATCAAAGAGCACGGACTGATTGTCTGGAACGCTTATGGAATAGAGTAACAGCAATTATAGAGGATAAGAGCTATGAGTAAGAACATACTTTATGAAAATCTGGATATGCTCGATGTGATGGAAGCTTGTGAAGATAGCTCTTTTGATTTAGTCTTAGTATTTATGCCTACAAATATGGGAGGAACGGTTGGGGAAAAGTCTCTTCGGCCATTCATTTCACCGAGTCAGAGTAAGGCGTATAACGAGCTGAACAAATTCAGATACTTAGATTATGGAACAGCAGAATTCTTTGATGAGCAGCAGTACGATTCCTATGTCGAGCTAATCAAAAAGGTAATACAGAATGCAGGGCGTGTGTTGTGCCGTAAGGGTGTTTTCTGCTTTGGCATTTCCAAACATTTTGACATTGTATCGCGCACCGAAGCAGATAAAATGCAAATCAAGTTGTTGTTGCAACAGACTTTTGAGAATACCACGGCAATCGAGGTCTCAAACTTTAGTATAAATGCAAAGCCGGAGATTGTTGATAGTGATGAAAATAAATATATCCTCTATATCTGCAGTAACGGCTGTGGCTTTTTGGATGGGTACAACGAAATTTACAATCTAAAACTTCCCTCCGAGAGTGCCATCAACCAGTTCCTCTTGAAATATAAAGGCATGCTGGATATGAAAGTACCAGCTGAGAAAGGCTGGCTTCGTTCTGAATATCTAACGGCAATCCGCTTGCTGAACATGCTAATGATTCCTGAGCTTCGTGACAAAGACTATATTGAAACAGCGTTGAACTTGAAGTGTAAGAAGCAGTATGAAGCTGAAGCAGCGCATATACGAAGTGAAATCGAGAAGATATTGGAAGACAAGAGCAATTATGTGTCTCTCGCGGAGAGCCTTATGTTGACATACTGTAAAGAAGAAGACCGGGTTCTTTTTCCATATGACAGGAACGGGCAATATGCGGAGATAGCAGATAGGCTGCATTTGAGCTGGGTATCTCTATACAAGAAATCTCTTTCGCGAAACGCTGCATATGCTTATGCAAAATTGATTGAAAAAAATCAGGATGAGAAAGTAGCTTTGCAGCGTGTTGAATTGCTTTTTGGTGATGAATGCACCGATTTCATTGCAAAAATCAATCCGGAACACTACTTGAAAGAAAAGACGGTGCCAGAACATAAGCCAATTCAGTACGATACAAATTTTATATCTTCGGCTAAAGATGCGAACGCGCTAAAAACAAAGTTCTCGAAGATTACCAATGATATCATTGAATGTGCTGCCGCCAGTGGGCTTGAGAACTCTAATAATATGGAAGATGCGATACATGCTGTTATCGGTATGGCTGTAAGAGCGCAAGAAGGAAAGATAAATGGCGACGAGGCTAAAAATTGGTATGGAGATGGTTGGGAGGAGCTTTCAAAGAGATGTCAAGATTATCTCCAAACAGCATTTGCTTTTGAGAAAATGAGTCAACAGAACGAAACTGCTGACTTTGCACCGATAGTGATTGAGTACTGCCGAGCGGTAGAGCTGGAGTCAAACAGCGTAGTCATCAGGCCATATATGAAGAGCATTCATGATAAAAGCTACCAAAAAGATACATATGATAATAGCAGGGCGGCTGACTACTTCAAAAGTGTGATTGAGAGATTCTCGGATAAAGATAAGCCAAACTCAATGATGCTCGGAGAGATTGGGACAAGCCTCAGTTATGCTTCGACTAGTTATCACGATGGAGACATCTACTATACGCTGCGGAAATACTGCATCGCAGATGGAAGACAACACTTGCTTGATTCAGTTACAGTCGGAAAGTACAAACTAATTGGTCAAATCCGCAATCAGAGCGCACATCCGTCTTCACTGGATAAAGGCTGTGTAAGTCAGGTGCGTCAATTAGTAAAGGATGCTTTGAAGGCGCAACAAAGGTCTAAAGATAACCAGGCAGTTGTAAATGAGCCATTAGTATGCGCCATAATTGGCCCAGATGCAAATAAAATGAGCAAAACAAATAACATTGCGTTGCTCAGAGCGGCAATTCGAAATCAAATCAACATTCTGAACAAGAGCAGGATTCAAGCGTTTGCATCCAGCGGAAATGCAGGATTTGATTTAATCGTGGCTGAATGTTTGCTAAAGTACAAGAAAGAGGACAAGGATAATAGATATGTGAACCTTACGGAGTATTTGCCAAGCCTAAGAAAAGAAATGCGATTCCCGGACAAAATTCGCCAGCGCATTTTGAAAGTAGATGATATCGCCAAGACCATTATTTGTGGCGATGCTAATAATGCAGAAAACCGTGAAATTTGCCAAAGAAAAGCCCTTGAAAAAGCGCAGTTCTGCATTGCTTATTTTAAGCCGGGTGGAGGCTCGAAGACAGAAGATATGGTAAATGAAGCCATCAAAGAGCATGGCCTGATTGTCTGGAACGCCTATGGGATAGAGTGAGCCCTATTATAATAAGGAAGTTACCTAAAAATATGTTTGCAGGAAAAGTTCAAAAGTGAGAAGTCTGGAATCTTTGAAGTTGTACCTTGTCCTATCGTTGAGAATATGTTATAATACTTTTACCGCGTAGCAACAGAATACAGAACCTTTATTATCATAATTGGTGCTGCCGCAAGGTGGTGCATCCTCGGTTTTGTGGAAGCAACTGATTCCCCCAGCAATGGGTCGTCAGAACCGTAATAACAATTTTGAGTTGTAAAGGAGAATGTACTATGTTTGCTAGTTCTGTTTTCGATACCCTGGAAGTTATCTGCCACATCAACGATGACGCGTTCGACGAGGAAAGTGTCCGGTTTAATCCGGCACACGAGTACGCGCTGCTCTGCGACATGGTTGAGGAGAATTGTCTGCGTTTAGATGCTTCTCCAACTGTGCTGCAGGAGTTTGACGAGCTCTGTGATAAGTCGTTTACGGTTTATCTCGACCTCGTCGAGCCCACAACGGACAGCCTGGCGGCTATCGCCAAGGCACTCCGTGCGACTGTTGTCGCCAGCAATGGTGCTCTCCACAATTATGTGGAAAGACTCATCGCCGACGGCTGCGAACGCTCGGTAGCCTTGGTTGCCGTGCAGGAGGTCCGGAGCGCGTTGTCGCATGTCGCAGATTGCCTCAGCTCTTTGCTGGCGCAGGGCGACAAGGAGGACGCGTGACGCGGCAAAGAGTCACCCTTTTTAGAAGGATGGCTCTTTTTTTATTGCCATGATTTGAAATACAAGTGCCCCTGTTTATGCAGTTGCACAATAATATGTTGAAATCGGTTACTTGATTTTGTATAATAGTTATTATAAGTTGATGTAAATTACAATTACATATATTCGAAAGAGTGGTATGAAAGATGGCAAACGAGACTGTTCTTAACCCTAACATTGAAAACTCTAATGCAACCGTTTTGAATCCTTCTGTTGCAGCCGGTAATGCTACGGTCCTCAATACAGATATCGTTTCATCCGTTGAAATTCAGAAAGGGACGGTCCTGTGTGATGACTACACAGTAAACGGCAAGCTCGATATCCCCACGGGTGAGGCTGACCTGTACCTATGCACAAAGAAGCGCCAGACATATGTGGCAAAAGTGTATCGCCGTAAAAGCGCTATCAAAGATGAAATCATTAAGAAGCTGCTGTCCATCAACTCTCCGTATGTTGCAAAGATTTATGCCTCGGGGAGCTTCAACGGCTTCCCGGTTGAGATTCTGCCGTACTATAAAAACGGTAGTTTGAAAGGCGAAAAGTTCACGCTGGAAGAGCTGCGGGAAGAAGTGATTCCGAGTTTGAACGAGGGCCTTCATGCCTTGCATGAGGTGGGCATCATTCATAAAGACTTGAAGCCGTCGAACATTATGTTGTCTGATGATGGGCAAAGTGTCGCTATTATCGACTTCGGTATTTCCTCCGTTCGTGAAAATGATGCGACTGTTGTTGTGACCCGCACAGGCATGACTCCTGAATACTCGGCACCTGAAACTTTCAGAAACGCGTTCCTGGAAGAATCCGATTATTACTCTCTCGGCATCACTATCTTTGAGTTGTACTACGGTAAAACACCGTATGACAACATGGACAAGGAGAAGATTGCCCAGTATGTGGCGGTTCAGAAGATTCCGTTGCCCGACGATATGCCTCAGGACCTGAAAGACCTGGTAAATGGCTTGACCTATCCTGACATTACAAATCGCAAAGATAAGAGCAACCCGAATCGCCGTTGGGGATATGAACAAGTCAAGGCATGGTGTGAAGGCAAGGCACAAGAATTGCCTGGCAGCAATAATGTTGTTACCTTTAATGCCGAGGCAATGAAACCGTATCCCTTCATGGGCAAAGCATATACCAACAGAAGTGAATTTGTAGAAGCGCTTGCAACCAACTGGAACGATGGTAAGAAGCAGCTGTTCCGTGGCCTGATTTCTGGATTTTTCAAAGGCTTTGACCCTGAAACAGCAGGGCATTGCATTGATGCTGAGGAAGCAGTCGAGAAAGACAAAAAGCTCGAAGACATTACCTTCTTCAAGGCTCTGTATAAGATTGATAGCAGCAATACAAAGCTGATGTGGAAGGGAAGGATTTATAACAAGGTCTCTGACTTTGGCGAAGAGTTGCTCAACGAATTGTGGGCAGGGCGTGACGACCAGTACTTCGATGATGCCTTGCAGAACGGGGTATTGTCTACTTACGAAGAAATTCGCAATCCCAATGACAAGAAGGCCAAAGAAGCACTTGCCAGCGCAGAAAAGTACTATCGCTTGTATTCGAATAGCACGCGAGACAAAACGGTTCAGAAGTTTGTCGTGGCCTACCTGCTGTCCGGACATAAAGTCTTCAAGTTCGATGGCAGAGAATTTGGGACAGTGGATGGGCTGACCCTTTATATGAGCAATACATTGGACAAGAACTACGAGTCGTTTGAAAAGCTTTGCTTTGAATTGTTGGGCGAAGACAAAAAGCTGATGCCCCAGTTTGAAGCATGGCTGATTGCTCTTGGCAAAGGCAATGAAGTGAGTAAGTGGTATGAGACGCTTGCGTAAGGACTTTATAACACGAAACAGATTGTGGGGAGTTTGATGGCTGATTTGATGGCTGAGCTTATACTCTTAGGAGTTGTGGGATGTTTCACAGGCATCGTAAGTGCAGCATTTATTGATAGATATGCACTTGCGGTTTATTTAGGCTGGCTTGCAATAGAAGTTGTATTGCTTACAGTTTTGAGATATAAAAAAGATGTAAAATGGCTTTTGGCATTTACCGCTTCAACAGTAATTCTCGCCGTGAATTTTTCTGTTTGGTATTCGTGTACTTTAGAGTATGCCGACGATAATGTCTATTTTGCAGTATTTGCGATAGCAATAGAGTATTATGTATCGTTGTTTTCTTTGAATGCTATTATCGTTCGGGTTTCTAAAAAGCGCGAAGAAAAAGACAGTTTAATTAGGTACGAAAATAATAAGAATAAGCTTCGCACGCTTGAAATGTGCATTGAAAAAAAGCAACAGCTTCTAAATCAGCAAAGCAGACTGTTGGAAATCACTGCATTGCTAAACGCCTGCGGTTCCAGTACGGTATCTATTCAAAAAAACCAAAATTATAAGCGTGCAGAGAATATCAAAACACAGTTAGCGGAGTTAGAAGCCCAGCGTGCTAAAATTGAATTTTCTATTGAAGCTTATGAAGAAAGCAAAGCGAAGTAGTCAGCCAAAGAAGGGGACCCTTGTATGCTTTTTGAAAGTAAATAAATAGCGAAAAACCATGCTCTAAAAAGAGAGAAACTGGTGTATCATGACATATGTGATTACATTTATACTGTTGATAATCATCGCAGCATTTATTTCGGTTGGCCTTAATATAGAGGCAGAGCAAGCATTAACTATTGTGTTTGGATTCCTAGCAGGAATCGGCCTTTTAGCAATGCTTATGTCGCTGTTTGATGAAAACCATAGTAAAGATAGCAACACAAGTGGAAATAAGAGAGAAAACAGTAGTCCTAAAACTATAGATAGTAAGAATGATAATGCTTCTAGGGCCGAAGCAAATAGACAGGAACAGGAAGCAAGAGAAAAATGCCAATACGAAAAGGATGAAATCAGAAAAGAAAATATAGATTTGGTCGAAGATAAGAAGATTCAAAACATTCTTGCATTTCAGAGTACTGTTGATGATAAATTACTTGAAATAAGTCAAAAACTTGAAACGCTAGGCAGAGACAAACAAAACTTAGAAAGCGATTTAATGGCGATAAATGCCGAAATTCTGAAAATACAAGAATCTATTGATAATGCAAAAAAGAAGAAAAAACCTCTGTTCGAAGCCAAAAAGCATTTTGAAGATAATCAAAATAAAGTGCTCGAAGTAAAATATACATTGTATAGAGACGAAATGAGCAACTACAAACGCATAGAACAGAAGTATAAAAACGCTAAAAAGCAGGTAGAAAGTTTGCAAAGTCAATATGATGATTTGTGTTATAGAAAGCAAAATGATAAATATTATATCTTTTCCCAAAAACATGGTGTTCTTGAAAAGTTAGAAAAGGCGTTTTTGAATACACAATCGGGTGCTAAAGTCGGTTCTTTGCCCAAGACAGTAGAGTTTCTTTCTTTACCGAGCACGAACTATGACATGAAATCCTTTGCTTGGAAAGAGCGCCCTTTTTCAATTCGGATAGAAAATAGATGCTACTTGTTTACCAATAGAGGAATTCTTGTTTTTGATAAAACTGGGATTTATGAGTGTGTTCTGCCACCAATCAGCCTTAAATGTGATATAACGCAGGATAAATATCGGATAAATTCAACATTAAAAATCAAAATTGCAATGGACGAGTTCTTTGTGACAGTAAATAACCTAAGTGCAGCAGAAAAGTTAAAGGCAGCAATTATAGACTATCAGATGCTGCGAATTGCATTTGACCCTTGTTTTTCTATCATTGAATTACTTGGGGCATGTTCCAAAGCAAACACTTACATAGAAAAAATGAGAAACGCAGAGATAGTGAAAGGTAGACATACAGAACGCTTTTCTGTTAAGGACCTAGCTGACGAAAATTGGGATGATGACGACGAATTGTTAAAAGATTTTAATATAACCTAGATATTATAGTTGTACTGAAATAGTTGAAAGGGCATGTCATACCATGAGTGGACCTAAAAGTTCAAGATATACATTAACTGCTGCCCAGCGCCGCGCCCTGGCTGAACAGTTGGAAAGAGAGCGCCAACTACGGATTCAGGCAGAACGGGACCAGCGGCAAAGAGAAGAGAACTTTGACCTGTACAGTGATGTCAGCGCTCTGATAAAGCAAAACAATAAGCTGATTGATGAAGCTGAGCAGGTTCAGCGAGAAACTGAGATGAAAGTGGTATCGGCAGGTAATGCGCAGAGCACTACAAAGTTGTTGGGCGAGCGGGCAAAGGCTATCTGCAATCAAATCAGAAATGCGCAAGGGAATGAACTCTTAGAGCAGAAGCAAAGTCTCATTGAAATAAAAAGTACATTACGAACGCTATACTCTGAGCTGAACAATGATATCAGCGAAGTCCAAAACCAACACAGAAAGCAGCTGGAAAGCGTAATCAATGATTCGGCGAATCTGTCTTTTGATGCACCGGGTATTACAAAGGCCGAACCGCACAAATTCACAGATAGCCGCCAAAGCGAGGCCGAGGCCAGGCAAAAATGTATCAATGCATTGGCGGAGGTAGAAGACTCTGGGTTGCCAGCAAAGCTAAAAGATGAATACAATGGTATTTCAACCAAGTTGGCGGATATCCAGACCTGTGATTTTTTCGAGAATTACTATAGCCTGACAATCGTTCCATTCCTTAAAGAATGCAAAGAATGGGGAAAGCTGGCTGAGCGCATCGGAGAGAAGTTCAAAGCTGCAGAAAGCGAATATCGCGTGCTTTGCGAAGAGCAGGATGAGCAGGTTCGGCAGTTCGATTTCAGTGAGGAGGGGCTGGCGAACCTTAACGCAGAGGTGAACCGCCTGAAAACGGCCAAGCTTGACGATGAAGAGCAAGCTTATATCAGCCAGACCATTGACGATGTTATGGTTGAGATGGGGTACAAGCTGATTGGGAATAATGAAGTAACCAAAAAGAGCGGGAAGCACTTTAAGAAAGAGCTTTATTTATTTGATGAAGGGACAGCCGTTAATGTGACAACCTCCTCAACGGGACAAATCACGATGGAGCTTGGACTTTTGGATACACAGGACCGGATTCCTGATGTAGAGGAAACGGACACGCTGTGCCGTCAGATGCGTACATTCTGCGGCAGTTATGCCGACATTGAGAAAAAGCTTGCAGAGCGGGGCATAGTCGCCAAGCATCTGTCGCTTTTGCCCCCGGAAGCACAGTTTGCTCAGGTCATCAATGTTGAAGACTATAACATGAGCGATGACGAAACTTATGTGAAGGAAAAGAAAAAGGCAACGGCAAGCGAACAAAAGGCAATGCATTATTAAGCAGGGTGAAACATGGAAAAGTATAAGGTATGCCCGCATTGCGGAACACATAATCCACCGATGATGCTTGAGTGCATCCAGTGTGCAGAGGATTTGACCGGCGTCAAAGTGGTTGATGATTCGATGATTGAGAAAAAAGAGGTCGAATCGCCAGAAAGACAGCCAGAACATAGAATGGTTCGAATCTGCGAGTGTGGGCAAAAGAACCCAGCCCAGGCACGGAAATGTTCTGCGTGCGGTGAAGATATTTCAGATATCATTCCAACGCCAGAGGATACACCGGAAGCGGAGCCGGAACAAGATGCGGAATTTGTTTTGACATCTCTGGACGGGCAGTATGCGTTTCAGATTACCGAACCTCATGTTACGGTTGGCCGCGAAAACGCAATGCAAGAGTATTTGGCAGCAAAACCATTCGTCAGTCGTAAACACGCAGAGTTCTTTATAGAGAACGGCAAACTCTTCATCCAACCGGCAACTGCAATGAACCATACATTCGTAAACAATGAACGAATCTCCGACATGAAAAAAACAGAGCTTCACGACGGTGATGAAATAGCATTGGGCGGGATTATCAAAGATGGACAGCGCCAAAACAATGCAGCCTATTTCAAGGTGAGAATATCTAATGTACATTGCGAGAATTCTATATCCGGTTGAGGTGCTTGGTCCGGGAAAGCGAATCGGCATCTGGTTTGCCGGATGTCACCATCACTGCAGAGGATGCAGTAACCCGGAACTGTGGGAACAGCCTGAAAAATACCGGGTTTCCGTGGATACTGTGATGGCCTTGATAAATTCTATCGCGCAGCAGCACCCTGTTGATGGATTCACATTGACTGGTGGTGACCCGATGGAACAGGCGGATGAACTGCCGCCCTTGCTGGAACATCTGTCAAAAATCAGCGATGATATTTTGATGTATACAGGTTTTTGCTGGGATGAAATCTGTGACCGAAAAGATGTTCTACAATATGTCAGCGTTTTGATAGATGGGCCATACCAGGAAGAAAACAATCATGGGCAAAAACTCATAGGTTCCAGCAACCAGACGATATATTATTTGAATCCCGATATAAAGGATAGGTATGTGAGATTTTTGAACGATGGTGAAAACAAAATCCAGAACTTTACATCCGTAGATGGGATAGTGTCTGTTGGCATTCATCGCGTTGGGTACGAGAAAGCATTAGACGAAAGCATGAAAGAGCGAGGCTTTGAAAATGGGACTGTTTTCAGCGATAAATGAAAAGAAATATCTAAACGAGATTGCTGAGCTAAAAAAGCAAACTGAAGAGCAGCAGGAAAAAATAGATGAACTGCAAAATGAAATCAGGACTCTGCATGAATCGTACAACACACTAAATGAAAAATACGCATACTACAAGGAAACTTTCGAAACGCTGGATGCGCTTCAGCTTGAAAAGAAAGCTGCCAACTACCTTACGAATCGTAGAAGGATGCTTGCCCTTGCGAATTTAATTAACGAAGTGTCAAATGAGCAATCCGTTGGGATTGAACATTTGAAAAAGGAACTAGATACTGCAATAGAAAAGCAGAGAAAAAACGACGAAAAAGCCAGGCAATCTTGCTCCGAGGGAGACAGCCAAGGTATAGTGAGTGATGACTTGTTTACTTATAAGCCAAAAGATGAGGGCATTGAAATAACTGGTTATACAGGGTTTGATACCAAAGGAAAACTATACATACCAGACACAATAAACGGTTTGCAGGTCCTCGGAATCGGGGAGCGTGCATTTACAAATGCTGAATTTGATACAATACATATACCTGATAGTGTTCGATATATTGAATATAGGGCGTTTGAAAATTGTACAAATTTAACATATGTTAATATGCCTAAAAATCTGCAAAAACTGGGGTTTGGTAGTTTCGAAAACACAAATTTAAGAAAAGTAGTTATACCAAACGGAATAACAGAAATAGAAATTTCATGTTTTTGTAGATGTAGCAATTTATCGGAAATAATTCTAAACGATGGCTTGAAAAAAATAGAGTCTGGAGCTTTTGCTGGCGTAGCCTGTAGGAACATTGTGATTCCCAAAAGTGTCACAGATATTTCTATTACTTCTGGAAGCAATGATAAGCAGTGGAATATTGCGTTCTTAGGCAGTGAAAATATAAATGTAGACTTTGGGCATGGGACGCATCCAATTGTATATTGTTTAGCTGGAAGCAAAATTCAGCAGTATGCAAAGCAACAGGGGTACACAGTAAGACCATTATCAGAATTCAAAATGTGAATTGATAAAAGGTCAAGAAATACTAAATTACACTGAGTGTGATAGGGGTAGGCTCAATGAAAGACTACATACCAAAGTGGCATCGTGAACTTGAAATTTTTGATTCCATCATGCCGGTCATTGTGCTGGAAGGAAATGTGCTGGACAAGTACCAGTACCCGGTGGATGGCAGCATCCAGAAAGGCAGCATCGTAAAACTGACGGAATACCTGCATTACTTCTTTAAGGATGCGGGCTATTCCAGCATTGTCTTTTATGATGCTATTCGTGGTTTCTATAACCAATGCGAGGATGGATACCTTGACCGCTTCGCAAGGAATACTGGCCTTCGGATGGATAAAGGATTTGCAAAAGCGGACTTTAAGGGCCATACCAGCCAAGCGGCAATAGCAATTCAGCAGGCTCTGAGCCAAAACCAGGAAGCTAGCGTTGTAATTCTTGATTTTGCATCCCGATATATCAGCAATCCTACGAATATGGAACAGTCGGAGATAGACGCCTACACGATTCTTCAGCAGGCTTCCCTCGATGCTAAGGACATCAGAACGGAAAACGGCATCCTTAAAAATCTGATGGTATTCCTTGTCAACAAAGCCAACGACCTGCCGGCATGGTTCTTCCTCGATAACCCTAATGTCAAAATCATCAAGCTGAGCAATCCTTCCAAGGAAGAAAGAGAAGCCCTGATTAAAGGCATGAACTTCCAGACTTTCTTTGACGGCAAGGTATATGCTGCGGAGAGCGGATATTATGAAGAGCATCCGGACGAGCTGGAACGGATTCAGGACCGGTTTGTGGCTCTCACGGAAGGGTTCAGCTTTACCGAGCTTAACGGTCTGCGGCGCTTATGCAAAAAGCAGTGCGAGCACATCAAGGATATGTGTTCCGTGATTGACCTTTATAAGTTTGGTGTGAAGGAAAATCCGTGGGATGCCATCTCCTATGATGAAATGAAAACGGCTCATGGGGATTTCCAGAAACGAGTCAAGGGGCAGGAGTATGCCATCACAAAGACGCTGGATGTCATCAAGCGTGCCATGACAGGTATGGCGGGGCTGCAGCATTCTTCGCACACGAAACCAAAAGGCATTTTGTTCTTTGCAGGTCCTACGGGCACAGGTAAAACGGAGATGGCAAAGACCCTTGCGGAAAAGCTGTTTGGCGATGAAAGCGCCTGTATTCGATTTGATATGTCGGAATACGGCCAGCCGCAGAGTGACCAGAAGCTGCTCGGTGCGCCTCCGGGGTATGTCGGATATGAAGCGGGCGGCCAATTGACCAATGCAGTTCGAAACAACCCGTTTTCTATTCTTCTGTTCGATGAGATTGAAAAGGCACATCCGTCCGTGATGGACAAGTTCCTGCAGATTCTGGAAGATGGCCGGATGACGGATGGACAAGGCAACACCGTTTATTTCAGTGAGACCATCATAATCTTCACTTCGAACCTCGGCATCTATACGATGGACCAGTATGGCCAACGCCACGCCAATGTTACTCCCGACATGCCCTATGATGAAGTACAGCGTAAAGTGCGACAGGGGATAGAGGAGTATTTCAAGTTGCAGCTTGGGCGGCCGGAGATTCTAAACCGTATCGGTGAGAATATTGTCGTCTTTGATTTCATTCGTGAACCGGTTGCAGAACAGATTCTTGACTCGCAGATTTCTAAGATTACCAAGAACTTGTCACTCGAAAAGAACATCGAGCTGGAAATCAGTCAGTCGGCACACGAAGCATTGAAGCAGGCATCCATTGGCAATCTTGCGAACGGTGGCCGTGGTATCGGTAACATCGTGGAGAGTATGCTCATCAATCCGCTGTCGCGGTTTATGTTTGATAATAGGGTGTTCTCCAACAGTAAAATCACCATTACGGGTATCGACACAGCAGCAAGCCCATATTCTTTGAATTGCACAGTTGAACCTCGAAACAATTGATGTATTACATTATGCTTACGAAGCAAAAGAGGCGCTGAAATGGAAAAGCTCAAAGCGAGAAAGCTGAGACGGCTAAAAACTCAAAAAGATGGATGGGAAAAAGCGTTTCAGCTCATTTCTGAAAAGTATAGACCCAGCCAAAAGGTAGAAGACATTCAGCGCCTCTTGAAAGATTGTGGTAGCGGAACTGTCAACTTTACGAACAGGCCCATTGATGCTGCAACCACAGACGAACTTAATACTATCAGCAAAAAGTTTTCGATTGAATGTAAAGTGCAAGGAAGGACAACAAGACAATACTATGCCTTGGCAAAAGAGAAGTTCGAACAGTTCTCCAAAGAGTGCGATGAATTCGAGATAAATTACAAAAGGCGTCAAAAGAAATGCTTGCGAGTGGCTTATACGCTTGCTGGCATAATAGTATGTCTATTCTGTGTTTTTGTTTATTTAAGAGGTCCCCAATACCTGAAGGCCGAAAAACTTCTGCGTGAAGAAAATTATAATGAGGCACTAAAATGGTATTCGCAGTGTGATGGCTATTTTGACGCAAGAGAAAAAATCGAAATAGTAAAAAGAAAAAAGAAAGAACTATTGCTTCAATCACTTGGGTTAGAAGCAAATTTGCTCGAGGATATTTTTACATTGGGAAATGAAGTACCATGCGGGCTTGTAAAATATTCAATTTCTTATAGCGACCTATTAAATGCAAATAAAGACGATTTAATAGATAAAACAGTAGACACATTAACATGTGGAAGCTACTCTCTTTATGGATATTCTTGCGAAATTCAATATTACTTTGATGAAAACAATTTGCTAAGCAAGATTGAAGTTTTCAGTCCATATGGGAAAGATAAGAGAAATTTTTGGTTTTCAGACATGACAGAAATTACGGATGAAATAGAAGATAAGATACATGTGAGACCTAGAATATATATGAATCCTAATGCAAACTATGACTGTGATGTGTGTCGTTTTGAGTTTGATTCGATTAGAGGAGAATTGCAGTATGAATTCGTTAGCAATGATATTATAGGGAGCTATAAATCTGAAGAAGATAGTTTTCAAGGAATCAAAAACCGTTTCTACCTGTCAATCACTGTAAAAACATGATTTGTTAATCAAAAAAAGGAGAAAGAAAAGCACATGTCTGAAATCGATGAATTAAAATCAAAAGTTGAAAATCTTGAGCAACGAGTTGCATATTTAGAAGAAACAATCCAGACCTTGGCAGATATCAATAAGTCGAACCAGGCAGGAGAGTATATTGCCAACCGGCAACGCGCAATGGCGGTTGCAAACCTGGTTAATTCTGCTGCTACAAGGTCCGAACTAAATATGCAAGCGCAAAAGAATATTCTGCAAGCGCTTGAAGAGGAGAAAGCGGCTGCAGATAAGCGAATCAAAGCAGCTATACAGGAGGCGGTTGCAAGTGCTGGTGAAAATACACTTGCAAAAGATTTTTCTTGGCGAGGAATCGACGGAGGAGTTGATAGAACCGTTGAAATTCGAGGCTACAACGGCTTTGAGGTTGGAACTTTAATTATCCCGGAAACCATAAGGGGTAAACCTGTTGTCGGCATAGGGGAAAAAGCGTTTCAAAATCTTGGATTAACTGAAGTGGTGATTCCAGACTCAGTGAGGTACATTGAATATAGAGCGTTTAATGGATGTAAACGACTAGAAAAGGTTAAACTTTCGCAAAATTTAACCAAATTAGGGGATGATGTATTTAGACTGTGCGAAAATCTAAAAGAATTGGATTTACCTACTTCACTGCGCCGCATTGGGACGGATTGTTTTTTTTCTGCGGGAATAGAGCATATTGTGATTCCTCAAAATTTGGAAGTAATACCAAGCGGATGTTTTTGGGGATGCAGAAAGCTCAAAAAGATTTTCTTGAATGAAAATTTGAAGAAAATAGAGGAGATGGCTTTTTCCGGTTCGATGCCAGATGAAATAGTTATTCCAAAGTCTGTGGATGAAGTCAAAGTCGAAGCTTTTTCAGTCGAAGGACCACGCCGGCTGTGGCTTGCATTTTTAGGAATGACAACAAAATTTAATAACAATGAGTATGACCTATCCAAGTTTGAAGGAATTATCTACTGCCTACCAGGAAGTGAAATACAAAAGCAAGCGCGCCAGAGTGGTCTTGAAGTGAAGCCGTTAAGCGAATTTAAAGTTCAAGAACGGTAAATATCAGCAAAGGAGATTGCACATATGCAAATCACAGTACAAGTTCAAAAAGGCCCTCACAAACAGGTCTGTGATGATGCTGCACTTGTCGGTTCGCATCTGATTGATGAGGGGATTCATCAGTTTGATGATATGATGCCAAGTATAATTGCTGTTGCAGATGGCGTGGGCGGAATGAAAGGCGGGCGCGAAGCAAGTCATTTTGTATTAAGCTATCTTAGCAATACAGAGCAGCTTGCGAGTAAAAGCGCCGATGAATTAGCCGAAATTGTAAATGAATGCAACAATAGCCTTTTGAACGAGGCTAAAAGGGACTCCGTTCTGAGTAGAATGGCAACGACACTGACCAATGTTGTCTTTGGTGCTGAAAAGGCAATGCTCATCCAGCTTGGAAACACACGCCTTTATGGAATGCCGGGCAGTTATCTGAAACAGATTTCTACAGACCAGACGACCTATCAGGCACTGCTGAACATGGGGCAGATAGATGCAGCAGAGTCCTGCAATAAAAGCGAAATTGTTGGCTGTTTGGGTGGTGGAAATCCGGAATTTGCAAAGCGAGTAACTGTAGAGGAAATTCCGGAGAGATTGCTTCGAAACATTCTGGTTCTAACAAGCGATGGTATTCACGAATATGTAGAGCCAGATGTCATTGAATCAGCGCTGGAATCTGGTGACGATAAGGCTGCCGTGCAGAAAATCGTTGATGCTGCAAACGCAGCTGGTTCCAAAGATGATAAGACCGTCATAATTGTGCGGCTTTAAGAGGACTGCGGCAAAACAAATTTGTAGAATGTGATACTATGTTTTTAAGTGAAAGCAAAAGATTATCGAAAATAAAAGAACGACTGGATGGTTGGCAAAAAATCACAGACGCTCTATTTGCGGAATACAGTAAAGTGGATAAAACAGCTGACATTCAAGTACTTCTTGAATTGTGTGGTAATGTGTCGGTAGATAATAGAACTATTCCGCCAAAACTCCAGTCGACTATTAAGATGCTGTGCGCAACTCACGGTATCAGATTTGACAGCATACCAAGCAACCTAAAAGATGCTTATAACTATGCTCATACTATGCAGAGCAAATGCGAGACTGATTTTGAAGGTGTCAAAGACAAGTATGAAGCGCTAAGGGTTAAGCTTAAAAGACTAAAAATTGGTGCGGTCATTGTAGTAGCATTATTGATTACGGTGAAACCAATTTTGTATTTCGAAGCAAATTTCTATGAAGAAAGAGGGGAGTATAAGAACGCCAAAGTTGTGTACTCAATTCTCGGTGATTATAAAGATTCCAAAGAAAAAGTACAAAATGTTTCTGCAATTATTGATAATGAGGATAGCCTGACCAAGGATACCGTAAATGACGAATCCGAAGATACTGCAGATTCAACTGCCGCGTCTGATGAACAGAACAGCTCGGAAAGTCATATGTTAATGACACTTTCTGAAGACAATCATCGAAGTTGGGATGCTGGGGATAATGAAGCTTTCGAATTGTTCAAAGATATGAGCGACGGCCTAAGCAAGGAGTCGGCTGAAGAAAAATATGGAGCGTTCAAGCGAGGGCGACGGACCCATTATGATAATCCTGATAAGTATAGAGGACTTGCCGAATATAAATGCGCCAACCTAACGGAAGAGGGCAAGCCAACCGATATTGATGTTGTCTTTTTAGTAAGGACTAGCGACTCGGAAGAAGTCTTTTCCAGAATTACATGGGCTACAGACTACAATAAATTGCAGAGTTCTGCATTCGAACAGACTTGCTATGCTGTTGCAGATACACTTGGAGAAAAAATGTTACGGGTATAATTATGATTTCTACAAAGAAGATGGGCGATATTACTGGCGAAAATATGAGGCGAACTTTGACAATGTGACATTGACATGCTATTTTGAAGACGGTCATCAGCGCTGGTATTTGGATAAGGAAGACATGTAAACTATATAAAAAGATAGGAGAGAAACAATTACATGATACCGATTGTATGTGTAGACGACCGATTCGGCATGGCGTTCAACAAGCGGCGCTGCAGCTCAGATATGGCCGTCCTCAAAGACATTCTTGGCAGAACGGAAAATGCCAAGCTAAGGCGGCTGTGATAAGGGCCTTCCATCACGCCAGGCGACCGCAAAAAGAAAAGGGTAGTGTTAGTTGTCCAGAAGAACTGGGAGGTTCAGTCGGGTACTATCTTTATCCCGTGTTTCTTCGAATCGGTGTATGCACGAAAAAGTAGAGGGTCACGAAACCGTGGCCCTCTTTTGCTTTATCTGCTATAATGAAGCCAAGAAATTATCGCGGAGGAGTTCGCATGGGAACATACATCACGCACGAGGGTTTGCCATTCCATGGAAACCTCAAGAAAATCAGAATCAGGTCCTGCCGGGCAACAGACCCGTCTTTGCCAGGATTCGATGAAGAGCAGCTACTGGAAATTACGCAAAACGGAGAGGTGAAGCTCACACAAAAGACTCCAACGGGAACAGAAAAGACTAAAACTCGTATCTCACAAGCTGATGCCGACCATATCTTTGCTGCATTCTCCGAAGTATTCGCAAGCTATCGAAGAGAACGCATTCCTTCCGTTAGCGGTCACTGGCGAGTCCGGCTTCTGACGGATGACAATGAGGTGTACTTCTACCATGGCGCAAACGGCCAGGATTACCGGTATCACGATGAGTCCCTCACAGACATTCTTCGGCAAAGAACCGGAATGCCAGGGCTATTTGGTCTGAGCGTTAAGGCTGAGACAAAGAGCAAGGTGAAGTCCATCGAAATCAGTCTGGAGCAGACGGCAGCGGATGAGGTAAAAGACAGATACGCAAATGAATATGGAATTTGTATGCATGATACAACCGAGTGGCTGCTTATCAGTTCAGAGGGCACGATAACTTATAATCGCCGTGTTGCAAGTGTAGGAAGAGTCTCCTTGCAGTACGAACTCAAAGACAAGGTGGCGGAGTTCCTCAAGGTATATGATGACCAGAGCATGTTTTCCCACCCAAAAGGACACTCACCAGATACTGTACAGGATGAGGTTCGAAAGACCTATAGAATAGTCGTGACTCGTGACAGTGGAGACACTTCCGTTCTGGAAGGTTCATTCGATAAGGACGGCCTGCCCGATAACTGGGCGGACTTTGTTGGCAGGCTGACAGACTTCTTCCAAGGTCAAAGCCTCGGGATGCTTTTCGATTCTCGCTCGTACAACAAGGTGCTGAGGAAGAACAATGAAGTGGCTTTTTGCGGCGTTGATATTGATGGCGCAGTAGGAACGCGCTATTACCGCTGCGGAGATGAAATCTGCGAGGGTGATACGGTTTTGGTCCCTACGCCGATGAAACACACAATGGCCATTGGCCGGGTCGTCGAGATTCGGCACTATTCCAAAAACCAGATTCCGAAAGACCTGGCGCGGACACAAGAGATTCTGAGGCTTGCCAAAGAAACAGAATAGGGAAAAGAAAAAAGAGGGGCTTTTGGAGCAGCTCCTCTTTTCTTATTGCCTTATTCACCCAGAACCTCTCCGAGCGCAAGCACTGCGTTGCGGACGCATTCTGGGCAAGGGCGCAGAACTTTGCCGGTCTCAATGCCTTTTAGCTCTTTGCAGATGGTTGCACCGCATTTGTGTTCGAAATTCTGCACAAGCTCCTTAGAAATTCGGGGCGTACCTTTACCATCCGTGAGAATGCCTGCCACCATGACAGCGCCAATCAGGGCCCCGCAGGTGCTTTCCATACAGCCCATCCCGGCAGCATATCCCGCAGTCAGCTTCATCAGGGTCTCCTCATCAATCGGGAGCTTGTCCTCGAACACTTTCACCACAGCCTGAGTGCAGTTGCATTTTCCGGTTGCTTTCAGTTCAGCAGCAGCCGCTGCGCGTTCTTCGATACTCGTATTTCACACTCCTTTTTTTCTTTTCATTATACCACAAAAGAGCAAATGCTGAGAAGAAGCATTCCCGCAATGTCAACTATTCAGCCGGTTGTAGTGTATTTGATTGGACTTTCAAATTCTATTTTAGTCGCACATATTGCAACTTACGGTTGTATTTGCTATACTAATAACAACCGATAACAACCAACAAGGCACAAATAACAACTAATAGGTGTTGCCGCGAACCGAGGAGGCCAATCATGGCGAGCGAAAGAGTCATTCTTCATGCCGATATGAACTGCTTTTACGCCAGTTGCGAGATGGCTTATAACCCAAAACTACAGGGCAAACCGATTGCGGTATGCGGTGACCCGGAGCGGCGAAACGGTATTGTGTTGACTGCCTCGTATCCGGCTAAGCGAATGGGAGTTAAAACTGGAATGCCCTTATGGGAAGCACAGCAGCATTGCCGAGATATCATTTTTGTTCCGGCTCACTATGACCTCTATACCAGATTTAGCGGATATACCAGAGAGATATTCCTCAGATATTCCGACATGGTTGAACCGTTTGGCTTGGATGAGGCGTGGCTCGACTGTACCGCAAGCCGGTCTCTCTTTGGAACAGGGGAAGAAATAGCTAAACAAATCTCCGATACCGTCAAGGATGAACTCGGCATTACCTGTTCTATCGGGGTCAGCTGGAATAAAGTCTTTGCAAAGCTGGGGTCCGACTATAAGAAACCGGATGCCACCACCATCATATCAAGGTCAAACTGGAAAGATATCGTATTCCCGCTGCCTGCCACGGACCTTTTGTATGTTGGGTCCAGAACGGGAAAAAAGTTATCAAGCTACTGTATCCATACAATCGGTGATTTAGCAACTGCCAATCCAAACTTCCTGAAAGAGAAACTTGGAAAAATTGGCCCCATGTTATGGGGATTTGCGAATGGTCTCGATACAGGAACAGTAGCAAAATACGAGGGCAGGGAAGCCCAGGCTCCTATCAAGAGCATCGGCAATAGTTGGACCACGCCACGGGACCTTTTGACAGACCAAGATGTCTGGATAGTTATTTATCTGCTCGCGGAAAGTGTCGCTGCGCGGCTCAGAGAGAACCATTTCCGATGCCGAGGCGTGGAGGTGAGCCTCCGAGATTCCAGCCTTTTCAGCTTTGAGCGGCAAGTCAAGCTGCCTCAGCCAACGATGCAGGAAAAGGATATTGCGGAGGCAGCTTACCAGCTGTACAAGAAGAACTACCGATGGAGCGAGCACCTCCGCTCGGTTGGCGTGCGAGCCATTGACCTGCGGCCAGATACTGAGCCAAACCAGATATCTTTTGAGTACAGTGCCGAAAAGCAGGAGGAGACTGAACGACTCGAATCGGCAATCGACGGGATACGGAATCGGTTCGGATACTACTCCGTGCAGCGAGCCGTCATGTACAAAGACCGGTTTCTCTCGCATTGCGATGCAAAGGGAGACCACACCATACATCCACACGGATATTTGCAGGGGAGTATCTAATTCATGCCAGAACAAAGAACCAAGAAATATGTCGAGGTCATTGCCGATTTCTCTCCTGAAGGTATTCTGACACCTCAGACAGTCATCTGGGACACAGGTCAGAAATTTGACATCACCTGCATCTCAGAAGTATTGCCGCGTAAATACTCAAAGACCGGCGGCGTTGGGGTACGCTATACCTGCCAGATAGGAAGAGCCAAAACATATCTGTTCTTTGAGGAGGACAGGTGGTTCGTGGAAGCAAAGGAGGGTCACTGTGAATAGCAAGTATCGAGAGCAGACCTGCTGCTTTGTCGGGCACAAGGATATCCCACCGGGAGAACAGCTCAAAATATTAGCCAGGGTAGAGCATCGGCTCATTCCACTCATTCAGCAGGGGGTCACTTACTTTGGCGTTGGAGGCTCTTTAGGGTTCGATGCCCTCATGGCAGATATGCTGGTTTCCCTAAAAGCTTCACATCCCAGGATTCGTATCATTGAAGTATTGCCTTTTGAGGGATACCGTTCTAAATGGAGCTTAGAACAGCAGCGGCACGCTGAGAAGATTGACAAGCAGGTGGATAAGATAGTCTATGCGGCGAAAGAGCCAAGTAGGGGAATACACCTCGCTCGTAATCGCCACCTGGTAGACGGTTCAAAGTATTGTATCTGCTATTGTACCCGGCCAACAGGAGGAACAGCATACACAGTCAAGTACGCGTTGAAAAAAGGTTTGACGGTGTATAACGCATCAAGCTTCGATGTTAATGAGCTGCTGCTGGAAAAATTCGTCTGGAAATGATGTTTAGCATTACAAAAAAATCCTTGATTTGTGTTGTTTTTTTGGTACAGAAAACTCTTGATTTGTGTATATTTTAGCCTATTGCAATGTCTTGATTTGTGTTGATTCAGCCTTTACAAAAGTCTTGATTTGTGTTATATTGAGTATGTAAACACAAAATAATTCACTTGAAATCGACAAATTATAATTTATACGGTGTGGTAGGTGACTTTAATGAAAAGAAAGCTATATTCCAAGTTGCTGGAATGGAAAAAATATAGCAAAGGAACAAGTGCGCTGTTGGTTCAGGGGGCTCGCCGTGTGGGCAAGAGCTACTTGATTGAAGACTTCGCAAAGAACGAATACAAGTCTTATATATTGATTGACTTCAACCGTGCAGGAGATACCGTCAAGAATCTATTCTTGCAAGACCTTGATGACATGGACACTTTCTTTTTGAAGCTGTCCACGCTATTCAATACTAAGCTGTATCCTCGCGAATCGCTTATTGTTTTTGACGAAGTGCAGCTTTTTCCTCGCGCTCGGAGCGCAATCAAATACCTCGTGGCTGATGGACGATATGATTATATCGAGAGCGGTTCCCTAATGTCCATCAAAGAAAATGTGAAAGACATTCTTATCCCTTCTGAAGAAGACACCGTCAATATGTATCCAATGGACTTCGAAGAATTTCTTTGGGCTATTGGTAATGAAACGATGATGCCATTTATCCAAACATGCTATAAGAAGCAGGAACCAATGGGGCAGGCGCTTCATCGCAAAGCAATGGATTTGTTCCGTCAGTACATGATTGTGGGCGGTATGCCGCAAGCAGTAGAAGCCTATGTGAAAAGCAAAGACTTCAATGAGGTGGACCGCATTAAGCGCCGTATCTTAAAGCTCTATCGTGATGATATTATTAAGCATGCGAACAAGAACGCTCTGAAAGTGGAAGCCATCTATGATGAAATCCCGTCTCAGCTGAAAAATCAAAATCGTCACTTTAAGCTTTCCGAGCTGGAAAAAGGTGCTCGTTTTGCAGAATACGAAGAGCCCCTTTTCTGGCTTTCTGACGCAATGATTGTCAATAACTGCTATAATTCAACTGAGCCGACTTTGGGGTTGAGTCTCAACAAAGACAGAACATTGCTCAAATGCTACATGGGTGATACAGGTCTTCTTGTGAGCCATACTTTTAATGAAAAGGAAATTGTAGACGAAGAAATCTACCGCAAGCTGCTCTTAGACAAACTTCAAGTAAACCTCGGCATGGTAATGGAAAATATGGTCGCGCAGATGCTTGTAGCAAGTGGGCATAAACTGTATTTCTATGCGAATTCCAGTAGAGATGACGCCTCTGCCCGAATGGAAATCGATTTTTTAATTGCCAAGAGCAAAATTAGCAATGGTCATAACATCATCCCCATTGAGGTAAAATCCGGGAAAAATTATACGCTAACCTCTCTGAAAAAGTTTAAGACCCGTTATGCTGCCCATGTGCATACGCCGGTTGTTTTGTCGCCTTCCGACTTAAAGGAAGAAGATGGGATTCTCTTTCTGCCACTATATATGGCCCCGCTGCTCTAATACAAATGGACCCCTGCTTATATCGTGCAGAGGTCCATTACTTTTTTCCTGATGATTCAAGTGGAAATATTTGCGGAACCATCCCGAATTGCGTCTTCAATGAGAGCAATCTGAGCATTGGCGAATGCACGGCAGACATGAAGCTGATTATCGAGCTGGGCTTTCGTGCAGCTCTTCGAAAGAACCATCTGCATATAGTCATAGGCAGGGGACAGGTCCGGTTGAAACAATACGCAATTTAATAATTTTGGGCACGATGCAAACAGAGCGTTGACCTCTGCGCATCTGGAGTAATGTTCACTCTTTAATCGCGTGCTCCACCGGCTTTTTCGGACGAGCTTCTTGCACTGTGCAATGGCTTCTAATCTGTATGATGCTTTTTCCATAAAAACCTCAAATGAAAAATCTTGATTTGTGTATGTTTTAACCTGTGTAAAGGTTTTGATTTGTGCTGTTTTAGCCTTTACGAAAGTCTTGATTTGCGCGGAAAAGAGCAAAATTAAAATGATAATCCGTTAAAGTGCTGGCTTTGGATTACGCATCCGCAAAAAGGTCTTTGCCGTCCAGATAAATATAAGGCTTTTCTTGCTCCGCAAAGCCATTGATGGCGATAAAGCCGAGCTGTTTGACCGCCAGTTCCTTGATGCCAGCCACCTGCTGAGCCTCACGGTGAACCTCATCCAGAGTCATAGGCTGGGCATAGTACTTTGCCTCGTAAATAGCGTAGCCGTCTGCCAACTCCAGTGCGACATCGAACTCACCGTTTTTGCGGTGGACGGGGTCATCGTAATAGTAGCTGCCAATGTTGCGTACCCCTTTCAACTTTCCAGAACGGACCTGCAAGCTGAAATAGTCACGGCAGATGCCTTCAAAGCGGCGAGAGATAAAATCTGTCAGAACGGGGCCAATATACTCATCATAGAATGCCTCCGCACCTAACACTTGCAACGCGCTGGCATTCTTATAGATAAAGGTGAAATAGAAGCGCAGCAGGTTATCGTTGATTTCGAAGGTAGCCTTCTTGTTGTCACCAATCTTGTTGATGGGACTATTGCGTGAGACGATTTCAAGCTCGGTCAGAGATTTTATCTGCTTGGAAAGGTTGCCGGTCTTCTTTACATCCAACTTATCCTCAATCTCCGTATAGCGCTTCTTGCCGTTTCCGATGACCGAGAAGATGCGCTCAGCGTTAATTTTAACGGAGTAATCCGACAGCAGTAACTGGCTGGCATAGAGATATACAGCACTCATGGGGTTGAGAATCGTGCTGATGATATTCTCACGCAGCGTGGCAGCGGGATTCAGTGCCTGGTTGACAAAGGGAGAGCCGCCGAAAATAGCATAGTGTGCCACTTTGTCGTAGGAAGTCTTGTCAGGATAAAACTTGGCTGCATCCAGATAGTTTAGTTCATTGAGCTTGATGGTGACGGCGAAGCGACCATATAGGGCATTCTTTTCCTGCAAGATGTCCTTCATCATTCCGATGTGAGAACCGGAAAGGATAAGCTCGATGTTAGAAAGTCGATTGTCAATGATACTCTGGAAGATGGAATCAACCGCAGCGGAGTCCGTCATGGATTTGAGATAAGGGTACTCGTCAATGATGACAACAATCTTTTGAGGCAGAGCATTGAGGTAGATAAATACATCCTGCAGCGTGTTGAAGCTCAGGGACACAGGCAGAACCTTAGCACGGACCAGCTCTTGCACAAAGCCATTGATGTTGTCCTGTATTGTTCCCTTCAAGCACTCAAAGTACACCTTCTGATACTGGCAGTTCTCAAGTGCTTTCTGAATGAGCGTAGTCTTTCCAACGCGACGCTTGCCGTAGACCATCACTGCTTTACCGATATAATCTTGCTGCAAAAGAGCCAGCTCTTTCTCACGGCCAATAAACATACTGCACCTCCATTATTGTTGAATTGCAATTCATTGAATTTGTTTTCAACATTATTGTACCACGCCACCGCTTGGAAAGCAAGCAAGAAAAAAGAGGACCGCCGCGCTGCAAGCAGTGGTCCTCTTCCTTATTATATATTAGTCATCTGAGACTGGCAGCATATACTCTTTGAAGAAGAAATGCAGATGAGGGAAGGCTGGCTTTTGGAGAATACCTCCGCATTTCTCAGCCAGAGCGATGCTGTTCGGATTGTGTACAGAAGTAGCATAACCCAAGGCTTTATACCCGCCAGCATGGCGCAGAGCGTCCAGCGCCCCCAACAAGAGTTCCGTGCCATGGAAGACAGCATATCTAAGTGGAAGAGCGACTTGGAGTTTGTGCGAGGGTTTGGTATAGATACTCAGTCTAAAGTTAATATCGGCAAAATCAAGTACGCTTATCCATGACTGCTTTGCTCCCGGTTGCAATGGCATCCGCTTTAAGGGCTGGAAAGCTATTATGAATTAGTAAGCCAATCGCATCAGTGCATCAGTAAAATTTGCACAAAACAATTTTATTCAGTTTGTGCATCTATCCAAAATAGATTACATTCCTGTTAAAGCCCAAATTAAGGTATTTTCAAAGTAGTATAATGAAACTATAAAGCAGATAATTTATCTGCTTAGAAGTTGAAAAAAAGGAGAGAATACCATGAAGAAGATTATATCCCTCGCGCTTTCTGTAGCCCTTGCACTCTCACTGGCTGCCTGCGGTGGCTCAAATACCTCTACTGCCGCTTCCAGTACGGCAAATAGCGAACCTTCAACCGAGGCAATCCAAACAGAGGCACCTGAATCCGAGCCGGAAGAGATGCCTGAAGCCAAATCCGAATTTCAGGAACAAACCATTGTGGATAACGAGTATTGCACAGTCATCCTCAAAGATATTGATGAAGATGGATTGTGGGGCTACAGCTGGAAGATATACTTGGAAAACAAAACGGCTGACAAAACTCTGATGTTTAGCATGAACAATACTTCGGTGAACGGTGTGATGGTTGACCCGCTTTGGGCCGCAACTGTCGCTCCTGGAAAGAAGTCCAATGAAACAATTTCCTGGATGAGCACCAGCCTGGAAGAAAACAACATTAAGGCCGATGATATCACGCAGGTCTCTTTCACTCTGGATGTTTATGACAACGATGATTGGACGGCAGATAAGTTTGTCGATGAAGAGTTCACCGTCTATCCGAAAGGTGAAGAGAATGCCTCAACGGTTGAGCGTGAAGCGCAAAGCACTGACATCGTTCTCTTCGACAATGATTCCTGCAGCATGACCGTGGCAGGATTTGAGCATGATGATATTTTCGGATACACCGTCAAGGTATATCTTGTCAATAAGACGGATAAAGACTTAATGTTCTCCTGCAACGACGCATCGATAAACGGCTACATGGCGGACCCGTTCTGGGCGACAACTGTAGCGGCGGGAAAAACCAGCAATAGCGATATTTCTTGGTCGGATAGCACGCTTGAAGAAAACGGTATCGACATATCCAGCATTGAAGAAATCGAACTGCCGATTACTGTGTATCCGAATGATGACTGGACAGCAGATAAGCTGGTCGATGAGACTTTCACCATTAACCCCCAGTGATAGAAGGGAAGTACACAATGAAAAAGATTCTTTCGTTGCTCCTTGCAGCAACACTCGCGTTTTCTCTTGCTGCGTGCTCTTCCGGGAATACTTCTTCGAGCAGTGCAGCTGCATCCGATTCCGCATCTTCTGAGGAGAGCACCAGCGATTCCTCTGTGGAAGTCGAGAAGAAGCTGCTCACGGTGGAAATCACGCTTCCCGCATCCATGTTCGAATCTGATTCAGAAGAGGCTGAACCCGGAGAAGAATCTGCATCCGATGAAGTGGAGATTCACGAGACTCCTGAAGAGTATTGCAATCGTGTTGTGAAAGAGGATGGCTATCTGAGTGCGGTTCCTAACGCGGATGGCTCGGTCACACTCACAATGACGAAAGCCAAACACAGTGAAATGATGGCCGAGATGAAGCAGTCTATCGATGACAACATTCAGAAGTCGATAGGCGATGATGGCTTCCAGTCCATCAAGGAAGTCACCTATAATGACGATGCCACCGAATTCACAGTAAAGGTTGACCGTGAGGCGTTTGAGGGAAGTTGGGACGGCTTGTCTGCACTTACCTATGCTTTTTGCGGCGCGGCATACCAGTATTATAGCGGAGTGTCTGACCCGCGTGTTGTAGTCAACTTTATCGATGTCGATACCGGAGAAACCATCAGCAGCTCCACCTATCCCGATGACTACCAGGACTTGCTAGGGGATAATGTGGGAGAAGAGGAAGCAAGCAGCGACTAACCCGGAATACTAGGAGAAACAAAACCATGAGAAAACTCGTTTTGATTGCAGTATCCGCTGCACTCATGCTGTCTTTGGCTGCCTGTGGCAAGGCAGACAGTTCTGCTGCAGCCTCAAGTGAATCCAAGTCAAGTGAATCCAAGTCAAGTGCTTCGTCAAATAGCACTTCCAATAGCACGCAAGATTACAGCCCTGACGGGATTAAAGTAGGAGAGACATATACTACAGAAGACGGCAAAACATATGAAAGGGTGTGGAACGGCACAGGCAGCGATTTACCTACGCCGTCCCCCGAACCCAAAATTACATACGATAATGATTTCCAGGCACAGACACTTGTTGATAATGAAGAATGCACCATTATCTTGCAGAGCGTTGGTTACGATGATGATTGCGGCTATTATTGGAAGCTTTATTTCAAGAATAAGACATCAGATAAAAAACTCGGTTACTCGTTTGGCGACTGCACATTGAATGGCGTGGGTGCGAGCCTTTGGCTTACGAGTGTTGAACCTGGTCAAGAGGAAACGGAGATTCATCATTGGGAAAGTTCCGGGCTTAAAATTTATAACATCAATCCACAGGATATCAATACGGTAAGTTTTTATCTCGATGTCTATAACGAATTAGATTATGATGTTATCCCACGGCATGACTTTGTTGATGACGATTTCGTGGTTTATCCAAAAGGGGAAGAAAACGCAACCGAGCCAAAGCATGAAACCCAACCCACAGACCTCGTACTGGCCGACAATGACGCTTGCACTCTGATGATTTGTGGATTTGACCCCGATGGCCTGGACGGTTACACGGCTAAAGCTTACATCGAAAACAAAACAGATAAAGAAATCATGTTTGCCTTTAGAAGCGGAGGCTCTATAAACGGTTTTGAGTGCTTCCCTGAAACAGATACAATGGGAATCAATGCACATACTAATGTCTATATGGACATCTACTATCGCGATTATTTAGATACTTATGAGGCCAACGGTAAAGACCCCACCTCTATCACCGAAATGGTGATGCCAATCGTTATAAACAATTTCAATACTCGGGACATCTATGTAGATGAGACTTTCACTATTAACCCTCAGACAAATTCCGTGACAACATCGGAATAATTTGACGCCCTCCTGCGATTAAAATTGTTGGCTTTCCCAGACTTCATTTGCAATTTTGCAAATAAAGTTTCATTCTGGAAAACACGGTGGAAAAGTAAAATGCCGAAGCGCTTTTGATGTATAATAGCCTTATACAAAGAAAAAAGGAGAAAATCATGAAAAAGGTTGTATCATTAGCACTTTCGGCTTTGCTTGTACTTTCCCTGGCCGCCTGTAGCAGCTCTAACACTACCAGTACTGCTGCCAGCAGTGCAGCTACATCTGATGCTGCATCCTCCGAGGAAAGCACCAGCGACTCTTCAACGAGTACTGCAAGTAGTGCTGCCGATAGTACAACGGCTGAACCCGACATCCAGTTCGATGAGAGTTTCCAGCCACAGACGATTGCCGACAACGATACCTGTACCATCATCTTGCAGAGCGTTGGCTATGATGATGACTATGGCTACTACTGGAAGATTAACTTCCAGAACAAAACGGACGACAAGACTCTATGCGCTATCACAAGCAGTTCATCTTTGAACGGAATCCCGGCAGATACGAGCTGGTTCCCGGAAATCGAACCCGGAGAAGAAACCACCGAGGTCGTTTCGTGGGATAAAGCAGGACTGGAAATCTATGGAGTGATACCGCAAGACATCGATACCGTCAAACTTCACATCGATGTCTATGATGAGGCCAAATGGGATGTATCAAACCGCGATGACCCTGTCGATGACGATTTTGTGATTTATCCGAAAGGCGAGGAGAACGCAACAGAGCCCAAACACGAGATTCAGCCCACGGATATAGTGCTGTTCGACAATGACGCCTGCACCATGGTTATTTGCGGATTCTATTCCGATAGCTTCATGGGCTACACGGCAAAAGCCTACTATCAGAATAAGACAGATGACCGTATCGACATTATTCTGGATAAAGGCTCCATCAATGGCTTTGAGTGTACCCCGGGAGGAACAACATTGCTGGAACCACATTCCAACGCCTATGTTGACATTCGTTGGCAAGAATATGCTGAAACTTATGCAGAGAATGGCAACGACCCAACATCCATCACAGAAATTGTAATGCCAGTTTTTGTGAGAAAAGACACAGGGAACAATACGGTATACATTGATGCCACTTATTCTATTGACCCGCAGGCAAGAACTGCAACGCCGATAGTGAACCCCCAATGATAGTCGCATGATTTTCCGAAACCAAAAAACTTCTGGAATAGCAGCAAAACTTTTCTGAGTTCAGAAAACTCTCTGGCCTTTTGAAATGAAAAAGTAAAAGCGCTCACCGTTTTCGGTGGGCGCTTTCATTGTCTATTCATCCGTTTTCTTTTTTAGCCATTGCCGCCTTACAAATGGCGTGACATATGTTTCGTCATCGTGCAGCTCAAAGCCGTAGCTCTTGGCAATCTGCAACGACCTCTCGCTGGCCTTTTGCCCAGCAGGCAGGCGGCGCACAAATCCATTGATATTTTTGGACGAGGCATCGTATTTGGACTTGTCGAACACCCGCAGCTGAGAATCATCGTCATCATCCTTTTTGAGGTAGTTGCGAGGCTTGCCACCAAGCGTCATATATTTGAGGTTAGTAGGAGCATTCTGATGGGTTTCAAAGAAGCTCTGAAACGAAGCGTCGGTCGGCAAAATATCCGGCAAATCGCAGACAAGCGAAGTGTACAGCCACAGCACCAGATTCATAACAATGGTATCGATTTCCCCGGCATTACAGCCATCAATATTGCCGCCATCAAGTACAGAATAAAACCAGCCGGTGTTTGTGTTGTAGTATCCGGAAAGGTCTCCCTCCGCCGTCACGATTTTATAAATACAGACGATTTCGTTATCCCGGCAGGTCTCTTTCAGCCGGATTTCTCGGATAAATTGGCAGGCATCGAACTGGATAATAGCACCGTTGGCTGGCAGTGTTCTGCGGCGATGATGCAGCGCATCCTTATAGAAGTCGGTATTGTGCTTAAAGGAGTTGAGTTTAGGCCACCAAGATTTCATCCTTGGCGTGAATCGTGTCAGTGGTTTGTCCGGCAGCATATCAACTGTGTACTCATTGGTGATGGTCGCCATTGAAAGAACCGTGTTGTTAAATATCTGCGTAGCAGAGCTGAGCAGCGCCGCCTTTTCCTCGCTGTCGATACCCTTGTAGCCAAACCTCTCATAATACACCGACATCATGCCGAAGCACTGTTCCTTGGGAATTTTGCGGTCATTTTTGTCATACGCTTTTCCCGCAATAAGTGCTTCGAGGTAATAAGCAGGAACATCGGCGAGAGGATAGGGGTCTCGAATAATGATAGGCTCTTTCTCCGAGCTGATGCCGACAACAACATTCATGACATCATAGTCCTGCTTTTTGAAATACTCAGTGCCCTGCATCAGAGCGTCGATGGTGGTATGTTCCACCGGAAGGTTATGCTCCACCTGCCCGTCAATCAGCAGACCGTTGTGAGAGCATTCCTGTATATAGGCAAGAGCCTTGAAATACAGCGCAACCTTCTTTTCCTTTTTAAGCTGCTTTTTGACACCTCCCACGATTGAAATCGTGGGATTCCTGGGCGGCGCGGCAAGGTTCATCGCCAAACCGTGTCTGAAACAGCGAGTTATGCGGTTTCCCATCATACACTACGGGTGTAGCGCATGACGAGCATCCAGCCTAAAAGGTTGACCAACATACTTGTCTGCATTCCCAGTTCTTTTAAGTGCATCCTCCGAAGGGAGTTTCACCTCTTGCGAGGCAGCTCTTTAATGAGGGAGTGTCGAGCCCCCAGAAAGTTATTGTTTAGAATCCAATGCTTGCAGGAAGAGAACTTCCAACCGCCTGCAAGCGCCGCTTTGTATTTTCGTGCATTTCTAAAAATGCAGGAAAAGCCGAATTAAGGGTTTCCATATTGTACTGCAAGGATTCGATATCTATATGTTCAAGCAGGAAGGCAGAATATAAGTCACGCTGGACTACTTCTCCGCTGCTGAGGTGTGCCATTCGTTCGGAAAGTCTCTTCTTGGTGTAGCTTTCATCTGTATGGTCAAATTGCGAGGCTTTTGTTTCAAAGGTGCTGACTTTGATAACGCTGCCGCCATTGCGAACCGCCTTGTTCGTGAGAATCGTGATAAACTTTGCAGGAGCGCAACGGCTCAACGATTTGCCAAACCGTTTTTTCGTATGTGCTCTGCCAGTTTTAGCGTTGATTTTTGTTTCTTTGCTGCGCTTCTGCAAGGCTTTGTAGTTCATATCTTCAACCACAAACTCGTTACCATATGCCAACAATTCGTTGGCGAGAATGTTGTGCTCCATTTTGCGAATGTCAGCTAACTTACGGTACAGGTTACGAAGCTTTGCACGCAAACGATAATACCTTTTGCTGTATTTCCACTTGCGCTTTTGTTTTTGTCCATGCTGCCGCTTCAACCTTTTGATTGTACCATCCGAATTATAGTATTTCGGATTCGTAACGCGGCGTGAGCGGTCCATTGCACGCTGTGTGCGAGCAATCTCATTAGTGAGTCCTCTTGCTTGCGCTCTTGCTGATGGCGCAAGAACTCTCAAATCGCAGATATCTTTACCACTAATGGCAAGCGTTTGCGTGCCGATATCAAGACCTATGCGTCCTTGATTTACAGGATGCTTCATCACACCGTTACTGTCGCATTTGACGGGAGGATACCCTTCCAAAACAAGTTGAGCATAATACTTCCACTTATTGCGAACCCATTTACGGGTGATACGGCAATACTTTACGCCGCATTTGAGGGCTTCCTGCTGATATCTTCCCGTCTGAGTGTTAGGATTACGCAACACAACGGGAAATTCATGGTCGCCATACACTATGCGCAAAGAGCCTTCCCCAATAGACAGTTTGACTTTCGCAACGGCAGCGACGATATCGGCTTCCATTTGCGGTATTACAGCATCAGGAAGAATGACCTTTTTATCATCTTCAGGGTCAGGCTGTCCGTATGCTTTATAGTATCGCTGCTCAATAGCCTTTTGCTTTTTATTTTTTGCTGACCTTATATTGCTCGTTGTGAGATTTGCCGGACGAAGCACAATGCCGGTGGCGTTATTCTTGCCAGAGATAGAAGTTACATCCTCAAGTTTTTTATAATGGACGGCCTTTCCTTTGCTGAAGAAAAAGCCTTCCCAAGCCGTCCAGACAACAGATGCAACTTTCTGTGCTACATGAGAGTGGATAGCAAAGTGCTTTGCGTACGGTTCAACCATTTTATGAAAAGCGCCTTCTGAAAAGCCGGAACTTTTAATCATTTCCTGGCGCTGCTTGAGGAGGACTTTCTGCTCCTTACTGTCGGGAGCGGCTTTCGCAATGGCAGCCATCAATTCACGATACTTGCTCGTCTTGCGCAGCTGATGCCACATTTTTGTAGTCGCACTCACAAGCTGATTGTAGATGACACCATACTTCTTGAACTCCTTATACAGATAGTCTTGCTCGTTGAGACTTATATCAAGAGGCAATGTCAATACAAATGATGGCGTGCTGTTCTTGCTCCCAAAAGCCATAAGTTACCCTCCTCTCGTTTTTTGTTCTTCAACATAGCGTTGAATCGTAGCGTTAGACACATCTCCGGCAGTGCTTACAAAATAACTGCGTGTCCACATTTGCATAACCGTGTCAGGAAAAAACTCTTGCTTGAGTATCCTGCCGGTGGTTCCTTTAATAATTTTCATGATTTCTGCAGCACTTAATGTAGGCGGAGCATTCACGAAAAGATGACAATGGTCGATATGACATTCCATTGCCAGTATCACAATGTCGTTTTGCTCACAAATTTGAGTTACAAGTTCCTTGAAACGAGCTTCAAACCCATCCACCAGAAATAATTTTCTCCGATAGCGTGGGCAAAACACAAAGTGATAATTTATCATAGAAACGGTTGTTTTTGTGCGTCTGTAGTTTCTTTTCATGTATCTATTTTATCACAATTAAGACAAATTTATGTTACAGATATATGAACTTTATATCACAACATCGTCACATTACAATTATATTGGTAGATACGAAGGAAACCATTATTGTCGGCCTATCATCCCACGGTTGAAACCGTGGGCTTTCCCGGCCTTCATTTTGTAAGGCCCTGAAAGAATTTATGGAAGCCCCTGATAAATTTATCAGGGTTGACCATAGCAAGCTCTAATTGAGAGTTGAATGCTTCGATAATAGACTTGCAATCCCCCGCATTCTTTGCAAGGTGAAACATGAAAGTTGATGCTTTATCGAAGTCTATTTCGCGCAGCTGAGCCGCAATCACACAAGCACTGGAAAGAGTCCGGCGTTGAAACACCCAGATAGCTTGACCTTTATCACGGTACTTTTTGTCCCAGATGTCGGCATACTTCAATCGGATATTCAGCTCAAAATTGTCCGAGTATAAGGCTTCGAGTTTTTGCTCCATGCTATTCTCACAATCATCTTTAGGCTTTGTCACGCCGTATCATAAGCGACTTGCAGACTAATTTGCTGTCATTATACCATAAAAAAGCCCGCCCTGCCATTACAGGACAGAGCGGACGCTAAGTTAATTTTTAGAGATTGTTATTTGGTGCTTTTCGCGCTTTCGACATGCTGCATGATAGCGTCGCAGATAGACTCGACCGTGTTCGTTTCGGTCTCATAATCGCGCAGGTCTTCTTTGTCTTCCGTGTACGGGAAGAAAAGCTCGTCGATGTCACCATCGCGGATGACATACTTGATGACACCACAGCCACGCACAGCTGCTTCACCTTCATAGCTGCCATCATCGTTTTGCTTGTCCTCCTTAAATTCAAGCGGCAGCACGCCACCAAAGCCCGCTTCCACATAGGCAAAGCGCTCCGTCAGGAACTGCGTGTTATTGTGAATCGCCTCATCTGCTACATCAACCACATCGAGATAAATTCCACGGATAAATTTCTCGCCGCGTTTTTCCACTTTCTCATCGATGTGTGCGGCATTTTTGCCGTTCTCATCGTAGTAGAACTCAGGAAGATTGCCCGGTTCGTAGCACAAGCACACATCTTCATACTCAGCACGGAGCTCGCTACCAAGAACGCTTTGAGCCAGCCCGAAGTCAAGCTCCACATTATCTACCTTGAGTTCACCAAAGATGTGCAGTTTATGCTCATCTGCAAAGTATTTGACATCGCTGATGTTAATAATAATCTTTTTCATATTTCATGGTCTCCTTTTTATTTTGTTATACTTCTATATTTACAGCGCAGCGATACATTACCGAATCGAGGTATTTGTGTTCTACGCTGATAAATTTGCGTTTTGCAAGCGATTTCATACAGGCACAGACATATGTACGGTCGCAGCCAAGCTTCTGAGATAGCACTGTCTGGTTGATAATTGCGTCTGTTTGATACAAACAGTTTTGTCTGAGTAAAAGGAAAAGGCAAAGCTCTGCAGAAGACAGCGTAACATATTGCTTTGCCGCCAAAAAGTTCACGGCAAGGTAGCCATTTCCGGGAGCTTGAATCTTCGAGGCACTGTATACATCAGGTGTCCCTCCGCGCCTGTTGCCAGCTATAAAACGAACATAGCCATTTGATACCAGCGTTTTCAAACCTTTTCTCGTTGCCCTGCTGCATGTACCGGCACAATCGCTGACATTTGCAATCGTGCCTTGTAATCCATCATGCTCCGCCATCAGCAAGCCAAGATACACAGCAATTGACTGCATACCGACCTCGCCAATTTCTCCAAGCAACTTATTCGGAATGCACAGCTCGGAGTGGTCCTTGATTTGAACATAAGATTTCAAATCAAAAAAGCCATGCTGCTTGCTCAGTTTCTTCAGGTCGTATTTCCCCGTGCCGGGCCAGTTCGAAGAAAACTCTTGATTGAAGTCTTCAAGAGCCGGGACGCAGGCTTCTGTTGCCCAAATCTTCAAGTCATCGCGGATAGCCTCTGCGGAGAATTTTAGATAACGACTGAGAAAATACATAAGAAACGCAAGCGTTTGAACACGGTATCCTTGCGGCGTGTAGGTAAGTGCCCGCTTTACCGCCAAAGGGAATTCTTCGCCGCTAATAGCAGCTTCCAACACAGGAGAGTAAAGAGGTTTGAGATGCTCTTTTTCCTCTGCAGGAGCCTGCTCTTCCAGACGCTTCTGCTCTGCTTTCTCGTAGATATCGAGAGCCTTGACTTGCTCGTCCCAGTCAACTGTAGGCAGAGAATTGATTGCGTTTTCGAGGTCATCGAGGCTCATACGCTTGGTACGGAGCTTCACGATAGTAGTACGCGGCGGGTTCTGCCGCTCCTCCGGGTACTTCGTGCTCTTCTCAAAGCACTTGCAGTTGAAGGTTCCCGGCAGCCGCATCACACGAGCTTTATCCACGCAAACAGGGTCCACATGGGCAAATCCCTTTGCAATCACCAGATGCACAAGATACTGCATCACGCTCTGGTCAGAGATTTTGTCTGTCAGCAGGATGTGGCACTGATACCCGTGGCCGGAACTAATCCAGAGCGGTTCAATACCAACGGAGGCAAACATCTCGTCGTACTGTTCCATCTCTTCTCTGCCAATATGGTCAAAGTCGAGAGGCAGTTCCTCACAGTACAGAGCAGCAGTCTCGGTGATTTTTCCGTCCTGTGCTTCCTTACCGGTCTTGGTAAAGGTTTTCATCCAGCGGTCGTAGGCATACACCGAATAGTACAGGCACATCGGCATACCAACACGCTTCGAAAGCCATGTTTTCAGAACATCAATGTCCTTATCACACAGGCCGCTGGTGTTATAGGACTTGCTGCGGATAGGGTAGGGAACGGCATCATAGTCACGAGCAATACCGCGCAACTCCACAAACGCGCTGTTGTCACCGCTCTCCAAAGACGGATGAACGAGTTTCAGAAAGTCAAGGATAGTCGTAAGCTGCTCTTGCTTTTGTTCGTCGGTAAGAGCCAGAGCTTCGAACCTATCAGTTTCACCAGTCATCATAGTCTAAACTTCCTCCTGACTATTATACAGCTTACGCCGCTTTTGGTGAAGAGCCGGTTTTATCACTAATCATTTTCAGAATACGGACACCGAGAAAATCTTTGCGTTCGGTTGTCGCCTGGATGCGGCCAGCAGAGCCCACAAATTGAGTCCAGCCGCCAATTCCAACAAACTCTTTGCGAGCGCGGGTGATGGCTGTATATACCAGCTTTCGAGTCAGCATGAATTCCTGACCGGGTGCAAACGGCATCAGAATACAGTCAAACTCACCGCCTTGCGCTTTATGTACCGTAACCGCGTTTGCAAAGTCGAGCATCTTTGCCGCTTTGGTCGTATCGTACTCAACAACCGTGCCGCAATCCATCTTAACCGTCATGGTTCCGTCATTGCGCGAGATTTCCATTACGGTTCCGATATCACCGTTGACAACAAACTCACTGTTCTTCAAGTTGATGACACGGTCGCCTATACGGTAAACCTTGTCTCCAACTTTCAGTTCGGGTTTTCTGCGGCCAGCCGGATTGATAGCATCACGCAAAATAGCGTTCATCTTATCGGTACAGATATCGCCGGTCTTATCCGTAGCCTTGCGCATCGGCATCAGAACGAGAACATTCTCAACGCCATACTTTGCCACAGCATCGACATACTCGCTTTTCAGCTTCTCACAGGTTTCTTTCTTGTCAGTCCGGATAAACTTGCAGCCACCCTCCATCTTAATTGCAGCCTTATCACCACCATTGATGGCAGCAGCCAGAGCGGGAATACCGGAATTGCGCTCCTGCCGATAGTTGCGGTTCAAGCGCGTCACCGGCACTGCATTCGTAGCGATGAGAGTTTCAAGCACATTGCCTGCCGCAACGGGCGGGAGCTGGTCTGCATCCCCGGCAAATACGAGCTGAACATTGGAAGCAAAATTGATGTGCTGCACGATGAACGCTGCAAGGTCCAGCGCCACCATACTGAACTCGTCGATGATGACAAGGCCAGATTCAACGCTCTGAACAAGCATATCATTGTAATCACAGTCGGCATCGCCACTTTCCGTCTCGTCTAACGGAATGAGTCGAAACGCACTGTGAATCGTCTTTGCAGGGTATCCGCTCTTATCGGCCATCCGCTTAGCGGCAAGTCCCGTAGGAGCCAGAAGCATAATCGGTTCATCCTCAAATGCTGCTGAATAGCTTTCGATGATGGCTTGCAGGCAAGTAGTTTTTCCTGTACCGGGCCCACCAGTAATGACACTCACCCGATTCTTACCCGCTTCCCAGACAGCCTTGGTCTGCATTGCAGAAAGCCGCATATTCCGGTGTTCAATGCACCACTGCGAAAATGCCTTGCTGTATTTCTGCTGACGGTCCATGGGCATTTGTTTGCTCTGGTTCACCACGAACTTGGCAACGGCGATTTCGTTGTCATGGTTTTTCTTCGGATACACATAGTCCCCGCACCTGACGATGATGCCTTTGTCCTTCATCATATTCATCGCTGCACGAATATCCGTTTCCGAAGCACCGCCCAGCTTTGACTCTTCCAGGCGCTTGATAACCTCAGCAATGAGTTCTGCCGTTTTTGCCATCACAGAGCAGTTTCTACGGCACAGAGAATTGAGCGTGATGCGCACACAGGAAGACAGGCGTTCCGGATTGTTTGCCGCGAATCCATCGATTGCTCCGACTTCATCCGCCACGCCAAAACCTACGATGGTATCAATCCAGTACGGATGATAGAGCAGTGTATGTTCAGAACGGTTGCCGAACTTTGTGACGATGCGTCCCAATGCTTCAACTGTCAAAACGGAGCCAAAAGTCTTCTGCAGCTCGCCAATCATTTTGATTTGCGAAAGCCGCTGCAACAGACGCTCCATGTTCTCTTTCTTGAGGCCCGGGCACCGGGCGCACAATGCATCGAGGTCATTGCCATTCAGCTTAGAGAGGTCGCCATCACAATAGTCGCTGATTGTTTTAGCTCGCTTAACGCCGATACCCCTGATAGAGCGAATAAAGCTCTGCGTTTCCGAGACTCCTTTTGGCAATTCAGCTGTATAGGATTCAACCCGGAACACCCGTTCACCCTTATATGTTTCAAATTGTCCAACGAAAGTGAAAGGCTGGCCTTCGTACATCGGCATAAACACGCCGCTGCATTTGACTTCCTTTTGCCCTTTCTCTCCATTATCGAGCAAGGCTAAAAACAGACGCCAGCTGTCCTTTGCATGGAGTTCTTTCATATAAACGCCACGCAGCGTTACATTTTTGGTCTCCATAAGCTCTTCCTCCGCTTACTTTGAAGCAATCATCATGAACAATTCGTCGGTTGTTCGTCTCTCTATATTTGACATTCTCCCCACAGCTAAAGCAGGGGGATTCCTGCATCAACCACCACTGCACAGCAACCTAAGTTGTTGCGTCTTACACGATGTCAGACAGGCGTTACTTCCCGTGTGTCCCACGGTACGGTATGTATTAGTTTAAGCGGACTTTTCAAGCCCTTTACGCAAAATGTTAACGGCAGCGTTTTTGTCGCGGTCATGAACCGTGTGACAAGACGGACATTCCCATTTCCGGATGCCAAGGTTCTTAACCTCTTTGTTCTGGTATCCGCAGCAGGAACAGGTTTGGCTGCTTGGATAGAATGTAGGTACACGAATTACTGTACAACCGTACCAATAGGCTTTGTACTCCAGCATACTAAAGAAAGACGACCACGAAACACTGGAAATAGCTCTTGCAAGTTTATGATTACGAAGCATTCCCTTTACATTAAGGTCTTCGATGCAGATGGTTTGATTTTCACGCACCAGCAAAGTAGACTGTTTTTGAAGGAAATCGTTTCGTTGATTAGCAATTTTTTCGTGGGCAGCAGCGACTTTTACACGCTGCTTTTCACGATTATGTGAGCCTTTCTGTTTGCGAGCCAAACGCCGCTGTTCGCGAGCAAGTTTTTTGGATTTTTTCTCCAAGTATTTGGGGTTATTAACCACAGCACCGTTACTATCGGAATAGAATTCTTTGAGTCCAACATCAACGCCTACTACACAACCGTTGTTTGGCATAGGCTGAGGGTCATATTCCACATTAAGAACTACGAAATATTTACCGGTGGCTGTACGCACTACCGTTGCGTTGTGAATCGCACCAATCTCCATAGACTGATGAACTTTTACCCAACCGATTTTCGGTAAGCGAATATGCTTATTAGAAATGCGTATACCGTCACCAATATTGAGCGTGCGGTATGATTGTTTGGCGCTTTTTTTGCTTTTGAATTTTGGATGTGCAGCCCTATGCTCAAAAAAGTTTGTGTATCCGGTATCAAGGTTTCGCAGCGCTTGCTGCAAAGCAATGGAATCCACCTCTTTGAGAAACGCGTAGTTCACATCCTGCTTGAGCGCTGTCAGCATAGCAGAAGTTTGCTTGTAGCCGCACTTCTCCCCGCTTTTGAAAGCGTCTTCCCGCATAGCAAGACCCTTATTGTAAATGAGTCTGCTGCAACCGAGAGTACGGTCAATCAGATTTCGCTGCTCTCTGTTTGGGTAGATTCTAAATTTTACGCCCTTTTGAAATACCATTTTTATTATACCCTTTAAGCAAAAACTTGGTTTCACTGCGCCTTATATCCCCATGGCTAAAGCAAGGGGGTTTACGGCGCTTGCGATAAAAAAGCACTATTTATATTATGTTGCGTTAATTGTTAGTTCATAGGACCAAAAATTACACTTCCGTGTCACAGGAAGTTTCTTCGTTGTCCTCTGTTTCGTCGGTTTCTTCTTCGCCTTTATGCTTTCTGCTCGGAAGGCCAGGCATTAAATCTCTGATGCCGATAGTGCCATATCGTCCCTGCTTATCATACTCTTTTGGAATTGGATGCAGGAACAAATGTAGATAAATGCCGCAGCGAATCAGGAGCAGAACTTTTGATGTCATCTCAGACTCAGCTCCAAAGTAGCTGCATCCGAATTCAACCAAAGCCACAAGCAATAGGGGAATGACCAGCCATGCAAGCAGATAGATAAGAATTTCTCTGATGTGAGCCTTGCTTTTCATTGCAGTCACCTCACAGTTCGGCATAGAACTGGCGCTGATAATCCAGTGCTTTCTTATAGCTCTTGTAATAGAGCAGAACGGCAGCAGCAATCGTATACTCAGACTCAGCGGCAAATTTTACCGGCAGGTTGACAGCAAGGAAAACCTTTCGAGTTCTAACCATGAATCTATCACACCACCGTTCGGGACGCTCGGCATAATCAGCCACACGACTGTTTCCATCATCAGAAAGGTAAAAAGTGGCTTCTTGCTCCTCACCCTTTTGCAGATGCCGATTTGTGTAGGTCTTCCACAGGTAACAGCTCATGAGAAAATCCTCGTAGTTGTCAACCGTGAACCCCATCTCCTCATACATGCCATAAATTGCCACGCCCGTATACTTGGATGTATCAGCAGGAACATTCAATGCTCTGCCAATCGCAATAGCAGTAAGAACCAGATTCACAAGCTGCTGAACTTCTTCTGCTGTGATAGGCTTGCGCACCGTCGCAATCCACTGCACACCTTCAACTGGTGCATCGTCCTTCCTAAAAAGAACCGCTTTCTGAGAAATACTATAATACAGGTTCAGGTCTTTGCCCTCATTAGATGCATTGACCACATCCTCAATCCCCGACTTAATTTCGACTTTCACAACACCATCTCCTCTCACAGGAAAGCCATCGTCTACATCTAATTATAATACCCTTTTTATACTGTTGTCAATAGTGTTGACACATTTATTAGTCTGCGCTTTTGTTAAAGATGCACCACCCATAGGAGTGATGCATCGCGTTTTTATAATACCAGTTTCTCGTGTATCTTCGTAACTTCTTCCAGAGTTAACCCGGTCGATGCCGATATTTGCTCATCTGTCTTGCCGCTCTTACAGCCAGCTTTGACGGCATCGTACTTCTCTAGGTCATGCCGCACACCGTCTGTGAAGTTATAGTACACATTAGGCCCAACTTCATCGCCAAGCATTTTCTTCTTGCCCTCTTTAAGAGAAGAGAGCAGTTTATGCACATACCCTTCACTGTACTGAACTTTCGAGGACACTTCTTCCAAGCTCTGACATTCAAGCGCTGCCGCATAGAACAAGCACTTTTTATTCTGTACTGTATCCAGGCGTGCTTCGACGGCGTGGCGAAATTCGAGTTTATTTCTCTGCGTAGGATGTTCTTTTCTCCGAGTACCTGCATACCGGTCAAAGAGTGCATCCGCTAATTCCTGAGAAGAAGTCCATCCTTTATTCTGCGCTTCCTTGACGGCATCGCTCAGCAGCTTGTTACGGCTGATGATGTACTTGATACTTGAATACACAGGCATCGCCGTTTTATCTTCTCTCGGGGAATTTGCCTTCACTTTATTGTTTTCTTCCAGATATTCCTCAAAGCGGCGCTGCATAGCCTCGGTGATTCGAATAGGCTTATACTCTCCCGGAGATTTGATGGGTTCCGGATATCGAGGCAGGCACGGACGCCCTATTTCTTCATCTTTTACCCCAAATGCTCCGAATTCCTTTTCGTATTCCGGGTCTCCGGGATAATAGACGGGCAGATACCACTCGATAGCGCCACTATTATCTTTCGTGAAAAGGCTGTTATCGCAGGCAAACGGGAAGCCCTCCCTGTCGCCATACTCATGGTCATACGACGCTTTGAGTATTTTCAGAACGCGGATACGGTAGTTCTTAAACTTTTTCTCAAACGCTTCGTTATGTGCAGGATTTACCGGACGATGCAGCTCGCGGTCCATAATGATACCTGCATCATCGAGACGGTCGTCAAACAAGCCTGCTTGCAGCGCAAGATAACAATACTGCAGCGGGGTAACAGTTTTAGCGCCGGTAAAGCTGATTTTTGCTTTTCGGCTTGTTACCAGCTGCAAGGTCTGCAGAACGGTCGGGTCTTTAACGCAAAGGATATTTCCGAATGTCACTGCAAATACCGTGGCATAGTTTGCGCACCATTCATCAACAGTACTTGCCTCACAACAGTCTTTATCCCAGCGCTCACTATCGTCAACAGTATCTGCATTCGGCATCAACCGCTGGTCAACATCTACATAGTCAGACAGAATATCAATGATTCTCTTTGCATCTTTTGCGTTCGATTCATCAATGCAAACATGTTCGCGAACTCCATTCCACCAAAGAAGATAGAGCCCCTCGCGCAGCGTACTTTTCGTCTTAACCAATCGCAGCATCAAAGAATTGGCATTATTCTTGACTACATTATGCTCTGGGAAAGAGAAATCATCATAGTTTCCAATACGGGCAAAGGCAGTGAGCAACGGATTATATACGCAAAGCCGTCCTGCATCGCTTATGATAAGCTCCGTTGCATAGCTGTTAGAACCCCACAGCGACATATTGCCGCAGGTTTCAGCTCCATCCCAGCGCCCCACGAGAGTAGTATCATCAATCCCATAGTTCTCGGCACTCAGGTATTCATACTTGTCATAGTGAGCAAGCACATCACGGAGGATACGGCAGCTGACATCTCGCCATTCCTTAGCTTTTGCAGTTTCATCCGGCTCACCCGACATTATCTTAGGACGGCTGAAATTTAAGCCATATATCATTGTGCCATCTGCAAACAGTACCGCGTACCGAGGAGCTTTCTGCACAAAAGTCGTTCGTACTAATCGAAGTTTCATTGTTTTCCCCACACAAATATATTGTATCTATCACTTCGAGCTCTTCGAGCGCCGGTCTGCAGGCCAAGGCGTACCGGACGCAATCGTCCATTTCGCACCTTGCTTTACAGCTGGAATTTGATGGCGGGCAACCTTCGTTCGGACTGCAGTTTCAGCAACTTCTTTCAGCCCCTGAGCTCTGCGGACTTCGTTGATTTCATCCGTGTACTCACTCAAGGTCAGATATCGAACCGTGGTATCTGGATTCCCATAGCTTACAAACGAGGTCTTGAGCCAATCTTCCATAATGTCGGGGTCTTTTATCACCAACATGTAATCCGTTTCCGGGTCCATAGCATTGCAAGCAATAACCTCCGCAGCTACATATGGCTCTACCCTTTCAACAGATTTATCATCGTTGGGCCACTCCCACAAATCAATTCTATTGGAATTGTCCTCATTCTGCCAACGCTTCACATTTTTACCATAGGCAGTAAGGCCCGGTTTATTATAGCGAGTAAATAAGTCTACCATTGCATGATTCGTGACAGCATCATTGTTGTCCGTTGAAAATCTTGTCATTGTGCCATCAGCATACAGCAAGCAGTACTCTTTCGTATCCCATATGCCAATCAATCTCATTTTCATCGCGCTATCAGCCATTTTTCTTCAACTCCGATATAAATATATGGTAAATTTTTTGTTGACTAAATGATAACACAAAGCCATTGCCGTGTCAATAATTTTCGCACAGTTTTGCAACATTTGTTATCTTGGATGTGAAATTGCTATCTACCTGCACGCAAACAAAAAAGCACCTGCCCACCCAAATCGGGTGAACAGGTGCCAAAATCAGTTAATTATCTTGATGTCAGTTATACCAAGTAGGAAGCTTATCAGAAGGGGTGCCCGTCTTATAAAAGGCATAATTTTTATTTTTACAGGACGCGACATTCCATCCATTCAGCGGCGTTGCATCTGTCAGCGCAGAGCATCCGTTGAAAACAGAATCCATATCTGTGACAGCCCCAGTATTCCAATTTGCAAGTGCTTCAACGCTTGTCAGGCTGGAGCAATACTCAAACATACCTGCATCACCAGAATAGCCAGAGTTACCAAGCTTTGTTACTGCGCTTGTATCCCAGTTTTCCAATCCATCAAGAGTTGTGAGAGCTTTGCATCCATAGAACATTCGGTACATCTCTGTAACAGCGCTGGTATTCCAGTTTTTCAAACCGGTCAGGTCTGCGAGATTTGCGCAACTGTAGAACATACCTGCTGTCGTAGCAACCTTTCCAACATTCCAGCTTTCAAAAGCCGTGGTGCTGTTTACATCTGTACTGTCAAACATATAACTCATATCTGTGACGGACCCCGTCTGCCATTCGTGAAGTGCATTCACATCGGAGAGGGAAGAGCAGCCATAAAACAGATTTGTCATTTTAGTGACATTTTCTGTATTCCATCCTGTCAAGGCATTGATGTCAGACAGCGCAGTGCATCTACTGAAAAGATTGCTCATATTAGTAACAGACGAAGTATCCCAGTTGGAAACGCCAGAGATATCAGAGAGGGCAGAACAGCCGTTAAACATAGATTCTATGGTTTTCACACTGGAGGTATTCCAGCCGCTCAGCGCTACGATGCTCTGCAAGGAGCTGCACTGGTTAAACATGCTCACTGCGCTTTCGAGTTTAGACATATCCCAATCTTTAATCGCAGACACATCGGACAGGGAAGAGCAACCGTAGAACATATAGTTGGCATATGTCAAATGCTCGGTATGCCAGCTTTCGAGGCCAGTCAGATTTTCAAGCGCCGAACAGCCATAGAACATTCTATAGGTTCGGGTCACATTGCTGACATTCCAGTTAGACATCGCAGAAATATCGGTCAAAGAAGTGCAGCCATTGAACATTTCATCACAAGATTCAAGAGAATCCATTTGCCAATTTTCAAGGCCGTGGAGAGACTTCAGGCTTGTACAATAGTAAAATTTATAGTGGTCTTTGGGCAAATTACTTTCGCCGAACATACGGATAGCATCCTTTACCTGCTTGACATCCCAATTTGCAAGGGGAGTCAGGTCTTCCAGAGCACTGCATCCAGCAAAGATGTCATTCATGCTATTGACATTTGCTGTGTTCAAGTCAGACAATCCTGAAATATCATTCAGCGCAAAACAGTTCCGAAACGCACGGTCCATGTTTGCCATCTTATCAGCATCGCCGCTAAAGCCTTTAACACTCGTCAGCTTCAAGCAGTTCTCAAAGATGCCGCCCATACTTACTGCCTGCGTCATGTCAACGCCAGACATATCGGCGGTCACGAGATTCGTGCAGCCACTGAACATACCTGCAAGGGCATAGGGCTCAGCAATCGGCTTCTGCACTTTCATCGTAACATTTTGGTTGTTACAGATATGCAGCGTCTTGTTATCGTCAAGGTAGATGACTACGGAGTCGTTATTGCGGAGCGTTGTCCAGGCGGCTGTATCCGGCACGCTGTTGTCAAACTGGACAGCTTTGGCCTGTGCGGCCATTTTCTGCACAGCCTTATTCTTGGAATAGTCTTTCAGGTCCGAATAAGTCATAAGCATTGTGCTGTTGCCATTGCCGCGAATCAGAGGCTTCGGAATCTCTTTCCAGACTGCATACAGAGTTTTATCTTTCGTGATACTAGGAAGGCTAGTGCCAACTGCATAATCAGGTTCAGAAGCATTATGCTTTACGGCATAACCGGTGCAAATATATCCGTCGCGTGTGGGCAAATCCGTTTCGCGAATCTGGAAATCAGTATCCACATAGTGCCCTTTTACTTTTTCAAGCTCGATTTTGCTTCGCACAGATTCCGTATCACTCACAGGAGCTTTGGCATCCTCTGCATTATAGTCAAACAGATAAGTTGGAACCGTATAAACGCTTTCTTTGGATTCTAGCTCGAACTGATAATTCTCAGCCTTGAAACCGTCTGACTTTACAGCGGCTTCTTTCAGGATGTCATCATACAGTGTTTTGCCGCCGTTCTGGAATCGTCCCTCGATGCTTCCCAAGGTATCATCAGCCAGATAATACGCTTCAACCGGCTCTGTCAGTGCTTCCTTACCGTTCTGGTCAGTGTCGCCTGTTTTTGCCGTGTAGAAGTACTTGCTCTGAGCGTTTTCGTCATAGGTCACGCTGCCATCCGATTCGACCTCGATGCCCAGCACAGCCTCTTTGGCTTTGGTCAGAGCGTCTTTATCAACTGTTGGAAAATCGGACAGGTTTGCGAACTCTACATCATGAACAATCGGCGTTCCATAATTCCGAATCACATACGAACCGCGATTGGTCGTCATTTTCTCCTGAATTGAAACCTTGATGGTGAACGGATAAATCTTGTAAGTTACCGGGTCATTGCCCAAGATATTCCATGTCTTTGCAGACTCATCAATCTTTTCAATCTTACCCGTGTAGCTGCCAACATCTTTCGGCGTGGAATCCACCTTGTTGCCTTTACTGTCTCGCCATACCAGACCGTAGCCATCAGGCAAGACGGAATTTCCATCGTCCACTGTGATATCTACAATGCCGTTTGTGATATTCAGACCGTCATAAATCTTGCTGTTATCATTGCCCTTGATTTTAAGGCTAACTGTGACAGACGGATTCTCGACTGTCAGCGTTCCTTCTTCATAAGTAATCGTATAGTTCTTTGCGGTATAGCCGCTGGGGATGATGCGGTAAGTACCTGCAGGATAGCAACCGTTGCTATCGGCATTCACCGTAGCATTATTGTTGCTTACAGTGAACACTTCACTGCCAGTCAAAACAGATACCGTTTCATTGTTTACAAATCCAATTTTAATGGATGTGAAAGTCGGGGCAGTTCCTTCCGTAACGGTCACATCATTTGCCTTGATAGTCAGCGGAGCAGGCTTAATCTTGGCAGTGCCAGTATTTGTATATTCGTGAAATTCATCACCAACAGGTGTCACAATGTAATCACCGACTTCTGTCGGATTCTCAACCACATTGCCCGTTTCCTTGTCTGTAAAGATAAGTTCCGGAACGATGTTCCCATGTGAATCTTTTGCGACAATGGAGATAGCCTTGCCATCATAGATTTTTTCGCCATTGTTGATGGTGGGCCAGCTCATGTTGTTATCTTTATCTTCCGAACCATCCGGAAGCGGTTTGTTCTCGAAGGTCACTTTGTCTTTGATTTTGACAATATCAAAATGGAAGCTGGTATGGCTCACAGTAAAGCCGTTCATGCCAGAGGCATCAACCACAGCTTTGTAATGGCCGAGCAATGTTGCATTGCTATCCGTGACCTTTTTCCATGCGCCTTTATCATTCTGCTGATACAGCGTATAGCTGACATCGGAGCCAAACAGAAAAGCGGTAGGTGCCTGGTTGGTGCCGGTGTATTCGTACTTCACCACGGAATACTCAAGAGCTTCCTTTGTATTTTCAGATTCGGCATCTTTTACAGAAAAGGCTTCATCACCGCCGCGAACTGTATAAGAGCCTTTCGCATCCTTCCAAAGAACACGAGTCTGGAAATCAGGGCCAAGTGTGTATTGTACACTGCTGTCAGATTTATCGGAAACGGCAGTGCCGTACCACATCGGATTGCCCTTGCTTGCGTAGCGAATCGTAGCATTCACCGTCACAGCAACCGTAGGGCAGCTGTAATCAACATGACCGGACATATTCTCTGTAACGGTGTAGGTCTTCTCAATGCTTTCACCAGGCTTCAGCGTAATTCCCGGCAGATACAGGGAAAGAGAACCGTTGCCATTGACAATCACCTTTGTGGCGATGGAGTCCACATTCCAAATCTTACCGTTCAGAAGATTTTCTGCTGTGCCATCAGTCACATTCTGGTAGGAAAAATCACTGTTCAGCGCAGCCTTGGAATCGGATTGAGCAATGCCAATAACATCCTTATACTGGCTCAAATCCACGCCGTTCTGACCGGTCAAACAGATTTCAGGGTAAAAGACTTCATCCACCGTGCTGGTGTTTTTGAAGGTGGTCTTGAACATCTGATTCTGGTTCATGCTGCCGTCATCGTTTACCGCCAGAGCGTTGCCGCGACTGACCGTGAAGGTCTTGATGTCAGCTTTCGTTGCGCTGCCGTCCTTGATATCAGTACCAAGAGCCGTAAAGACTTCCTTGTCACCATCCTTCACAGTGCTTTGGGATTCACGCCAGACTTCCTCACTCTGAGGCGTTCCCAATGCGGTGGTCTGCCCAATCTCACCCGTCAATTTGGTTGTCCTGATACCCGCGTGGAGGCTTGCAGAGTCGGTAAAATAGGAAAAAGCACCAACCGTACAAGCCACGATTGCAGCTACGACAATCGCCAGCGCAATCAGGATTTTGTTTTTATTCTGCACGAACATTATCAATCCCGTCCTTTCATTGTATTATCGTCGTCGTGAAGAATTTCGGCATCAATATATTCACTGTCGTCAAGCGCTTCAACTTCAACGATATCCGCATCTTCCTTGCTCAAAAAGCATTTCGCGCCGTAATAGATAAGCGCAGCAGCGATTGCAAAAGCAATCAGAATCGGAATCCCGTATTTACTGTTGAAGAACTTCACGATTGTGGCAAAACCATTCCATGTGGCGACAACCTTGGCCTGAATATCATTGCGTGTAAGCAAAAAGCTATCCGGTGCATTATTGTTGTCGCCTTGTGTAATAACTGAACCGTCATCGGTAATTTCAATAATTCGGTGTACCACTTCAATCTCTTTTCCAGAGTTTTCCGTGACCGAAAACGCAACGATATCTCCAACCTGAACCTCATCGGGGTTAGTCACTTGTTTCGTTAAACTGATGCTGTTGGTCATAATCGTCGGTTCCATCGACCCGCTGAGTGCATATACCGGTCGATATCCAAAAATGGAAAATGCAGTGCCGGTCACTTTGGACTGCAAAACTCCAAGTGCGACCACCGCACAAAACACAACCGATAAAATCAAGGACAAGTTCGTAAAGAACCCACCCAGTTTCTCAGCAAGCGATATGCTTTTCTTTGAACCCCTCATTGCGCATTCCTCCCAGTTGATACACTATATATAGTATATAGTCCATGCGTTTACACCGCATCTTGTGTCTAGTATATCGCCGTTTTAATATATTGTCAATATGGTTGACACATTTGTTAGCCATTTATTCATAAAAATCTCCCTCTATACTTCGCTAAACTGAACTTTAGCGAAACAACATATTCAGCGGTTTCGCTTTATTTTCGCTTCCAGAGAAACCAAGCAGCCCCGGCATTTTTTCACCGAGGCTGCTAATAATTTATAACGACAGGTCCATCTCCTCTTTCGGATTCCCTGTCACAATTTTCATTTGAAGCGCTTCATCAATTTGCTTATCCCTCAAACACTCAAATCCTTCATTTACTTCCTTCTCAGGTTCAGGGCTGCGACATTGCGTATATCCATTCGGATACTTGCATTGTCCGGGAGTATTCGAGAAATCTTCAAGAACCCGTTCAATCGCACTCTCTGCAAAGTCCGCATCCTGTGCGCGAAACACAAACGCCATCGATTCATCTGCTTCCGATGCATAGGTCGTGCCATCATCCAGTGCGTAAGGAATACCGCAGTTTTCGGCAAGGATACCAACATTATAACCAACGGCGGAACTGCAATCGATATAGCGAACTACAAGCTCGTCACCGAGTGCTTTCATCTCGTCCAAAGTCTTCGGGTGCAGCGAGAGCCCTGCTTTCTCCGTACAGTATTCTTCCGTCATCGAAATACGATTTACAAGCGGTGCGATGTAAGTCACATGCCGCTTGCAGAACATAATTTCAATCGGCTGCTCATAGCTCTCCACCTTATTAAAAGGATTCGCCCAGCCTTCTTTGGTTTTTACAAATATACCTTTATACGGTTTCAGCTTCTTAACCGCATAAGGAATACCCGGGTACTTCTCGGCCATCTGCTTTACAAATTCCTGGTAAGTCCCTTCCTTGTGCATCTTCCCTGTCTCGGGGTCCTGCCATTTAGAATAAAGCGTAAGTCTCTGAACGCCATTAGGACCGTAAGCAAGATTCATCAGTGCGGCTTTACTGATTTGCTGGCTGTTCCGATATTTCAGCCATCGCACAGCGCGTACTAAAGGATTGTTCGACCAGAGGAGTCGAGGATTCAACTCATAAGACGCACGCAGATAATCGCGGTTTGGAATCTTGAAAAAGCGCAAAATACGGTTTTTGCTGTACTTTTCCTCGACATTCTTCCATATTCGGCAATAGCGTCGCAGGTCCTTCATTGCCGCTGCTCTGGTTTCTATAATTGCGGTCTGGGATTCCAGCGTTTTGCCGTAATCGTCAAACTGTGCGAGTGCATAGACTCGCAAAAGGTCTCGAAGTTCCTCCGGTCCAATGAATTCCGGAATTTTCGCACCTTCGCCGAACTCGTCAAAGATAGAGCGCAGCGTTGCAATGTTCTCCGCGTATTCCAGAGTTTCGTTCACCAAATTCTGCGCTTTATTGCTTTCATCAAGGCACTCCTTGCCAATAGGGAAAAGCAGATATTTCGTGTTGAGATAATCGGTCTGGGAGAGTTTCATTGTCAAATCCCGGATATCGATATCAGGCGGAATGGGTTCATCACTCATCACAAAATAGATGCCCTCATCACGAGAACCGGAGCCGATGTTCCAAGGAATAAAAGCTCCATAGAACCAATACTTGGAGGCAACGATAGGCAAACGGCGCAAATCTTCGTTTGCATACACATCACCAAGAGAACACACCAACGCCATTTATCGTTCACCATCCTCTCTACATTCTCGCTTTTGCTCATTGCGGCACGGCATATCGAATTGAGGCTCTTCTTCCGGCTGTTCTTCTGCAGGAACCGCTTCGTCCTGAACATGCAGTGGGCGCAGATGCATATTCGACGCTCTGAGAAACGCCGCCACATGTTTAACGCCGACATACGCGTCCGATGACCAGGTAGGCGTGAGTTCTTTTACGCCTTGCTGCAGCTGCTTATCGAGCTCTTCCCTCATACAATATCGAACAACATAGCACTCGCCTTTCTCACCGGCTTCCATACGGTCCAGAAGTCCCTGCATGTATTCGGTGATAGAACCGTATTGCGTGATATCATCTTTATCAATTTGGTCCTTCCGAATCAGAATGCAGGCATCCCCATAGTTTTTCAGGTGCTCACGGTATTGCTTTGTGATTTTTGCTTGGCTTTCAATCGCAAAATCCGGAGCCTTGATTGCCATGAGATGCTCGGTGTAGTCACGGGAAGCAAGATACAGCCGCACATCAGCAGTCATATCGCGCCCGGAAGCACTCATCATGCCAATCAGGTCGTTGTTTGCAAGGTTTCTATACAGCTCGTCCATCGAATGGATAGACGGGTCTTCCGCGTACTTGTTTACGAAATCAAATACCGTAGACCTCTTACAGTCGTAGTCCCGCATCGGTACGGGACGGTCAACTCTCTCGATTCGGACAATATCGTTGTAGGGCCCCGTATAGTAAGTAGCGCACTCTCCCGGCTTGAGTGCTTTTAGCTCTTCCAAGTTTGAGTACTCCATCCTTTTCCCTCCCGATTTTATCGTTCAAAATCCCCGAACGACAGCTGGACCGGCTCACAGTTTGCATAAGAGAACGCATCGCTCAAGCTACGGTCAATCATTTCATCACGAGTCAGCTCTTTCTTCGTTTCAGGCTGTTCCATCTGCTGTTCGATGACTTCTTCATGAAACAGCCCCATCTCCTTCACCTGCTGAATCAGCTCTTCAAACTTTTCATTCAGCGCCTCGCGCTCCTTGCCAACAGGGTATGCACGGATGACATCACCGCCCGGTGCTTTATAAGCAAAGTGCGAAGCATGAGCCGTCAGGTACTGAGATTTAATGCCCTCTTCCTTTAACTTATCTTCTACGAAGCAATCGAACGCCCTTGCGAATTCTTCAGAGATACTTGACCAATAGCCATGACTATTCTTTGCAAATTCGCTGTCAAAAGCCTTGCTGCCTTTATGATAGTCGCTCTCCACGGTCCGCACCTGCATATACTCGGACAGTGGACGGTCCACTGTATTTTTGTACTGATGCAGGAAATTCGTGAGGTCAAATTTCTGCTGCTTGCCGATGACATGTCCCGTGACCTGTTTATGAAAATCGCTTAAAGCTTCAAGCGGCGCATAAGTACGATAGCCATTGCCACGAAAAGAGAAATACTCCCCGCCGACAAGGTCATCGCGGTCCGCAATAAAGTCATTGCAGAGCTTGTCCCACTGCTGCGTCTGTTCCGGTGTCATATTACGAGGTTTAACAGAGTCAATCCAGCGGTCCAGAGATTTCTTGTTCAGCTCGACTGCCTTATTCTTAGCATCCACCGCTTCGTTTTCTGTCATAGAAACCTGCTTGGAGCGCATCAGCCCGACAATTTCAGACATTGCTTTGGGTGCTTTTTCCAACTGTTCTTTATATTGGCGCTGACCAATCGCCTCCGACAGCATAACGCCCGTAGGCAGGTTTAAGGCCTTGCCTAAATAATCGTCCAGAGCGTGTGCCCATTCATGGGCAGTACACCCGGAACCTTTCATGCGAGTAAGGTTAATTACAGTGCGCTCCGGCTCATAGTGAGCACTGGCAGCTTGTGTGCCTCCCCTGCCGCGAGCACCAAAGGCAATCGCTAGCTGTCCGCCAAGACTGACATCATGCGACCCAATATGCAGCACATGTGCTAGGTCACGAAAGCTCAGATACGCCATATCGAGGTTGGTCTGACGCTCTGCATCGGATGCCACCCAGTTACCAAACTCACCGCCACGAAAGCCGAGGTCATCGAGAAAATTCCTGGCAGCAGCGTGACCGCCATGCAGGTAGTTCGGCCCTGTGCGCTCTACCTTATCGAGCTGGTCCAGGGCGAAATTCTTTTTTCGATTACTTTCCTTTGCAGGAGCCTTCGTAATCTCATTTTCCTTTTCCTGCATTGCGACCGCTGCAGCCTCCACGAGCTTTTCTGCAATTTCTCTGGTAGGTATCCCGTTCTGAGTTACACTGCCATTCATTCTATTCAGGACAAGGAAAGTTCCGATTTCATAATCGTCCTGACCTTTATTTTTGGCTCCATGGTCATAGAAATACAGCTTGCTCATCGGAGAGCCAAGCACAATCTTTGTCCCGCCATACCGGTCATCCGGCTCAGCCTTACAGGTTTTCCCGTCCAGCTCTGCCACAATAAGATTCAGCTTGACTTTTTCATAGATTTTGCGTTCCTTCGGGATGGCAAAAAGCTGGTCCTTTGCGGTTTGCCTCATGTATTGCATTGCAAAGCGGTCCGGCATTGCAAGTTTCAGCAGCCGATTGTTCAGGCAATGCGCCATCTTAGGCTCCTGCGAAATCGTAGTGCGGGAACCGCCGTATCCGCTGTAGCTGTGCGTTTGTTCAGTGACATACCCTTGCCCTAAGATAAAGTCCTTATAAAACGAAGCAATCTCGCTTTCGGTCTTAACCGCCATTACCGCATCACGGAACTTGCTGCACACCTTGACATATGCTGCCTGCGCTTTTCGAATTTCCTCTTTGTCTTCACGCTTGACAGAAAGAATCAGCGGCTTCGGAGGAAAAGCTTTGCGCATTTCATTCTGCCAATACAACACCGTTTGGTCAGCACCCTCATTGCGCAGCTTTACCCAGTCAGGACGAGGCCAGACATAATCCTTGGCGCAGTATTTGTTGCGTTCCACATCAGTGAGAGTATCAAAATTACTGAGCATCAGAGCTGTATTGGACCACAAATCTTTCTTTGCACCGCCAATCTTTTCTCCAAAATCTTGGATTTTGACTGCCACGATAAGCACCCCCCATCGAAAATTTCAAAAAGAGGCAGTTATATTGCAAACTGCCTGCTTAATAGTTACTGCTCAAAATCAGAGTCGATAGCATCTACCGAAGAGAAGACATTGCTAGTATCGCTGACAACCTTGGGCAGCTCACCGTTCCACTTGGAAAGCATGTCCTGCTTCAGGGTATTTTCTGTGACAGAGTTGCTCAAAATCTTGTTGGCTTCTGCCTTGCCCTCCGCCTCAATCTTTGCAGCATCAGCCTTGCCCTGCGCAGTGGTTCGGGCAACCTCGGCATCAGCTGCAGCCTTGGCAACATTGGTCTGATTTTCGATTGCCTGCTGTTCCTGCTTCTGCTGTGCGGCGTTCTTGTCAGCAATTACCTGATTATAGTCATTCGAGAAATCCATCTGGTTAATGACTACCAAAGAGATAGTCACCGTGTCCGCGCCGTATTTCTCATCTACCAACTGCTGGAGCTTTTCCTGCGTGGCAGGCTCGATTTTATCACGCTTGGTAGCCTCAGACGGGCCGAGCGTGGAAGCGGCTTGCTTGAAAGCAGAGTCAAACATTACCTCATTGATGATGTTGTCGATGCCGGAAAAGTTCGTGTACAGGTACGCGGACTTTTCGGGATTCAGACGGTAGGAAACAACCGCGTTCTGGGCGTAAACCTGAACCTGGTCCTTCGTTTCGCCCCAGACCTGATTGCTGGCAAAATCCTTGTCCTGCTGCTTGTTGTTGATGAGGTTCACCTTCTGGATATATGGCAGTTTGAGGTTCAGACCGTTCGACACGGTCTCGCTGGAAATCTGCCCGAAGGTCGTGCGCACTCCCGTATAGCCGGTAGGAACGATACTAACGCAGTTGATTGCCGTGACCAGCACAATCGCCACCGCTATGGTTTTAGCCCTTAGAAATCGGAAATTCATCGCCTATTCTCCTTATTTTGCAACAACTATTAGCCGGAGCAAGTGCTCCGTTGCCTGCCGCCCACCACGCAGCGGTTGTTGTCTTTGGGCAGCTCCCGCAGATAATACTGCGGGGAAGAGTTTAGATTTCGAGTTCATCACAATTACGGTCTTTATCGGGGCTGGTGCTGTCGATGCCCAACGCCTTGTCAATTTCTTCGTTACGGACATACTCGGTCACGGAATCTTCAACGGCATCGTAAACGAGGTTTGCAAGATTGTCCGAAATAGCCAAGTCACGAGGGTCTTGGAGAGATTCACCGGACAATGCCAACTGCCTGACTTCACCATCCCGGTCTGCCGTAAAACGCAAGGTTTCATCATCAACCCGCATCTTACCAATCAGGCCGCCGACATTGCCTTCGTTCTTATGTACATCAAAGACATCGATATCTTCGGAATCGAGTTCGGCAGCTTCATAATTCAGATGGGCAAGTCGCCCATCCGGCTCGGTGTGCTGGTAAGCATCAGCCTTCTCAACTGCTTCTTTGAAGATGGTATCAAGTGCTGCAACAATAGCTTTGCCTTCTGTTGCATCGTCAAAGCTGACTTCAACACTGCCACTGCCACGCTGCCCGCTGATTTCAAGTTCATCGCCACGGGTAATCTCAATGGCCGGGATACCGCCATTTTCTTTGAAAGCAACATCATACTGTTTGCCATCAAAGTTCATCTTGCCGCTCGTAGTGAGGATGTCAGCTTCGGGGTCGTATTCACACTTCTCGAACTTGACTTCAACGATGATGGGCTTGCTGATATCCTGACCGTGCTGGAAGGCATACTGGTTGACTTCGCCGTAGATGGCATCTGCGATAGCCGTCTTCATATTATCGGAGCCCGGCAAACTATCAAAGCTTTCCCTCAAAAAGCCTTTAGGTGCAATGCTCTTGATGGTTGCGTCTCGGTCAGCGAAATACTCCAAAGTTACACTGCCAACACGGACATGCCCAACAAGGTCTCCTTCGCCGAGCTCTTCAAGGTTCGGTTTAATGTCAATACCCTCAACATCGAACTCGTTGATGTCTTTGTTCTCGAACGCCATCCGTCCGAGAATGCCATTGCGAGTGGTGTGCTGGTAAGAATCGGCCTTCTCGCTCATAGCTTTGAAAATTGCGTCTGCGTCATAGTCCATACTATTGTAGTTGTGAACCTCTGCGGTCACGCCGTTATGGCAAGTAAACTCGACATCCTCATTCCACACATGTACCGTGGGCGTTTCGTCCTGATGCTGAACAAATTCAGCATTGAACTGCTGCCCGCCGTATTCCAGCGTGCCTTTCGTGGTGAGGGTGCTGTTGTCTGCGTTGTACTCGCAGCTCTCAAGATTGACTCTAATGTCTTTCATAGTGATTGCCGTCCTTTCGTTCTGAAGAGAATATTCCTTAACTGCATCTATAACCGCTGCTGCGATTGAGGTCTGCAGTTTTTTCGTAATAGGTGTTTTGGGGGTCCACACAGGGAGAGGCGTTTTGTGCGGAGGCCGCCAGAGCAAATCCACACCATCTTTACTGAGGGCATCGAAAAAGCCATGCTTGTCATCGAAAACAAAGTCTAAGGCCACTTTTTGTCCGTTGCTCTCATTGTGCAATACAACATTACCCATCGTCTGCACATAACCATCTTCGTACACTTTGCGTCCCGTGATATGGGTTTCGACCGATTCTTTGCTGCATTTAATACCCTCAAGGTCTCTGGTCAGCCTTGTATAAAATCCATCGATGTCGCCTTCCACAAGCCCGCTTTTTTGATTTTTGATGTTACTCATGGTAGAAACCGTCCTTTCACAGTTCAGGCCCGTCTGCAGAACGCTCATCGGCATCGTGCTCCGTGCCGCCAAGAGCCTTGTCGATTGCTTCCTGCCTTTCGAACTCATTGATTCCACGGTCAACTTCCGCGATGACTTTTGCCATCAAATTGTCCTTGACACCCCCCCACGATTGAAATCGTGGGCTTTCCCGGCCTTCGTTTGGTAACCAGCGAATCGCTGTCCTTGTCGTAGTGGGTTTCATTGCAAACAATGTTAAACTTGCTCATATTGCTCACCTGTTATCTGTTCTGCACCGTCAGCCGGTCTATCTGACCGTTGCCCGCTCTTCGTCCCGTGGAGGCCGTGCTTTTCATTTGGAAGAGCTGCCAGCCGAAGCTGGCGTGAATTATCGCTCTGGTTCGTCCTGTGCGTGGACAGGGCCGGGTTTTCCGATACCAAGCGCCTCGTCAATAGCAAGGTTTCGCTCGTACTCCTGCACGGCAGCTTTTGCTGCATCCATGATGAAGCCTGCATCTTCCTTGAAGCATCGAGTCTCGTATCGATATTCACCGCCACAAGAATCTGCGATTTCACCCGGATAAATATGGACATAGAGGCTGTCCTGCTGCGAATACGCCTTCTGCATTTCCGCAGTGTCCCGAATCGTCGCGCTGAATTCTTTTTCCTCGTCAGCCGACAGCATCATGCTGTACTCTGAACCGTTGCAGGTTAAAATACCGCTATACGACGGATGTTCACCGCCGTATTTCTTCTTGATTTCAAAACTATACTCATTCACAGCTCTTACCTCTCTTCTTCCCAATTCAGGGATTTGTTACTGTCTCTCGTTCTGGAAAGCGTTCTGTCAATGGTCTGCTCTTGGTCGTCAATATACTTTCCGTGCGCAAAGTCGCCATGCTTTACGAGCCAGCCGTGAATTTTGGCAATGTTGCCGTTATCCTCTTCCAGCAGCGTGGTGCTTTTGCCACTCAGCGTTTTGATGGTTACATCGTTTCCCGCTCTGACACTGTCATAAATGACATTTTGCAGGGTGTTGCGCTGTCCCTCGGTCAAATGATGGTTCTCGTCTACGACAATCTGCAAGGCATCAGGAGGGCCATAGATTTGGGCAAACCCTCCCGCAATCAGTGTTGCCTGTGCATAACGCAGGGACCACGGGTCTGCGATGCTGTTGAGTCCATCCTCAATGGCAGTGCCGTTCGGAGAGACATATTTCGAATTTTCGAAGGTCATTGTCTTGGCCTCCCTTCCTGGAACGAAAACGACCTCTTCTGCGCCTTCATCGGGCAGAGCATCAAGGACATCCTCGATGCTGTCGCTCTGATGGTCTGACAAAGCCGTGTCTCCGCTGAAGGTAGTTACTTGCCACTCACTTTCACGGAGACTCGGCGTCACGATGTAGTCCAAACCATTCGAGCATCGAAACTGTGCGCACTGCGCCCGCGAGAGCACTCCGCCAATTTCCGCCTTGTGCATCGCTTCTTGATAGTCGTACAAGTCCTCTTCCTTAAAGGGGTCAGCTGTAACCCTGTTTCGAATTTTTCTGGTTTGTTCTTCCATTTTTATTTCCCTGTTTTGCGTCTTTTGTTAGTCGGCATTCCGCAAATTTAAGCCGGAAAGATTTCCTCCGGCCAAGCAGTCTCAACCGCATCGGTAACATTAAGCTGCGGAGAGTGCGGTTCAATCATCTTGACGCTAACAAAGCGGCCCTCGGGATGCACAAAAGCAACTTTAACGAGATGCTTGCACTTCTGACTTGCGTTTGCAAAGCCTGTATCAGCCACCGTCAGCCACGCAGGAATCGGATGCACCCACATCACCTTATCACCGGGCTGCAGCTTGAGAATATTTTCCGTCGTCATAATTTCTTCCTCCTATCGCAAACCAAACATCCGGTTAAGCCGGGATGAAATAGCAGAAACGGTCATGGGTCCAATCGGAGCCAAGGCAGGTATAGAGTACAAGAGACGAACCACTGATAGGCGTACCGTCGTCATAAGTGAATCCATAACCCGTGTTGATTCCGGTGAAATTATCCGTGCAGATGTAGGTGGTGACACTCGAACCGTTATCGAAATAAGCGAGGGTGCTACCAGGTACGCAATACTGCAGAGCGGACCACCCCTGATTCTGGTGGTCGCCCATCACCGGATACCCCAGCCAATCGAAGTAGCACGCGGAATCCACTGCGTCTGCGGTTGCCTGACTGTCACTGTTGAAAACGGCCACATCGATGCCGACATCCGGGATAGACAGCCGCCCCATCATGCCGGGACGAGATGCCATCTGAGCAGCAACATCAACGCTTACCGGTGCAGCAGGTGCGCTGCTTTCCTGCTGAGGCTCGGGCTCAACGACAATCTCTTCTTCCACCACCGGCTCGGGGTCGGGCTCCTGCTCTGCCTGAGATTCGGGCTCTGCTTCTGCAGCTTCTTCTGAAACCGCCACAGGCTCGCTCTCTGTCGGCTCTTCGCTTGCCGTTTCGGATACCGCCGTCTCTTCGCTTTCGGTCGCTTCACCCTCTTCGGAAACATCAACATCCTGGCTTTCACTTCCATCGCCAGCATCAGCTTCCACAGCGTCGGTTTCTTCAACTGCGATTTCGGGAGTAGCAACTTCCGGGGTGCTCACTTCTTCAGTTACCATCATCGGTTCGGAACTCGCCACTTCATGAGTGCTCTTTGCTGCACACACGGCACCAATGCCGATAATTGCGCAAGCAGAAACAGCAACTACCACAGCTACAGGTTTACTAATCTTTTTCATGTCTTTTCCTCCGCACTATTTTGCGTCTTTTGTTAGTCAGTTGGCCTAAAAAATAAATCCTACTTGCTTACCTCTCTTACTGTTTTAAGTATACCACTTTCTAACGATTATGTCAACGCTTTGTATGTATTATTTCAATATTTTTTATGCACCTTTCTTATAATTTTATTGCGCTGTGATGTCACATTTCGCAGCAGCCATACCGCGTTCTTTTGCTCAACTTTAGGTGTCATTTGCCATGAAAAGCAAAAGAAAAAGCGCAAGCAGCTATGTGCTCACGCTTGGCTATTGAAGGTATCAGGTGTTGTCGGCGGTCATTTCAGCGGTGTCCGATTCAGGCTCAATGTCAGACACTGCAATTTCAGCGGCATCCTCGTTTTCCTCCTCCGGAGACTCAGCATCACTTTCCTCGTCCTCGTTCGTGCAATAGGCGTTCAGGTTCTCGTCTGCCACTGCAAATCGAATCACTCGGGGCTCGCCGGTAGCATCTGCCGGGGAAAGAGTCCACATCAAGGGGTTTGCAGCGACAATATAGTATTTCCCTGCGAAATCATTCGGAACCACGACCAGACGCAGCAGAGGAATATTGAGGCCGTCATCGTCCATACTCTGTTCGGCTTTGCTGAAATTCTCCAACGCATTATAGGCAGTGCGGAGCTCTGCATCGAACTTGGACGGGAAGGTCAGGGTAATCAGCGATGTCTCCGCGTGACGGAAAATGTTCACAGTCGGGTTCAGCATCGGAATCTCATGCACCGGGGTAGGCGCGGTGCCCCCATCATGCAAAATGTCCATATACAGTACGCAAGACGCGTTCGGCATACCGAGCTCATCATTAAAGCCCGATGCGGATACAATCAAGTTTTTCAGAGACAGGGCTTCTTTTTCGTTTTCCATAGTGTTCCTCCTTTATCGTTCATCATAATTGTTTCTTGTAGGTTGAGGGCGATTCTGTCTTTGGGGCTGGTGCGTTCTCTGATGATTGCGCTGCTGCCCACTGCGAGAAGTATTATACCGGCTTCGATTTTCCCGTTCCCGTTCAATGTCACCGTCAATCTTCTCAATGCGATAATCTACTCTACCGAGTACCTGGCGGTCGTTCACCACCGCCATTCTGTCTTTATCTTTACCCCGAATGTAGAGCATTTGGACGGGTGCTCCCGTCCGATTCTTATAGGCCCTTTGCTGCGCTGTCAATCTGATTGCAGCCTCATCGCCAGCGCCATGGGCCGCGAAAGCGCATCCTTTTACCTGGATACCCAGCAAGGCGCGGCCACGATACTGCAGCTCGTAATCAACGCCTTCTGCCACATCAGTTCGTTTGCCCGCTCTCGTGAAAGTCACGCCTTTTTCGGAAAGCTGCTCAGCGAGGAACTTTTCTGCGGCAAGTTCCCGTTCCAGACCGACAAGCGTGCGGTCGAACAGCTGGTTGACATATAGATTGACAATTTGCTCATATGTAACCTGACCGGCTTTCAGTGTCAGACCGTTCCCCGCTTCAATCCTTGCGTACATCTCTCGCATCTGCTTTACGATATCCGCCTGCGTTTTTGGAGCTCTCACCGTGATATTGTCACGGAGCTGATTTGGATAGCACTTGTATTTATGCACAAGGTACTCTCTTGCCTTTCGGCTTCCGTATTCCAAAGTATGCAAGTCATCATCGCGTTCTTTGGCAAGTTTTCCGGTGAAATAGTACTTGAATAGATTTTCGGCAGTCAGTTCAATACCATCATCGGCCATCTTTCTGGCAATGTCGTTCAAGGCTCCGATATTGGTAATTCTCCCACATCGCCCTCGTGACCACTCATCCATCATAGCAACAGCGTTTTCGCCGCTTGATTTTCGGAAGAAAAGGTCCCGCTCTTCCTTGGGCCAGACCTTTTGCCCATCAATACTATTGAGTGAAAACTCCGGTTCGCGTCTTGGAACAATCAATTAACATCAGCCTCCTTCACAGCAAACACTACGCAGCGCTCGCTTGTCCGTTTTGCCTTCTGACAGGTACTGAGGATAATGACCTCATCATCAGCTGTCGGAGCGTCAACCCATGTTTCAAACAAGCTCTCGGCTTTTGCTTCTTGCAGCCATGCCTCGTACTCATCATCCGAAGAGAAACCGTTCTGGAGATAATTCCAGCAAGGCAATCCTTCATCCAAAGCCGTGCAGTCGTACCGGACCACAGAGAAGATTCTGTACGGTTGAACTTCGCCACCTACCTTGCCATACCAGATGACGGGGTGACGACTCTCGTATTCCTGGTCCTCATATTTCACAAGCGGCGAAAACATCGTCTGCGCATCGCTTCCAAAATTATGACCATGAATGGAAAAAGCCTTGCAGGTATTGAGGTCGTAGTCTCCCGGAATATAAGGAACGCCATATTGAGAAGCGCCGCCTCGGATATCGTGACGCAGGTAGAAATCCCTGTCCCCTGCTCTGTACAGAACCGGATACGAGATAATATCCTTGGCATCATCGGCATCCGCATAAACCCATCCAGCGACTTCATCGTTCACAGCCAGCAGGCTCTCCCAATCAATCGTGACCGGTGCATCCGTTTGCTTGATTTGGATGTCACTGCTCTTCTGCTCTGCTGCTGCGACATATCCCCTATACAAGCTCTCGTTCTCTTCATCGTGAGCAGACCCTATATAAAGCAATGCGGCGCAGGCCATGACACCCGCGCCGAGCAATACAAGAGCAGCTTTCAAAATGCTCGTCTTATTCATGTGTCTTCCTCCGGGTGTAGTTGCGCGTCCGGAAGGAATCGAACCAACTGCTTCTGCACCTGCTACTGCGGATACGGCCACCGTGGCCTCGGACGCATAGTTTTTTTTGAAGATGTCAGCCGACTTTTTGTCGTTGCCCGCTTCCCACCACGCGGAGGTCATCTTCTTGGGAAGCATCGCAATGGAGCTTTGCGCTCCACTGCGGATATGGCTGAATTAGCCGCCGATGGTCTTGCCGTGCTCGTCAGTCTTGACCTTTTCCTGAGCAATCTCAACGGTATTTTTGCCTGCGTTGGTTGCAACGGTATGGTCTTCCTTACTGACATTCAGAGTAGCGTCGCCAGTAGAAGTGTTGGCATACTGGACAGCAGAAATCGTAGAGCCAATGGAAACATCAGCGCCCTGCCACTCGTTGCCAGCGTCCTCGTCGAAGTACAGCGTGTACTTGCGTTCGGAGGAAGTCTTGTCATTGTTGCCGGTAATCTTCTCTGCGTTGGTGCCCGTGCCGTCCAAACTGACTTCGTCACCCTGGTAGACCAGAACGATGCTCTTGCCATCCTTGCTCAGATAAGCATCCTGCATGGTCAGGCCGGTATCGGGGAATTCGACGGTGGTCTTGTAATCTGCTGCTGCAGGGTCGGTGTTGGTCGTAACCTCGCCATTGACGCCTTTCTTGCCTTCAACCAGATGAATCGCAGAACCGCCATCGAAGCTGCCAGCTTTCAAAGCTTCAAACATCTCGGAGACAGTGGTTTCCTGGTCGGTCGTCACAGCCTCATTGGGCGTAACGGTGACAGTCAAAGTGTCGTTGGTACGCATAGCCTTGTTCTCGGCGTTGTTGATGGAGTACGAAATGGTCCGGACATCGCCAGGATTCAAATTCTGGACTGCATCCACAAACTCGGTGTTCTCCAGCTGTTTGGTGAAATCGCCATTAGTCAGGTTAGTCCCGGTAACTTCAACGGCCAGCTTACCGGCAGTGGTCTTGCCAGAGACATCAGCATGGTCGGTGAACAGCATGGAAACGCCACCCAAAGCCATAACGCCTGCTGCCGCCAGGGCAACGGCACCGGTAATCTTCTTCTTGTTTGCATTCTGCATAGCAGTGACCTTCTTTCTGATTTTTGAAATGGGTTTACTCCCACATATATAAAGAAAGCAACTATTAGCCGACCATGAGGCCGTTGTCCGCCATCGCCACGGGGAGGCTGTTGCTGATGGCATTACGCCGGAAACCCGGCGCGTAATTTTCACTTTTGCTTTTCAGCCTGCTTCCGTTCCAGTTCAGCTCGTTTTTTCTCGGCCTCAGCAATCAGCTCGGCCAATGGTTTCCGCTCAAGCATTTTTCCCCCTCTTTCTTCTCGCTGCGTTTAGATTTCAGATAAACACCGCCAACAACTACAAAGGCAATCGCAAGGCCCACCCGCATAGCTTTTACTGCGGAGTTATGATAGATGTCATCGACGCCAGACTGAATAGAAGAACTGACTTTGGATGGAACTGTAATGACTACCGTTTGCTTTGGCTGGGGAGTTCCGCTCGGCTGGTTATTGGTCCCGGAGCTTGGCGCATTTTTCATCGTCACTTCAAACACCCAATTTGTATCAAGAATGCCCCCCTGCGCCTCATTGCCAACTGTGGCAGGCAATGTCACGGCCACATTTATCTCAGCTTTTTCACCGTTCGGAATCGAAACCTGTGTATTCTGCAACTGCTGAGCGTTGCTCATTGTGCCATCATACAGATTGGCATTGCCCTGCGTCACCTTAACGGTCAGATAGTTGTAAAGGTCAGGATTCGTTTTATCTTTCAGTGCGTCCTCAACCCGTACCAGGCGAACCTTGATATCAGAACCAGAGGTGTTGGAAATCACCGCCTTCGTGGTAATCACATCACCGGGCACGATTTCACTTTCTGCGAAAAGGTTTCCTTCTGCCTTGAGATTCAGCTTTTTGTCGTT